>Ga0079305_1000021_pt1 | contig 304984 bp, 288 predicted proteins | sample LMS_cellobiose_e_FD_79183 | JGI IMG/M metagenome (GOLD analysis project Ga0079305, IMG submission 79183) | Rumen-fistulated moose microbial communities from Alaska, USA - LMS_cellobiose_enrichment | ecosystem: Host-associated > Mammals > Digestive system > Stomach > Rumen fluid ... | reverse complement strand
CGTGGGCGGCGTGGCCGCGCAGCTGCTGCATGACTGCGGACGCAAGATCGTGGCGGTCAGCGATATCTCGGGCGGCTACTACAACCCCGAAGGGCTCGACATCACCGCGATGCGCAAATACATCGCCGAAAGCGCTTCCCACACCCTGGAAGGTTACACCGCTCCTGGCTGCAGGAAGATTTCGAACGCCGAGCTGATCGCCTGCGACTGCGACGTGCTGGTTCCCTGCGCGCTGCAAAACCAGATCACGGGAGACAACGCGGACACGGTCAAGGCGAAGCTTGTGGTCGAAGGTGCGAACGGCCCGACAACGGTCGAGGGCGACGAGATCCTGAACAAACGCGGCATTCCGGTTGTGCCGGACATCCTGGCCAACGCAGGCGGCGTGGTTGTTTCCTACTTCGAGTGGGTCCAGAACATCCAGCGGCTGATCTGGGACGAAAGCCAGACCAACGAGATGCTCGAGGGCATCATGCTGCGGGCGTTCAAAGAGGTGGCCGAAGCCAAAGAGAGCAAGGACACCACCTTCCGCATGGGCGCTCACATGGTTGCCATCAAGCGCCTGGTTGCCGCCAAGAAGATCCGCGGCATCTTCCCGAACTGATATAACCAATCCCCACATCTCTATAATCATACAGCAGATTCCCATATCCCCTTGTACGGGGACAGGCGGGGCTTTCCTTCCTGTCCCCGTACTGAAAAGGCGGTGCGATCTCTCCCGAGTCGCACCGCCTTTTCCTATGGTTCGGCGTCTATTGTCCGGCTGTGAACGCATTCCCCCTTATGGGAATTGCAACCCCCGGCTGCGTTCAGACGCCGCATATCTGCAAGAGCTCAAAATACCCACCCAGCACAACGGTTACCTGATGGCCGAGTGGCATTTCTACGCGTCCGGCCCCAGCAAAACAAACGAACGCAAACTCTGGACAAGCGGAACCAAGCAGGAACGCGCATTGATCGACGAAAAAATAAAGCTGGCGCTGGATTGGCAGAAGCAGACCAACGTCCCAACATGGGTAGGCGCGTGGATGCCGGGCAATTACAACGACGGGGATGACTATACGATTGATGAGCAGATCCAATTTGCCGGCTATATGACAGAACAGTTAACCGATGCCGGAATCCCCTTTGCGGTTAATTCCGACACCAAATTTTACAGTAGAGAAAAAAATCAGTGGATCACCAAAATGCAGCCTGTTTTCAATGCAATCTACAATTAGTTTTATATAAATTTTTCCAGAAAGTTATAGACGATTTCTCCAGTTTCTGGTATGATAGGAGCGTTGCGCGCTTAAAAAACGCCGAACAAAAATTAGGAGGAACTTATGAAAAGAGTACTTGCAATGATTCTTGCGGCAGCCCTGTCCCTCTCGGTTGGGATCACCGCCTTCGCGGCGCCGGAGGAAGGCGACTACATGACCGAGGAGAAGATCGCGGAAACCATCAAAAAGATTACCGGAGGCAGCGGAACGCTCGACCTGAACAACGCCTACCCGTTTGATGCGGATGGGAAAAAAATTTCCGACTCCGGCTCCGCTTTCCGCTCAGACGAGGATTTCTACGTCACTTCCCTCTATCTGGCAAAAAACCCGATCTTCAACGACCGCGACCTCTTCAAGGTCAAATTCGATAAGGACGACAACGCAAACCGGTTCCGTTATGTCCTGATTGTTGAGAAGAAATTCCCGGAGCTTCATTATCCGCTCTCGACATCCGGTTATACAAACGAGCGCATCGTCGCCTTCCGCTTCATCCTGAACGAAACCCCGAGCGACGAGGAATTTAAGATCAGCGGCACCGCCATCTTCACCGCGAAGAAGGACATTGTCGCTTTTGAGGACCATATGCGGTTTGAAGAAGCCACCGACGCGCTGCTCGCAGAGCTCAAAGCGGACGGGACTTCAGGCTATGTCGGCGTCATCAAGAAGGGCACCAAAATCGAAATCCCGGTCGAAGGCTTTGTGCAGAACACGAAATATGACGCCGATTACACCGCCACCGCGGGCGACGGCGGCATCGTGGTAAAGCCGCTCAAAAATGAAGACAGCGAAATCACCTGGGAAGATGCCAACGACACCCTTGCAAAGCTTTCCGTTTCCGGTGACAACGACACCTCCAAAATGGCGGTGAAGCTCTCCACCAAATGGTATCCCACCGCCCCTTATACCCCACTCTTCGCAAATCAGGATGCCTTCATCCGCAACTTCTGGCACAATCCGGAAATCCCCTCCACCTCCCGCGCAACGCTGGAACTGCCGGTCCCGTATGTGGATGAGGACGGCGAACTTACCGTCGAAGAGGACGACATCATCGTCTACGACGTTTCAAGCGGGCAGCTTGCCGACATCACCAGCAAAGGCAAGTTCGTTACAAACGATGACGACGAGCTTGTTTTTTCGCTGAAAACACGCCAGCTTGGAACCTACATCTTCGCATCTGAACCGATTGCCGTCCCAGCCAAGGCGGAATAAACAGCCAAAAGCCCCGCTGTATGGAATTTCCATACGCGGGGCTTTTATGGATCTATCCAGGAGGGCGAATGCCAATATAATGGCATTCGTCTTTTTCGCAGATGTGCGCTTCCTTTACAAAGAACGAGGCATCCTCCGGCACAGGATCGACTACGCCGCCAGCCCTCGCATATTCCCCGTTTTTATAGTCCACAGTTCTCTGCGCGTTCAGGGTCCTGCGTTTTTCTTGGCGGGCTTCTTCATGCCCATATCCTACATCTCATAGTCGAACACCGTTTTACCATCCGTAACAGCATCCATATATTTCCTGACTTTTAGATGTTCCGGATGGTCAATATAGACGCTAAGGCTTTCCATATCCTGAAATATCGAATCTATGCAGACATGATATCCGTCCGGATTTTTGTTCAGCCCCACTTGGGCACTTATAATCTGTGGAATAATCGTTTTCAAATACTCCGTCTTTTTCGTAAATTCCTGGAAAACCCGCTCCTTTTCGGCAGACTGGCCTTCCCCCTTTATTTTCCAAAATACAATGTGCTTAATCATATTTTCCCCTTCTTCCATCCATTCACCTTTATTATTGGAAAGCACCCCGTTCCGACAGTTTTCCGGTCTGCCCGCCCACGGGCTCCAATGCGGTTTCCGCTTTCTGAATAATGGAATATACCATCTTTGATATTCCATCCAGCCGCTCGGCCGACAGCTGCCGCTTTATAGCGGTTTGTTCAATGAAAGCAGGAATATAGCCGCAAAGTTCGGTTGCAGAACGTTTGTTGAGAAGCATCGCTGTGACGCTCAATATCCCTTTGACAATGAACGACTCGCTGTCCCCTCTTATCAGGACGCACCCATCAACCACATCGGTCACCAGCCAGGTCTTGGCCCGGCATTCGTTGAAGAGCGATGCGTCGTTCTTCTCTCCCTCATACAGCGGCGGCATCTCTGTTGACATCCTGATGAGGTACTCGTATTGCAGCAACCGATCCTCAAGTGCGTTAAAATCATTGATGAATTTGGCTTCATCGTTTATCAAGCTCATGATGTCCTCCACTTTTTTAAAAGCGCAATGGCAAAGAGCAGTCCGTCGCAGAGGCAGTCTATTTCTTCAACCGTATTGTAAAATGCGACAGATGCCCTGATTGTGGACTCCAATCCCATTTCCCTGTGTATCAGATGTGCACAATGGCTACCCGTACGTACCGCCACCCCCTTTTCATTCAGAATACACGCAATATCGTAGGGATGCAGAGAATCCACCGCGAACGAAACAACACCGGTCCGCTCGCGCGGATTTCCCATGATCCGCAGTCCGTCGATCTGGCGCAGCTTGCTTTCCATATAAGACGTAAGCATCTTTTCTCGCAGCGTAATGTCCGCTCTGCCGAGTGACTCGATATATGCCAGGGCCGAGCCGAAGCATATCGCACCGGCGATGTTGGGCGTACCTGCCTCCAGTCGGTATGGCAGCTCTAGAAAGGTCGTTGTCTCTTTATGGACGCTACGCACCATACCGCCACCAGTTTTGCTCGGATTGAGCCTTTCCAACGCTTCCGTTCTTCCATAAAGCACGCCCGTCCCGGATGGGGCGAGTGCTTTATGACCCGAAAAGCAATAATAATCACACCCGATATCAAGCACATCCACAGGAACCGACCGTATGGCCTGGGCACCGTCTACCAGCAGCAGTATCTCGCGCGCGCGGCAGAGCGCTGAAAGTTCTTTTACGCGCGCTACGGCTCCCGTTACATTGGACACATGCGCTACCGCGGCCAGCACGGTTCTAGCGCTTAATGCCCGTTCGAATCTGTTTTGGTCGATCTCCCCATCCGGGCATGGGAGAATTCTCAGCACAGCGCCTGTTTTTTCGCACAGCCTTTGCCACGGCACAAAATTTGAATTGTGCTCGAGCGCGGTGGTAAGAATTTCGTCGCCTGGACACAGATGCAGTCCATTGGCCACGATATTAATGCTTTCGGTTGTTCCCGATGTGAACACGATATTTTCTGGGGAAGGGCTTCCAATGAATGCCGCAGCGATTTTTCGCGCGCCTTCATAAGCATCCGAGGAACGTTCACTCAGGGTATGGGCACCCCGATGAACATTTGCGTTGTCATATGTATAATGATACGTCCACTCCTGTATAACGGGCACGGGCAGCTGCGTCGTGGCCGCATTGTCAAGATACACCAGCGGTTTTCCGCCGACAGGGTTAGCCAATATTGGAAAATCATTTCGAACCGCATTTACGTCCATCACCGCTCGTCTCCCCGCAGCGCCCTGTACACAAGTTCAGCAAGTTCTTCTACCGTTTCAGCAGCCGCCAGCTGCGCCGGGTCAAGGTGAATTGCAAGTTCACGTTGAAGCGCCATATAAAAAAGGGCCTTCTTTGCAAGCACGGAACTTGCCCCGTCACATCCTCTTGCTATATTCACATCGTTGATCATCTGCCGATCAATCTTCAGCATCTGCGCCAAGCTCATCTCGGCAAGCTCGTCAATATTATCCGTTTGTGGATCCTGCTCCAGCAGAAACTTATGAAGCAGATATAGCCGGAGGTGCCGATAGATAACGGCCTTCGACGGTGAATCGCACTGTATAATCGCTTCTGCCATCTTTGCCGCTTGCTTTTTTTGTTCCAGTATATTTTTCAGAATATCCGTGTTCAACGCTTCCTCCGTTTTCCGGCGGGCACCGCCTTTTACACTCAAATACACACAGGCTCAATATCCAGGCTTTCTGCCAGCCGGATGAGCTCTTCAAAATAGTCCCCATATACAAGCGGGATGTGATTGCCAAAGTAACTCTGTTTTTTGTAAAACTCCTTCTGCGAAGCAACTCGGAACAGGACATATCCGTTGCAGTTATCGGAATCATATCCGCCGCCGCCAACGATCTCGCCCCGTGCGATAAACATTTTTTTCATGTTCGGTGAAAAGCGAGCCATGGTGATCGGCTGTCCTACATCCTGCTTGAAATCGTATCGAAAAATCGCACCGAATCCCTGTTCATAGGCAAAGTGGCGGAGGTTGTAGTTTCCGGCTTTTTCGTTGATGCCTTTTAGCTTTCTGTTGGCCACCGAATGGAGTGTATAATACAGATTGGTGATGTCCTCAAGGCCCGCAAGGTCGTGTTCGTCAAACCGATCCAGTCTGCGCGGCCTTCCATTTTCGAGCACCACCGGGCTTGTGTTGCCCATGTATGGCGCATTGCCCGAAATATTGGTGAGCACCATCATCGAAAGCGCCGAATTGATGTCATACTCACAGGACGAGGGAATGCCTTCTTCATTTAACAGCGAGTGCGTGAGACAGAAGGTGAATTTCATCTCGTTGATGCGCCTGGTCGAACAAACATCCGGGCAAGGAACGGTAAACGCGTTGCAGTCGTACAAATCCAGATTCTTTTTTACTGTAACATACGCAATCAACGAATTGACAAGGTATTCCCGTTCAATTTGGGGGCTGTCTGCGCCTGCAAGCAGCTCATCGGCCAGCCGGTTCGCTTCATCCAGCTCCGCTTGCGTAAGGTTTGGGGTCACGCGGCCCGGTGTGGTGTGATTTCCTTCGGGAGATGCAAAGCGCATCTGATCCAAAAGCTCGTGCACATTAATATATCGGAATTTGACGCCCAGCCTGTTCTTTACATCCTCCAGGTTGAAAAAGGAATCGTTGGCACTGAATGCGTTCGTTGAGTTAAAGCGCGTGCAAAGCAGCATATTGGTTTTTTGTAGCACTTTACGTACGCGAAGAACCCGCAGCTGGGTTGCGACATCCCCCCAGTCAAGAAACGCATACACTTCAAGATCCCTGTTTGAAATCGCGGCGGATGCGATCAGTGGCTGACAGTAGAGCGTCGGTTGCACAATAAGTGGTTTTCGATAGCGCTGTGCGAACTCAATCAATATATCTATGCGCCCGATGCCTGTGCCAAAGATATATAGATCGACGTTTTCAATATCCTGCGCCATTTTTTCAAACATTTCTTCTTTGGTATCCCAACTGTCTGTACGCTCGACATAAATGGCGTCCAGAAGATTTACGCCTTCCGGCATATTGGCCTTTACTTCCTGCTGAAATTCTTTATAGAGGCTCTGCGCCATAATCCGGTCATATTCCGGGGTAAGCGAATCGCCCTTTCCAAATCGGCAAGGGCCCTCATAAAAATATTCGTGTATAAACCCAACGAATACCGGCCTGACGTTCAGCCGAATTTCGCTGCCTTTTCTAATCATGTTAATTTCTCCCTTCCGAATGGATCTTTAATACAATTCTTCCCATTGCCTGCCCACTGCGCAGTTCGTCCAAGGCCTCGTTAATGCTGGCGAAGGGTACGGCCTTATAGACAAATGGATCAATTTTCTTCTGTGCCGTCAGCGCAAGACAAGCCCGCAGTTCATCGGGCGTACTTGCTCTTACTCCGATAATTTCCTTTTCATACATAAGCGTTGTCCTATATTCCGCTTTGAAATATTGGTCACTGTAGCCGAGTATCAGCGCCCTGCCGTTTGGCCGCAGGCAGTCCAGCGCTTCCTGTATGGAACTCTCGATACCTATGGCGTCAACAACAATGTCACACATCTCACCGCCCGTAAGCGCCTGGACACGCGTCTGTAAATCCTCCCGCGCTGTGTTGATTGTTGCATCCGCACCAAATTGCCTGGCGATATCGAGCTTTGCGTCCTTCCTGCTTGTTGCATAGACCCGCCCGCCCAAATATTTGGCCAACTGTATGCCCTGAAATCCGAGTCCGCCAACCCCAAGAAACAGAATTCTGTCCCCGGGAGCAAGTCTGCCTTTGGTTTTTATGGCGTGATACATACATGTCACCGCGTCAGGTATGACGCACGCTTTTTCGAACGAAATCGTTTTGTCAAACGGTATGGCGTTTTGAGCCGGGATAATCAGGTATTCCGCATGAGATCCATCCCGCTCAAACCCGATTCTGGAAAGGCGCGGACAAAGATGCGGCATGCCATTTTTGCAGAACCGGCATACGCCGCATGTCACATCAGTCGCCGCCACAACCCTGTCGCCGGGCACAAGCTCCCGCACCCCGTCGCCGGTCATTTCCACAATACCGGCCATCTCATGGCCTGGCACGTGCGGCAGCTTTACCGACGGGATCATACCATCCTGGATATGCAAATCCGAAGCGCACAACCCACTCGCCATCACCTTTACAAGAACCTCGCCGGGACCAGGCGTTCTAAGCTGCCGCTCTTCAATCCGCAGGGGTTCTCCGAACGCATTCAGCACCGCTGCACGGTATGTTTCCTTCATAGACATGTGGCCTGACAGCAGCCCGGCAAGGGGTGCTGTCGGGCCGTTCCCCTTTCCTAATTTTGTTATATCGCCGGGCGCGGACCACCGGCTGGTGCAATTTTACGCTCCAACTCCAATAAGAATAGACATTCCGCGGAAAAAGAGTGTGCCAAGGGCAGGCTACTTCTTTCACAGTCTATCCATTGATAACCGCCACAGGCAGCATCCGCGTTCTGGGACAAAGCATTACACAGCCCATAGGGCCGTCTAGGACAGCTTGCCCAGCACGCGAGGAAGCCAGAGACTGATATCCGGGACATAGGTGATAAACATCAGCGTGACCACTAGAACCGCTATCCAAGGCAAAATCTTTTTGCAGATATCGTCAAACTTGATACTTCCCACCTGGCAGGCCATAAACAGATTTGCTCCGAAGGGCGGCGTAATAAATCCGATGGACAGATTGACAATCATCAGCAGGCCGAAGTGCACCGGATTTACCCCTATGGAGTTGATAATAGGCATAAGGATCGGTGTGAGGATAATGATGGCCGCATTGGTTTCCATAAAAGTACCGACAATAAGTAACAGTACATTGATCATTGCAAGAATCACAATCTTGTTAGTGGTCAAGCTCAGCGCCACTTTCGCCACACTCTGAGGGATTTGCGCTATGGTAATAATATTGCCGAATCCGCTGGAAATGCACACGATAATGAGCACCGTGGCCCCCAGGAGCACCGCATGATACCCGATTTGGGCCAGTTCCCTGATACGCACTTCCTTATAGACAAAGACGCTGACAAAAATGCCATACACTGCGGAAACGGCCGCGGCTTCGGTGGGGGTGAAAAGTCCTCCGTAGATACCGCCCAGAATAATGACCGGCACCAGCAAGGAGGGAACCGCATCCAAAATGATTCTCACAGCTTCCTTAAAGGTGTAACGGGTGTCGTCCCCCTTGTACCCCATCTTCTTAGAATGAATATAGGTGTAGGCGATAAGTGCCAGCCCCACAAAGATACCGGGAACAATGCCCGCCATAAACAGGGACGTGATGGACACGTTGGCCGCTACACCGTAAACCACCATGCACACACTGGGCGGAATGATCACCCCAATAGTGCCCGCTGCTGCCACTAAAGCCCCAGAGAAGGAACGATCGTAATTGGCTTTGACCATTGCGGGGATCATAATCAGGCCAATGGCGGCCACAGTGGCGGAGCCGGTACCGGAAATGGCTGCAAAGAACATACATACCACAACCGAGATGATACCCAATCCGCCGGTGAACCGGCCAAAGAAAATCTTCGCCACATTGATCAGCCGTTTGGAAATTCCTCCACTCCCCATGATTTCTCCCGCAAAGGTGAAGAGTGGAACAGCAATGAGCGGAAAGGAATCCAGGGCGCGGATCATGGTCTGTGCATACGACTGTAGACTAATTGGATTGTGGATCAGCAACGTGATAAGGGATGCAAATCCCAGAGAGGCCGCTATGGGTATGGAAAAGAGGACACATGCGATGAATGTGCCAAATAGTGTCGCGGCAATCATGTGTTACATCCTCCTTCCTCCGATAGCATTTTTTGCTTATCTCCGTCCAATGCAAAGCAAAGTTCGTTGTCCGGAAAATACTTGCCTTCAAAGTTCTCATACACCTCTAGCGGAGCGCTCCAGTGGCGGATCTTCCAGACAATATTCTGCACTAAGCGGATAAACATCAGCAGGAAGCCCACCACGCCCGCCATATACAGGATATTGATGGAGACATTGACAGTGATCGCACGATTGCCGACTTTTTCGTTGTAGGCACATACCACCCAGGTCGCCACAAACAGCACCCCTGAGAAGCTGAGAAAAAACAAGTCGGACAACATCAGGATCACTCGCTGAAACAAATTGGGTAGCATCTGCTGCAGCATGGAAACCCGTATATGCCGGTTGTTTCGGGTGGCGTAGCTGATGGAAAAGTAAATAAGCCACACGAACAGATAGCGGGAAATCTCTTCTGACCAAGAGAGGCCGCCCCCAAAGAGGAACCGAAGGATCACTTCTACTGTGATCAGGCAAAGCAAACTGTAAAACAACACGACCATGCAGACCGGCTCAAAATTGACATCCAGCCACTTGAGAACCCTTTTCAATTTACCACTCCCTCTATTGGCCTACCAACCGCCATCACTGACGCTGCTTTTCCACCTCGGCCATGACCATGTCGTACACGTCCTGGCCACACTGAGCGATGATGTCGTCTTTAATTGCGGCGTTCATGACCTCGCCCATTTTCCGGCGTTCTTCCAAGGGGATTTCATTGATCTCACAGCCAGCATCCGCAAGTTTTTTCAGCAGGTCTGCTTCAGTTTCATCCATCTTCTGCCGCTGATACGTGGTTGCTTCCCGTACGCATTCCGTAATAATATTGCGATTTTCCTCCGACATGCCCTCATAGAAATCGGTATTGATAAAGACGACCCAGTTTGTGTAAACATGACCGGAAAGGGACAGATATTTCTGCGCTTCGAAGAACTTTTGCTGCCAGAAACCGGCAATGGCGCATTCCTGGCCATCCACAAGGTTCTGCTGCAGGGCTGTAAACAATTCATCCCAGCTGATACTGGCCATGCTGCATCCCAGAGATTCCCATGCCTTGATCTGAATGGGGTTGTAACCGCGCATCTTGAGTCCTTTCACGTCCTCGGCTGTGTTGATGGGGCGCTTGGAGTTGGAGATATGGCGAAAACCGGTGGTCATATAGCTCAATCCGGTGACGCCCTTCTGTTTATAAGGTTCCAGCATTTTGGTGCCGGTTTCGCTGTCCAGCACACGGTACGCATGCTCGATGTCATCAAACATGTAAAAGAAATCCCACACTGCAAATTCCGGGATGGACTGTACAAAATTGGTAGTGGTGCCCGCGCTCATCTCCAGATCGCCTCTACCGACCTTATCCATCACGTCGGTGACACTGCCCATCTGGGCGCCGGGAAAGATGGTCATCTCAATATTGCCGCCGCTCTTTTCTGCCAGCAGCTTTTGCAGATAAACCACTGCGTCGTGTTCCACCGATTCGGTGGTCAGGTTGTGGGCAAAGCGGATGGTGATTTTTTCCGCACCGGAATTCTCTACTCCGCCGGCATCGCTGGCGGCAGGAGCGGAACCGCCAGCAACACTGTTCTGTCCAGCAGTATCGCCGCAACCGACAAGGCATGTAAGCATCAGGGTAAATGTTAATAAAACGGACACGATTTTTTGAGTTGACATAATACTACTCCTCACGTTTTATGATTGGTCTGACGCAGACCGGACTAGGTAAAACGAACTCCGCCTGCTTCTTCAGGCTGCCTGTTTTTTTGTCGATACGAAAAGTGACCAGGTTGTCGCTGTCCTGATTTGCCACGATGAGGAACCGCTCTCCTGGAGCGATCACAAAATTTCTGGGCGTACGTCCCCCCGAGGACACTTGGCCCACAAGATTCATCCATCCGCGCTCGTCCAGCCTAAATATGGCGATGCTGTCCCTGCCGCGATTGGAGCCATACACATATTTTCCGTCCGATGTGATGTGCAGGTCGGCGCATATATTGTTCATGCCATTATCCCCCTGAGGCAGTGTTGACAGGGTTTGCCGGTGGGTGAGGCATCCTGTTTGCAGGTTGTAATCCAGGGCGGATATGCTGGAAGCCAGCTCGTTGATAAGATAGCAAATGGGTAAAGTGGGGTGAAACTCGCAATACCTTGGGCCTGCCCCCGGCTGCGTTCGGTAGATATGTACCGGACATAATCGGCCGGTATTCCCATCGAGTCGGTAAACAAAGACCTGATCGATGCCCAGATCGGATACCAACAGAAATTTCCCATCCGGATCAAATACAGCCGAATGCGCATGAGGTCCGCCCTGCCTGCCGGGATTGGGACCGCTGCCGCTATGCTGCACCAACTGGCATTCTTCCCCCAGGCTGCCGTCCGCGAGCACAGGATACACACAGACAGAACCGCTCATATAGTTGCTTACGATTATGTGCCTTCCTTGCGGGGATACCACCACATGGCAGGGATCAGCCCCCTCTGTAGGCTTTGTGCTGAGATGCCGCAGGGTCGGCTCCCCTGCATCCACCGCGTAAGCACTGACCAGTCCGCCGTCAAGACCGGTTTCATCCTTGAGCTCGTTTGTAGTATATAAGTATCTGCCGTTGGGAGACAACGCCAGATAGGAGGGGTTCGCTATGCCGGAAAACAGAGCTTTTGCACGCAGCCATCCGCTTTCTCCATCCATCTCCACCAGGTAGACACCTTCGCCGCGGCCCTGCATCACCTCGCCGGTTCCAAATAAGATGGGCTGCGTATAAGTTCCTATGAAAAACAACTGATTACTCACCGGAGTCACCCATTTTCTCCATTGGGGAGTATTACCACCTTGACCGCGTTACCCTTGCGGTGGACAAAGGTATCCAAGGCATCTGCAAATTGTTCCAGGGGGAAGCGATGGGTGATCATATCCTGGACATTCAGTTGGTCGCTGGACATCAACGCCAGCACCTTGGGGCTTGTGTTGGGATTGGCTCTGGAGCCGAAGATCGCAATCTCGTTGTGAGTAACATATTTAAAAGGGATCTCCTCCATAACGTCATCGGTGGCGACGCCCAGGAGGGAAACCCGTCCCCCTTTGCGCGCCATGCGCACCCCTTGGCAAAATGTCCCTTTTGCCCCTGAACATTCGAAGACCTCGTCCGCGCCTACGCCGCCAGTGAGACGTCGAACCGCCTCTACAGGGTCTTCTGCGTTAATGTCCACGCACAGGTCCGCGCCCAGATGCGCGGCGGCTTTCAAACGAGCTCCACGTCCCACCATGATGACAGTAGCGGCCCCCATCAGTTTGGCAAGCTTCATGGCGGACAGTCCGATGGGGCCGGGACCGATCACGACCGCTACGCCACCGGGAGTGACGCCGGCCAACTCCACCCCGTGGAGCGCAACGCCAGTGGTATCACACATGGAAGCCTCAGCAAAACTCACATTTGACGGCATCAAGGTGAGGCTGCGCACAGAATAACTCTGGTATTGGCAGTACGCCCCATTTTCTACGAATCCATAGTGCCGATGTCCCGTTTCCCTTTTGCCGTAATTGAGACAGATCGTGTAACGGCCTTCTTTGCAATTCTTGCAGTATCCACAGCCCTTGTGCGCCTCTCCGGCCACGCGGTCACCCACCTGAAACTGGGTCACCCCATCGCCCAGTGCCACGACAGTTCCAGCCCACTCGTGTCCGGCGATAAAGGGGTAGGACGGAGGCCAGCTGCCGGCGAGATCCCCTCGAATAATTTCAGGATCGCTTCCGCAGATGGCCACGGCGCCAATGCGGCACAAAACCTCCCCCGGGCCGGGATGAGGAACGGGAACCTCTTGAAGTTCAAACCGGCCGGGCGCCGTAAGCACACAGGCTTTCATGGTTTGCGGCAGTTTACTCATTTGTCAACCTCTCCTCGCTCTTTTATAAATTTCACTGCTTGTATGATAAAGTCGTTGCGCAATGATTCCAGTTTCTGCATATCCTTTATCTCCCAATCATAAAAACCTCGGCCTGTCTTATAACCCAGGTTTCCCTGCGAAACCAGCGAATCAAAAGTGCTGTTCGCCATTTGTCTGCCAGAGATTCCTGGCAGTACCGTATTTTGTACGTTTCGGCAGAGATCCACCCCCACGGCATCCACATGTTCCAGAGGGCCCCACACCGGAAATCGGATCCCCATCCCCATTTTGACTGCGGTGTCCACATCCTGCGGAGAAGCAAGCCCCATTTCCACAATGTTTGACGCTTCCCGGATCACCGCCTGTAGAATTCGGTTTGCCAGCTGCCCCGGCAGGTCCTTCCTGACAAGCACCGGCGCCTTTCCCCAGGATTTCAAGGTGGCGCATACCCAATCTGCAACCTCCAAGCTAGTGCCGTCTCCCATAACCACCTCAACCAGAGGGACCAGATGGGCGGGAAACCAAAAGTGAGCGGTGGCAATCCGTTCTTTATGTACAACTCTAGCACCGATATCAGTGATGCGAAGGCCCGATGTATTGCTGACAATGGGGATCTCAGGCGGGAAAAGCTGATCCAAAGTTTCAAACAGATTCTGTTTGGCATTTAGATCTTCTGCGATTGCTTCGATAACGAAACCAACTTCTCCCGCAACTCGCTCCAGGTTGTCGGTAAATGTGACCGCATTCACAGCAAAGTCGAATGCATCTTTTGTGATCAGTTCGTTTTTGGACAATTCCTCCACCAGGGCTGATACCCTCTTTGGCCCAGTTTCCCGCGCATGTTTCTGCGGTTCCACTACAACAACGCGATTCCCTGCCGCGGCAGATATGGATGCGATTCCACACCCCATCATTCCGCCTCCTACAAGCAAAACCGTCTTATTCACCTGCGCTATCCCCTTCCATATTAACAGCTAATTATGAATACGTAACCATATGTTTGTGTTATTGATATTCTAGCAAAAATATATTTGCATGTCAATATCAATGATAAAAATAATAATAACAATAAAATACTGTCATTTAATGCCGACCATTCTATAAATAATCGAGTAATTTATTATGAATTCGTATTCTTTTATTTTTTCATTTATTTCCCATATTTTCGAATTAAATGTGGAAATAACTTGCGCAACGACTACACGGTTTGATATAATGATAAACGAGGTGCATGAACTTGAAAGATAAAGGACAGCAAGGCCAACCGGGTGCGATAACCTCACAGGACGTCGCTGACTACGCCAAGGTATCGCAGGCCACGGTATCCCGGGTATTTAGCCGCAACGGCTATGTGAAACGAGAAACCGCCCTGCGCGTGCTGGAGGCCGCCCAGGCGCTCGGATATTCCCCCAACGCCATAGCACGGAGCCTGAACAGCAAAAAAACTGATCTGATTGCCGTGGTGACGGTGAATTTTGACAACCCTTTTTATCAGAACATAACCTCCCGGCTCTCCGTGATGATCGAGGAGATGGGCAAGCAGATGCTGCTAATCCAGTTGGGTATTGAAACCGAGCTGGACCGTATTTTAGAGCGAGTTCTGCAATACCGGGTGGATGGCGTGGTGGTGGTGTCTGCCGCCATATCTTCCCATATGATGGCCAGAATCACGCAGATCAATATTCCACTTGTAATCTTTAATAAGCAGTTTGACAGTCGGTTCTTCTTCTCCGTCTGCTCCGACAACTTGGACGCCGGAGCCATGGTGGCCGATTATTTCTGGGAAAAGGGCTACCGTTCCTTCGGTTATATTTCGGGCAACATCCTCAAACAGACAAGCGGCAACCGATACAAAGGCTATGTTGAGCGGCTTGCCACCTATGGCATAAAAGAATGCGCGCTTGTCGATGGCGATTATAGTTATCAATCCGGCTGCGATGCGCTTCTGAATCTGGCAGCACAGAAGGGATCGCTTCCCAGGGCCCTCTTTTGTGCCAATGACCTGATGGCATTCGGCGCCATGGATACCGCCAGATTTGATTTGGGGCTGAGGGTTCCGGAAGATGTTGCCTTTATCGGGTGTGACGATCTTCCGCAAAGCGGATGGAAAAACTATCAGCTCACCTCCGTTTCACAGCCGCTCGATGAAATGGTCGAATATACCCGCAGTTACTTGACACGCCGTCTCGCCTCACAGGAGGTAAGCGGCGGATATTTACTGCTGAAATGTAGAATAAGCGAGCGAAGCAGCTGCTGATGGTCTCGCAGACCGCCGCGCGCCAGCTCGATTCCGGATCGACATCTCTGGCGATTTTTTTGCGCCGCGCGCAGTCATCGTTTAAACGGACCATTCAGCTGATCTCCGTTCGCTGCCTGCGCCTTTCGAGTCCGATGACGCCGTTTATCGGATATCCGATAAACGGAAGCGCGCACCTCAGCCAGCTATTTTTCATGTCCAGACCGAAAAGAAATCCCAGCACCTCCGGTGCTGGGATTTCTTAAAGTTTATCAAAAAAACCGTGTTTTGCCTGTTTCCGCGCGGCTTGCAAATATCGATGGTGTCCGCCGTAATTCCCGCAGGTCATTCAAACAGCATATTCTGCTGGATGCGGTACTGTTTGAGCTTGCGGTACAGCGTAGCGCTGCTGATGCCAAGCTCTTTGGCCACAAGCGATTTGGAGCGGGCGTTGTTGCCAAAGTCGTTAAGCGCTTTGATGATGAGTTCTTTTTCAGCGTTTTCCAAGTTGTAAGCGTTCTTCTTATCGTCCCGCAAGCGCTCCAAAATCAGCTGCGGCAGGTTCTCCGGAGTGAGCACCTCCGCGTCGTCGTCGCTGTTCTCCACAATGTAGGAGATGACATTTTCAACTTCACGGATGTTGCCTTTCCAGGAATAATTGAGAAACATCTCTTTGAGCTGTTTTGAAATGGCCAGATTTTTTCCCGTCAGCTTATTGTAACGCTCCAAATGCCGCTCAACAAAGAGCAGTACGTCCTGCCCGCGTGCGCGCAGCGGCGGGATCTCAACGGTATACATCTCCAGGATATAGAGCAGATCGTATCGGAAATCTCCCATCTGGGCCATCCGCCGCAGATTCGCGCTGGTCGAGCAGATCACCTTGGTGTTGTTCAGCTGGCTGCTGCGGATGATCAGCAGCAGAATATCCTGATTGCGCGGGGAGAGCGTCTCGACGCCATCCACAAAAAACGTGCAGCCGTCGATCATCTCGTTGCGAATGATCAGCCCATCCCCGCTGACATTTTCCGTATCCGGGAACATTTTCTGGAACATCTCATCCACATCTGCGTCCCGGCCAAGCCGCAGGAATCGGTTGTTGCGGCGTACGCTCTCATTGTGGATTGCATGGGCGTAGAGCTCTTTTCCGGTTCCGGGCTCGCCGCTCAGGAGGATGCAGTTGGTGTTGTAGGAGGATTCCCGGCAGGCTTCGACCGCCTGCGCCCAGGGCGCGCTTGCACCAAGCAGATAATCAAAGGTGTATTTATCCTGCGCCTGCGGCTGCTGAGCGGCCTCGTCGCGCGAGCGGATATCGCTGAATACGAATACCCGCACAATTTCATCATCTTCGACGCCTTTGATCTGGCAGCATTTCCCCGAAAGGTCATGGCGTTTATCGCGAATTTTAATTTCAAATACGGCGGCACTTTCATCTCCGCCCGTCTTTTCCTGAACAGAAAGCTGCCGTATTTTACGCAGGTATTGCAGCTGTGCCAGCGTGTTGCCAAGGATCTTTTCACTGCGCTGGTTCATATAGAGGATCTGGTTGTTTTCGTCCAGAAGCAGCACGCCGTCCATAAGCAGGTTGCCGAGCTGGTCCTGCACACGGCGGTCATATGACTGGATCTTCTGATCCTGGACTTCACGCGCCTTGAGCGCTATCAGCGACGCCATATGGTTTGCAAAAACAAACACCTGCTCATAACGGCTGATGATTTCCATATGCTGAGCCGGGGAAGAGGATGCGATTCCCAGCGTGCCAATCACTTCCATGTCCAGTTTGATCGGCACACGCAGTTCACACTGATCTTTACAGACCGAAAGATTCAGGCAGTTTTGGCAGAGCGGCTCTATCCCGGGATCCTTGATGAAGATGGGCCGGCCCGTTTCAAGCACCCGGGCGCTGACACGCCCGCTGTGCAGGGAATTACCGATCCTGCGCGCAAACCGCCCCGTCCCGGCAACCCGTATGAGGTTCTGGTCCGCGACATCCACATCGGCAGGAAAGATCATCGACATCATCCCGACATATTGCGTGATATCCTTTTGGATGCTCATCAAAAGGGTTTCCATATTGCCCTCCTTTTTCCTGTCTGCGCCATTTCCTAACATCATAACATAATCGAATACATTTGAACAGATTTCACGTCCCTCCCGAAATGGAACGAACCCACGGTTCTGACCGCAGGCTCGTTTCCATTTCCAGGGGGTGTCTCATACGGAGACCGGGTATATGTAGATGGAAAAGGGACCTCTTTAATAAAGGCTGATCGCGCCCACCGGGCAGACCTGGGCGCACAGGCCGCAGCCGTCGCATTCACCGTCCAGCACACGGCGCACGCCGTCGCCTTCCCCAATCGCGCGGTAAAAGCAGCTTTTCTGGCATTTCCCGCAGTTGGTACAACGGTCCGCATCGATGTGAGAGAACTTCGGCTCCTCGGTCGCAAGCTGTTCGACTGTGGTGAGCCGCCCGAGCGCGATGCCGCGGATTTCATCGAAGGATCGATAGCCCTTCGCATCCATCCATCCGTCCAGATCCTTCAGAATCTTTGTGATCACACCATAGCCGTTTAACATAACCTCGGTGCAAATCTGGACGGTGGAAGCGCCGATCATGATATATTCGACGATATCTTTGTAGGAGGTCACTCCGCCAACCGCCGAAATCGGGACATCGACCGCTTTTGCAACCTCAATCAGATGGCGCATTACAATCGGTTTGATTGCCGCGCCCGAATAACCGCCAAACGCCCGCAGATACGGGATTCCCGTTTCGATATCCACACCCGCGAAAGATTTGATCGTGTTGCTGATGGTGATTCCGTCCGCGCCTTCGCCGACACATGCTTTGGCAATCGGCACCATATCAGCGACGTTCGGGGTGAGCTTGACGGTGAACGGCACCTTGGAAACCGCCTTGCAGGCTTTCACCTGCGCGGCAACCAGCTCCCAGTCCTTGCCGATGTGCATACCCGCCGAGGCGGACGGCATCGGGCAGGATGCGTTGAGCTCAAACAGGTCGACCATGCCACTGTCCTGCAGGGTTTTGACGATCTCGGCGGTTTCCTCCGGCTCCGGCATTGCCATGACACTGATATGCATGGTTGCTCCGCCGCTTTTGGCGATGGCAAACTCCTCCTGTGCCCACTGTTCACGGGTTTTATCGGTGAACAGTTCCAGGTTGATCATGCCGATGGGGCGGTTGTTGTAGCGATGCAGGACCATCCTGCCGTTGCGCGGCTGCGCGCTCCAATCGTCCTTCGGGCCGATTGTCTTTGGGATTACGCCGCCGATCCCCGCCTTTGCCGCAAACAGCATCGCCTCGCCGTCCCAGCCGGGGCTCGCGGATGCCAGGACCAACGGATTCCGATATTTCACACCGCAATAGGATACTTCAAGATTTGCCATTTGTCTGTTCCACCTTTCCTCTTTCCGCGCGCTCATTGTCTATCTAAACGCCGATAAAATCGCAGTTTTTCCGTATTTATGATATCCTGTTTGAGGGGTCCAGGCAATCGAATTGGGGGCGCCATTGAGAATTTTCCGGCAAACTTTCATCTCTTTGTCATTTTGAGAAGAATTTGTTAAAATAAAAAACTTACTTTCTCAGTTTGAGCCCATCCGTCATCTTACGATACACAAAACCGCTCCGGCAGGACGTTGCAGCCCTGCCGGGGCGGCCTGTTCCAGCCTGTGACGCGCGGGAAATCAGCCCTGCGGCTTGCCGCGCACAAGAAAACGTCCCGCGCCTTCTTCCCCTAAGAATTCCCGGCCGTCCACGATCACCTTCCCGTTTGCAACTGTCTGAGCCACCGCGGCATGCATCTGCATGCCCTCGAACGGTGTATAATCGCTGCGCTCATGCAAGTCCTTTGCTGTGAGCGCATAAGAAACACCGGTGTCGAGCACCACAATGTCCGCGTCGCTGCCTTCGGCAATGACCCCCTTTTGGGGATAGATCCCATAGAGCTTCGCAGGCTCGGTCGAAAGCATCTCAACCATCCGGCCGACACTGATGCGGCCCTGCGCCACGCCCATTTCATACAGTGTTACAAGTCTTGTCTCGATGCCCGGCAATCCTCCCGGCACACCGTAGAAGGTGTCGTTCATCCGTTTTTGGCTCAGGTAAAAGCCGCAGTCATCGGTTGCCATCGTACATTTTACATCACTTTCAACAAGCTCTCCCCAAATGGCGTCCCGGTCTGCCGCACCGCGAATCGGCGGATGCAGAATGTAGTCCCGACCGTTTTCCTGCGTATAAACTTCGCGTGTGAAGGCAAGGTACTGCGGACAGGTCTCTCCATAGACCGGATACCCTGCTTTCTGCGCGGCCGCCACGCTTTTGGCGCCAGCCGCGCTCGAGATGTGCCGGATCAGCAGCTTGCAGCCAGTCTCTTTCGCGATTTCAATACAGCGGTCTACTGCTTCCGCTTCCGCCTCATCGGGCTTATATTGCGGAAAATAGACCGCGCCGGTCTTTCCTTCCGCGAGCAGGCGGTTTTTGGCGGCTTCGATCATATCATCGTTTTCGGCGTGCACCGTCACGATTCCACCCGCCTTTGCAATTGCGGCAAAAGTCCGCCGGAGCCCGGGGGTATCGATGTAAAGCCCGCCGTCCTTATAGGTCGTATGGACCTTGAAGGAGGTGAAACCCATCTCCATCAGCTTGGGAATCGCGTCGATCGTCTCGTCGTCCACCGTCGTGATGGTCGCGTGAAAACCGTAATCGACCACAGCGCGACCCTTCGCCTCCTTGACGCGGTCCTCGCAGGCCATGATGAGCGGCACGCCCTTGATCTGCTGGGCGAAGTCGACCAGCGTGGTCACGCCGCCAAACGCGCCCGACATGGTGCCGTCGTAAAAATCGTTCATCGTCTTGGTTCCGGCGAACGGCATGTTCATATGCGCATGGGTCTCGATTGCGCCGGGGATGACTGTTTTCCCAAAGGCGTCTATGACTCTGTCGGCCTCGGCATCGAGGCCTTTTCCCACTTTGGCGATCTTCCCATCCGTCACCGCAATATCCACAACGCCAAGGTCCCGCGGCGCATAGACATGCCCGTTTTTAATCAGCAGTTCATATTTCATCTTTCACACCCGCTTTCTACTGAATGAATCTTCCTGCTGCGCAGCGCCAGCCGGCAGGAGCGGCGCGTCCGGTCACCGGGAAGCATTCAGCTTCTCATTGACCTTCTGCACCGCATTGATGATCGGGATATAGCCGGTGCAGCGGCACAGGTTACCCGAAAGCGCAAGCCGGACTTCGTCGCGCGTGGGGGTGGGGTTCTTGCGCAGCAGCGCATACGCGCTCATCAGCATGCCCGGCGTACAGTATCCGCACTGCACAGCTCCTTCCTCAAGGAAACAGCGCTGCAGGGTCTTCCCGATTTCTGTTTCGCTGAGGCCTTCCACCGTGAGGATATCCTTTCCGTCCATCTGGCCGGAAATCACCATACACGAATGCATGGCCTCGCCGTTTACAAGCACGGTGCAGGCCCCGCATTCGCCGATGCCGCATCCCTCCTTGGTACCGGTGAGGTTCAAATCGTCGCGCAGGACATCCAGCATACGGATATCCGGACGGGTGGCAACGGTATAGGGCTTTCCGTTCAAAGTGAAGGAAATTGTAATTTTATCCAATTTTCTCACCTCCCAGGAGTTCTCTCAGCACCCGTTCACAGAGCTTCTGACAGACGGGCTGTTTATACTTTGTGGTGGGCCGGATACCCGCGATTTCCGGGATCTTATCCGAGACCTGTTTCGCAAATGCCGAAAGTTCCGCTTCGGAAGGGATTTTCCCCACAAGCGTGCGGTTGATCTCTTCGAATACGACCGGCTGTGGGAAAACCGAACCGACCGCCAATTTGAGATCCTCCACGCGATTCTGTGCATCGGTTTTGAGGCACGCCGCAATCGTCATGCGGGAGATCGAAAGGGAATTGCGCCGTCCAAGTTTATAAAAATACGCACGGTATCCGTCATATTTCGGGACAATCACGCTGGTGATCAGCTCGCCATTTGTCAGGCTGTTGCGGTAGGGCCGTGAAATAACCTCGGTGAGCGTCATCAGCTTTTCGGTGCCGTCCACACATTTCACCAGCACTTTTGCGCCAAGCGCCGCCAGTGCCGAAAGGTCATCCGCCGCCGGAGAGGCATTTGCGATATTGCCGCCGATGGTGCCGCGGTTGCGGATCTGCGGGGAGCCGACCGTCAGCGCCGCCTGCGAAAGCAGTTCGGCATATTTCTGCACCAGCGAGGACTCATGCACGGCGGCATGGGTTGCCAGCGCGCCAATTTGAAGGGTGTCAGCTGTTTGTGAAATCCCGGTCAGCTCCCGGATGCCCGTGATGTCCACAAGGTATTTCTGCGCGAAACGGTCGTCTTCACGCGCCTGAACCATCACATCGGTACCGCCCGCGAGATAGACGGTTTCGCCTGGATACTGCGCAGCATAGGCAAGCGCCTGCGTCACAGTGACCGCGCGCAGAAACCCTTTGATCTTGATGCTCATTGTTTCTCCTCCTCGCAGAAAAATACCGCTTCCAGGTTCGCCGGAAGGCTGCGGATATGTTTCCCGTTGCCCATGGCGTGGTTGACCGCGTTGACATAGGCCGCGCCGCAGGGATCGAACGCGGGTTCACCGAGCGAACGTGCGCCATATGGGCCGCGCGGATCGGGATTTTCCACGATGATCGGCACGACTTCTCGCACATCCATTGTGGTCGGGATGATGTAATTGTCGTAGTTGAGGTTCCTGATCACACCATCCTTGCAGCCGAGGTCCTCGGTAAGCGCCCAGCCCTGTGCGCCGACCAGCCCGCCGACAATCTGGCCCTTGGCCATCTGCGGGTTGATCGCGCGGCCCACATCATGCGCCGCGACAGACTTGAGCACTTCGGTCTTACCGGTGTCCATATCCACTTCCACTTCGACCATTGCGCAGGAGAAGGTAAACATATAAAAAGCGTCTCCGTGTCCGGTCTTGCCGTCCCAGGTGAGCGGCGGGGTCTTGTAGTTTCCGACGCTTGCGGCGGTGCGGCCGCTGTCGTAACAGAGTTTCACCGCCTTATCAAACGGCATTTCGGTCTCGCCGAAGGTCACCTTATCGTCGTAGTAATGGATTTCTTCCGGAGCAATCTCATATTTTTCGCACAGCGCCTCGGAGACGATTGCGTGAATTTTCGCAGCGGCGTCGTTGATCGCGTGGCCGCCGAGATAGGTGCCGCGGGAAGCGAGCGCCGCGCCGGTGAGCGGAGCCCGGCTGGTATCGGGATCGTTGATGGTGATGCGGTTGATGTCACAGCCGAGCGCTTCTGCCGTCATGATCTTCATGGTGGTGAGAAGCCCCTGTCCGATCTCCGCAAGGCCGATCGAAACCAGCACGCTGCCGTCCTCTTCGACTTCTATGTAGACGCGACCGTTATCCTGGATCACCGTTCCGACGCTGTTTCCGCGCAGGCTGCAGGAGATCCCGACGCCGCGGCGGACGCTGCCTTTGTTTTCTCGGGAATATTTCCAGTATTTATTTTCGAAGTCGATCTCTTTCGCGGCGGCGTCGAGCACATCGAGCGCGCCGATGCGGCACCAGTCCATCTTCTGGCCGGTTCCGTTGACATCGCCGGTTTTCATGATGTTGCGGCGGCGGAATTCATAAGGCGAAAGGCCGAGTTTTTCAGCGACCTCGGTCATCGCGCACTCCCGCGCGAAGATTCCCTGCGGGTTGCCGAAGCCCTGGTAGGAGCCGGTGTGGATGTTGTTGGTCATTACCGCGCGTCCATAGAAGTAGGCGCTTGGGGAATTGTACGGTCCCGCGCCGAGGGTGATCGCCTTGCCCATGATGCCCTTGGCTTTGTTCACATAAGCGCCCGCGTCCGAGATGAAATCGCCGGAAATCGCGCGCAGCATGCCGTCCTTTGTGACGCCGATTTTCATGTGCATATAAAACGGATGCCGCTTGAAAGTCTCGCGCACCGACTCCTCACGCGTCAGCAAATATTTGATCGGCCGCTTGGTACGCACCGCGAGCAAAGCCGCGCGCACCGCGATGGAAACCGTGCTCTCCTGTTTGCCGCCAAAGCTGCCGCCGATGACCGTCTGCCGGATGGTTACGCGGGACATCGGGATATTCAGGCACTGGCAGACCGATTCGCGCGCCATATAGAGGTTTTGCAGGCAGCCATAAACGGTGACCGCGCCGTCGTGGATGCTCGGGATGCCGATGACGACCTCCGGTTCGGTGTAGACATGCTCCTGCCAGCTGGTCTCGTAGTCCTGCTCAAAGATGAGGTCAGATTCCGCGAAGCCTTTTTCGATGTCTCCGTTCGACGCGACATAATCGCAGTAAACGTTGGTCGGGAACAGGTCGGTAACCACGGTGGGATTGTTGATCGCCGTGCGCGGATCATGCAGCGCGGGCAGCGGCTCGTACTCCACTTTGACCAGTTTGACTGCCTCAGCGGCAATCTCCGGGGTTTCGGCCGCCACGACGGCGACCACGTCGCCGTACATGCGCACCTTGTCGTCCGCGAGGACATACTGGTCCGAAACGACCTCGCCGATCGTTTTTGAGCCGGGCAAATCCTTTGCAACCACCACATCCGCCACGCCTTCCAGCGCCAGCGCTTTGGACTTATCAATCGAAAGGATCTTTGCGTGCGCATATTCTGAATACACGCCTTTGGCGTACAGCATATTGAGCATCCGGACGTCGGAGCCGTAGATCGCCTTGCCGGTGACTTTCTCCATGCCGTCTATGCGCTCATGCGTCTTATTGACGTTCTTGAATTCCAAAATATCACTCTCCTATCTGCCTGGGGATAACTGTTTCTGTGCCGGTGTAACCAGGAACATTTCTTGCCTTAATCATACGGGCCCGCTTTTTCAATTTCAACAAATTGGACGCCGGATGTGAAATAGAATGTCCTCAAGGGGCGATTCGCAAAAATAAGAAAAATTTTTCTCGTATTGAGAAACGCGTGAAGGATGGAAAAGGGCCGCTGAAACACGGTTCGGCGGCCCTTCTGAAACGCTGCTATTTAATCGGCTTTCTGCGGGACCTTTGGGAGCAGGCTGTTGCAGAGAACACCCGCTACAACCGCGAGGAACAGTCCGGAAACCTTGACCGTGCCGACCATAACGCCGTCCGCCGCAAGACCGAGACCGATCACCAAGATCACCGCTACGATGATGATGTTGCGGGACTGGGCGAAATCGATCTTCGCTTCCGCTACCGTGCGTACGCCGATCGAGGCGATGGAACCGAACAGCAGGATCGAAACGCCGCCGATAACCGCGTTGGGGATCGACTGGAGCAGCCCGCCGAGTTTGCCAAACAGGCTCAGGCAGATCGCCATGACAGCCGCGGTGCGCAGGATCTTCGGATTGTAGGCGCCGGTGACGGCGAGCAGGCCGGTGTTCTGGCTGAAGGTGGTGTTCGCGTTGCCGCCGAAGAAACCGGAAGCCATGGTCGAAAGGCCGTCGCCGAGCAGGGTGCGGTGGATACCGGGGTCAGACAGGAAGTCTTTTCCCACAACCGCGCCGTTGGTGGTGATATCACCGATATGCTCCATAAAGGTCACAAACGCGATCGGCGCAATCAGGAAGATGATACTCATGTCAAATTTGGGGAAGGAGAAGAACTGACCGGAAAAATCCCAGAAAGGCTGTATCCAGGAAGCCTCCGCAAGCGGGGTGAAATCAACCAGCGGGGTCGCCGGATGAGCAACCATGTCATAAATGATCGAGCAGACATAGCCGGAAGAAATGCCGATGAGAATCGGGATAATTTTGAGCAGGCCCTTTCCGTAGACATTGAAGTAAATTACGACCGCAAGCGTGATGATCGCAATCAGCCAGTTCTGCTGCGCCATGCCGATCGCTTTCGGCGCGAGCTTGGTACCGATGACCATGATAACCGGGCCGACGACAATCGGCGGGAACCAGCGTTTGATCCGCTCATGGCCGACGAAGTAAGCGACACACGCCAGGATGCAGTAGACAAGCCCAGCCGCCATAACGCCGCCCTGCACGTAGGGGATGTTCTCGATGTGGCGGACAGCATTTCCGGACGCGTCCGTGACGAAAACGACCGAGGCGATGGTGGCAACGTAAGCGGTAGATGCACCGACAAAGATCGGAACTTTGCCTTTGGTGACCAGATGAAAAATCAGGGTTCCGAGGCCCGCGGTAAACATGCAAACCGGGGTGTTCAGTCCGGCCATCCGCGAAGTGAGAACGATGGACCCAAACATTGCGAACAGATGCTGTAAGCCGAGCAGGATGTTTTTTGAACTCAGGTAACTCATTTCTTCTGTCGATGCCGCGGTGGTGTTACTCATTTCATACCCTCCATGTTTTATTTTTTACAAATTATTCCAGTCTATCTGTAAACCACGCCTCCTGTCCCATCTGCAATCCGCAATTTTATTTGTTTGCTTTGGATAGTTTTTCCGTTTCTGTATGTTCATTTTATTGCTTTTTGCACATTTTGCAATTACTTTGCAAGGTTCGGGAGAAATTTTTCTCACGAAAAACCGCATCCTTTTGTTATGTGAAATTTTTCTCAAAATAAGAGGAATGCAATTTTTCTAAAAAAACGCCTCAAAATGGGACGCAAACAAAAAAACAGCCGGATTCATACGAATCCGGCTGTTTTTCCGATCACCAAACAGGCAGGCGAACAAAAAACGCGATGGGATCAATCCCTTATTTGGTTGATATCAGGCATCAATTTCACAGACCGCACAGCTGATAGCAATATTGCCCAGCAGGCATTTTTCCATCTTTTCAATGCTGACGCGGTCGTTCGGACGGTGCGCATAGACCTCCTCGCAGCAGGAATACCCGATGGTCGGGATTCCAAGCTTGCGGTCAAGCCAGGCGCCGTCTGTCCCGAAGTCCCATCTGCTGAATTTGGGCTCCTGACCGAGCTGCTTGAGGCTGTCAACTGTTTTGACAACATATTCATTGTCCGTAGGGACGAGATATGCGGGCTTGTCCAGCGGGCACACCTCGTGGAATCCGGTGTAACTGGTATGGTCGAGATCCCGAATACGGATATCAAAATTCGATTCCGGGTCGGCCGCTTTCAGCTTATCGGCCACGGCGCGATACTGCGCAAGGATATCCTCCGATTTCTGGTCAGGCAGGAATCGGTAATCAACATTTACCTGGCAGACATCCGGAACCGTGCAGCCCCATCCAGGCTGGCAGCTGATATGAATCATGCTCTGGGTGCCCTGGCCAAGGAATTCATCGGTTGGCAGGTCTTTCGAGAGCTTGTCAATTTCGACAATGAATGGCGCCATCTTGGAGACGGCGTTGATGCCCAGGCGCGGAGCGCTCGAATGGCTCATAAGGCCGCGGCTGATGACCTCAATTTCAATCTTGCCGCGATGGCCAAGATAGACATCGAGACCCGTCGCTTCACCAAGAACCGCAAACGCGATGGGTTGTTTGAGTGTGTCGGTAAGGTGCATGGCGCCCCACATATCGCCCGGCTCCTCATACACCACAAAGGTGAGGATGATGTCGCCCTTGAGCTTGACACCGCATGCTTTGATCAGATAGGCGGCATATACCTGAGGGGCCATGGCGCCTTTGGTATCCGAAGCGGCGCGTCCGTGAATCCAGCCGTCCGCGATTTCGGCGCTGTAAGGAGGATATTCCCAGTCATCGAGATTGCCGGGAGCGACATGGTCCATATGGCAGTTATAAAGGATGTTCGGGCCGTCTCCGGTTCCTTTGATAATTCCGATAACGTTACCAATCGGATCGACATACGCTTCATCAAAATCCAGCTTTTTAAGCTCGGCAAGGATCACCTGTGCGACGTCGCCTTCTTTCCCCGATTCACTCGGCGTGCGGATCAGGCGTTGCGCGAAGTCAATCATATCTTCTTTGACTTCTTTCGCTTTGGCATTGAACTGAGACAACAGTTCCTGGTTCATTGTCATTCCTCCCTCGGTTTGAATACAGCCGCAAACAGGCCGTAAGCTTTTATCTTATCTCCATTATAATTGTACAAATTATATAATTCAAGCGATGTCATATCGCGGCAATTTTATATTTCAGCTTTTCGTAACATCTATAAAATATTGAAAATATTGTTTCATTTTGAGAAATTTGAGTATAAATGAATGATATTTTCCGATTTCAGAGGTTTTATGAAATCCAATTTCCATTGCGGGGTTGCCATATGTCTTCCGCATCTTGTGCTCTTTGAAGCAAAAATGCTATACTAAAATCAAATTCCGGGCACCCGTCAGGGCTGCCCTTTCAAACCCCATCAGCTTTCCCCCCGCAAAAGCGGTTTTACCGCTCCAAAAGCAAAATTTGCGCCTGCCGAACAGGTGATAAAGGAGAACTGAAGTTATGTTGGATCATGAACAGCTGGAAGCGCTGCGGTACTTTGACACCCCCACCGTCTGCAATGCAATCGAATTTTTCAAACTACGGCCGCGCACCTGCGGTTTCGGTCTGCCGGGGATGGTCTGGCGCGGCGGCGACAGCTCGAAAGCGATCGTCGGCTATGCCGTGACGGCGCGCGTCGGCGCCATTTTTCCGGAGACACCGGAGCAGAAAGAGCTAAAGATGCAGCTTTATGCAAACGCGCGGGCGGTTGAAGGGCCTTCGATCATCTGCATCCAGGACACGGATCCGCATCCAATCGGTTCCTTCTGGGGCGAAGTACAAGCCAGCATCTTTCGATCGCTCGGCAGCGTCGGGACTCTCACCGCGGGCGGCGTACGCGACATTCCCGCAAGCGATACGCTTGGATTCGCATTTCTCTCCACCCATGTACTTGTTTCCCATGCCAATATCCATGTGGAAGCAATCAACTGCCCGGTTCAGATCTGCGGGCTTGAAATCCGTCCCGGAGATCTTCTCCACGCGGATATGCATGGCTTCACCGTGGTTCCCGGCGAGATTGCGGACCGGCTTGCGGCGGCCTGCGAAGCTGCAGCTGCAAGTGAGGAGCCTGTGATCGGCCCCTGCCGTGAAGCGATTGAACGCGGGGAGCGCCCGACGATTGAGGATCTTCGCGCCTGGAACGCAAAGATGGGCGCGGAGCGCCAGAAACTGAACTTCTGATTCCAGTCAGGCATAAAATGCACCCGCCGCAGGTTTAAAAAACCGCGGCGGGTGCATTTTGGCGTTCCGGAAAAGGACTGGCAAGCTGTTTAAGCTTGCTCATAATGCCGTTTTACGAACTGGGCGAACTCCAGGACATAACTCTTGGGAGCGCTGTTTTTCCGCAAAGCCAGATAGAGATCCCGTTTCCGGGAGTATTCCGGCAGCTCGAACATCAGCAGCCTTTTGGCTATGAGAAAATTGTGAGCGGCCTTTTCGGAAGTGATTGAGATTCCCAGTCCGCCGGCGACAAGGTTTTTAATCGCCTCCTGGTCGTTGACCCGGGCGGTGATCTGAAGATCCTCCTCGGAAACGCCTAGGCTCTCCAAAAAATAATCGATGCTTTTTTTGCTGCCGCTCCCTTTTTCCCGCAGGATGATGGGTTCCTTGAGCAGTATTTCAACCGGGGTCTGCGCCTGTTCTTTCAGCGCCAGAAAATGCTCGTTGACCGGTGTAATCACAACCATATGGTCCTGGCAAAACGGTGTGCAGTCAAGCCGTCTGTCCTCGCTCTTCATCCCCATAAGCCCGATGTCAAAGACTCCGTCCAGCAGCCCGTCCGCAACCGTCTGACTGTCGCTTTGGTGGATGATGAAATAGACCTCCGGATGGTCCTTTCCATATACGGGAAGAACCTCCGGCAGGATGTAAGCGGAGGGAATGGTTGACGCCCCCAGATGGATGATCTTTTTTTCCACCTCAGAGCAGTGCTTTATCATCCGGTCCCGCAGTTCCATAATATTGACGGCATAGTCATACAGCTCCTGCCCGTTGCAGGTCAGTTCAATGCTTTTCGTCGTTCGCAGGATCAGCCGGGTGCGCAGCTCCTCCTCCAATGCCCGGATATGGGCGCTGATGGTGGGCTGAGAGATGTATAACCGTTCCGCCGCCTTTGTAAAGCTGTTATGCTTTGCCACCGCGATAAAGGACTGCAGCTGTTTAAATTCCATTCCCCGCCTCCAGGATCTTGTGCAGCGCATGAACCGCCGCATCCACCTCATCCCCGCTGTTCCACCATCCAAAGGAAAATCGGATGGTGCCCGTCGGATAGGTGCCCAGCGTTTTGTGGGCGGCAGGCGCGCAGTGCAGCCCCACCCGGGTCATGATCCCATAAGCGTCATCCAGCTGGCAGGCCACATGAGAAATATCCTGTCCCGGCGTTTGCAGGGAGACCACACCAGTTCTGCCCGCGGTATCTTTTTTCCCCACAACGCGGAGCAGGCCGCTGTTTTCCAAAGGTTCCAACCCTGCCAGGAAACGGCCTGTGAGCTGAAGTTCATGCTCACGGACAGCCGTGATCCCTGTTTTTTGCAGCCACAGCAGTCCAGCGTGAAGCCCGATGATTCCCGGCAGATTCATGGTGCCTGGCTCAAAGCGGTCCGGCATAAAATCCGGGATCTCCTCCGTGTGGCTGAGGCTTCCAGTCCCGCCGGAAATAAGCGGCTCCAACAGGGGGATCATCTCCTCCCGCAGCAGAAACCCGCCGATCCCCTGCGGCCCCAGCAATCCTTTGTGGCCGGTGAACGCCAGCGCGTCGATACACATTTCCTCCATGTCGATCGGCCACACCCCGGCGGTCTGTGCCGCGTCCACAAAGAATCGCAGGCCGTTGGCCCTGCAAAACCGCCCGACTTCCCGAACCGGCAGAAGCGTGCCGCATACATTGCTCGCATGGGTCATCACAACCGCTTTTGTATTTTCGCGCAGATATGCCTGCAGCATTTCCGGCGAAAGCTCTCCCTTTTCGCTGCAGGGTACGCGGGAAAAGCTTACGCCGCTTTGGGAGAGCTGCGTAAGCGGACGCATTACGGCGTTATGCTCCATGGAGGACACCAACACATGGTCGCCCGGCCTCAGATATCCCTTCATCAGCAGATTCAGGCTCTCGGTCACGTTTTTTGTAAACACGGCGTTCTTACAATCCTGCCCGCCAAACAGTTCACACAGAAGCCGGCGGGTTTCGTAAACCGTCTCCTCAACCTGATAAGCCTGCTCGTAGCACCCACGGTTGATATTGCTGCCCACCTGGGTCATGTAATGGAAGATGCTTTCCGAAACCTCCCGCGGTTTGGGAAAGGATGTGCTGGCATTGTCAAAATACAGTTTCCGCAAGATGAATCGCCCCTTAAATTGATCATTTTCCAACCCCATTTTAGCAGATATTTATTTGATTTACAAATAAATCTATTTGTATAATTAATAAATACAATTGGATTCCAAAATTTTACTGTGCTATAATAAGCGCAAAGCAAACGGTAAATACCGTTTGCGGCCACCACAAGCGGGCCAAATTGAGGAGGATATCGGAATATGGACTTAAAAAGTGAAAAAAGCGGCATTATCCTGGCAGGGATCTTCATCGGGATCATCGCGTCGCTGTTGGTGCTCTTCGGGAATCCGGTGAATATGGGCTTTTGCATCGCCTGCTTCCTGCGGGACACCGCTGGGGCAGTGGGGCTCCATTCCGCCGCCGCGGTCCAATATATACGCCCTGAAATCATCGGGCTGGTATTGGGAAGTTTTCTGGTGGCGCTGGGGAAAAAGGAGTTTATCCCGCGGGGCGGGAGCGCTCCATTGACCCGTTTTGTACTGGGCTTTTTTGTGATGATTGGATGCCTCATGTTTTTGGGCTGCCCCTTCCGGATGATCCTCAGGCTTGCCGGCGGGGATTGGAACGCGCTTTTGGGGCTGGGCGGTTTTATCTGCGGCATTCTGGCTGGCGTATTTTTTCTGAACCGCGGTTACTCCCTCAAGCGCACTTATCCGTACGCAAAACTGGAGGGTTCCCTTTTCCTGGGCGGACAGGTCATACTGCTCGTTTTGCTGGTTGCCGCGCCGGCCTTTATCCACTTCACCGAGCCGGGGGACGGCCCGGGCGCCAAGCACGCCGCCATTCTCCTGAGCCTTGGAGCGGGCCTGATTGTAGGGGCACTGGCACAGCGGACGCGGTTGTGTATGGTTGGCGGAATCCGGGATATGGCGCTGTTCGGTGAATGGAAGCTGCTGGCGGGTTTCGTGGCCGTTTTTGCCAGCGCGCTGGTCTGCAACCTCATTTTGACAGCGGTCACCCCCGATACATACTTCCAAGCGGGCTTCGCGGAGCAGGCGGTCGCCCATACCGACGGTCTGTGGAACTTCCTGGGGATGCTGCTGGTGGGCTTCGGCTGTGTCCTTCTGGGCGGCTGCCCGCTGCGCCAGTTGGTGCTTTCCGGCGAGGGCAATACCGACAGCGCCATCACCGTTATCGGTCTGGTGGCGGGCGCGGCATTCGCACATAATTTCGGGCTGGCTTCCAGCGGTGAAGGCCCCACCGCCAACGGTATGATTGCCGTGGTGATCGGAATTGGCGTTGTCCTGTTGATCGCCTGTCTCAACACCTTCCATAAGCAAAAGCTGTAAAGGAGCATAAAGATGAACAAATTGGATGCAAGGGGATTGTCCTGTCCGGAACCTGTCATTATGATACAAAAGGCGATGCTCTCTAAAGAACCCGCCTATCAAATTGTGGTGGACAATCCCGCCGCCAGGGAGAATGTAACGCGATATGCGGAGCATCAGGGCTATCAGGTCGCCGTAACGGAAAAAGATGGGGAATACACCCTGTCCATTACCAGATAGATGATTTACATTGCCACTTTTTATTCCCACTTTGGCGCTATCCGCTTCAAAAAGCTTTGCGACGCCAGGAACTGGAAGGCCAAAATCATGCCCGTGCCCAGAAAACTGAGCAGCAGCTGCGGCTCGTGTGTGCGGTATGAGGGGGATTTTGCCTGTCCCACGGATTCTGTTCCCGAAGAAGTGGAACAGATTTTCCAGGTGACAGAGGACGGTTACCGCATATGCGGATAACACCCATGTTGGAAATCCATAAAAATATTTTCCGTTTGCGGCGAAATAGATTCCAATAAAAAACCGCCGGCCAAATTTTGGCCAGCGGTTTTTCTCTGTTCAAATGACGCCCAAAGCTTTGGCCTTGGCAATGATTTGGGCTTCCTCTTCAGGAAGCACCGAAACAAACGGGCTGCTCACAAGGTTGGTGGAATAAAGGCCCATCTCCCGCAGAACCGTCTTGCAGGCACTCTGATAAGCGCCCGTGTCGACCATGACCATTGCGGCGAAAATATCCATAATCCGCTCCTGGAGCGCCTGCGCGCGTTTCAGGTCCCCCGCCCGGTACGCATCGAAAATCTCGACAAATTCCTTTGGCGTGACGTTCGCAAGCGAAGAAACCGATCCGTCCCCACCCATCACATAGGACGGCAGCGTGGCAAAATCCTCGCCCATCAGCACGCTGAAATCGTCGTTTGCGCGCAGCATCTGGCGCAGGCGGCAGAAATAGAAGAAATCATCCCCCGCGGCGACCTTGATGCCCACGATGTTTGGATGCTTTGCAAGTTCCAGAACGGTTTCCGGTTCGATGGTCAGCTTGGTTTCTCCAGGCTGGTGATACAGCCAAAGCGGCAGATCGCACCGATCCGCAACCAATGTGAAAAATTCAAGCAGCGCACGCTGATCGACGTGGGAATAGTATGGCGGGGTGAGCATCAGCTCAGCTGCGCCGCATTTTTTTGCCAGCTCACACAGCTTAAGCACATTTTCGGTGGAACAGTCGCTCACCAGCGAAACAACAGGAACCTTCCCCGCAGCGGCCTTGACAGCAGTCCGGGTGACAAGCTCCTTCTGTTCAAAAGTGAGGTTTGCGAATTCACCGGTGCCGCTCGGAACGAGCAGGCTGTGCACGCCCGCATCCACAAGGAAACGGATGTGCCGGTCGAGCTCCGCCTCAGCGATCTTGCCCGACTGATCAAACGGGGTCATAACAGGGACCATAATCCCCGAAAAATATTTAGCCATAATTGCCTCCTGAATTCGGTTCAATTAATTTTGTGGGACGCGGCAGGCTGGAATTGGCCTGCACGACAATTTCAAATTTGTCGCTGCGGTAAAGCGACTCTTCGACCGCCACGAGGCGGTCATTCTGGTCGTAGACCCGGCCGCGCAGGAGCAGGGCGGCCGCGCCGCGTTCCTGGTGGAGCAGCTTTGCCTGTTTGGAATGCAGCGCGACAGCCGTATAAATCTCCTCTGAACGGGTCATGAAAATGCCATACTGCTTTTCGAGGAATTCATAGAGCGAGCCCCCCTGGTACCGGTCGCTGATATCCGGGCAGATCTCCTGCGGGATATAACTGGTTTCCAGGCTGTAGGGGACCGCGTCCAGCATACGGCGGCGGGTGAGAGTGTTAAAGAGCGCGCCCTCCGGCAGCCCAAACTGGGTCGCAGTCGGAAGGTTTGCTTTCACTTTGACCGCCTCGAGCAACTCGACATGAGAGGTCATCCCGCTTTCCTGGAAGAGCTGGGTGCCGCTTTGCAAGCGGGTGATATTGGAAGAAATCTTCTTCTCGGACACAAAGGTGCCTTTTCCGCGTTTTCGGGTGACAATCCCCTCAATTACGAGGTTTTCCAACGCATTTCGGACAGTGATATTGCTCACATTAAATTCCTGCACCAATTCCTTTTCAGAAGGCAGCAGCGCACCGGGATCATAGAAATTCGCGATCCGCTCCCGCAGGATTTCGGTCAGTTGGTAGGTCAGGGTCAGCGGCCCTTCTCTGTCCAGTTTTTGCATGGCGACACCTCATCATGATTTCCGCATATTTTAATCAGTCAACCTGACAGATTTTATTGGTGATCTGGAATTCCCCCGCGGTGAGCCCGCGATTTTCCGCAATCCGCACCAGCAGCAGTTCCATCACCATGGCGGACGCCATGGCAAATTGTTCGGCGGTTGCGGCATGCAGCTGGATGCAGCCCGGAAGCTCGCATGGGAGATTGGTCACCATCACCACATGGCTTCCATATCCGGCAATCTGTCTGGCCAGCTCCAGCATTTTGGGGAAGGTCTCCGGTTCGTTCGCATAGAAAACCGCCCGGTGGCCGGGCCCGCAGATTTCAATCGGTCCGTGATGGAAGCCGCCGGAGGTAAACGCACGCGCCGCGCAGTTCGCGCCCTCCATGAATATGAGCGCGCTCTGGTTGGCAACGGTCATCGCGGCGCCGCCCCGGCCGATGAAATGGACCATGTCGGCGGGTGCAAGCGTCTTGGCGGCTGCCGCGATTTCGGCGGGCAGCTCCCGCAGAACCCGCTCCATTTCAGGAACCGCAGCGTCCAGCTCCCCGCAGAGGGTTTCGGGCAAACCTTCGGCCACGCAGCATTCCAGCAGATATAAAAGCGCCATCGTGTTCGTAAAGGTTTTGTTGGTGATACTTTTTTCGGGGCCCGCGTGCAGAAGCAGCAGGACGCTGCTCGCGCGGGCCAGGGTGGAATCCGGCTGGTTGGTGATGCCGATAATTTTGGCGGTTCCCCGGAGCTTTTCGGTGAGCCGGTCAATTTCGACGCTCTCACCGGATTGGGAAATCAACACGACGACATCTCCAGGATGGATGATTCCGAGACAGCTCTCCAGCAGCTCCCCCGCTTCCAGAATAACCGGACGAACCCTGGCGCAAAGCTTCCCATAGACGCACAGCGGCGCATGGAAAGAGGTGCCCATACCGCTGAAGACAACGGTCCCGCTGCTGCGGATCAATGCCGCCGCGGCCTTTATGGACGCAAAATCCTCCTGCCGGTAACGGGCAAGCATCCCGCGCAGCTTCTCCGGCTGGGTTTTTACCTCGTTGTAAAAATCTGACATAGTGTTCTCCTACTATCTTACCATAATTTGAAGGCTGTTTTCAATATCTGTCCACGTTATATCCCATTTACGCCGGATATGCCGGCGCAAAAGCGGAATGTTTCCGGTCATCCGGCCAGCGACGGCACAAACAGGACAAACGGCGGGAAATAGGTGATGAGCAACAGCACCACCACGTTGATCAGGAAAAACGGCATCATCGCCTTGGCGATCTTTTCAACCGGCAGCTGGCTGATTCCGGAAGCCAGGTACAGGCAGGAGCCGACCGGCGGGGTGATGAGGCCCTGCGCCAGGTTGAAGCACATGAATACGCCGATATGTACCGGGTCCATATTCATTTCCACCAGGATCGGCAGAAGGATTGGTGCCAGAATGATGCACGACGGGGTCGAATCCATAAAGGTGCCGACAAACAACAGGAACAGATTGATAATGAGCAGCAGGACAAACTTGTTGTTTGTGATTCCAAAGAGCAGCTCGACAACCATCTGCGGGACCCGTTCCTGAGTCAGGATATAGCCGAAAATGGAAGACGTGCAGAGAATTACCATGACCGAACCGACCATTTTCGCGGATTTAAAGAAGATCCCCGGCAGGTCGCTCCATCTGATCTCGTGGGTGACCAGGCTCAGGAAAAGCGCATAGACAACCGCCAGCACCGCGGATTCGGTAGCGGTTGCGATACCGGTCACGATGCCGCCGATGATGATAACCGGAAGCAGAAGGGTCGGCAGGCCCTGCACGATGAAACGAAGGCATTCATGCAGGCTCAGGCGTTCACCCGCCGGAATGTTGACGCTGAGCTTTTTGTTGTGCGCATAGAAGAACACGAGCGCCATCTGCGCAAGCCCCAGCAGGATGCCCGGGACCATGCCGCCCAAAAAGAGCGACCCAATCGAAACGCCGGTGACCGATCCAAAGATGATAAAGAGCATGCCGGGCGGTATGATCGAGGAGATGGTGGAGGAAGCGACGGTGACGCCGGCGCTGAAATCCTTGCGGTATCCGGCTTTCTCCATTGCCGGGATCAGCACCGATCCGATCGCCACAGTGTCCGCTGTGGCCAGCCCCTGTACGCCGCCAAACAGCATGCTGACCAGCACGTTTACATAGGCGAGCCCCCCGCGGAAGCGCCCGACAATCGCGCGGGCCACGTTGACCAGCTTTTGGGTCAGGCCGCCGGTATTCATAATTTCCCCCGCCAGGATAAAGAGCGGCAGCGCGATAAAGATGAAGTTTTCGAGCGAAATGGTCATCTTTTGTGGTACCATGGAGATGGGCATTCCGTTTGCCATCAGGTAAAACAGCGAAGCCAGCCCCAGTCCAAATGCAATTGGCACCCCGATCGCGAGAAAGAGCAGAAGCAGGAGGAACATGATCCAGATACTCATTCGGCAGGCACCTCCTTCTGATTTTTCCCAAAGAGCCCCTTGACAGTGTCTCCGATGGCAAGCAGGCAGTTATAGGACATGATCACCGCGGAAACCGAAAAGGCGGCGGAGATATAGCCCATTTTGATCTTTAAGACCGGGCTGATCCGGTTCATCGCAAACTGAATGATTTCCACGTTTCCAATCGTGCAGACGACAAAGAAGAAGATCAGCAGCAGATTCACAACGATCTTCAAAAGTTCCTGCGCAATACGCGGAAGCTGATCGGTGACAAGCGTCAGCGAAACCACCTGGTTATCCCGCATTCCCATGCTGCATCCCATAAAGACCATCCAGATCAGTAGATAGACGGTGAGTTCCTGGGCCCAGTCGATCGAAAACTGAAAAACATAGCGGGAGATCACCTGCAGAAACACCAGAACGACGATTGCCATCAGCGCAAGCTCGACAAAGTAACCGCTGATTTTATAGATGATATCACTTATTTTTCTTAGCATATCCGAGTCCTCAATCCCTTTTGAATTGGAGCTGCTGTCAAAGTGGGGACGCTGCGATAATGCAGCGTCCCTCCGGGTCAGATTTAACGGACACTGTTAATGGCGTCAATGTATTTCTGGCATTCGGGATATTCCTTGACAAGGTTGTCGTAAACCGGCTGAACCAGTTCAAGATACGGAGCGGTGTCCTCCACCTTGGTCCAATCCTTGAAGTTGTTGTCCTTGAGTTCCTGCAGCTGCGCGGCGTTCTGATCCCAGGCCGCTTTGATGACGCCTGGCAGATCCTCTTCCACGACGCGTTTGACGATCTCCTTATTTTTGTCGGAGAGCGCGTCATAGGACTTCTTGCTGATGACGCAGGTCTGGGTGGATGCGAAAAGCGGGATATCGCAGTAATAGGGGGCGACTTCATAGGTGGCAAGGTTCTTGAAGGCGACGCCGTCGTTCATCCAGGCGTCGACGACGCCCATCTTGAGCGCGTTGTAAACGTCATTATAGGGGACGGCGATCGGGACGGCGCCCAGCGCGGTCATAGTGTCCATCTGCACGGCGACTTCCATGGTGCGCCATTTGACGCCTTTGAAATCTTCCGGCGAGTTGATGGTCTTTTTGACCAGGTTCGGCTGGCGGTAGCCCAGGATGCTCCAGTACCAGACCTCAAGGCCGCTGGCTTCGAGCTTGGCGTTCATTTCCTTGGCTTCGTCGGTCTTGGCAAACCGGTCGGCATGGTCGAAATCATCAAAGATGAAGGGCAGGTCCCCCACGTTAAAGCTGGATTCAAGGCCCGCGAGCAGCGCGCATCCCATCTGGGCCGCATCGAGCGAACCGGTCTGCAGGTTCTGAAGCAGATCGGCTTCGCCCCCGAGCTGTCCGAGCGGATAAAACTCGACCTTGAGCTCCCCGCCGGTTTCCTCCTCAATGCGTTTCCACATCGCTTTGTAAGCATTCGACTGGTTGGTGTCCTCCGCGTCGAAGGTGGAAAACTTCCAGGTGGTGACCTGCGCGGGAGCGGCTGGTTCGGATGCCGCTTCACTCTGGGCGGCGGCAGACGATGCGGGCGCGGCGGGCGCGGAGGACGCCGCCGGTTTGGACGACGTGCAGCCGCTCATCACAGTGAGCGCCATGGCCGATGCGAGCAGTAGTGCAAAGATTCTTTTCATTTTGTACCTCCTAAAGTTTTGTCCGGAGACATATTGCCTTTCGTGTAAATATATAATATTATAATATTATAATAAGATCAACCCCAAAATTAAAATTTTGGAACGACTGGAGAAAAGGATGAGCAAAATATGGTGAACTGCAACAAAGATTTCCTCAGGAACAGACGGGCGCTGGTCGGCTTCGACGGCTATATTGACCGCATCCTGCGCCCCATCGCGCAAACGACCGAAGAAACTGCCGCGTATTTTGACACGATTGGGGATTTCGGCAATTTCCTCGCGGGAAAAACCGGTAAGAGCTGCGCGATTCAGCTCGATTCACTTGAGGAGCGGCGCGGTGGGAACGCGCCCATCCTGGCCGGGACGCTGGCGGGGATCGGCGCGCAGGTAACGCTCTGCGGGATGCTCGGGCGCTCCGGCCCACTCGCGGTGTTTGACGACCTTCCGGAAAACTGCGCCCGCCGCAGCTATGCCGCGCCGTGGGAAACGCTCGCGCTCGAATTCCTTGACGGAAAGGTGATGCTGGCGCCGCGGCAGCCGGCGCCTGAAAACCCGCTCGCGGCGGTCGAACAGGCGCTCGGTGGGGAAGCCGCCGCCGGCGAAGCGTTTGGAGCGGACCTTGTCGCGATGGTCAACTGGGGCGAGATCGACTTTATGCATTCCCTCTGGCGCGCCGCCGCGCAGAAATATATCTGTACCGTGCCACAGCGGGAGAAACAGCTCTTTTTCGATCTGGCTGACCCCGCGCGCCATCCCGCCGCCCGGGTAAACGAGCTGATGGAGCTTATCGGCGCTTGCGGGCGGTACCGCACCACTGTCCTGAGCGTCAATCTGAACGAGGCGCAATTGATTGCCGAAAAGCTGGGAATCAGCTGTCCAGACCCACGGGAAGCGGGCGGCGTGCTGGCGGAACAGTTTGGAATCGACCAGGTAGCGGTGCACACCCTGCATGAAAGCCTTCTGTTCGAGAATGGCAGGCAATATGCCGCGCCTACTTCGTTTGTCCCAAAACCGAAAATTTCGACCGGCGCGGGCGACAATTTCAATGCCGGATACTGCGCCGCGCTACTCTTGGGGCTCTCCCCTGACGAACGTCTGCGGGCCGCGAACGCCTCCGCCAACTACTATGTGCGCAATGCCCGGGGAATCCCCTTCGAAACGTTTTGTGCCGCGCTGAATCAGACCTGAAAGACGGCTTTCCAGGCGCCAATCTAAAAAGCTCCGCAAACCAAAAGTTTGCGGAGCTTTTTCGTGTTGTCTGCATTCTGTCAGAGCATGATGTTGTCGATTCCCACAAAGTTTCAAAGGCAAAGCCCGGCCGGGGCATACGGGGCTACAGAGCGCCCTTCCTACGCCGGCTCAGACCGTGCCGTCCAGCAGCGCGGCCCCTTTTGTCTTCCCTTTCTGTTTTTGGAATCTCAGCCGTAGTTTTCCTCATAGAGTTTCAAAATTTCCTGCCGATAAGGGGCCGAAGCGGCCGCGCCCTGTTTTGTCACAGAAAGCGTTCCACAGACGTTTCCATAGCGCGCGGCCTCAAAGATATCCGCGCCCTGTGCAAGCGCCATAACAAAACCGCCGTTGAAGGCGTCCCCCGCACCGGTCGTATCCACCGCTTTCATCGGTATACACGGCAGATACTCCCCACGGCCGCGGTCCGCCACATAAGCGCCCTGCTTCCCCAGGGTGATCACAACGCCCTGCATCCCTTTTTCAAAGAAAACGGCGGCGGCCTTTTTCGCATCTTCCGGCCCTTTCACCGGTATACCGGTGAGCAGCGCGGCTTCGCTTTCATTCGGGGTGATGATGTCGACCAGGCTGAGCAGGCTGTCCGGCAGTTCCCTTGCCGGGGCGGGATTCAAAATGACCCGGGCGCCGCTTTGCTTTGCAAGCGCGGCGGCGCGTTTTACCGCGTCAAAATTCACTTCCAGCTGCAAAAGCAGCAGATCAGCCTGTTCCAAAACCGGTGTCACCGCAGCGATGTCGGCCTCGGAGATCCTTCCGCAGGCGCCGCTTGTAATAACGATCATGTTCTGGCCGCTCTCCTCCACGACAATCAGCGCCGTTCCGGTACTGGCCGTTTCATCGACAAGAATATAACGGGTGTCCATCCCTTCCCGGCTGTAGACTTCCCGCGCCATCCGGCCGAATTCGTCCGCGCCGACCTTGGTGATAAAAGTTACATCCGCGCCCGCGCGGTGGGCGGCAATCGCCTGATTGGAACCCTTACCGCCGGAACCGATCTGAAAAGAACTGCCATGCACCGTCTCTCCTGGGACAGGAAACTTCGGCGCGCGGGCGGCAAGGTCGACAAAGAAACTTCCGAACACCACAATTTTTTTCATATCGCACCCACCTTTACTCCGCTACCAGCCCGGTGACAAAGACCATCTCCGGACTGCATCCGCCCAAGAGCGCCGCCTCCCGAAGCTTCTCCGCCTGCGCGCTGCCGATCAGCTTCACATCCGAATAGGACCATTCCCCGCCGAGCTTTTCATATTTGTTGATACAGCTGTTGTTGAAAGCGCAGAGCTCCCACCGGGTCACCGCGGGCAGCAGATGACCGGCGATGAATCTGCCGATTTCGGACAGGTTTTCCTCCGTCGCGGTCGCGCCCGGGATCAGCGGGGTCCGGATCCACATCTGCGCATTCCAAACGCCGTCCGCAATCCCCTGTGCAATCCGCTTCGCATGTTCCAGTATAACCGCATTGTCCGCGCCTGTAAACTGTTTGTGCGCCGCGCCGTCAAGGATTTTCAAATCATACAGAACATAGTCCGTATGCAGCAGCACCTTTTCAAGCGCGTCCCATCCGGCAAGGCCGCAGGTGTCCAGCGCCGTCGTGACGCCCGCTTCATGCAGCCGGACGAACAGGGCGGCCACAAAGTCCGCCTGCATCAGCGCCTCGCCGCCGGAGGCGGTCACGCCGCCTCCGGTCTGGTCGTAGTAGGTTTTGTCCTTAAGCAGTTCCCTGACAAGTTTCTCAAGCTCCCAGTCTTCCCCGATGAAGGTCATCGCCTGTGCCGGACAGGCTTTTACGCAGGCGCCGCACGCCCGACATTTTTCCCGGTCGATCACAATGCCCTGTTCCTTCATTTCGTTCGCGCCGTATGGACAGGCCTCGTGGCAGAGCCCACACCCGATACAGGTTCTGCCGTCCCACCAGACCGCCCGCTTGAAAGGGATTCCTTCGGGATTGTGACACCAGGCGCAGGAAAGCGGACAGCCTTTGAAGAACACCGTCGAGCGCAGGCCCGGCCCGTCGTGGGTGGTGCCGCGGTAGAGATCGAAAATCAGCCCGCGGCTGTCCGTCGGTGGGCAAAGATCACATCTCTCCATAGTTGTTTCTCCCGCAGAACTCAACCTGGAAGGGTTTCGCAAGGCAGATGAACCGCGTGGTGTAGCCGGTGACCTTGATGACGATATTCTGATATTCCGGATTTTCGGGATGGTCGATCGCATCCTTCAGTTTCTCGAGGTCGATGATGTTCAAGTTGACCTGGAAGGTATTTTTGCTGAAATACGCCTCGATGAAATTCTTGATATATTCGGAAAGATTCTCCTTGCCATCGAAAAATTTCGGCTGAAGCTCGATCTGAAGGGTGCCGCCGAGGAATTTATAATTATGTACCTTCGCAAGCGAGTTCGCAGTGGCGAGCAGGCCCTTCGTGTTCCTGCCAGCGGTCGGGTTGATACCGTGCGCAAGCGGCTCGTTGGCAAGGCGGCCGTCCGGAGTTGCGGGAAGCACATTGGTCGCGGTGTGTCCCTGGAACTGGTAGAGAGACGCACGGTACTGCTGGCCGCGGTTGTTATAGGTGTTGTCAAGCACATCGGCGATCATATCGGTGATCCGCACAAGCAGCTCATCCACCTCGTCGAGATCGTTACCAAATTTATCCTGGCGCAGGAAACGCTGACGCATGATCTCGTTGTCCTCCCAGTTTTCACTGGTCGCTTTGCGCACGTCCGCAAGGGTATAGGCCTTCTCGTCGAACACCAGCTTCTTGATCGCGTAAAGCGAATCCGCCACGTTCGGAATCCCCAGGACATTGGCCGAGGTATACTGATAATCCACCCCGCGGTGGCCGGTGATATCGATGCCGCGCTCAACCGGGCCGTGAAAGCTCAGCGAGGTCGCCATCTCCGGCCAAACCTTGTCGATCACTTCGTATTGCGCGTCCTTAAAGACCCGCAGCGCTTCGGCAGTGCGCTTGAACTCCTCGGTAAACGACGCGAACAGCTCCTCGAAGTCCTTCGGCGGATTCTCGATGCCGCGGTCGATGGCGCGCCACATCGGGTCCAGCAGGACGAGGGAGTTGACGTCCTGGTCGCAGTATTCCTTGCCTGGGACACAGAACCACTGGCAGCCGCCGACCGCGACTGTCCACGCATCCTCCCACGGCACGCCCGAACGCATCTCGCAGTCGACGAGCAGGTCGTAGTTGCAGAAGGTCGGGACGCTCGCGCCGTGGCGCGCAAGCACATCGCAGGCATAAAGCAGAAGTTTCTGGTCCATATCTTTGTGCCACATCAGGAAGAGGTTGTTGTAGTCATCCACCATGTCATAGGCTTCGAGCGTGACCCAGCTCATATCGTTCGTCGCGTCCGAACCGTCCGCCAGCCGGCCGCAGATTGTGAAATGCTGGCCGCGAATCTTCAGGAAAAGCTCTGCCAGATATTCCCGCGCCTCCTGACGGGTGATCCGTCCGCTTTCGAGGTCCTTCACCAACAGGTCGTTCAGATAGAGGTCGATACGGCCATAGCCGTTGCCGTGGCCCACGATGCGGTCGGTCATTACGCCGAACTGAATCCACTGGACACCTTGGTGGTAGGTTTCAGGCGGCTTGCGGGAGATATGCGCGCAGTCGTCGGCCACCATTTTGTAAAGCGCCTTCTGCGCCGGATCGTCGGTGGCTTGCGCCAGTTCGTAAGCCTTATCGGCATATTTCTGGATGTAATCGATGATCGCCTGGCAGACATAGCGAAGCCCCTGCAGATAGTTGACCTTGCCCGGGTGATCAAGACGGGTGTACAGCGCGAGCGACTTGTCGATCCTTTCAAGGATGCCGCCCCAGCCTTCGGTCAGCCCAATTGAAAAGTCCAGGCAGGTGTGGCCGTGGCTGGTGCCGCCGGCGCCCAGCTTGCGTACCTCACGGCCGAGCTCGTGGACCTTGTCGCCAAAATAGTACTGGCGGATTTCGTTCATCTCCCAGTGAAACTCTCCGACGATCGATTCAAACGGATGGATCTCCGCCGGGGAATTGTCGAGCAGGAAGGCGTAGTCCTTGCCCCAGCTCAGCGGCGTGGCCTCATACCCTTCCACGTGGGATGGGACCTCCTTGTAACGGGGAAATCCCTCACCGATATCCACGCGGCAGGCGTGGTCGCCGAGCGAAAAGCTGCTCTCTTTGGTGGCGGCCCACTCCCCCGACTGGGGGATGCAGCCGTTCGCCTTGTCGGTCCAGTGATAAACCAGCTGGTTTTCATCGGCGGTATAAAGGTTACGGCGGCCGGAAATAGCCAGCTCCTGATTATAGGCAATCACCTTCTGCAGGCGCTCCCCGGGAAGGAATTTGGATGGATATTTGGTTCTGACACTGCTCATATGGACGCATCCTTTCTCGTTTGACTTGCGGCAGAGGCGTTTCAGCGCGGACTCCCGGCGGTCCGCCGCACACAGCCGTGGCAGGTGGCTGCGCGGAGATTTGCATGGTGCGGGCCGGGGGGAATCTTCTGGTTTCATTATCCGTTGCGTCAAGTGTAAAACGCAATATGTAAATTATATTTTTACATAAGTAAATTTATAAATTTTCATCTTGAAAAAGTTGTGCGATTTTTCAGAAAGTGCTACAATATAAAAAAGGCTATGAGGGAAGGTGAAAACAGATGGCTGCAACATTATCGGATATTGCAAAAAAGGCCGGCGTTTCAACCGCAACCGTCTCCCGCGCGTTCAGCGGCAAGGATTTCATCAATGAGCAGACACGTGAAAAGGTCCTGAAAATTGCAAAGGAAATGGACTTCACACCCAAACAGTACAAGCGGCAGCTCGCCCGCGTCACCTGCCGGGACCGGATCGGGGTGGTGATCCCCGATATCCGCAACACCTATTACGCCGAGGTCATTCAGGGCATCGAATCGGTGATGGACCCGAAGGGGATCGAGGTTATCATCTGCAATACCGATGAGGACCCCGGCAAGGAAATCCGCTACCTCAATATGCTCCGGCAGATCCAGGTCGGCGGGATTATCACCGTTCCGGTTTCGGACACGGTGGAATACAACGCGGAATTCCTGATCGATATGAACAACACCGGCACGCCGGTCGTCATCCTCGACCGCGATCTGCGCGGCGGCAACATGGACGGCGTATTCATGAACAATTACGGCGGCGCTTACGAAAGTATCCAGGCTTTTATCGACAACGGGCACCGTGATATCGCCTTTATCTGCGGCCCAACAACCTCCACCAGCGGGCTCGACCGCCTCAACGGCTATCTCGGCGCGATGAAAGCGAATGGCCTGCCGATCCATGAGGAGTATATCCTCTACGGGGATTTCAAGTTTGACCTGGCCTACGATATGACCAAAAAACTCTTGGAAAAGCAAAACCGGGTCACCGCGATCTTCTCCTCAAACCGTCGGATGTCCTCCGGATGTATGCTGGCCCTTGCTGAGAAGGATTTGGTGATCGGTGCGGATATGGCGTTTATCTCCTGCGGAAAAATTGACATAAACTTCAATCGGATCAGCCACGTCAGTTACCCAACCGTAGATATTGGCGAAGAATGCGCAAAGATCCTCCTCGGAAAGATGGAAAAGCCGAAACGTATCCGCAGCGCTTCGAAAAAAAGGATTACCTTCGATATGAAGCTGGTGCTCCGCGGCTCGGAAAAATTCCCGCCGAACCGGAAAAGGCCGGATTGAATGTTTGTGGAAAGCTTATACCGAAACTGTACAATTCTCCCTGGGCATTCGCGTGATATACGCTTTTTTCCAGGGGGATTTCTTTTTGTCCACAGTGGCTCAATGAAACTTTATATATTTTCATATGTAAATCCATAAATTACATAGTGAAAGATTGAAAGAATTTGTATACTATTGTGGTAAGAGGATCCGTGTTTCAGTGCAAATTTGCAGAAGGGATTGAGAAAATGAAAAGAATCGGCACCTTATCCAAGCTTAAACCGGGCGCCGCGGACGCCTATATCAAGCTGCACGACGAAATCTGGCAGGGCGTTGTGGATGCTGGGCATGAAGCGAATATGCGCAACTTTTCCATCTTTCGCATAGGAGATTATCTTTTCTCTTATTACGAGTATATCGGCGACGACTTTGAGGCAGACATGGCCAAAAAAAGCGCGCTTCCCATCAGTATCGAATGGCAGAAAGCCACCGGTGAATTCCGGGAGATCATGGACGGCGAAAACCGTTTCATCGAGATAGAGGAAATCTGGCACCACGATTTTTAGACACCGACCCCCAAAAGCATTTGGAAGAAAAGAAGGATGTTCCCGCAAGGCGGGAAAATGGAAAGTGAATAAACCTGTAAAGTTACATGGAGGGTTATAAAATGAAAAAAATGCTGAAAGTCGTATCGATCGTTCTTTGTGCCGCAATGCTGCTGATGACCGGATGCTCCGGAAACAGTGGTACCGCCCCCGCATCCAATGCGGCCCCAGCCGCGGATGCCGCTCCCGCAGCCAGCGGCGACGCCCCGGCAGCGGAGGCCATCACCCTGAAGGTCGGCCATATTTACAGCGCCACGCATAACGAAGCCCTCTGGCTCGAAGAGCTTGGCAAGCGGCTTGAAGAAGCCTCCGGCGGACGTCTAAAGCTCTCGATCTTTGGCGGCGGACAGCTCGGCACCGAACGTGAGATGGCCGAACAGATCCTGCTCGGCACTTTGGATATGGGCGTTTCCGGCGGCAGCACCTGGGCAAACGCACTCAACGCGCCTTCGCTTTCCGCGCTCAAACTTCCCTTCCTGTATAAGGATATCGACGGACAGAAAAAGGTCATGGACGAGGTTGTTCTGGACTTTGCCGAACCGGTCATGGTGGAGTCCGGCGTGCGCCCGCTCTTCTGCTTCTCTGCTTCGATCCGCGGCGCGCTCACCACGACCAAACCGATCAAAAGCCTGGCGGATATCTCTGGAATCAAGATGCGCGTGCCGGAAAACAACGTCTATGTCCAGACCTGGACCCTGCTCGGCGCAAACGCAACCGCCCTCTCCTGGAGTGAAGCCTATACTTCCCTTTCCCAGAGCGTAGTCGACGGCGTCGAAGCCGACCCGTCCACCCTGGTGGATGCAAACCTGCAGGAAGTCGGCAAATACTATTCGCAGACCAACCACATGGGCACCATCCATATCGTCGGCATCAACGAAGCCAAATGGCAGTCGATCCCCGCAGATCTGCAGGAAATCTTCATCAAAACCACCCAGGAAGTCTCCAGTCTGCAAGTTGAGGACCGCAAGGTGACCGACCAGGCCGCGATGGACAAGATGGCTGAAGCCGGCGTTGAGATCGTTGATGTGAGCGTCGAAGAATACAACAAGATGGCGGCCGCTGTTCAGCCGTTGTATGACGAATTTGACGCGGAATACGGCGTGGGCGACGTCATCAGCAAAATCCGCGAACTGGGAACCGCAGCGTAAGCAAACTGAATGGGGAACAGACGGGGCGGCAGCCCCGCCTGTCCCCCGGACACCGCAAATAACAGGGAAAGAGGGTATTTGATGCGGGTATTTCTGAAAATTGACAAGTTTGTGGAAAAGCTGCAGACCTACGTTTGCTTCGCGCTTTTGTGCGCGATTGTGCTGCTCGGCAGCATCGCGGTTTTCAGCAGATTTGTCTTTAACCTTTCGATTCCATGGGCAGAAGAATTCCTGCGTTACAGCTGCGTGTGGCTTGTATTTATCGGTTCCTCCCTCACGGTGCGCAACGACGGGCACGTCTCGATCGATCTGCTGCAGGAATATCTGAAAAATCACAAGGTGCGCGCCGTGCTGTATGCCGCGTCCCGTCTGGTGGGGGTGGCGTTTCTGGCGGTTTTGTTCCCGGCGTCGATCACGCTTGTGCTGCGGTCGCAGAACTCGATGGCGGCTTCTCTTCCGATCTCGTTTTCCTATGTATATGCCGCGGTTCCCGTGGGAATCGTTCTGATGCTGTGGTCATATCTTACCGCGCTCCCACGCCGCACCAAAGAAATTCTGGAGGAAGGGGACGGATGATATGATTCAAATTACAATTGTCCTTCTGCTCATTTTTATCGCACTCGGCGCGCCGGTTGTATATGCCATCGGTTTTTCCGGGGTTATCGCGCTTCTGATGTCCGGCGACGTACCGCTGTTCATGGCGGTTCAGCAGATTGTGCGCGGAATCAACTCCTGGTCGCTGATGGCCTGCCCGCTTTTCATCCTGGCCGGCGAAATCATGGCGGGCGCGAAGCTGTCCGACCGGATTCTCAATTTCTGCTCCCAGCTGTTGTCCTGGATGCGCGGCGGCGTTGGCTGCGTATGCGTTGCGGGCAATATGATTTTTTCCGCGATCACCGGCTCCGGTGCGGCCGCGATCAGCGCGGTCGGTTCGCTCACCACGCCGGAACTTGACAAGCAGGGGTACAAGCCCGGCTTCGTGGCCGCGCTGATCGCCGGCGCGGGCGCGCTCGGCCCGATCATCCCGCCGAGCCTCAATATGATCGTCTATGGCTCGGTTACCGGCGATTCGGTCGGGAAGCTGTTCGTGGGCGGCATCATTCCAGGCATCATCATCGGCCTGACACTGATGATCATGTGCTATTTCTATGCCCGCAAACACAACATCGACGGCGGTTCCGGCCAGTTCAGCCTTCGTTCGCTGTGGAAATCCTTTAAAGAAGCGTTCTTCGCGCTGATCACCCCGCTCATCATCATCGGCGGCGTAATCTTCGGCATCTTCACCGCGACCGAGGCGGGCGTCGTGGCCTGCGTCTACGGGCTGATCTGCGGGTTGTTCATCTACCGTTCGGTCAAGCTGAAGGACCTTGTCCCGATTTTCCGCAAGGCGACCGAAAGCAGCTGCATGGTCATGCTTATTATGGGCGTGGCGCAGATTTACGGCTACATATTCGCCATTGAAGGCGTAGGCGAAAAGGTTGGTAATTTCCTGCTTTCAATCACCACCAACCCGACCCTTATTATGTTGATCATCCTCGGCATGATGCTCATCATCGGTATGTTCATGGACTGCCTGGCGGCAACGGTCGTCATCATGCCGGTCATCTACCCGATCATCAAGAATCTTGGCATCGACCCAATCCAGTTCGGAGTCATGTTCTCGATTTCGACGGTCATCGGTGGGCTGACCCCTCCGGTTGGCGTTTACCTTTTCCTCTCCATGGGCATCACCAAAGCACGGTTCAGCGACACTGTACGCTACATCGTTCCGGTCATCGGAATCATCATCGCCGTCATGATACTGATCATCTTTGTCCCAGGCGTCGCAACCCTGCTGCCCGATCTGTTCATGAGCTGATTTTGGGGGTAAATTGATAATTTGCAAAGCAACTTTTGGATAAGGAGGCAACTAGCATGCTGAAAACAGGCTGTATCAACCCGTTGCTGGTCGAGGCGCTCGCTTTCTGTGGGCACGGCGACAAGGTGCTGCTGGTCGACGGAAACTATCCGCTCGCCGCCCGCAGCGGTGAAGCAAAAAAGATTTTTCTCGGTGTAAAGCCCGGGCTGCCCACCGTCCCGCAGGTGCTTGAAGCGCTGTGCAGTATCGCAAACTTTGAGAAGGTGGAAGCCATGGTTCCGGATGACGGAAGCACTCCCGAAGCGCTCAAGGAAGTCCGCGCGGTCATGCAGGGCATGCCGCTGGACACGCTGGACAGGTTTGCGTTTTATGACGCCGCCTGCGAGCCGGACGTCTGTGTGGCAATCTCCACCGGCGAGGACCGAACCTACGCTTGCCTGCTTCTGACTGTAGGCGTCGTATAAAACTGTAAAAAGGCCGCCAATCAAATCGATTGGCGGCCTTTTTATATCTTAAAAAACAGTTCGCGCGGGATAGATTGCGGAGGACTCCGGTCATTCCGCCAGGCAGGGCAGGGTCGACCCTGCATAAGGCATCACAAGGACGCTGGCATCCGGGCCAAGCTTCCCCAGCGCATCGTCGAGCGCCTGCTGCACGCTGCGATAGGGCTGCAGATGGATCTTCCGGACAAAATCCGCTTCCATCTCCGAAACCAGATAGATATCGGCATTCTCCAGCACCAGAGCGATCGCCGCGGCCTTATGGCCGCCCAGCTGGAAGTCGGTCTGGATGCGTTCGATCATGGCCCGCGGGCTGGCCGAACCGGTCATCCACTCCTCGAAGGTCTTTTCCCCGAGACCCTCCTGGCAGGAACCGACCAGGATGATGATTCCGCCCGGCTTAACGGCATGTTTCGCGTTGTCCAGCGCTTTTTGCGTCTGATACAGGTTCAAATCTTTCGGCGCGCCTCCCTGTGACGCAATGACAATATCCGCCCGCGATGGGATTGCAATTTTATAGAGACGGTCCAGGAACCGGCATCCCTCCCTGTGCGCAAGGATAAAGTCGCCTGCCACTGCGTGAAGGATCTGTTTATGTTCGTCCAGCACCACATTCACAATAAAATGCAGAGGACAGAGCCGGACCGCATCCTCGATATCCATGCGGACGGGGTTGTCCTCCAGTCTTCCCGCAGCAGCTTCCGGCAGCGCCATCCGGCTGTGATTTGCCTGAATGGCGGCACGGGTGGATACTCCCGGCATGATCGCTTTCGCCCCGCCGCTGTAACCCGCAAAATAGTGGAATTCGATATTGCCCAAACCAATCCGGAAATCCGCTTCAGCCACCACACGCGTAATATCCACCGGAGTGCCCAGCCGCGTACTGCCAAGGCGAACGAAATCGGTTGTATCGCTGTCCATGCAGCGAACCGTTTGATACACCTCATCCCCCACCAGCCTGCGCATCTCCGCCTCGGTCTGCCTGCGGTGGCTGCCCAATGCAAATACGATGGTGATATCCGCGGCATCCACCCCCGCCGCATAAAGCTCCTCCAATACCGCGGGGATCAATTGACCGCTGGGCAGCGGCCTGGTGATATCACTGGTGATGATCACAATCCGCATCCCCGGTTTCACAAGCTCTCTCAGGCGCGGCGAGCCCACAGGACACTGGAGTGCGCTGTCAACCGCCGCCCTCCCGGTACGCTCGACGGCAACCGCATTCGGTTTCAGAATTCCGAGCAAACGATGCTCCTCCACCGCTACCATCTGCGGCTTCATTCCATATCCAATTTCGATGTTCTGTTTCACCGGTTCACTACTGTAATCCATGCTCGTTTTCCATCCCTTTCTATCGTTACCACTATGATACAGGAAGATGATCGATTTGTAAATTGGATTGTGCTCCTTTTTATTAGAAGGGAGCCATAAAGAAAAGCCGCCGTTTCCGGCGGCTTTTTCCCCTGCGGGTACAGGGAAATATGGAGGTTGTTTCTGGCGGATAAAAGCAGGCCGTTCAGAAAAGCAGTCTTTCGGTCAGGCGTTCAAGGACATCCGTCGTCTGGAACACCTGCTCGCAGTCCGCCCATTCGTCCGCCTTATGGCAGACGCCGAGCGGCCCCGGCCCAAAGGGAACACAGTTTTCATTGGCCGCCATCTTTCAGCAAAACCGTTTCAAACGGGGTGTTGCAGGGGTGCTTAGGGCAGATGTGCAACGTCAGATTGGTCAGATCCATCACAATGGCAAACACGGTGGACATCGAAAGGCCGCCCATTTCGTCCCCTTCGTGCCGGCAGATTGCAAACGGCGCCCCCGCATGGTCCGCGAACGCTGTTTTAAGGTCCTGTACGCCGATTGGGCCCTCGACGGCGCGAACCAGCTTATCAAGCCGCCCGAGCCGGTGGAAGCTGTTCGGCATGGAACGCTTGAGCGTGTCGTGATACGGCGCGCGCGGCAGACGCAGGCTGGTAAAATGATTGGTGTGAACCAAGATTCCATCCTTGGGATAGAGCACATCGAAATCGTCGTTCGCGACTTCCACATCGAGCGCCTCTCCATCCCTGTGCGCGATCAGGAAGTTGGCGCAGCAGCCGAGCTTCTCCCGCACAGCGGCCCGGACCGCGTCGTTGAGGTTTTGGGAATCCAGGATGCCGCGCAACGCGATGTGAAGCGGCACGCCGGAGGGCGCCGCGTCGACCGACAGCGCGTTCAGGCAGACGCCAAGCCCGGCGGAGTTGCATCCAATCTTTCCGATGATGCCCGCTTCAGTCATCATGCAGATGTCCGGCTTCCCATTTTCCTGATGGATCCGCAGCAGGATCAGCGCCTGCCGAATGGACATTTTCCAGTCCCAATTCTGCCCGATTAGCGTAACCCCACCCGCGGTGCGCTCCGGTGTGACCGCAACCGAGGTGCAGCCGTCTGATACAAGCGATCCGCCCTGCAGCACCAGCTCGCTGCGCACATTAAGCGCCAGAATTTCCCAAAACTGCACCCCCGCGCCGTCCGCGATCCCCTGCATCTCCGCGAGATAATCCGGATTGTAGTTTTCAATACAGGGGACAAAGCTTTCCGCAATCTTCTGGGTCTGTTCCCAGGAGATGCCGGAATAATCCCAGAACATCTCCCGATAGGTCGCCAGGCTCACCGCGATTCGCTCCTTCGCGCCGCTTCCGTGAGCATAGCCGATCTGATAAGGTGTTCCGGCTGCGGTAATACATGGGATTTCGCCAATCGTTTTCATGTTGTTGTCTCCTTTAACCGTATAATAGATTGGGTAAGAACATGACGATCTGTGGAAATACAATAAAGACCGTCAATGTCAGAATCAACGCAAGCAGGAATGGAATGGCATCCCGCATGATGGCGCCCAGCGGCGCACCACTGATCGTCTGGCCCACGAAAAGGTTTACTCCGACCGGCGGGGTAAGCATGCCGATACAGAGGTTGATGGTCATGATGATGCCGAAATAAACCGCATCATAACCGAGCATCTGAACCAGCGGCCAGAACAGCGGGGCAAACAGCAGGATGTTCGAGGTCGTATCGATGAACATACCGGTGATGAGCAAAAACACATTCACAAAGAGCATGATGATGACCGGGTTTTCGGTCGCGGACATGATGAACGCCGCGATCGTCTGCGGAATCTTGCCGAGCGTCAGGATACGGCCGAAGGTGTTCGCGCCGCCCAGCAGGATGACCGCAACAGCGGTCAGCTCGGTCGCGTTGAGCAGCGCGGTGCGCAGCTTCTTCCAGTCGAGCTCTTTATAAATGAACTTTCCGACAAAGACCGAGTACATGACGCCCACAGCAGCCGCCTCGGTCGGTGTGAACACGCCGCCGTAGATGCCGCCCAGGACGATAACCGGCATAATCAGCGCCCAGACCGAGTCATCGATCCTAAAGCCCTTTTTCCCGGAAGTCTCGCCGTATTTTTCGGCAAGCGCGGCCTTGCTGAGTCCAAGATAACCGCGCTTCTTGGCAAAGAAATAGTTAAGGACCATCAATACAATTGCAATGATGATGCCCGGTATGACGCCCGCGATAAACAGTTCGCCCACCGACGCGCCGATGGTCACGCCATAGACGATCATTGGGATACTCGGCGGTATGATCGGCCCGATAACCGCGGCGGCGGAGACAAGTGCCGCGCAGTATGCCGTATCATAGCCCTGTTTTTTCATTGCGGGCATCATGATTCCGCCGATCGCCGCGACCGTCGCCGGACCGGAGCCGCAAAGCGCCGCGAAAAACGCCGACGCCGCGACCGCCGCCATGCCCAGGCCGCCCGGCATGCTGCCGGTCACCTTTTCGGCGCCCTTGACAATCCGCTTGGCAAGGCCGCAGCCCTCCATCAGCGAACCCATCAGGATAAAGAAGGGGATCGCCATCAGGGAGAAGGAATCCATTGCCGAAATCATCGACTGCGGAAGCAGGGTCGCCATCGGGGTATTGGGATAAAATGCCGCGAAGAACACCGTGCAGGTGACACAGAGCGAAACCGCGATCGGCACGGTCAGAAACAGGCACGCGAACAGCGTTCCCATCAGGACAGGAATCATGCCCGGTCACCTCCCTCGGCAGCTTTTACAGCTTCTTTTTCAGGCCCGGCGGGCGGCAGCCCCTTTCCAAAGGCCTGTTTGCAGTGCTTGATCAGCGTACCGATCATGCGGGTTGCAAAGCCAAACATGCCCAGCGCGCCAGGCAGATACATGATCCAGACCGGTACCGACGGCATGGCCGGGAAGGTCTGGTGGGTAGCAATCAGGTTGAGGGTCGTCTCAAAGATTTTCCAGGAGATATAATAGCCGAACAGGACCGAAACCAGGTCCCCGATCACGCGCACCGCAGCGCCGCCGCGCGGAGGCAGGAATGCGGGCAGCGCCTCCACCTTGAGGTGGCTGTCCCGGCGTACACAGATGCAGACGCCCGCGTAGCCGACCCAGATAAACAGCAGGCGGGTGGTCTGCTCCGCCCAGGAAGCGGTATAATTTAGGAAGAACCGGGTAAAGACGTTCATGCAGGTGATACAGGTCATGATGAAGAACAGGATGACCGCAAGGTTATCTTCAATCGCAATGAAGAACTTGTTGATCTTTGCAAGCACTGTTTTCCCTCCTTCGAATGGCCCTTGGGCATCGAAGGGACGCCCAAGGGCAAAGTCCCCATGAGCCAGCGGTCAACTGTTCTGCGCGCGGAATTCTTCCGTCAGCGTGACGATCTTCTTGACATTCGGGTTCGACTCGGTGTATTTGTCGATCATCGGCTGTGCGGCCGCTTTGAAGGAGTCACGTTCCGCCTCGGTCAGTTCGATCACTTTACAGTGCCCCGCATCGATCACATTCTGCTTGTTTGTAAGCTCGTCGTCAGTCGTGATCTGGCGCATATCCGCCTTTGCGGATTCAAACGCTTCATCCACCCAGCCGCGCTGCTCGTCTGTCAGGTTGTCATAGGTGGTTTTGGACATCATGATGTTTGTCGGGTCCATGATATGGCGGGTTTCCATCAGATAACCCTGCACCTCATGCAGCGCGCTGGTCCACATCTCGAGCCAGTGGTTATCCTGGCCGTCGACGACGCCCTGCTGCAGCGCGGTGTAAAGTTCGGAAAAAGCCATCGGGGTCGCGGAGCAGCCGATCAGGTTGAAGTGTTCCACATGCATCGGGCTTTCGATCACGCGCATTTTAAGCCCCTTCATGTCGGCCGGGCTGTGCGCCTCGACCTTGGTGGTGGACATATTGCGCCAGGAAGCGCCCACCCAGCCCAGGCAGTGCAGGCCCTGGTTTTCCAGGTCGCTGAGGATCTCGGTCCCGAACGGGTCGTCCAGGACGTACCAGCCTTCATCAAGCGAATCGAACAGGTACGGGACGTCAAAGCAGGTCAGCGCATCGGTGAATCCGCTGTACGGCGCATTCGCAAGGATCGCCATATCCAGCGCGCCCGCCTGCATCGATTCCACGATTTCGCGGGCGGTTCCCATGACGCTGTTGCCATAAACCTCAACCGTCATTTTGCCGCCGGAAACTTTTTCAATCTCCTCGCCCAGCCGGACGAGCGTTTTGTGGGTGGAGGATTCCTCCGAAACAACATGGGCGGCCTTCAGCGCGAGTACAGTGCCATCGGCCGGGGCCGCAGACGCGGCCGGCGCGGCCGGCGTGCCGCTTGAAGCCGCTGGCGCGGCTGACGGAGCGGAACCGCTGCATCCGGCGAATAAAAAGAGAACCATGGTAAAGCACAGGGCGATCGTCAGCAGTTTTTTCATTATTTTCTCTCCTTTTTATCATAGTGTTCTTTGACTTCTTTGTCAAATAACGGTTGCACCTTCGGACTGAAAGTTTTCTTGCAGAAATACGGGAATCATGCTATACTAAGCACCGAAATGGGCGCCGCAGGTCGTTTTCCTGTCACATTCCGTACAATAGGAAGGCTTGCTCTTTTAAAAATATGTTCTGCAGAACGAAACGGAGACAAAAATGAAACCTGTTCTTAAAACAACGCTTGTGGACGAGATTGTCGCCAGCATCATGGAAGCGATTGAAAGCGGCGAGATGAAACCGGGCGAACGCTTCCCCAGCGAACGCGCGCTGGCCGAGCAGTGGAGCGTGAGCCGCACTGCCGTGCGGGAAGCGATGAAGGCACTTTCCTTTTCCGGCGTCCTCGAGATCCGCCCGGGCAGCGGCACCTACCTCAAAACGCAGCCGACGAAATCCACAAGCCCCAAATCTCCGCAAAGGACGTCCCCATCCTTCGACGGGCAGGACATGGAAGAGCGGGTGCAGGCCCGTATGATCCTCGAGCAGCAGATCACCCGGCTGGCCGCGCAGCACGCCACCCCGCAGGCAATCGCCGCAATTGAAAAGGCCTGTAAGCGGATCGAAAAATGCTGCGAGCAGAAAAATGTAAACGCCCTTTTAAAAGCTGATTACGCGTTCCATCAGGCGGTGGCCGCCGCCGCGCAAAACCATTACCTGCAGGAAGCCTATGAGCGTATCCTGCTGGCCGGCCCGGAATGGTTCGGCATCACCCGCCTGCCGTTCGAACAGCGCGCGGCGGATGCGCACAACCATTACGACATCTGCGACGCGATCAAAGCGAGGGATCCTGATCTGGCCTCCCAGATAGTGCTCCTGCACGAAGAATCGGTCTGGGAACGTTACAATTCCTACTATGAAAGTCCGCTTGAGACTTCCAAAATCTAATCTTCCCGCGATGGTTCCCGGTTTTCCGGGGATCATCGTTTTTTATGTTCAGAGCAAAATGCGCTGGGTCAGATCCTTGTATACTTCGAGGGACTGGATGACCGAGTCGCATTCAACATACTCATCCGCCTGGTGTTCATGCGCACCCGCCGCGCCGTAGGACATGCCGTTTTTGCATCCCGTGCTGCCGTCGATCACACCGCTGTCGGTATAACCGGTGAATACCAGCGGCTGCGGACGGGCGCCGGTGATTTTTTCACAGGAATCCTGCAGGCTTTTCAGCAGGAAGGAATCCTCGTTGATCTGCACATACGGGCGCTGCGCAATCACGCGATAGCTCCCGCTTGTGCCCGGAACACGCGCTGTCGCGGCTTCAATCGCATCCTCCACCAGCTTGATCGACCCTTCGTTTGTGAGCGGCGGAGCCAGGCGAACATCGATCTGGATGGCGCATCTGTCCGCGACGATGTTGGTGTTGAAACCGCCGTTGATTGTGCCGAAACAAACGGTATTGCGTCCCATGACCGGGTCCTCCGGATACGCGTCCAACCGGTTTTTGATCTCCAGGATCACTTCCGCCATCGCAACGATCGCATCGGCTCCCTTATAGGGCGTGCTGCCGTGGGCCGCCTTGCCTTTGGTGCTGATCTCAAACCAGGTTTTCCCCTTGTGCGCCATGTAAATCTCTCCGCTGGTTGGCTCGGTATCGAGCACCAGCGTCTGCCGGTCGGCCAGCCCAATCTCCACCAGGCGGTCCGCACCCTTCATTACATCCTCTTCATCCCCCGACCCGACAAAGGTAAAATCATATTTCGGCGTCAGGCCCTCTTCGCGGCATTTTTTCTCGAAATCACGGAAGGCGATCATCGCGCAGGCCAGCCCCGCTTTCATATCGAAGGCGCCGCGTCCATACATCTTTCCGTCGACGATCTCGGCGGCAAAGGGGTCTTTGGTCCAATCGCTTCCCACGGGCACTGTGTCCATATGGGCCACGTAAATCAGGTTGGGGTGCGCCTGTTTTCCCTTTAGGGTTGCCATCACATTAAAGCGGCCGGGTTCAAATTCATCGCGGACCACCTGCGCCTTGGTGTTTTGGGTGAGCCAATCGGCCACAAACCGGCTGATCTCGCCTTCAAAGGTCCCCACATTGGTGCTTTCAATCTGAACAAGCCGGCGGGTCAAAGCAATGACTTCCACATTTTCGTATCTCATACGTACCTCCTCTTCCGTTTTCGGGCAAATTTTATCAATTGATCTTATGGTAAGGTGGTTAGACCAATTGTTGCGATCAGTATATGGCTTTTCGAAGCATCCGTCAATACAATTTCATATGTTTTCTATAAATATGCTGAAATTTTTAAATTGTTTTTATGGATTTAGTCCAAATATTTCTCCTTTTTTCGAGCTTATTAATTTACTTCACAGAACATCTCTCTTGCGGTCTCATGCAAATAATGCTATACTAATTTAGAATATTTGCGCGATCTATCAAAGGAATGAGGATGTAACTATGCGGCCAGTGCTCAAAAAAACCATTGTAGATGAAATCGTCAACAGCGTGATGGATGCGATCCGTTCCGGCGAGATGAAACCGGGTGACCGTTTCCCGAGCGAACGTGCGCTGGCCGAGCAGTGGAGCGTCAGCCGCGCTTCCGTGCGCGAAGCAATGAAAGCTCTTTCCTATGCGAATATCATTGTTATAAAGCCCGGCGACGGCACCTATCTGACCCTCCACGACGCGGTCGGAAAAATGGGCTCGCCGCTGCTCTCTTCCACGCCTGATCCCAAGGATCTGACCGAGCGGGTCGAAGCCCGGATTATTCTGGAGCGCCACCTGGCGCGCCTGGCGACCGAACGCATTACGCCCAAAGCGCTCTCTGAGATGGAAAAGTCGCTGGATAAAATTGAAAAAGCGCGCCAGAAAAAAGATGTGGCTACGCTCATCGACGCGGATTACGAATTTCACCGCAAGATCGCTGAGGCTGCGCAGAGCCGCTATCTGCAGCAGGCGTACGACAACATCCTGCTAAGCGGCCCCGAATGGCTCGCGATCCGTGAGGAATCCTTTCAGCTGCGCGCCTCCACGGCGGACAACCATTGGGAAATTTTTGAGGCGATTAAAAGCGGCGATCCGGATGCAGCTGAGGAGAAGGTGTGTGAACACGGAAAAACCATTCTGTGGCGTTACCGGCGTTACATCAAACAGGATTCGGAATGACCGGATTTCCCCTGCCGAATACGGCGCTGGCCTTTCGGGCCGCCGCGTTGGCGGGATACTTGCCGCCGGTATTTGAATTTGATTGCAAAGGGGTCTTTGATCTGTTCTATTCCACAACATACCAATCTCCCGTGGGACTCCTTACCCTTGCGTGTGATGGGGAAAATTTGGCGGGCCTTTGGATGGAGGGCCAGAAGTACTTCGGAAATACCATCCCGGAGCGCATGACAAAAAAGGCTGACCTGCCGGTATTGCGCGCCGCAAAAGACTGGCTGGACCGCTATTTTGCCGGGGAGAAGCCCGGGATTTCTGAACTCCCTCTGCGCCCTATCGGGGAAACCTTTCGTCAAGAGGTGTGGAATATGCTGTGCGCAATCCCCTACGGAGAGGTGACCACCTACGGCGATATTGCCAAAAAAATGGCGGCTAAAATGGGCAGAAAAACGATGTCCAGCCAAGCGGTGGGCGGCGCTGTGGGACATAACCCCATCTCCATCATCATCCCCTGCCACCGGGTGGTAGGCGCCAGTGGAAGCCTGACCGGCTATGCTGGAGGCGTTGAAAAAAAGATCATGCTCCTGGAGCTGGAGGGCGTGGATATGTCCCGACTGTTTGCGCCTGTAAAAGGGAGCGCCTTATAATCCTTTCTCCAGGCATCACATCCAGGAAATGAAAAAGCGCGGGTGCGCCCCCATGCCTATAGAAAAACCCCGGTCACATGTGACCGGGGTTTTTGTTTTATGCCTGCAGGCGAGGCAGCACCTCGTTGTCAAAGAAGCGCTTCACCTGCTTGGGATCCACGCTCAGCACCTGATCCTCGTCCTCAAACTTCGCGGATACGGCTCCCGCGCAGTTTCCAAAACAGAACGCGGCTTTGATCTCAATCTGTTCAGCCAGATCATGATCCGAAACCAGCTCCTGCAAGTCACTGATCACATTGTAAGAGCCTTTCAGGTAGCAGGCGCTTCCCACACACACTTCCAATACGCGCATTTGGCTTCCTCCTATTCTTCCGATCCACCCTGATAGTGGACGTGGAGCAGTTCGTGCCGGTTTTTGCGCAGCACCCCGTTATAGAGTGCCATGATCATCGGATTTTCCTCCGAACGCTTGATCTGGGACTGCTGGTCAACACTGTAAATGCCCTTCGCGCGCTCCTCGCGCTGTTTTGTAAAGCCAAGCGGCTGCCCGGCGCCGCCGATGCATCCGCCCGGACACGCCATAACTTCCACCAGGTGATAGGAGGCCTCCCCGCTTTCGATCTTCCCGATGAGTTCCTGTGCTTTTCCAAGCCCGTTTACAACGGCGATCTTAATCTCCTGGCCATCGACTGTAATTGCGGCCTCCTTGACAGCCTCCATGCCGCGCACGCCGCAAAATTCAATTTCCCGCAGGGTATTGGAATCCTTTTGTTCGGCGCAGCGGCGGATGACCGCCTCGGCCACGCCGCCGGTGGCGCCAAAGATAACGCCCGCTCCACTGCCAAGCCCGAACGGCATATCCGGGGACTCGCTTTCAATTTCGTCAAAGACGATGCCATTTTCTTTGATCATCGTGCTGACCTCCTGGGTGGTCAGCACATAGTCGACATCCACAAGGCCCGCCCGGACAAATTCGCTGCGGGCGGCTTCGGATTTTTTGGCGGTGCAGGGCATGATCGCAATGACCACCGTTTCCTTGCCGTCGACAGCCTGCATCGATTTATAGTGCTCTTTGAGCACCGCGCCGAACATCTCCATCGGGGATTTGCAGGAGGAGATGTTTGTGAGATATTCCGGTTTGCGTTTCTCGACGTAGCGCACCCACGCCGGGCAGCAGGAGGTGAACATTGGGAACGGGCCGCCCGTTTCGATCCGCTTGAGGAATTCGCTGGCCTCCTCCATGACTGTAAGGTCCGCGCCGAGGGTGGTATCAAAGACATAGTCCACACCCATCAGCTTGAGCGCCGCGACCAGTTTGCCCATGACATTTTCACCCGGCGCGAGGCCGAATTCTTCTCCGATTGCAACGCGCACCGCGGGCGCGATCTGCACGACGACCCGCTTCTCCGGGTCCTGGATCGCCTTCCAGGCGCGGCCAATGTCGCCCTTGATCGTGATGGCGCCGGTCGGACAAACCGCCGCGCACTGGCCGCAGCCCACACAGTCGGTTTCCCCAATTTCACGCCCGAACGCAGGCATGATCCGCAGATTGGAGCCGCGGTGGGCAAAATCTATGACGCCCATCCCCTGCACCTCGCTGCACATGCGCACACAGTCGCCGCAGAGGATGCATTTATTCGGATCGCGCAGGATGGATTTGCTCGAACGGTCGAGCTCCATTTTCTCACGGGTATCTTCAAAGCGGATGCGGCGGATACCGTACTGAAGCGAAAGCTCCTGCAGTTTGCATTTACCGTTCTTTTCGCAGACGGTGCAATCCCGGCAGTGGGCCGCGAGCAGCAGCTCGAGGATCATTTTACGGTGTTTTTGAAGCTTGGCGGTGTTGGTCCGGATTTTCATGCCGTCCCGCGGCTGCATCGAACAGGATGCCTCCACGCCGCCCCATTCGTTCTCCACAACACACATCCGGCAGGCGCCGTAAACCGAAAGTTCCGAATAATAGCAGAAGGTCGGGATTTCGATCCCCGCCTTGCGGATAACTGCCAATACGTTTTTCTCTCCGTCAAAAGCGACCCGCTTGCCGTCGATATACATGATTCCTTTGCTCATGGTTAAGCCTCCTTAATCGCCCCAAACGGGCAGGTATCCACGCAGGCGCCGCATTTGATGCATTTGTTCCGATCGATGACGAACGGTTCCTTGATCTTCCCGGTAATCGCATTCACCGGGCAGCCGCGCGCGCATTTGCTGCAGCCTTTGCACTTTTCGGGATCGATCGTATAGACCTTCAGCGCCTGACAGTCGCCCGCGGGACAGCGCTTGTCGACGACATGGGCGAGATACTCGTCTTTGAAGTATTTGAGCGTAGACTGCACCGGGAACGCCGCGGTTTTTCCGAGCCCGCACAGTGCGGTCTTGGAGATGGTTTCGGCCAGCTCGTCAAGCAGGTCGAGATCCTCCGGCGTGCCGTTGCCGTGAACGATCCGTTCGAGGATTTCCAGCATCCGCTTGGTACCCTCGCGGCAGGGGACACATTTGCCGCAGGATTCGTTCTGGGTGAAATTCATGAAGAACCGGGAAACCTCGACCATGCAGGTCTTGTCATCCATGACGACCAGGCCGCCCGAGCCGACCATCGCGCCGACCTTTTTAAGCGAGTCGAAATCCATCGGCAGGTCGAGGTGTTCTTTCGTGAGACAGCCGCCGGACGGCCCGCCGATCTGCACCGCCTTGAAGTCGCGGCCATTTTTGACCCCGCCGCCGATATCAAAGATGACCTCGCGCAGGGTGGTGCCCATCGGCACCTCAATGAGCCCTGTGTTGTTGACATTGCCGGTGAGGGCGAACGCCTTGGTGCCCGGGCTGTTTTCGGGACCGATCGATTTGAACCAGTCCGCCCCGTTGAGGATAATCATCGGGACGTTGGCGAAGGTTTCCACATTGTTAAGGACGGTTGGCTTTCCAAAAAGCCCCTGTTCGACTGTGCGCGGGGGCTTGACGCGCGGCATGCCGCGGTTGCCCTCGATCGAAGCGGTCAGCGCGCTTCCTTCGCCGCAGACGAACGCGCCCGCGCCCTGGTTGATATGCAATTCGAAGCTGAAACCGGACCCCAGGATGTTTTCCCCGAGCAGGCCGAGTTCCTTGGCTTTTCGGATCGCGGTTTTGAGGCGGTTGACCGCCAGCGGATATTCGGCGCGGACGTAGATGTAGCCTTCCTGTGCGCCGGTCGCGTAACCCGCGATCATCATGCCCTCAAGCATCTTGTGCGGGTCGCCCTCCATGATCGAACGATCCATAAAAGCGCCCGGATCGCCTTCGTCGCCGTTGCAGACGACATATTTGACAGGCTCCTTCTGGCGGCGCACCTGTTCCCATTTGCGGCCGGTCGGGAACCCGCCGCCGCCGCGGCCGCGCAGATTCGATTCGGAGATCTGCTTGCAGATCTCCTCGCCGGTCATCGAGGAAAGCGCCTTTGCGAAAGCTTCATAGCCGCCTTTGGCGATGTATTCGAGCACGTCCTCCGCGTCGTTCTGTCCGCAGTTATGCAGCACGAGGCGGGTCTGTTTTTTATAAAACGGGATCTCATGCTGACTTGGATAGGTCCTGCCTTCCAGCTTATAAAGCAGGCGGTCGATCACCTCGTCGCCGATCACCGATTTTTCGATGATCTCTTCACAGTCGTCCGGTTTCACCTTGATGTAGAGCACGTCCAACGGCTCGATCTTCAGCAGCGGGCCCATCTCGCAGAATCCATGGCAGCCGCTCTTTTTGAGCCCGATATTTTCGCCGTGGGGCTCGTGGCGCAGTTCGACACAGACGTCAAGCCCGCGCTCCTCACAGGCTTTTTTGATCCGGTCGTAAATGACCAGCGAACCGCCCGCGACGCAGCCGGTACCGGCACAGATGAGCACCTGTTTTTTCTGCATGCCGAGCGAACGCTGCGCAAACCCGCGCAGTTCAGAAAGCTCGGCGTATGTATTGACCTTAGGCATTTCCCGCGTCCTCCTCTTTGAGTTCTTTCAGCAGCTCCCGCGCTTTGTCCGGCGTCATGGCGGGATGAACTTTGTCGTTCACCGTCAAAACCGGCGCAAGCCCGCAGGCGCCCAGGCAGGAGACGGTTTCCACCGTAAAAACCTGGTCATCGGTGGTGTGTTTCTTATCCGAGAGGCCCAGTTCCTTGCGCAGCGCTTCCAGGATCGGAATCGACTTGCGCACATGGCAGGCGGTGCCGTCGCAGATGCGGATGACGTATTTGCCCTTTGGTTCAAGCGAAAAATTCTCGTAGAAGGTGGCGACGCTGTACACCTTCGCCACACTGATGCCCAGCCCCTTTGCAATGTACTCGAGAATATCGGGCGGCAGATAGCGGTATTCCGCCTGGATATCCTGCATGATCGCAATCAGGGCGGATTCCTTTTTTCCATGCGCCTGAAGAATTTCTTCAGCCTTGTCAAAATTGGTTGTGTTTCCCATATGGACCATCCTTCTTTACGTTTTCGTCGCACACGCCACGGTGCATCGGCAGAGGGGAGATTGATAAAATTGTAACAATCCAAAACAAGTTAAGTATACCATAGGCAACAACTTTTGGAAAGGCATTTTAGTTGGACTAATTGTAGAATTTTTTCCTTCTTTTTTGGGCAAAAAAACTGTTTTATCGGTCAATGGCTAATTCCCCTCGTTTTTGCAGATTTTCCTGGCCCGCAGAGATTGACAATTAATTAACACTCGTCGTATACTTAAAGCAATATTGACCAAATTTTGAATTGTCAGCCGGGAGGTTTACATTGTGAAAGTTCTAATCTGTATTGGCAGCGCCTGCCATGTCAACGGCTCCTACCGCGTCCGCGAACGTTTTGCCGAGCTGGTCCGGCAAAATCATCTCGAGGACCGCGTCCAGCTCGGGTCAAGCATCTGCCTGGGACATTGCGACCAGGGCGTCAGCATCCAGGTGGACGGCCGGCTCATCACCGGCGTCACGCCCGAAAACGCCGAAAGCGTCTTTGAAAATCACATTCTGAAGGAAGCGGGCTGAACCAGATGGAAATCCTGAAGCTGAAAAAAGCCAACTGCAAAAATTGCTATAAATGCGTCCGCGGCTGTCCGGTGAAGGCCATCGAAGTGAAAAACCACCAGGCACAGGTCATCCTGCAGGATTGTATCTACTGCGGCAATTGTATCCTGGTATGTCCACAGCAGGCCAAGGTGGTGCGCAGCGATATCCAAGCGGTCGAAAGCGCGATCGCAGGCGGCAAAACCGTCGTTGCAAGCGTAGCGCCCGCTTTTATCGCAAGCTATCCGGTCGACGGATTTGACGCCTTTGCGCAGGCGCTGCGCGCGCTGGGCTTTGCTGGCGCGCGGGAGGCAGCCGAAGGGGCATATCTGGTGAAGTCCCGCTATGAACAGCTTGTGCGCGAACGCCGCGGTCAGCTGCTCATTTCTTCCTGCTGCCCGACGGTTGTAAAGCTCATCCAAACGCGTTTTCCCAAGGCTTTGCGGCATCTCGCGCCGGTTCTCTCTCCGATGCAGGCGCACGCCAAACTCCTGAAAACGCAGGACCCGGATGCGGTGGTCGTATTCATCGGGCCCTGCATCTCCAAGAAGGACGAATGCGAGCAATTCCCGGACGGAGCGGATTACGCGCTCACTTTTGATGAGCTGAACGACTGGATGCAGGCGCGCGGGATCTCCTTTCCATCCCGTTCCGCAGAAAGCGCCCCGCGCCGTTCCCGTTTCTTCCCGGAAAGCGGCGGCATTCTGAAGAGCATGGAACAGGAAAACGGCTGCCACTATCTTGCGGTGGACGGCCTGCAAAACTGCATGGAGGTGCTCGAAGAGATCGGAAAGGGCCGTCTTTCCGATTGTTTTGTCGAGATGAGCGCCTGCAGCGGCAGCTGTATCGGAGGGCCCTGCGCGGGCGGGAAAAAGGAGGCGCTCGCCTCGCGTATCCGGGTGGAGGCGTTTGCCGGCGGCGGACGGACAGATGATTTCGACCTGCCTGATTCCCCGGCGCTTGAAAAGAGCATCCCCGATCTGGAGGTGATCTGTATCCCGCCGAGCGAGCAGGAGATCACCGCGATCCTCCAGAAGATGGGTAAGCACCGTCCGGAGGACGAACTCAACTGCGGCACCTGCGGATATGCTACCTGCCGGGAAAAGGCGGCCGCGGTTCATTTTGGCCGGGCAGAGATCAGCATGTGCCTGCCCTATATGAAGGAACGCGCGGAGTCGGTCTCCCTCCAGGTGATTGACGCGGTTCCAAGCGCAATTGTCACGGTCAATACCGATCTCACCATACAGGAGCTCAACCGCGCGGCCGGAGCGGTTTTCGGCCTGCTTCGTCCACAGGAGCTGATCGGCGCGCCGGTTTCCCGCATTCTCAACGAGTTCGACTTTGTCAAGGCGATCACTTCGGAAAGCGGGCGCTTTTCCCAGAAAGTCTTCCTGCCCGAATATCAAAAATATCTGGAGCAGGAGTTCCTGTACGATAAGGGCATCGGAATCTGCATCTGTATCATGAAGGATGTCACCGAAGCCGAACTGGAAAACGAAAAAATCATGGACGTCAAGCTGAGCGCCGCGCGCATCACTGATGAGATCATTGAAAAGCAGCTGCGCACCGTTCATGAAATTGCTTCCCTGCTGGGTGAAACGGCCGCCGAGACCCAAGTGGCGCTGACCGACCTCAAGGAGGCAATTCTGCTGGAGGGGCACAGAAAATGAAGGATCTCTTCATGGAGGGCGGCTATGTCAGCATCAATAAACACGATCAGCCGGTCTGTGGCGATTTTTATACCACTGTCAAAACAGAAAACGGTACGACCATCGTACTTTCGGATGGGCTTGGCAGCGGAGTCAAAGCCAATATTCTCGCAACGCTGACCGCAAAAATCCTCAGTACGATGATGGCGCGCAAGCTGCCAATCTCCCAGTGTATCCGCACCATGGCCGACACCCTCCCGGTTTGCAAGGTGCGTAAAATGGCTTATTCGACCTTTACCATCCTGCAGCTGGATGACAACCGTACCGAAGCCTATCTCGCGCAGTTCGACAACCCGCCCGCAATCCTGCTGCGCGCGGGGAAAAACTTCGATTACGAGCGCAGCCGCCGGATTATCGGCGGCAAGGAGATTTCCGAAAGCGTCCTGCGGCTGGCGGCCGGAGACTTTCTTATCCTTTTTTCGGATGGGGTAACCAACGCGGGGCTCGGAAAAACGATGCTCGACGGCTGGCCGCGCGAAGATATTATCAAACATCTGGAGGACTGCTACGCGCCGGACCTCTCTCCACAGCGGATGGCCGCCACATTGGCCGAAGCCTGCATGGATCTCGATCTTGGCTCGCCGGACGACGACATCACCATCATCGTCTACAAGCTGCGGAAACGGCAGGCGGTCAACGTCCTCATCGGCCCGCCCGCGCATAGAGAGGATGACGAAAGCGTGATGCGCATGTTCTTTTCAAAGGAGGGACGGCATATTGTCTGCGGCGGCACCACCGCACAGGCGGCCAGCCGGTATCTGCGCGCGCCGGTTGTTCCGCTGCCGGATACCGGCACCGAGGAGATCCCCGCGGCCGCTTCGATCAAAGGCATCGACCTTGTGACCGAAGGGGTCATCACCCTTGGCAAAGTGCTCGAAATCGCACAGGAATACACCGCCGGAACCCGGGTGGCCTTTGAAATCAAGAACCGGACCGACGGCGCGTCGCTTCTCGCGCGGATGCTCTTCGAGGAGGCCACCGACATCAATCTTTTTGTGGGGCGCGCGGAAAACAAGGCCCACGAGCGGTTGGATGCAGAAATCGGTTTCCCCGCGAAAATGGGGATCATCAAACAGATTCAGGAGTGTCTGCTCCATATGGGTAAAAATGTTAAACTCAGCATGTGCTGAGCCGCTGCGCAGTCCGTGGGTTTTACCTGCATCATATAATTGAAAAAGGGAACAGGGCGCCCTCAGGTGCCCTGTTCCCTTACAAAATTTTCTATGCGATACGCATCTGTGCCGATTTTCCACGAAATGCCGGCTTGCTGTTCTGATTCCGGTGGGAGACCGGAGCCTTTGCAGCCGGTTGTGTCCATTCCCCGAGCATCAATTTGCGCATCTTTGCCTGGGTCAGATCCATAAAGCTCTTCAGCTTGCCATATTCCTGCCGGGATACGAACGTGTAGGCGCTGCCGGTTTGCCCTGCCCGCCCGGTCCGTCCGATGCGATGGACATAGCTGTCTGCATCTCCGGGAATGTCATAGTTGATAACAGCGTCAATATTCTGGACATCGATGCCTCTGGCAGCCACATCGGTGGCGACCAGCACACGGATCTGCCCACTGCGATACCGCTTCATAACCATATTCCGCTGGCTTTGGCGCAGATCCCCATGCAGGGCATCCGCTTTGATCCCCTTTTCATTGAGCTGCGCGGACAGCCTGTCAGCCATAGACTTTGTAGCCACAAACACCAGGGAAAGGCCAAACTTCTTCTCCTCCAGCAGGCTGAGCAACGCGGGGGTCTTTTCTTTTGACGGCATCTGGCTGTAATACTGTTCCACCCGGTCAACCGATTTCCCCGTTTCCTGAATTTCAATTTTCCGGGCATCCCGCTGGTGCTGGGACGCGATCTGCCGGATGTCCGCGGAAAGTGTTGCGGAAAACAGAACTGTCTGCCGCTCTTCTGGGACATTTCGCAGAATTTCCTTGATATCGTCTCGGAAGCCCATATCCAGCATCCTGTCCGCCTCATCCAGCACGATCTGGGAAACCGTCTCCAATCGGACCGTGCGGCGGCTCATATGGTCCATAAGCCTTCCGGGCGTCGCCACGAGGATTTGCGGTTTGCGGCGCAAATCTGAAATCTGCCGTCCAATGGGCTCACCGCCATAAACCGCCTGGATCCTTACGCCCGGCTTATAGGCGGCAAGGGATTTCAGGACGGTCGCGGTCTGCACCGCCAGTTCCCGCGTAGGGCACAGGATCACGGTCTGCACATAGTGTACGCCCGGCTTAGCCATCTCCACAGCTGGGATGCCGAAAGCGCAGGTCTTGCCGGTGCCGGTGGGAGCCTGAACCAGCAGATCCTGGCCATCCAGCATTGGCAGTATAGCGGCCTCCTGGACCTGGGTAGGGGTCTGGAAGCCCATTTTGTCCAAGCCCTTATTCAATTCCGGGCTCAAGCCAAATTTGATAAATTGATCGTTCATTCACAATCCCTTTCTTGTGTTGATAAGCGCGAAAAAGCCGCCGGCCCTTTACGGGGCGGGCGGCTCCGGCATGTCTTAGGCCACCTTGACATTGACAGCGCGCAGCTTGCGGCTGTTCTTAGGGTCCTGCTCGGTGTCAAAAGTCACCTTATCGCCTTCATTGAGGGATTTGTAGCCGTCGCTCAGGATGGCGGAGAAGTGAACGAAGACATCCTCGCCACCATTGTCGTTGCTGATAAAGCCGAAACCCTTGTCAGCATTGAACCATTTTACTGTACCGTTATTCATAATTGGTACCTCCAAAAATTATTATTCGTACCCGCAAACTTACAAAAAAACACATGTTTTTGTAAACCTTCAAATAATTGAATGCTTACAAAAACATGTGAGACAATGCAAATATTTAGAATACATGTTTAGTATATCACACAACAGTTGTAATGTCAACTTGTGAAATATAAACAATTTTATCTGCGCAATTCCATCCGCCGCCCGGAACCAAGCCACAGGCCGGCGGCGGATGGATCGGAAGCCGGAACAACCGTCAGAAACAGCTGCGGATCTGCCGCAGGACGCCCGGGACATCCAGCCCGTATTCCGCCAGGAGATCGGCAGGCTTTCCGGACTGCCCAAAGCGGTCCTGCACACCGATCTTCCGGAATTTGTAGTCCCCGGTACCGATCAGCACATCGGCAACCGCGTCACCAAGCCCGCCAATGACACTGTGCTCCTCAATGGTGACAACCCTTTTACAGGTTCCGGCATATTTGAGTACGCATTCACGGTCAATCGGCTTGATGGTATGCATGTTTATCACCGCTGCCGAAATATTTTCCTGCGCCAGCATCCGCGCGCAGTCGAGCGCGGTCTTTACCATGATTCCGCAGGCAAACAGGACCACATCGCTTCCTTCCCGCAGAACATTCGCCTTGCCGAGGGTAAAAGGCATCTCTTCTTCAAAAACGTGGCTTGGCGTGCGGGCAAGGCGCAGATAGACCGGCCCGTTCATTTGGGCGGCGGCAAAGGTGGCGCGGCGGGCTTCGCCGGCATCGCACGGGACCACAACCGTCATGCCGGGGATCACCCGCATAAGCGCGATATCCTCGATGGCCTGATGGCTGCCGCCGTCCTCCCCGAGCGTGATGCCCGCGTGGGTCATCGCAAGCTTGACGTTGAAATGCGGATAAGCGACGCTATTGCGGACCTGTTCATAGGCTCGGCCAGCTCCGAATACCGCAAAGGTGCTGCAAAAAGGGATATACCCCATTGCGGAAAGGCCGGCGCTCATCGATACCATGTTGGCCTCGGCGATTCCCGCATTAAAAAAACGTTCCGGATATTTTTCAGCAAAATAACAGGTATAGGTGGCGTGCGCAAGATCTGCGTCGAGCGCGACCACCCGCTCGTCCCGGCCGCCCAGCTCGGCCAGCGCTTCGCCGTACGCGGCGCGGATTGCTTTCAATTCACTCATCTTCTTATCCCTCCAGTTCCCGGAGCGCCCGTTCGAGTTCTTCCGAATCAGGCGCTTTGCCATGCCAGCCGACACCGTTTTCCATAAAGGAAACCCCCTTGCCCTTGACCGTGTGGGCAAGGATACATTTCGGCCTGCCCGGCATTGCCGGCACTTCCAGCGCAGCGGCCACCTGGCGGATATCGTTGCCGTCCGGCAGTTCAATCACATCAAACCCGAAAGCGGTAAATTTTGCGTGCAGGTCGCCCAGCGACATGACTTCCTCGTTTCTGCCGTCGATCTGCAGGCCGTTGTTGTCGATTAGTATGGTCAGATTGTCCAGGCGGTAATTGGCGGCCGCCATGCAGGCCTCCCAGACCTGGCCTTCCTGCAGTTCGCCGTCGCCAAGCAGTGTATAGACTCTGACGCCGTTCTTTTGCAGTTTCGCACCGAGCGCCATCCCCACCGCGATGGAAATTCCCTGGCCAAGCGAACCGGTCGAAGCGTCGACGCCCGGGACTTTTTTGGTATCCGGATGTCCCTGCAGGATACTGTGCAACTGGCGGAAATTTTGAAATTCTGCTTTATCAAAAAAGCCGAGATCCGCAAGAACCGCATAATAACAGGGGGCTGCATGTCCCTTGCTCAGAACGAAACGATCCCGGCAGGGATCCTTTGGATTTTTCGGATCAAACCGCATCTGGGTGTAATAAATGCCCGCCATCAATTCCACGGCGGAAAGCGAACCGCCCGGATGACCGCTGGCGGCATTGCCCACCATCGTCAGGATATCCCGGCGCAGAAGCCGGCATTTTTCCTCGAGCGCTTGTATATTCATCAGGTTTTCCTCCATTTTTTCAGAAAAAAGCAGCCGCGCGGAATCCGCGGCTGCTTTTCCCGTACTATGAAAAGATCATTCAGATTTCCGGCTGCCAGCCGCAAAGATCCTGGAACGCAGCAAGCATATGTTCCGTACTTGCCTTTGCTGCATCCTCCGGATGATTTCCCGCAATGGCCTCCAGGATCTGCTCATGCGGCATGAGCGCATGCTCCGCATGGGCTTCAAAGCGGAAACTGGTCTGGCGCAGAAGCTTGAAATAGTGGTTTGTGATGCGCACAAGCGACAGCAACAGGTCATTGTGGGTCACCCGCGCGATCCGTTCGTGAAATTTGGCATCCAGCAGTTCCAGCGTTTCGTTATCCCTGCGGTGGACTGCCTCCACGAACGCTTTATGAATTGCACATAGGTCGTCAATATCCTGTTCGGTCGCATTTTCTGCCGCCAGGCGGGCCGCCAGGGGATCGAGCGCCATGCGCACAAACAGATAGTCGCTCATCTGAACCTTGTGTGAGGAAATCCAGTTGGTCGCTTCCTGGACAAAATCCCGTTCCTTGCTTTTGACAAAAGCACCCTTCCCGGTTTGTATATCCAGGTATCCCTGTGACTGCAGGACACGGTAAGCTTCCCGCACAGTTGTGCGGCTGATATTCAGTTCTTTGCAGAGCGCCACCTCGGCCGGCAGCTTTTCCCCCACCTCGATATTGCCGCCCTGCACATATTCAATCAGCTTTTCCACCGCAAGGTCAACTGTGGATTTCTTTTGAATCGGTTCCATAAACTACCACCTAAAACGAATTGCCCAACAAGAGTTTCGGTACTGTGAGAATTATCTGTGGGAAAATATTGATCAGCGCAAGAACGGCCAGCAGCCCCACATAATATGGCGTGACCGCTTTGAAAGCCCGCTGGAACGAGATCCCTCCCAGCTTTGATGTGATGAACAGGCAGATCGCCATCGGCGGGGTCAGAAGCCCGATCATCAGGGCAAATATCATTATAACACCAAACTGGATCGGATGCATGCCAATTTGTTGGACAATCGGCATTAAAATTGGCGTTAAAATGAGGATGCTCGCATTGGTTTCCATAAAAGTCCCCATGAAGAGCAGCAGCAGGTTGATCAGCAGGATAATCACCGCCGGACTGCTGGTGATGCTGAAGAGCATCTCAGTCGCGCGTTCGGCGATTTTCTCCATGCCAAGCACCCATGCGAATACCTTGCCGGAGGACATCAGCAGCATGACCAGCCCGAGGTTCTCAATGCCGATGACCAGCACGCGCAGGATGTCGTCAAATTTGAGCTCCCGGTAGATGAACACGCCGACAAACAGGGAATAGAACACGGCCACAGCCGCCGCTTCGGTCGGTGTGAAGAAACCGGAAAGGATGCCGCCCACGAGGATGATCGGGGAAAGCAGCGCCGGCAGCGCCGAAAAGAACGCCTTGGAAATCTCCCCAAACTTTGCGCGCGGATGTTTCGGATATTTGCGTTTTTTGGAAATGATATATACGGTGATCATCATGAATAGCCCCATGATGACGCCAACCGTGATGCCTCCCATGAAAAGCGAGCCGATCGAGACACCCGCCGCGATGCCGAACATGACCATCGGGCTGCTGGGCGGGATGATTGGGCCGATGATCGACGAGGCCGCTGTGACGCCGACCGAAAAATCGACGTCAAAGCCTTCCTCGGTCATCGCCTTGATTTCAATCGCGCCCAGCCCCGCGCAGTCGGCAACCGCCGCGCCGGACATCCCCGCGAAGAGCATGCTCGAAAGGATGTTGACGTGGCCGAGGCCGCCGGTGATGTGGCCGACGCAGCAGTTTGCAAAATGGAAGATACGTTTTGTGATGCCGCTGCTGTTCATCAGCTCACCCACGAGCATGAAAAACGGAATCGCCAGCATCGTATAGGAGGAAACGCCGCTGATCATTGCCTGCGGGATAAAGGTGAGCGAAACCGATCCGGTGAGGACGACATAGAAAAAAGCCGAAAGAACCATCGAGAAACCGACCGGCACGCCCAGAATAATCATCAGGATAAATCCCAGTACCACAACCATCTCTTACACCCCGCTTTTCTCCGGCGGCTGCAAATCTGCAGCCGCCGGTCCGTTTTTGAGCGTCGCAACCTCCTGGATCACATTGTCCAGCAGAAACACACAGGCAAACGCCATGCCGACCGGGAAGGAGAAATACCACCAGCCCGAATGGAGCGGCAGGACGGTCAGCGGAACCATCATCTTCTTCTGGCCGAGCATCCAGCCGTATTTGACCAGCAGGACGCTTGCCACAAATATCGTTGCCTGGATCACCAGCATCAAGCTGTGTTTCAGATGGAACGGGAGCTTATCAGTGAACACCTCGATGCGGACATGTACCTTTCTGCGCACCGCATAGGCAACTGTCATGAAGGCGCACCACGAAGCCATTATGATTGAGAATTCTTCAATTTCGATAAAGGATTTTCCGGTAAGTGTCCTTCTTGCCACCTGGAAGAATACCGTGCTGACCAGGACCACCAACAGTGCAATTGCAATCACTTTGACGACCTTTTCCAGCCAGCCGGTCAGCTTGGCCATTGCCGCTGCAATTTTGCCCACCTGGGAGCTCCCCTTTCAAATCAGTCTTTCAGAGCCTGGATTTTCTCGTAGGCGCCTTCCGGATAGAGGTCTTTATTTTCTTCCAGCAGCGCCGGGATGATCTTCTCTTTAAAGGAGTCGATGTCGATCTGGTCCTTTGTTACAAGGGTCATGCCCTTTTCCTGGAAGGATTTCAGGAACTGCTCATCCTCGGCGTTGACCTGCTCGTTGTGCCATTTGAAGCCCTCATCGATCGCCTCGCTGATGATTGCCTGCTGTTCGGCGGTCAGGGTCTGATACCAGGCGTCATTGAAGTACATGAAGTAGTTGGTGTACTGATGTTCGGTCTGCATCAGATAGCTCTGCACCTGATAAAGTCCGGCCTGGTCGATATTCGCAAGCGGGTTTTCCTGCGCGTTCACGATTCCGCTCTGCAGCGCGCCGAACAGCTCGCCCCAGGCAACCGGGGTGACGTTCGCTCCGGTTGCCTGCCAGGAAGCGATAACACCCGCGTTGTTCGGGGTGCGCAGCTTGACGCCGGCCATATCAGCAACCGATTTGATTTCTTTGTTCGCGGTCAGATAACGCGGTCCGCGCAGCGCGATGGTGTCGAGATAAGCGCGCACGCCGTACTTTTCAATCAGCATCTGGCCCAGGTCTTTGCCCATATCGCTCTCCCAGAACTTCTGCAGGTGCTGCTGATCCTCAAAGATGAACGCCATGTTGAACAGCTCCATCCACTCGGGAACCGCCCAGTTGAAGAGCATTTCCGCATTGAGCAGCATCTCATAGTTTCCTTCGGAAAGGCCGGTGCAAAGGTCCTCGTCATTGTCGCCGAGCTGGCCTTCGAGGTAGAGCTCCGGTTTGAGGGAGCCGCCGGACTTTTCTTCAATAATCGCCGCAATTTTTTTTTGCCGCTTCGGTCGAAAGGGCGGAGGAGTTGTTGCCTACCATTTTGAAGGAAACGACCTCCTGAGGGGCTGCGGAATCGGCTGCCGCGGAGGAAGCCGGGGCGGAGGAAGCCGCTGGGGCCGCGGAGGAGGCGGAGGTTCCGCCGCCGCAGGCGGTCATAAGGCCGGTAGCCGCCACCATGAGACCAACGAGTAATGCCGCAAATCTTTTCTTCATATCAATTCTCCTTTTCATATCTGTCCGACCGCACTTCTTCAAGCAATATTGTATGATTGAATGTTAGTACGATTGTCTGACAATATTAAAGCATATGCGTCCTTTTATGTCAATAATCTATCCACTTTTCTCTGTTATGCTATATATTATTCATTTTGTTTGTTGCATTTGCACATACCAATTGATAAATCAGAACACTTACAGACAAATAAACGGAGCCCGAATCAGCATAACACTGATCCGGGCTCCGTTTATTTGTCATGCGCGGGATGTTCCGCACATTTTCCAAAAGGAACTTACGGCCGTTTTTGCATACGTTTCTGGCGGCGGATTATCCTTTTACAGTCTCTTTAATCTGATCCAGGATATCCTTTGCACCGATTTCCGTGGCAGAGGTATCCCACATCTCAGAGAAGGTATTGAAAATCTGATCCTTGTCGGAGAATTCGGTGATATTGCATCCCTCTTCCTTCAGCGCTTCCAGATATTTATTGTCATTTTCGATCGAGGTCTTGTTGAGATCCGCCTGGCACTGCGCCCATGCGTCGAGCAGGACCTTCTGGGTATTTTCGTTGAGGCTCTGCCACACATCCTCGTTGATGATCGGCCCGATGGTGGAAAGCATGTGGTGGGACAGGCAGATGTTATCGCCGAGTTTGTAGAAACCCTGGGTATAGAATGCTTCGAGCGAGCTTTCAACACCGTCGACAATACCGGTCTGCATCGCGGAATACGCCTCGGACCAGGAGATAACCTGCGGGGCCATTCCCAAGGTTTTGAAGGTATTGAGGTAGACGTCCGCGCCGGGGCTCCTCAGCTTCAGCCCTTTACAGTCCGCCATGGAGGTCAGCGGCTTATTGGAGCAGATATTGCGGTATCCGTTCCAGGTCCAGCCAAGCGGCCTGATCCCGTTGTCCGCGACAAATTTTTCATCGACGCTCCTGCCAATGTCGCCGAGAATGACTTTTTCCGCCGCTTCGTAGCTGTCCAGCAGGAATGGATAGGAAAAAAGTGCATACTCGGGCTGGATATTGGAAATTACGCTGGTATCTCCCAGCGCCATTTCAAGCGCGCCCGCTTTTACGGCATCCAGGGCGTCCTCCTGATTATAGAGCGAAGCCGCCGGAAAAACGCTGATCTTGACCGCGCCCCCGGTCTTTTCACTCACGAGGCTGACCCATTTTTCAAAGGCTTCATGAATCGGCTGATTCTGCGCATTGTGATGGGAAAGGCGCATTTCAATCTGTGTGAATTCTTCCGCCGGGGCGGCTGGCGCTGATCCAGACTCCGCGGACGCCGCCTGCGACGGCTGCGCGGCCTGTGAAGGCTGTGCGGCCGGCGCTTCCTTCGATCCGCATCCGCCCAGGAGTGTTCCCACCGTCATACAGACCGCCAATAAAATTCCCAGTGCTCTTTTTTTCATAATCTTCTCCTTCTCTAACATAGATTGCAGTTTCTGCTTCCTACTCATACGATCCGTTTTCCGTTACCGCATTTTTAGTGCAAATCATCCCCTCTTTGCTTCCAAAGCCTGCCGCAGCTTTTTTACCGCCCTACATGAGAGCCGGAAGCCAGGTGACAATGATCGGACAGAATATCACCAAAATAACCACCGCATAGTTCACAACCAGGAACGGCCAGATATGCTTTACCACCTGATCAAGCGGAGTCTCCGTACAGCTTGACGCGATATAAAGCAGCATCGCCACCGGCGGGCTCATACCGCCCATAACCAGCGTCAGGATGCAAACCATCGCAAAATGGATCTCATCGTATCCGTATACACTGATGAGCGGGGCAAAGATGGGAACCAGCATCAGCAGCGCCGCGTTCGCGTCCAGCAGCATCCCCGCGATGAGCAGGATGATGCTGATGATGATCAGGATCATATATGGATTGGTGGTGATGCCGTTCATAATTCCCATCACCAGCTCAGAGAAATGGTTATAGGTGATCAGGAAGCCGAACAGGCCCGCAAACGAGATGATCAGCATCGGGTTGACCGTTGCGCTGACCGCGTCGTCAATACACTTTTTGAGCGTTTTCAGGGTGAGGTTTTTCGATGCGAACCCATAAATAAGCCCATACACGGTGGCGATCATTCCCGACTCGGTGGCGGTGACCATCCCGCTCATAATGCCGCCGATGATGATGAGTGGCATCATGAGCGCCCAGATCGCCTTTTTAAAGGTTTTCCATACCGCTGCCAGGCCAACGAAATGCGATTTGGGAATCCCGCGTTTTCTCGCGTAGAGATAGTTCACAATCAGGTAGCCGCCGCCGATGATCAGTCCCGGCACGATGCCCGCCATGAAAAGGCTTGCGATCGATATGGCTGTCACGCCGGAATAGACCACCATCATAATGCTCGGCGGGATAACCGGGGCAAGCGCGCCGCAGCCCGCGACCAGCGAACAGCTGAACCCCTTTTCATACCCCTCTTTTTCCAGCGCCGGGACCATGATCTTGGCGAGGATCGAGGTGTCCGCGTTGGCCGAACCGGATTTGCCCGCCAGCATGACGCCCGTCACAACCGTTGCCTGCGCAAGGCCGCCCCGGAAGTGGCCGACAATCGTTTTGGCAAATGCGATGATTTTTTCCGTGATGCCGGTCTCGTTCATCAGGGACCCGGCGAACATGAAGAACGGGATCGCCAGCATCGAAAAAGAGTCCATTGCGGTGAACATTTTCTGCGCCATGGTGAGGTTTGGCAGCTCCGGCGTCAAAAAGAAGCAGAGGCCGGAAGCGGTCGCCATTGCGTAAGCGAGCGGCATGCCAAGCATCATAAGTACAAAAAACACAATAAACAGCTGTGCAATCATTCTGTCTGTCCCCCTTCCGCCCGTTTTTTGCCAATCATTTCCATAAAGTGATAATACATAATCTCCAGCGTGAACAGCAGCAGCATCCCCGACCCGACAATCTGTGCGGAATAGATATAAACCGCTTTGATATTGATGCCGATCAGAATTTTCTCCTGAAATGCGGTGCAGAATTCAATTCCGCTGGTGAGATACATGATTGCAAACACTGCGATCATGAGTTCACAGAACAAAAAGAAGATTTCCTGGATGTTTTTGGGGAGGCGCTTAAGCAGAATATCGAAGGACATATTGACCTTCTGCCGCATCAGTACCGGCATATAGAGCATGATCATCCAGATAAACAAGTACCTCGCGAGCTGTTCGGTCCAGCTCAGCGGGAAATTGAGAAAGTATCTTGTAAATACCTGCAGGAATACAAGAAACGTGAAAACCACCATCAGGCAGGATGAAATCTGTTTTAACAGCCATTCCAGCTTGTCGAACAGCTTTGTGACAGCCCTCATAGCTTTCCCTCCTTAACTTATCGTTATCTCATATACATTCCGCCGTTTACATCGACGGTCAAACCCGTGATGTAGGAAGCCTCTTCCGAAGCGAGGAATACCGCCGCATAACCCACCTCCTCGCAGGTGCCAAGCCTTCCCATCGGAATCATCGGTATCGTCTTATCCATCCGGTGCGGATCCGATTCCACCAGAATCTCATGAAGCGTCTCGGTCATGTGGACCCCCGGCGCAATCGAATTGACGGTGATGTTCTCTTTGGCCACTGTACGTGCCAGCGTCTTCGCAAAGGACATCTGCGCCCCTTTGGTGGCCGCATAGTGAACCTGCCCAAAGAGAGCTCCCTGTTCGCCCACCATTGAACTGATCATGATGATCCTGCCGAATGCATGCTCGCGCATCACCGGCAGGGCGTATTTGCTGCAGAGAAATCCTCCGGTGATATTGACGTCCTGGATCTTCTGCCACGCCTCGAGCGTCATGTTGTCAATATTAAAATTGCTGTTGATGCCCGCATTGTTCACCAGGATATCCAGTCTTCCGAATTCCCGGTGGACCGTGTCAATCATCCGCCTGACGTCCGCCTCTTTGGCGACATCCGCCTGGATCACCGCCGCCCGGCGGCCTTTTGAACGGATATACTCCGCCTGCCGTTCAGCTTTTTCCGCAGAGGACGGCGACACGTAGTTTACCGCCACATCCGCGCCGGCGTCCGCCATGCAGCGCGCGATCGCCGCGCCAAGCCCCGCCGATGACCCCGTTACCAATGCGACTTTCCCATTCAGATCAAACATCATTTACGCTCCTTTTTGGAGCGGGTCCTCCCAGCCGGATATTCTGTATGGACTGAGAAACCCGCCGCTTTCATTTTAAGAAAATGCTTTTATTGGCACAAGTCAAATTATCTCGTAAAAAAGGAAAGCTTTTTTATACTTTTCGCTCGTAATTTTGCGACGTCCGCGATGCGGTTTTGTGTATTTTTCGCACTGCTAGATCCCCTCAAAATAATATTCCGCCGCGTCTCTGGGACGGATATCTGTCAGTGACCCTTTGTAATGCCGCAGGTCAACCGGTTGGAAAGGATGCGCGCCGCACTCCTCCCGGTTGAGGGAAAGCCCCAACCCCGGCCGGTCCGGAATCAAAATTGTCCCGTCCGCAAAAATCACCCGTTCATCCGTGAGCCGCTTCCGCCAGCTCATATCGGTCATCATAATTTCCAGTATCCGAAAGTTTGTCAGGCATCCCGCCAGTTGCAGCGTGGCCGCGTTCGCCACCGGGCCGCTCGGATTGTGGGGGGCAACCGCAACATAGTAATTCTCCGCCATAGAGGCGATCTTTTTGATCGCGGAGATGCCGCCGCAATGGCTGACATCCGGCTGGATGAAATCCGCACAGCCCTTCTCCAGAAAATCCCGGAAGGCGACCGGCGCATAAAGCCGTTCCCCGGCCGCAATGGGAACCGGCGATTTTCTGCGCACCTCGGCAAGCGCGTCGATCGAGTCCGGAGGCGTGGGTTCCTCGAAAAACATGGGTTCGAACGGCTTGAGCGCCTGGGCAACGCGCACCGAAGTTTCGATATCGAACCGGCCGTGCCCCTCGATGAGCAGATCCACCTCGCTGCCCACGCTGGCGCGTACCGCTTCCACTGTCTCGATCGACCGCGCCAGTTCGCCGCGATCCATATAGAGATACGCTTTTCCAAATGGGTCCCATTTGAGCGCTGTCACGCCTTTTTCTTTTGCCGCTTTTGCGGCCGAGGCAAACTCTTCTGGGGTATTCGCACCGGCAAACCAGCCGTTCGCATACATGCGGACCCTGTCCCGGACCTTCCCGCCAAGCAGCTCGTACACCGGAACCCCCAGCAGCTTGCCCTTGATGTCCCAAAGTGCCATATCCACAGCCGACACCGCGCTTTGCAGCGCCGCGCAGTTCCGCCAGTAGGAATCCCGGTAAAGTTCGGACGTGATCTTTTCAATCTGCCGGGGGTCCCTGCCGATCAGGACCCGCCGGATATCTTCAACCGCTCCCAGCAGAGCGTGTTCCTTATATTCGAGGGTACCCTCCCCAACGCCGGTGATCCCTTCGTCAGTTTCAATTTCAATGAACACATAGTTGGTACGGTACATGAACACGGTATAGGTATGTATCTCTGTTATCCTCATTTCGACTCTCCAAACCATAAACAATATTCTTTGTAATGCTCCGGAACCAGGATCTTCTTCTGTTCGTCAGCGGTAAACTGCGCGTAAAAATCCCCGACGCCGCATCCGAACTTCCGGAACATGTCAAAATGCATTGGAAGCACCAGATCCGGCTGGATCCTTCTTGTAAAGCGGGCTGCATCCACGGCGTTCATGTTGTTCCCCTGCCCATTGATGGGGAGCAGCAGGGCGTTGACGCGGCGGTCGATCTCCTCGAATATCCTCCGGTGACAGAGGGTGTCCCCGGTGTGATAAAGAACACAGTCCGGGCTTTGGAGGAGGATCCCAATCGCCCGCTCGTCGCTGTGCGCCGCGAACACCGAACAAAACAGCACGTCCCCGATGCTCACCTCGATCCCATGGTCAAACTGGATGTAATTATGCGCGCCTCCGTACCTCGCCCGCAGGATCTGCCAGACATTGAGCGGTGCCAGAACGCTGACGGGATGATCCCGCAGCAATAGGCAGTCAAGCGTTTCAAAGTCCATATGATCAGTATGGCAATGGGTGATGACCAGTACGTCGGTCTCCGCCTGACACCAGGCAGGGTCAATCGGAACTTCCCGCAGGAAATCCTCCCCCTGGGCCCTGCGCAGCGCGTCCGACAGGTATGGGTCTATCATGATCCGCAGCCCGCCTGGGCTTACCAGGTAATAACCGGCCTGCCCCAGCCAGGTCAGATTCATTTTTCTCCCCCCGTTTATGATATTTGATATTTGATATTTTAAATAAAAAAGGATGGGGACCCTCTTTTATTTTTCCACGGCCTACAACGGCGCATCGAACATGCGGCGCTTTCCCCATGCGGAACAGTCAGTTCTCCGAATTGTACTGCACACTGAAGTTTTTCTGGGCGTTCATAACATGTGTGTCGACGGCGGCCTTCAGCTTCAGGACGTCCTTTTCCCTCAGTGCACCGATAATGCTTTCGTGTTCCGGGATCACCTGTTTGATCCGCTCAAAGGAAGGGGTGTAGCTCTTTCTGATCTCCCTGATCAGACGGTTATAGTATGTGTAAAGCTCGATAGCTTTTTCATTTGTGCCCCGCGCAATGATAAGCTGATGAAAGCTTGTATTGAGATCCACATAGGCAGCAACCTGATGATCCTGGAGCGACCTGATCTTTTCATTGGTTTTTGTCAGCTGGTCCAGCAGCTCGTCATCCACAGCCGGCAGTGCGGTTTCATAGATCAGATCCTCCAAAGCCCGCAGAACCCCATAGATGTCCTTGATAAAGCTGATGTCAATTTTTAAAACCTCCGCGCCTTTATAGGCGCTGAACTTCAGAAGATTTTCGCCCTCAAGGATTCGAAAGGCTTCCCGCACCGGCATATTGCTGGTGCCATACCGCTCGGAGATCTCCTTAATCGTGATTCTGCTGCCCGCAGCGATTTTTTTGGTGATGATATCCGAACGCAGCTTTTCAGTCACGCGCGATGCAACGGTGGAGTTGGTTTCAATGAAATCCTGCATACCTCTATTCCCATCCCAAAATCATATATTTGACATTTGATATTTTAGATGTTATATTGTTTTCACACAAAAGTCAATATGCAATATGAACAATTTTTAAAGATTGAGGATGTGACGGCAATGATTCTGCATAACAATGCTCTGACTGTGGAGATCTCGGACATTGGGAGCGACTATCGCGGTTCCCGCTACGACTGGAGCGGAATCGTCAAGCAGGTGACGCTTTATGGGAAATCCACCTTCCTTTCCCGCGAGATTGCGTCCGACGGCGGCTGTGGACTCGGCGGGATTGGGCTGTGCAGCGTCTTCGAGTGGGCCGACACATCCATTTATGACAGTACCGCTTTCGCTGATTCCTTTCCAATGATCGGGGTCGGGCTTCTGAAAAAGAGCGACACCCTCCCATTTCAGTTCACCAAGGCATACGAAGTAACGCCGTTTGAGCGGGAAGTCCTCTGCCAAAACGATACGGAAGCCGCCTTCCATACCCTTCCCCATTTCTGCAACGGAATCGCGGTCGACCAGCGCAAGACAGTTTCCCTCCAGGGTACCGTTCTGACGGTTACACACACCCTGCACAACGTGGGCGAAAAGGAGATCCGCGCCACGGAATTCAGCCATAACTTTTTCCGCTTTGGCGCGGATGGGGTGGACCGCGGCTACCGGCTGCAGTTTCCCTATTCCATTGCGCCAACGCTGCGGCGCGGGAGCCTTTTGATCGAGCGTGACGCCTACCGGGTGGCCGCATTCGACCAGGCGACCGCATCCACCGCGTTCTGGGTGCATGGGTATGAAGGGATGAAAACCCACTGGATGAAGCTCACCCGCGACGATTCGCCGCTTTCGGTGCTTGTGGAGGATCTGTTCCCCGTCGTAAACTTTTACAGCTGGAACAACAAAGACGCCTTTTGCCCGGAAACCTTCTGCGGCATTGCGCTCAAACCCGGCGAATCAACCACTTACAGCAGACGTTACACTTTTTCCGGCCCGCGATAACCAGCCGTCCATTATTTGGAGCACCTTTTGAAAAAGCACCCTGACGGGTGCTTTTTGTTTTGGGCCCGTTCAGACACTGCCCAGGAGATATTTGCGCAGCAGCTCCACCAGCTGGCGTTTTCCGTTTACGCGGCAGAGGCTGCCCATTTTTTTGACATGGTACTTGATGGTTCCTTCCATCAAAAAGCACTCTTCCGCGATCTTTTCGTAAGAAGATCCCTCCATAATTTTTCGGAGGATCAGTCGTTCGACCTCGGTGCATTCGCAGAGCAGGCGCTCCACCAGCATCATTTCCCGCAGCTCGCCGTCATTGTAAAAGGTTTCGGTGCATTGCATCTCCACCGGCAGCGCAGACTTTTTGATCTCCGTCTTTTCTGATTGACCCGGCTGGAGCTTCTCAATCGCTGAGCAGTCCCATTTTATCATCATGACGATATTGGAAATGCAGGGTGTTTTCTGCAGGCTGCCAAGCGTGACCACCGCCGCTTTTCCATATTCCTCAAAATTCAGGCGCACCGAGTGTATCCGATCAGCATAGTGCCCGGTCAGGCGCGCTTCGGCGCAGCCAATGATCGTGAGGCGGTCCAGCAGCTCAGGCCGCTGTTCCTTCAGGTGCCGGACCAGTGAAATCGCCGCGAAATCATTCGTGCAGATTGCCGTGTCGTATTCCTGCGCCCGCAGCAAAAAACGCGCAAAGCACTGCTGCAGCGAGCCGTTATTGATAAAGATATCCCCGCGGCCCCGACCGCCCATAGCCACGAGGAAACTATCCTTGCGTCCTTCGTCTGAAACCGACTGCGGATTTACCCCATACAGTGCGATTCTCTTGCGTTTCATGGAATCCAGAATCCCCACCAGATGCTTCATCGACCCCGCGACATCCGAACAGATCGCGCTGTAATCCGCATTGAACTTGTGGTAGGTCTGGTTGCAGAGCAAAATCGGATAGGTCCCAATTTCGTTGCACGCCCGCAGGACCGCCTTCACCCAGGTGTTGTTCGAACCGATTAAAAAAATATACCGGTTTTCTCTTATTTCCTTCAGGGAACCGATGATCCTGTATGGAATCCTTTTCAGCTTTAGCACGCCCAACAGCCCGTCAAGCAGGTTTTGGCACCACATGCTGCCGGAATATGCGGGTTCTAAAAATATCAGAACTTCACTCATGATGACTCCATTCCGTACGGTATTTCCTTTTTATTCTATTATACACAAATCCATTTAAAAGGAAAACCATTCTATCTGCAAGGTACAAGAATGTTGGGATTTTTTACAGCGTTCTTTATCTTGCCTCTTATTCTGCAATTCTCTAGAATAAAACCAAAAGAAACGCCATGCGTGGTTCCATCGCCATTTTTCAGGCGGCCCGCCCCCAGGTTCCGAATACCAAACAAAGGAGATCGCTATGAGCAAAAAAGTGATAACTCGAAAACAGCAGCAGATCATTCCGACCTATGTGCCAAAAAAGCCGAATGATTTGCCCATGTTCTTCGAAAAGAAGCCCTATCAAGGGGCTTCCGGAAGATTATATCCGCTGCCCTATTCGGACGGTATCACCGACGAAAAACAGGACGTATCCTACGAGGTTTACACATTGGAAAATGAATATGTCAAAACGCAGGTACTGCCTGCCATTGGCGGAAAAATCCTGCGCGGATACGACAAAACCGGGGATTACGATTTTATTTATCATAACGAGGTCATCAAGCCCGCCCTGGTGGGGCTGGCCGGCGCCTGGATTTCGGGCGGCATAGAATTCAACTTCCCGCAGCACCACCGCCCAACCACCTTTATGCCTTTAGAGGCCACTCTGGAGGAAAACCCGGATGGCGGGGCCACCGTCTGGACAGGAGAGGTGGAACCCTTTTACAGGATGCGCGGCGCCGCCGGAATCACCCTGGACCCGGGCCGCAGCTACATCAAGGCAAAAATCCGTGTTTACAACCGGACCGACCTCCCCCAGATTTTTATGTGGTGGGCAAACCTCGCGGTCCCGGTCAATGAAAACACCAGGACCATCTTCCCGCCGGATGTCGAATGGGTGAACGACCACGACCGGCGGGCGGTCATCGAATGGCCCATCGCAAAGGGAGTTTACAAAACTGCCCGGCCCTTCGATTACGGTGCGGGCACCGATTTGTCCCGTTACGATTCGGTAAAAGTGCCCTCCTCGTTCCTGGTTTCCCAGGGACAGTCGGACATGGATTTCGTGGCAGGTTACGACAGCGGCATCCAGAAGGGGATTGTCACCACCGCGGACCATCATATCGCCCCTGGTAAAAAAATGTGGACCTGGGGTCATGGGGATTTCGGGGAAATGTGGTGCTCGAACCTGACCGACGAAAACGGGCCCTACATCGAGCTGATGACCGGTGTTTATACTGATAACCAGCCGGATTTCACCTGGCTTCAGCCCTACGAGACCCGCGAATTCGAGCAGTACTGGTATGCGATTCACGACATCGGGGACGTGAAAAACGCCACCATGGACGCCGCGATGAATATGGAGCAGCGCGGCGGAGAGCTGTTCATCGGATTCAACGTCACGGGCGTGTTCCCCGGCTGCAAAGTTCTGGTCACGGCTGGAAACGGGACTGTTTTCTCCGAAACCGTCGACATGGCTCCCGAAACCGCCTATCTCAAAACCATTCCGCTCGCGGGACGCGATTTTTATTCCCTCACCGTTTCACTCATCTCGGCGGACGGCAGAACCCTGGTTTCCTACCAACCGTATGTCCGGGGGCAGAAAAAGCCGATCGAGGTGCGCAAGCCTGTGATCAGGCCGTCGGAAATGAAGACGGTTGAGGAACTCTATCTCAACGGCTACCATCTGGAACAGTATAAGCAGCATAACTTTGACCCACGGGATTACTACCGGGAAGGGCTCCGGCGGGACCCCGGCGATATTCGCTGCAATACCGCCATGGCCCGCCTGGCGCTGAAGGACGGCAAATTTGATGAATGCGTGAACCACTGCGACGTCGCAATTGCACGCCTGACCTCCCGCAACCAACATCCCACCGATACAGAATCCTTCTATCTCAAAGGGGTGGCGCTCTGCTATCTGGGCAAAACCGCCGAGGCCTGCGATGTTCTGCATCGCGCGGGATGGAACTATTCCCATAGAAGCGCCGCATATTATAAGCTGGCCGCCTTGGACTGCGCCGCTGGGCGCTATTGTGACGCGATTGAAAAGGCCGGCGTTTCTTATGGGCTGAACGCCGGGCACCTGCGCGCCCGGAATCTGGAAGCTGCCGCCCTGCGGCGGCTCGGACGCAAAGCCGAGGCCGAAGCAATCGCGCGGAACAATATGCGGGCGGATTCCCTGGATCTCTGGAGCAGATTTGAATATCTGTTCCTCACCGGAAAGGACACGGGCATCGCGGAGATTTTTGGCCAGAAACCGGAAAATTTTCTCGACGTGGTATGTGATTATCTGGAGGCCGGCCTTTTTGAGGACGCGCTGCGTGTGCTCAATCTCGCCGGAAATGATTATCCGCTGTTCTCCTATTACCGGGCCTACTGTCTCGGACAATGCGGCAGGGAGTTCACACAGGACCTGCTGCGCGCGGCGCATCTGGAAACCGGGACCTGTTTCCCGTCCCGGCTCCAGGATATCGAGATCCTGAACTTCGCCATCCGGCATAACCCGGACGACTCCAATGCCTGTTACTATCTGGGCAGCCTCTACTATGACCGCTTCCGGTACGAGGAAGCCATCCTCTGCTGGGAGGAGGCGGTTCGGCGGGAGCCAAAACACGCCAAAGCCCTGCGGAACCTCAGCCTCGCCTATTTCGACAAGCGCGGGGATTACGCTTCGGCGCGCGTCTGCATGGAAAAGGCGATGGAATATAAGCCGGATCCCAGGCTGCTGTTTGAATATCAGCAGCTGCTCAAAAACAGCAACGTCTCCCCACGGGAACGGCTCGCGGTCTATGAAAAGCATCCGGATCTTTTGGCCGAACGCGACGACTGCTATCTCGACCAGATCGTCCTGCTCTGCCTGCAGGGAGATTACAAGGAAGCCATCCGCCGGGCCGCTGTCAAGCATTTCCACATCTACGAGGGCGGAGAGGGAAACCTCACCAAACAGCATGCGTGGATGCATGTCCTCTATGGCAATGAGCTCGCCGCAAACGGACAGGCGGACGAAGCGGAAAAAATCTATCATGCCGGCGTGAATATGCCGAAATCCTATGGCGAAGCAAAGACCTTCTTCAACCAGGAAGCCCACATCTATTATTATCTCGGGCGTCTCCTGGAGACGAAAGGCCAGCAGGACGCCGCACAGAAAGCCTACGGGGAGGCTTCGGTCTATAAAGCCGCCGTTTCAGAGCTGTCCTTGTTCCGGGCCCTGGCACTTAGAAAGCTCTCCCGTTTCTCCGAGGCAAACGCTGTGCTGGCGGAGATGCTTTCCTCCGGCGATTCTCTGATCGCTGACAAAGATCTGCGGACTTATTATGGCGTCGGTTCACCCTGCCCCATGCCTTTTGAGTACGATGTTGAAAAGCAGAATCTTGTCAATGGCCATATCCTGCGCGGTTATGCGCTCCTTGGTCTTGGCAAGCGGGAACAGGCGGAAACCGAAATTGCCGCCGCCGCGCGGCTCGATCCCTACAATTTCCGGATCTATTCCTATCATCAGATCAAAACTCGTGTCTGACGGATGCGAAGGCCCTTTGGGTGTCCCGCCGTCCTTTTCCGGCCGGCGGGGCGGTTTTTTGGCGTTTCATCGATTCCCGCCGTCAGCAGCCATTTTATCGGGCCCGGAAATACAAAAAATGAAGGAATACCGTTGTGCGGCATCAGCAGGTATGGTATCCTTATGGGTAAAGATACCGGCAATCACTACACAGAAAGCAGGGAAATTCCATGAAACCGAAAAAACTGGCCCTTGTGGGCTGCGGATATCTGGGAAATATTATCGCGAGGGCATATACAGACGGCCTTCTCGAAGGATATGAATTGGTCGGCGTGATGAGCCGCACACGGGAATCCGCTCAAAAAACTGCCGTCCTGGCCGGCTGCAAAGCATGCGATACCATCGAGGAGCTGCTAAAGCTGCGGCCGGATTATGTGGCGGAAGCCGCGAGCGTCCAAACCGTCCGGGATTTGGCGCTAAAAGTGCTGGGCGGCGGCGCGCATCTGGTGGTGCTCTCCATTGGCGCGTTCGCGGATGCGGAATTCTATGAGCAGGTCAAGGCCGCGGCCTTGGAAAACGGTACGCAGGTGCATCTTGCAAGCGGCGCCATCGGCGGTTTTGACGTCCTGCAGACCATATCCCTGATGGCACAGGCCGAAGGATATTCTGAACAGGCGGGCATCTCCACCCGGAAGGGACCCGAATCCCTGCGCAACACCCCCGTCTTTCAGGAGGAGCTGATAAAGGCGCGGCGGGAGAGCACCGTGTTCGATGGCTGCGCGAAAGATGCCATCGCCCTGTTCCCCACAAAGGTGAACGTCGCGGTGGCCACTGCACTTGCCACTACCGGGCCGCAGATTACCGGGGTAAAAATTACAAGCGTACCGGGCTTTTTGGGCGATGACCACCAGATCACCGCCGAAATTAAAGGGGTAAAGGCGGTTGTGGATATCTACTCCAGCACCAGTGCCATCGCGGGCTGGAGCGTGGTCGCGCTGCTGCGCAACCTGATCTCCCCCATCGCATTTCAATAAGGAGGGGTCTGCTGTGTTTGATAAATTAACCGCGATTGAGCCGGTGAGCCTGCTTCCCTGGGCCCAGCAGGAGCTTTTTGGCTATGCGAGGCAGGTTTGCGTGTTTTCCGATGTGCCGGCCAATGACGACGAGATCCTGCGGCGGATCGGCGATTCCGACGCCGTGCTGGTGAGCTACACCTCCCGGATCGGCGCTTCGGTGATCCGGCGCTGTCCCAACCTGAAATATATCGGGATGTGCTGTAGCCTGTATTCCGAGGAAAGCGCCAATGTGGATATTGCCTGTGCCCGGGAACTGGGCGTGAAAGTTCTGGGGATTCGGGATTACGGCGACCGGGGCGTGGTGGAGTATGTGCTGCACGAGCTGATCGACCTGCTTCACGGGTTCGACCGGCCCCGCCTGTATGAGCAGGCTGCGGAGATCACCGGCCTGAAGGTAGGCATCGTGGGATTGGGAACCTCCGGCCGGATGATTGCGGACGCGCTTCAGCTGCTCGGGGCAAATATCTCCTATTATTGCCGCTCCCCAAAGCCGGACGCGCAGGCGCAGGGGATGCGCTTCACGCCGCTGCACGAATTGCTGCGCGACAGCCAGGTGGTTTGCACCTGCCTGAATAAAAATGTGCTCTTATTGGGCGCGCCGGAGTTTGCGCAGCTGGGCAGCGGAAAAATCCTGTTCAACACCTCCATCGGCCCGGGGTTCGATCCGGCCGCGCTGGAGCAGTGGGTGCGCGGCAACAGCAGCAACTACTTTTTCTGTGACACGCGGGCCGCCGCGGGCAGTGTCAGCGACGGCTTTTTTGCACTGCCGAACGTGACCTGCAGGGACGTGTCTGCGGGCCGCACCGCGCAGGCGGCGGAGCTGCTCAGCAAAAAAGTGCTGGACAATCTGCGCTCAGCCGCACGGCAGGCCTGATTTTCCACCCGGAGAGACATCCAATCGAAACGAAAAAGGGCCGGACCCCGGCATATGCCGGGGTCCGGCCCTTTTTATATTCCACAAGCCCGAACCACGCGGGCTGTTTTTCCGGAGAGGGCTTCTTTATCCGCCGAACCAACGCAAGGGGACCTCGACCAGGGGCGGCACCAGTGCAAGCAAAAAGCACAGCACCGTCTGCGCGATGAAATACGGCATGGTCGGCAGAATGATTTTGTCCATTTTCACCTTCCCAGTGGCGCAGGCCACATTCAATACGGGACCGACAGGCGGCGAGGTCAGGCCCAGCACATTCATGAGCACAAACACAATTCCAAAATACACAGGATCGATCCCCGCCGCTTTGACCAGCGGAAGCATAATCGGCGTAAGGATGAGAATGCTGGGCGTCACGTCCATGGCAAGGCCCACAACAACCACAATGAGCATCAGCACGAACATCAGGAGGGTTGGCCGTTCCACCAGCCCGCCAAGGCCGGCTGTCATCATCTGTGGAATCCGCGAGATCGTCATAAAATAGGCGGCGCAGTTCGCGGTTGCGGCAAGGAACATAATCACAGCCGACATTTTTGCCGACGCTACAAACGCTTTGCGCAGATCCTTGATTTTCATCTCACGATAGACAAACAGGCCGATCAGGATCGCGTAAACACAGGCGATAACGCCCGCTTCGGTTGCGGTGAAATAACCGGAACGCAAACCGACGAGGATGATCACCGGAAGCAGCAGCGCCCACAAGCCGGCAAGGATGATCCGCACCGCTTCTTTGGCGGTTGGCCGCGGCATGGTTTCCGTGTCCGGCACAACCCCTTTTTTCCGCGAAACAAAAAACCACACCACACAGGCGATGAGCGTAAGGTAGACCGCGGGCGCGATGCCGCCCAGGAACATCGACTTGATCGATACGCCGGCCGAAATTCCGTAGACGATCATCGGCACAGACGGCGGCATGATTGGCGCGACCAGGTTGGCGCTCGCGGTAAGCGCTGCGGCCTTTTCCCGGTTGTAACCGGAATTGGCCATCATCGGGATTAAAATGGCGCCCAGCGCGGCGCAGGCCGCGACGGCGGAACCGACCAGCGAGGCGAACATCAGGCAGGCGAAGATCGTAACGTAGCCCAGCCCCCCGCGCACCCGCCCGATAAAGACGTTGCAGAACGCTATAATGCGCTTGGTGAGCCCGCCGCGGTTCATGATTTCACCCGCTAGCACAAAGAACGGCAGCGCCATCATGCTGACCGAATCCGAACCCTGCATCAACGTGCGCGCGATAATCGTGGGATTCGCGTCGCCGCCGCCGAGCGACAGCGCCGTGCAAACGGCGCAGAAGAGCAGCGCCACGGCAATGGGCAATCCAATCAGAATGCCTATGAGCATGGATGTGATAAAAATAGCGATAATCATTGCATACCCGCTCCTTCCCCCAGGATACCGTCCGAAGACGGTGTGTCGTCCTCTCCGTGATCCCCAAACAGCTCCAGTACGGATTCTTTCAGGACGAACACACGGTACAGGTTTACCAATGAAATGATAATCACCGATACGCCCAGCAGGACGCCGGCAAAATGCACCAGGAACACCGGGAAATGGGTCGCTACCCAAAAGTCATTGCGGTTCTTCCACGCGTTCTGGAACGCGCCTGTTGCCAATACGCCCATCATCCAGATGATGATCCCCTGAATGATCACGTAAAGGGCTTTCTGCCCGCCGGGAGCAAGTTTATTAATTAAGGTGTCGATCATCAGGTGGCGGTTTTCGCGCGCGGCAATGATCGACCCCAGGTACACCAGATAAATGAAGCAGATGCGTGCGATCTCTTCCGTCCAGGCAAAACCCAGACCGAACTGGCGCAGCACAACGTTTAGAAAGGTGAAAAAAATCATAACACCCAAAAAGATTGCAATCACAACCTCCAGGGCCTTGAAAAGCTTATCGATAAACGCATGAAAGCCATGCGGCTTCTGGATGGTTTCAGACATAAACGATCCTCCTCTTTGATATGCAAGACCGCACCCCGGGGGAAAGGGGCACGGTCTTGTGCTGATTCAATTACTCTACAGCATTGATTTTGGTGATCAGGTCTTCTGCCCAGTCGTTCTCAGCAAGGAGCTTGTCGAGCGTGGGCTGAATTTTTTCGATAATCTTTGCTTTGTCCTCGGCGGTGCAGGCGGTAACCGTCATGCCCGCCTCTTCAAGCGTTTTGCGATCCTTGTCGACCGAGGCGATGTAATCCACCCAGGCCTGCTCCGCAGTGGCTTTTCCCGCATCGACGATAATCTGGCGCTGGTTATCGGACATTTCCGCGAGTTTATCGGAATTCGCAACGATTTCAAGCGTCGCGACGATGTGGTTGGTCTCATAGAGATATTTCTGTACTTCCTGGAAATTCTGGGCAATGACAGTCACCATGCCGTTGTCCTGCCCGTCCACGGTTCCGGTTTCAAGCGCGGTGAACAGTTCTCCAAGCGGGATGACCGTTGGAGAAGCGCCGAGATTCTCGGTGATGCCGACATGGATCGGGTTATTGGGCATCCGGAATTTCTGGCCCGCAAAATCCTCGACGCTCGTCAGCGGCTTATTGGAAGTGAAGGTGCGCGCGGAGTTGGGACCCCAGCCGAGAATTTCCACTTCCGGGAATTTCTCGTGGAATTTCGCGTTGACTTCGTCCGCGATAGAACCGGTCCAAACTTTTTTCGCGTGATCGAGGTCACGGTACAAAAACGGCCAGTCGGAGATCAGCATCATGGTAAACTCCTGGTTCATGGGGGTGCCGACGACCGCAAAATCAATGGAACCGTCGCGCACGCCCTGCCAGAGGGCCGCTTCGTCGCCCAACAGGCCGTCATGATACACCTCGACCTTGATTTTGCCGCCGGATTTTTCTTCAATCTGCGTCTTAAATACGTTGTCGAGCGCCGCCGCCATCGGGTGGGTGACGCCCCAGTTGTCGCCAACTTTAAGGCTGAATTCCTTTTCATCCGTCGCAGCATCCCCGCCTTTTTCGCTCGGTGCCGCCGCGCTTGACGCCGGGGCGGCAGTCCCGCCCGAAGGGGTGCTCTCAGAGCAGGCTGTCGTAAACGCCGTGATCGTCACAATCGCAAGAATGGCTGAAAAGATTCTTTTCATTGTCTAAATTCCTCCTGCATTCACAAATTGCGGATTTCTCCTGTTGTTTTCCCTTTCTATCTTCAGCGGCTTTTCATAATTCCCCCGCCGCTAACTGTCCAATCGCTTATTCCTGTTCATCAAACAAAATGACCATCTTCTTCATATCCTTTACCGGATGCAGGATATTTTCAAAAACCTGGCCGACCTGTTCAAACGGAATGTAATGGCTGACCATACCCTCCAGCTGAAATTTCCCCTCCAGAAAGTTTTGGATCGTGGGCTGGAATTGGCCGGACGACATCCTGGTCCCGGCGATGGTGAGCTCCCGCACATTGATCATCGCTTGGGAAATTCCTTCCGTTTCCGTACAAAAGCCCAAGGGAACCACTGTGGCGCCATTTGCGGGAATCCCCTGCTCCAAAAGCGCGGTGAGCGAGCCGGGATAGCCCGCGGAATCAAAAATTGCGTCGACCCCACCGCCGTCTGTAAACGCCTGTACGCATTCCCTAAGATTCTGCGTCCTGGTATTCACGACCGCATCGGCCCCATAATCCTTTGCGCGCGCAAGGCAGCTTTCGTTGATATCCGCGCAGATGACCCGGCAGCCTTTTTGCTTCAGGGTTTGCAGAATCACCGCGCCGATGGTTCCGCTGCCAAGCACCAGTACCGATTCTCCGCCCTGTATCCCAGCCCGGCTGGTGCAGTGGCCCCCAATAGCGAACGGCTCAATAAGCGCCGCGTCCCGGAAAGGGATTTGCCTCGGCAAAAGGTAGACCTCATGCACGGGAACGGTGAAATATTCCCGCCAGCCGCCATCGGTCGCCGCACCGCGCGCTTTGACCGTGCGGCAGATATTTCGGCGCCCGCGCAGGCACTGCGGGCACCGGCCGCAGGCAACCACCAGATCGACCACCACAGCGTCGCCGGGTTTCACGGCGGTCACATTTTTGCCGATTTCCACCACCACGCCGGCATTCTCATGGCCGGGAATGCGGGGATAAACCGCGTTGGGGTTTTCTCCCAGAAACAAATGGATATCCGACCCGCAGACGCCGGCGGCCTTCATTTGGATCAGGACCTCCCCGTCGCCGGGCTTTGGGATTGGGACCTCACGCACTTCATATTGCCTGGGTCCGGTGATGACTACTTCCTTCAATATCGCACCCCCTAAAGCTTCAACATAAATAATTATTTTAAATAAAAATATTAATATGATATATCATTATGATATAACTGTTTTGACAATATTAATATACCACTCAAAAATACATTCGTCCATAAGAATAACCAACAAAATTTCTCAGGATTATCCATCAGGTTATACAAAAACTGGAAGAATAATGCTAAATAAAATTTGCGATGCATATTATTTGAAAATCCCATTGTATAAAGAATCACAATGTACTACAATATATTAAGATTATATTCCAGTTGTTGGCGGCGCAGTCTATTTATTTGCGGAGGGACATTTATGACCAGTCAAAAAAAATCCAAAGAAGCGCAGACGGCGGGTGAAAATGTATATCAGTATCTGCATACCAACATCATCCAGCTTCAGATAAAGCCCGGTCAGACCATAAACATCAATGAACTGAGCGATTTTTTAAAGGTAAGTCGTTCTCCTATCCGGGATGCTCTCGTCCAGCTCGCCAGGGATGGGCTTGTGACAACCACACCGCAAAAGAGCACGATCGTTTCCAAAATCAATATCCCACGCGCCAAAGATGAACGCTTTATGCGGGCCTGCGTGGAGGAGCGGATTCTGGAGGAATTTTTAAAATGCTACGAGCAAACGCACATCGACGCTTTGAAGGATGTTTTGGAGCAGCAGAAACAGCGGATGGAAAATAAGGATATCCGGGGATTTTTGCGCACTGACGACGCTTTTCATTCGGTTTTCTTTCAGGTAACCAACCATCCGTTTTCATTGGAAAACATTCTGAACATGTCGAGCCATTATTTCCGCATGCGTCTGCTGTCGCTTTCGGCACTGGATATCTGTGAGCAGTCCTACCGGCAGCATCAGGAGATCTTGCAGTTGGTGCTGGCCAAGGACTACGCAAGCATCCGGGAGATGATCAACCGCCATATCGTGGATAAAAAAGATGAGGAAATCCGCATGGAGCGCAAGTTCCCCGATCTGTTTACCGGGATCGAGGGCGCCGATTACCTGAAAAGCAAAATCTGGGAAGATGATTTTCTCATGACAATTTAATCAGGCCGTTTTTGCGGCTGAAAAAATAAGCAGGGACAGGCCGGATACCCGGCTTGTCCCTGCTCGTTTTAAAAGATTGCTCCCGGCGAAAGCCGCCCTGGAAGCGGCGCCTGCAATCCGTCTATTTTTTTGTAGCGTATTCTTTATATCAACCGTTGGTTTTCAGGAGCCATACGGCGAAGGTTTGCACTGCGCCGCAGATTTCGGTATAATGGAAGCCAAAAAGGAGGCGATCCATATGTATGAACAGGTTCAGATCCCACTGGAAATCCTGAAGGGGAAATACAGTGCTATGATCCTGCTCTACCTCTGTCATGAAGGCACGCAACGGTTCGGAGAGATCCGCACGGCAGTGGGGTCTGTCTCCAACAAAGTACTATCTAAGCAACTGCGCGATCTCGAATACCAGGGCATGCTGGTGCGCATTGCCGGACGGCATCCCAACCTCTGCTGCAGCTACAGCGTTACCGAGCGTGCGCTTTCCCTGCTGCCGGCACTGGAGGCACTGCACAGCTGGGGATGCGGACAGCGGATCTAATCCCGGTCTACCGCCTGCAAAAACGCCTCCATTTCCTGGAGAGGCATCTCAATCACATGTTTTTCAGCGGGATATACTCCGGCGTTCACATCCCTGATGAAAGTTTCAAATACTTCCACCGACCGCTCAAAGAAATGATCATACTGGATACTGTGGCGGGGATAATGTCCGTTGTGGCTTCCCAAAAGGTCACTTGCAAACAGGTACTGGCCATCGCATCCAGCTCCCGACCCCATTGAATAGGTGAGGAACTTTACCCTCTGGCTGATGTAAGACGCTATCTGGTGGGGAATACATTCCAATTCCGCGCAGACCGCGCCCGCATCATCCAGCGCAAGCGCGGTGCGGTAAAGTTCTTCCGCTTCCCGCGCGGTTTTCCCTATTGCCCGGAATCCTCCAATCCAGTTCGAGAAATAAGGCACCAGACCTAAGTGTGCCACACAGGGGATATGCTGATAGGTGAGCTTTGCAATCCGGTCGGGCCGCATACCCGTGACATAAATGAGATCGGCGCCGCCCTCCATCAGCTTGAGGGCGTCCCGAATCGCCGTTTCATCGCTGATGAGGCAGCTGTCCATCGGCATCACTGCGGTGATGAGCAAATCCGGAGCCGCCGCCCTGATCTGCGGCAATATCGAGAGGGTCTGTTCCACCGGCTGGCGCCGTCCAATTACAAGATTATCCACCCCGGCAAGCGCGCAGGCGCTTGCTATATTTACATCCGGGGCATTTACCACAATCATCTGACGCTTGCCTTTCATTTCCCTGAGTTGTTTGATCGTCATCTTTGCCATAATAACACCTTCATTTTCAAGATTTGCGGCGCTTACAGACCGATGCTCTGCAAATCTATTCCCCGGTGTCCGTATCGCGGGGATTGTTTGCAAAGAAATCCCCGTAATGATTGAGCACATGCTCGTTGACATTGGCTGCATAGCCGTTCAAATGGGCCTGACAGAACTGGATTGCCCTCTCCAGATGGCGGCCTGTGATCATCTGAAACATCTCATAGTGCTCCCGGTAAAGGATCTGGAAACTGCGGGATACAGAATAATATAAAATCCGATAGCGGATATACTGGTGGTCAATCTGCTGTAGGGCATCCCAGAGTTTCTGTCTGCCCACCTGGGCGTAACACGCTTGATGGAAGCGACTATCGAGGGTAAAGAACGCCTCCGGGTCAACCACACCGGAAACCTGCTTTTTCTGCTGCAGGAGGTTGCGTTTAAGCTTGTCAATAAAGAGCGGTGTCTGCCGCTCGATCGCCTCCATTAGGATATGGTGCTCCACTTTCTCCCGCATATAGACCATCTGCATGATATAGTCGAAATCCAGATAGGTCACAAAACTCCCTTTCTGAGGGATGGTATAGATGAGGTCTTCGGCGCGCAGCTTGGCGAATGCCGCCCGTACCGGCGTGCGGGACAGCCCGAAACGGGCTGCCACTTCATTTTCGCTGATTGTGGAGCCGGGCGCGCGTTTGAGCATGAGGATCTCATGCTTTAAGGCGTGGTAGATGTCCTCCACCGTGTAAATCTGTTTGGGCATCAGCTCGATCAACGGGGTGGCTCCTCTCCGAATTTTCATTTGTGTACATGTGTACATGTTTATCATAGCATGGTGATATTCTGCCGTCAATTGGAGAACAAGTTGAAATTGGATCTTCCGTTTTTGTGGAATCCTCCAAAATTATTTCCTTATTTCCTTTGTTTTCTTCCTATATATGACAGTTTTTTATCAATCTTTTCCCATGAAAAGATATGGATAATTCCTTTTTGTACGACATCCAAATTATACGCTAAAATTTAGTTCAATTTATTATATATGTTTTACGTTTCTGATTAGTAACTTATATTTTTGGGGAAGCGCTTGCCGGCAGCAGGCGCTTTTCCTTATGATAAGGATACAGACTGATGCTCGCAAATCAAACCCAGCACAATGGAAAGGAGTGGAGTCCTCGAATCAGCCCCACACTGCCCATCGGCACCGTGTGGATCAAGTTTCGCGTGATGTTAAGGATTAAAGGAGGAGAAGATATTGAAAAAGTTTCTAAGTTTACTGCTTGCTCTCGGTATGATGGCATCGCTCGCCGCCTGTGGCGGAAATACCTCCAGCACACCCAGCGCTTCTACGGCATCCACCCCGGCAACTGCTTCTCAGGCCGATTCCAATTCAGCGCCCACCGCACCGACAGACGAGGTGTTTGAACTGAAATTTGCTCACCACCAACAGCCTGACAGCCCCGCAGGCCTAGGGGCCCAGCGGCTGGCCGACCGGCTCAACGAAAAGTCAAACGGCCGCCTGAAGGTCACAGTTTATCCTGCTGAACAGCTTGGTACTGAAAAATCGGTCTTTGAACAGCTCAACGAAGGTGTCGTGGATATGAGCACTTTGGGCTTCGGCATCATCGGCACTATGTCTCCATCGGCATTGGCAATGGAAATGGGCTACATGTTCCAGGACTACAATCATCTTTCTGCCTTTCTGGACAGCGACGTTTTTACCACAGAAATCGTGAATCCTGCAATTGAAAAGGCTGGTGTGCGTATCGGCGGCGCTTATTATAACGGTGTTCGCCACACCACTACCTCCAGCAAACCTGTGACCGATCCTGCCAGCATGGCTGGCGTCAAGCTGCGTGTACCGAGCAGTGATATGCTGCTTGCAACCTTTGAGGCAATGGGGGCCTCCCCGACGCCGATGGCTTTCTCCGAAGTCTATATGGCGCTGCAGAACAACACCATCGACGGACAGGAAAATCCCATCCCGACGATCATGTCGATGAAGTTTTACGAAGTGCAGAAATATCTCTGCCTGACCGGTCATATGGTTCAGGCCGCTACCTTCGTCGTCAGCGAAAAATCTTTTCAGAAGCTTCCCCCCGATCTGCAGGAGCTGATGCTTGCCGAGATGAAGGATGAAGCCCGCGTCACCTCCGAGGACGTCCAGGCCAAAGAAACTGAGCAGCTCGGAGAGCTCCAGGAGCTGGGCATGGAAGTCGTGGAAACGGACAAACAGGCCTTTATCGACACTATGCCGCCGGTCATTGAACGGTTTGAACAGCAGTGGGGCGTAGGCCTTTACGACAAAATCCAGGCCACTAACCCAAACAAATGAAAGTGCCGGCCGGTGGATTTCCGCCGGCCGTGCAATCCTGATTTGCTTTTTCGCCGGCATCCGGCCGGCCCTTCTTTGACAGCTCAACTTTGAAAAGAGGGAGTATTTTATGAATTTGCTGCGTAAGGCTTGGGATATCCTGATGAAGCTGGTGGAATACGTTATCGTTTTCGGCCTAGTGGCGATCTGCCTGATTCTGCTTTATCAGGTCATCTCCCGTTATCTGTTTAATAAACCTCTGATCTGGAGCGAGGAGCTCTCGCTCTTTTTGCTCACCTGGGTCTGTTTTATCGGGGTGAGCTACGGGATTAAGCATCGGATGCATATCCGGATGTCTTCGCTTGTCAAGGTGTTCCCCCTACAGGCACAGAAATTTCTGGCCATTCTGGTGGACCTCCTCTGCATCGGCGGCTTTCTGGCCGTCATGCCGGATTCCTGGGCCTATTTTCTGAAGCAGTGCTTTATTCGTTCCCCCGGTATGCAGCTGCCCTACGGCTTTGTGGTCGTCTGTCTGCCGGTGGGCTTCGCGCTTGCGATTATCAGCCTGCTGATGGATATCGGGCGCGTCTGGCAGGGGGATCTACCCACCGATTGAGCCCTGCTTATCTCAAGGCGGGATTCCCGCCGGAAACGGAGGAATTTATGGCGCTTTTGCTTGGAGCATTCGTGCTGTTTTTGCTGATTGGCATGCCGGTTTCCTTCTGCATGTTCATCAGTTCCGCAATGTACCTCATTGCCAACGACATTTCCCTCATATCCCTGGTGCAGCGGGTCTCCGCCGGAGTATTCTCCTTCCCGCTGCTGGCCGCCCCCTGTTTCATCCTAGCTGGAGCCATTATGAACATGGGTGGGGTCACCAACCGTATCTTTGACTGGTGCAACAAGCTGGTCGGCCATATTCCCGGCGGCCTTGGGCATTCCAATGTTTTGGCCTCCATCGTCTTTGCCGGCATGTCTGGCACCGCTGTCGCGGATGCTGGCGGACTTGGAGCGGTGGAGCTCAAAGCCATGAAAGACGCGGGTTACGAGGAGAGCTTTTCTCTAGCTATCACCGCCGCGTCATCCACCATTGGACCAATTATACCACCCAGCCTGCCTGCTGTTATGGTCGGCGTCATTGGCGGTGTTTCAGTTGGCAGGATTTTCATCGGCGGCATTCTACCCGGTGTGTTGATGGGGCTCATGCTTTCGATCATGGTGTATATCCTTTCGGTGAAGCGCGGTTACCCCAGGCTGCCGCGTGCCACCTTCCGTGAGATCTGCACCTCCACCCAACATGCCTTTTTCCCACTGATGACGGTTGTTCTGGCTATCGGCGGCATCCTCACAGGTGTGATCACTCCCACCGAGGCGGGAATCATTGCCCTCACCTACGCCACTATCCTAGGATTCTGCTACCGGGAGCTGAATCTGAAAAAGCTCTACAGCATTATTGTGGATTCCTCTGGGACCACTTTGAGCGTCCTGTTTATCATCGCCTCCGGCACCATCTTCGGCTGGATTCTAGCGATCGGACAGGTGCCACAGACCGTTTCGACCTTCTTCATGAGCTATATCACCAACAAGTGGGTGGCACTCCTGGTGATCAACATCCTCCTGTTGCTGTGCGGCTGTTTTATGGAAACAATGTGCGCCATCAGCCTGCTCACCCCGATCCTGATGCCAGTGGCTTTAAATTACGGCATTGACCCGGTGCATTTTTCGATCATTCTTATTCTGAATCTCATGCTGGGGCTGATTACCCCGCCGGTCGGTGTGGTGCTCTACATCCTGTCGAGCCTCTCGAAAGTCTCCTTTGACAAAATTGTCAAAGCCACCATGCCTTTTTTGGGCATGCTGGTGCTCGCGCTTTTGATCGTCACCTTTGTGCCGCCCATCGTGACCTTCCTGCCCAACCTTGTCTACAACTGACCGAAAGGAGCAAAATCCATGGGAACCGTGAAACTGCCCGAACTCGGGCCGGGAATCAAGCTCTGCACCCAGATCGAGCCGGATGTGGGTGAAGATTTCCTCATCTTTCTAGAACAGATCGGTGTGGGCTATGTATACGCTTGGTTTAGCCCCGAACAGTATACCTATGACTTCCTTTCCAGGCTGCGCGATAGGGTGAACGCCCACGGCATCACCCTGTATAACGCGGGAGCCGTGCATGTGGCGAAGAGCCGTCAGATCATCCTGGGCGGCCCTGACCGCGACCGCGACATTGACACTTTCAACGACTGCCTGCGGATGCTTTCTAAGGCGGGCATCCACACCACCACCTTCGTCTGGGAGCCGGAAGGCGTATGGGCCAGTGACTGGGATTACCCCACCCGCGGCGGCGCGCTTACCCGCCGCTGTGACCTGCGGGTGCTCGCGGGCGAGGACCGTGGAACCGCCGCCCGATACACCCAGATCCCCATTGATCGGGAAGCGTTTGCAAAGACCGGCCTCACCCACGGACGAGTCTACTCACGCGACGAAATGTGGGAAAACTACAGCTATTTTATCAGACGGGTGGTTCCAGCCGCTGAAGAATATGGGGTTCGCCTGGCATTGCATCCCAACGACCCGCCGGTAGACAGCGTGGCCGGGGTTGCCTGCCTCATCAGGTCCTACGACGACTACCGGCGGGCTTTCTCCATCGCGGGAAGCCCATTTGTGGGGATGGAATTCTGTTGCGGCTGTTATCTCGAGGCCCCAGATACCTTCGGGGATGTCTATGAAGCAATCGAATCCTTTGTGAAGGAACAACGGGTCTTTCTGGTGCATTTTCGTAATGTGGACACGAAGCTTCCTTGTTTCACTGAAACCTTTATCGACGAGGGATATGGCGATATGCTCAGGCTCATGCAAGCGTTCCTGCACGCTGGTTATAACGGGACTCTGGTGATGGACCACTCCCCGCGCATGGTGGCCGCCGCGGGCAAATACGGTGAATCCGCCTATGCCAACGGATATATCAAAGCGCTGATGAAATGCGCCGTGCAGACCCTATAGGGTCGGAGTATCCTGTGCTTTGTGCGCCTCATCTTGTCCAGCCGCAAATGAGGCGGGGACACGCTAGGAATACCGTTTGGCTGGGGAAAGGATCAACATTTATGAAAGCAGCTGTATTAACCGATTGGAAGCATCTCGAGATCAAAGAGATTGGGCTCCCTGTCCTCCAGGACGGTGAGGCTCTCCTGAAAGTCATCTACGCCGGCATCTGCGGCTCGGATATTACCGTCTATAAGGGGGATCACCCCACCGCCAAAGTACCGGTCGTCCCCTGTCATGAAATTATCGGCACTATCGAAGAAATTCGCTGCGGAACCCCCACCGCCTTTTCAATCGGCCAGAGGGTCACCGTCGAGCCGCTCATCAGCTGTGGGGAATGCGAACCCTGCCGAAACGGCTGTGAACATGTCTGTAATAGCCTGCAGCTTTTGGGCATCCACCAAAACGGAGGGTTCGCACAGTATGTGAAGGTATCGGTTAAAAAGCTGGTGGCTCTGCCTGAAGGCCTGCCCGACAGAGTGGCCGCGCTGGCGGAACCGTTCGCCGTCGCCTACCATGTAAACCATCGTTCCGGCATCCGCGCCGGAGATGCCGCACTGGTCATCGGCGGCGGACCCATCGGCATCACCGTAGCCATTGCCGCCCGACATTTCGGCGCGCGGCGGGTAATTATCTCCGAAATCAACGAAAAGCGCCTGGCGCTGGCCGAAAGCCTGGGGCTGGAAACTGTCAACCCCATGAAAACCGATCTGAACCAGCTGAAGTCAGAAGTCACTGGGGGCAATGGGTTCGATGTGGTGTTCGAGTCCTCTGGTTCCAAACAGGGGCTGCTCATGCTGCCGGACATGTGCAAAACCCGAGGCACCATGATCTCCCTGAGCCTTTCCGGTACGCCAGTGGAATTTGCCATGGGGAAGGTTTCCTTCCGCGAAATGACCATTGTAGGGTCCCGTGTATATTCCTTCGACCATTTTTGCCGTGCGGTTCCAATGCTCGAAAAGCTGGCGCAGGAATACCCGCTGGAAAATCTGGCGACCGACGTGCTGCCCCTAAAGGAAGTACAGAAAGGCTACGATATGATGCTTGACGGCACCAACGCCGGAAAAGTTCTGATCAGCTGCAACAGCTGAAAGAAATGAGAAAGGATGTGAGAAATTATGATACTGGATTCGTTTAGACTGGATGGCAAAGTTGCCATCATCACCGGCGCGCGTACCGGCATCGGGCAGGGCATCGCGCTCGCCATGGCGGAGGCCGGCGCCGACGTGGTCGGCGTGGGCAACAAACCCATGCCGGAGATCGCAGAGCAGATCCGTGCGCTTGGCCGTGGTTTCACTGAAATCTCCGCCGACCTCACCAGGCCTTGTCCAGAGCTTTATGACCGAGTTATCAGCGGTACGTTGAATGCTTACGGCCGGGTGGACATTCTGGTCAACAACGCGGGGATCATCCGCCGATGCGACGCGATCGATTTTAACGAAACTGACTGGGACGATGTGATGAACATCAATCTCAAGACGCTTTTCTTCCTGAGCCAAGCCGCAGCCCGCCAGATGGTGAAACAGCAGAGCGGCGGCAAGATCGTGAATATCGCTTCGATGCTTTCCTATCAAGGCGGCATCCGAGTACCCTCCTACACCGCCAGCAAAAGCGGCGTAATGGGCCTTACCCGGCTGCTGGCCAACGAATGGGCGAAGTACGGCATCAATGTAAACGCCATCGCTCCCGGCTATATCGACACCAATAACACGGAAGCCCTGAAAAAGGACCCGGTGCGTTCCGCCGAGATTCTCGGCCGTATTCCCGCCGGCCGCTGGGGCACGCCCCGGGATATGGCCGGGACAGCAGTCTTTCTTGCCAGCGAGGCCTCCAGCTACATGCAGGGATTTACTGTCGCCCTGGACGGCGGCTGGCTGGCAAGGTAACATGCCTTCACCGAAAGAACCAAACTTTCTGCACATACAGCATAAAACAAAAAAGCGCGCAGGGCCCGACGGGACCCATGCGCGCTTTTATTTATGGGGCGCTGCTGAATCGAACTGGCCATTACACGCCAGCGAGGCCGGCCTTCCGGCAGTTCTCATCTTTTCATTGCGGTTCCTACGATATAATGTTAAAATAAGAAAGTATTATGGAAATCCAAAGCGACCTCTCCTGCCGCTTTATTTGGAGTGTGAATAAAGTTATGATCCGTCCGCTGATGAAAAGCCTTCGCCGCTGCTCCGCCATCGCGCTGGCCGTGATTATGCTCCTGCCGCTGTGTCCGCGCGCACTTGCTTCAGAGGAACGCCGCGTATTGCGTGTGGCGTTTCCGCAGGTGGAAGGTCTCTCCCAAACCGACGTGGATGGGAACCGGTACGGGTTGGTGGTGGACTACCTCAACGAAATTTCCAAGTATACCGGCTGGGAATACGAGTATGTGGACACCAGCGCCGAAACGATGCTGAACGAATTTAATGAAGGCGCATATGATCTGATGGGCGGGAATTACTATTCTCCCAGTCTTGAAGAATTGTACGCCTACCCGGATTACAACACCGGGTACAGCAAATCGGTGCTCCTCGCGCGCAGGGATGACCATCGGCTCGAAAGTTATAACCTGGAAAGCCTGAATGGAAAAACCATCGGGGCTTACAGCAACGCCAAGGAAAACATCCGCCGCTTGCAGGAGTTTCTGACGATCAATAACCTCAAATGCACTCTGAAAGAATACAGCTTTGAGCAGCTTTCTGAAAACGGTAATCTCTATCCCTATCTGGCAAGCGGCGAGGTGGACATGCTGCTCGGCAACATTTCTGAGACAGACGGCGATTTCCGGGTGGTCGCCTCCTACGATTCACAGCCCTATTATATCGTAACCACGATTGGCAATCAGGAGGTTCTTGACGGGCTGAACATGGCGCTCGAAAAAATCCTGGATTCCAATCCCAACTTTGGCACCGAGCGTTACGAAGCCAATTTCCCGGATAAGCTGTCCGCCGATATTCAACTCAATTCGGAAGAACGAACCTATATCAAGGAAAAAGGGACGGTAACCGTGGCGGTTCCGGCGGACTGGCATCCCCTCTTTTGCATAAATAATCCGGAGGACCTTCACGACGGTCTGGTACCGGCGATTCTGAAGGAAGTCTCCGATTTTTCAGGCCTGAAATTTTCTTATCTGCAGGCGGACAGCTATTTCGACGCGGTGGACCTGGTGCTGCGGGGCGAAGCCGATGTGCTTGCCTTCTTTCTTGGAAGCGAGGCGGATGCCGCGCAGCAGGGATTGGCGCTGACCGCGCCCTACGTAAACATGAACAGTATTGTTGTGCGCAACAAATCCTCCAGTTTCCCCTCCGAAGGGCTGGTCGGAGCCGTTATCAAAGGCCGCCGGATCCCCAGTGATATCCAGGTGGCTCAGCTGCGCACCTACGCCAGTATCACCGAGGCGCTGTTCGCGGTGAACCGGGGCGAAGCCGATTTTATCTACGGCCTATCCGCCCGGATGGAGCAGGAAATCCAACGAAACCACCTCACTAACCTGGTTCCGGTGACGCTTGTCAACGATTCCAACGGCATCTGTTTCGCCCTCACCCGTCCCGCCAAAGCGGATCTGCTGACCGTGCTCAACAAAGCGGTCAACAATCTTTCCGCACGGGAAAAAAATATGATCTTAAACCAGAATCTGGTCTCCATCGGCGCAAACCAGTTTTCCCTGACCGAGCTCATCTACTCCAATCCGATCCTGTTCGTGTCCATCGTGGGCTTCGTCCTTTTGATTCTTGCGGCAGCGGTACTTCTGGTCACCCGGGCGCGGATGAAAGCGGCCGTCATTCAGAGCAACCTTGAAAAAGCGCAGGCGGAAAGCCGCGCCAAGGGAGAATTCCTCTCCCGCATGAGCCACGAAATCCGCACTCCCATGAACGCGGTGGTGGGCTTGGCCGATCTGACCAGCATGCTGGAAGGAGTCCCGGAAAACGTCCGAAAAAACCTTGTCAAAATTCGTTCCTCCTCCCAGTATCTGCTCAGCCTCATCAACGACATCCTGGACATGAGCCGCATCGGCAGCGGGATGCTTTCGATCGGCAGCGAACCGTTCTCGATCGACCAGATGCTGGAAGAACTGCAGGGAATGATGCAGGCCGAGGCGGGCAGGCACGGGCTTGCTTTCACTATGGAGACGCAGACTGAGCACAGCCATCTTGTTGGCGATGTCATCCGTCTGCGGCAGGTGCTCACCAACCTGCTTTCCAATGCTTTCAAGTTCACGCCGGAGGGCGGGGATGTGACCCTGCGGGTGACCGAAACCAATTCGGACGGCGCCCAGGCGGCTTTTATGTTCCAGGTGATTGACAATGGGATCGGTATCCGTCCGGAGGATCAGCAGCGGATTTTTGATTCCTTTGAACAGCTCGGTTCCAGTTCCTCCAAAAGCCAGGGCACCGGCCTGGGGCTGTCCATCAGCCGCAGCATCGTCCAGCTGATGGGCGGCGAACTCGGTCTCAGCAGCGAACCCGGCCGGGGAAGTGAATTTTATTTTTCGATCTCTCTGCCCTTGGGAACGCCGGACGAGGAAACCTTGCCCCTTACGGCAGATGGTTCACTGGCTGGCGTAAGGCTCCTTTTGGCGGAGGATAACGATCTGAATGCTGAAATCGCAGCCCAGCTGCTGGAAATGCGCGGGGCTGACACCGAGCGGTGCAAGGATGGCGAACAATGCGTTTCACGGTTTTCGAACAGCGCGCCCGGAGAATTCCAGGCGATCCTTATGGATATCCAGATGCCCGTTATGAACGGACTGGACGCCACCCGCGCGATCCGGGCGCTGTCCCGGCCGGACGCGGCCTGCATCCCCATCATCGCAATGACCGCCAATTCCTTCCAGGAGGACGTCGATGCGGCAAGAGCCGCGGGGATGAACGGATTTGTCTCCAAACCGCTGGATGTGAACTATCTTTACCGGCTGCTTTATGACCTTCTGAAATAGCCTGCCGCAGCAGGCTCACACGCCGCTGCGCCTTGCGCTTATTTTATCCCAGTCCAAACCGGCTGGACCGTATAAACGGCCAGCCGCCGAAATTCCATACAGAATCAAAGAGGAAGTTATGAACGAGAAAGAAATTGCGGAAATCCGCCGCCGGTTTCGTCCGGACAAAAGCAATATCTCCAGCATCCGCGGCTGTTATGTCAATGAAAAACGGGAAATCGTTTCCGAATTCAGCCAGCCGCTGAGCATCACGCCGCAGGAGGAAGCCGAACAGCTTCTGTCAATCCTCAAGCGGACCCTCTCCGGTACGCTTGGCAAAAATCTGATCGATATTACATTTGACACCCGGCAGGTGGTGGACAGCGCGGAACATAAGCTGCTCATGTCGCTCAAAAATTCGGCGCTCACAGACGACGAAGCTGTCCAGGCGCTGTTTTCCCGCATCATTCAGTCGCTGTCGATCGAAGGCAACTACCTCATCCTTCTGGCATGTGACAAGTATGACGTTCCATACCGCGCAAAAGACGGGGAACAGCAGGAGGACGCCTCCTCGGAGGTGTATACCTACATCCTCTGCAGCATCTGCCCCATCAAAATGACGAAACCCGCCCTGAGCTATTACATCTATGAAAATGCTTTCCACAACTGCAAATCCGACTGGATCGTCGGCGCTCCGGAACTCGGCTTTTTGTTCCCCGCCTTTGATGACCGCAGTTCCAACATCTATAACGCCCTTTACTATTCGCGGGACATCAAGGAAAACCATAAGGAACTCGTTGACGCCGTTTTCAACACCGAAATCCCCATGCCTGCCGCCGAGCAGAAAGAGGCTTTCCAGAACCTTCTGGAAGAGACGCTCGACAGCGACTGCAGTTACGAAATCGTACAGGCGGTCAACGAACAGCTCTGCGGGATGATCGAAGAACACAAGGCCAGCAAAGAACCGGAACCGCTTGTGGTTTCGAAAAAAACGGTCAGGCATGTGCTGGAATCCTGCGGGGTTGCCGAGGAGCGCGTGACCGCGTTCGATGAGAAATACGACGATACCTTCGGCGCAGACACCGATCTCAGCCCGCGCAACATCGTTGACACCAGGCAGTTTGAAGTCCGCACCCCGGATGTGACGATCCATGTGAACCCAGAACGCAGCGACCTGGTCGAGACCCGCATCATCAACGGCGCAAAATACATCCTCATCCGTGCAAACGAGGGTGTAGAAGTGAACGGAATCAATATCAGCATCCTGGAAAAGAATCCGCAATAAGCAAAGAGCCGCTAAAAATTTAGCGGCTCTTTTTTAAAAAGGAAAAACAGCGGGCCATGGGACGATTTGCAAAGGTTTCCGCGGATAGATACGTCCCGCGGCAGCGGGATCATTCCGCGCAGGCTTTTCCGGGCCGGTCGGGCCAGTTAGCCACACAGACATATTCGAACGGCTCGTCCGCCGTATTGCGGGCCCGATGGGTATAGTTGCGCGGCACATAGATCACCTGACCGGGCCTGACCGGATAGGCAGTTCCATTCAGCTCCACGGCGCCCTTCCCCTGGGTGACGAGATAGATCTCTTCTTCATCCGGATGGCAGGCGAGCCCGGACTGTTCCCCTTTTTGCAGGCGGACCACGTTCACCGCCAGCGTTTCGCATTCTTCTTCATGGAAGATCAGGTTTTCACTGTCTGAAAACGCATCCGCAATGTTGCGTACCAGTTCCACAATACAAGCATCCTCTCAGGCCCACCCCACGGAGTGGGCCGTTTGCATTATCTTACCTCTGTTTTCACAGCGGGGTTATCCAAAGATCAGGTTGGGCAGGAACAATACCACCTGCGGGAAGAAGATCAATACCGCAAACTCCAACAGAACCGCAAGGAAAAACGGCACCGATTCTTTGATATATTCTTCCAGCGGGCAGTCCAGGATTCCGCAGACGATATAGCAGGCTGTACCGATCGGCGGGGTCATGATGCCCACAGTGATAATCGTTGCCATCATAACGCCAAAGTGCACCGGATCGATTCCGACCGAGGTGACCATCGGCAGGAAAATCGGCGTCAGCAACAGGGTGTTCACATCGCTGTCCATAAACATGCCCAGCACAAACAGGAACAGCATAATAATGAGCTGCAGCAGGTAGACGTTTGTCGTGATGCCAAGGATGAATTCCGACAGGACCGCCGGCGCCTTGACATAGGTTATGGCATAGGAGAAAATACCGGACATGCAGATGATCAGCATGATTACACCGGTGTCGACACAGGCGTTGCGCAGGCAGACCTTAAAGTTTTTCCAGTGCAGTTCCTTATAGACGAACTTGCCGATGAAGATCGCATAAACCACCGCGAACGCGCCCGCTTCGGAAGGGGTAAACAGTCCGAGCCGTATTCCGACGATCAGGATAATCGGGAAGAAAAGCGCCCAGAGGGATTCCCGGATGGCATGCAGGATTTCTTTGCCCGTCGCGCGCTTGGCATCTGGAATCGGCGGTTCGAAATGCCGCCGCTTGCTGGTGATGGCAACCGTTGTCATCAAGGTCACTGCCATCAGGATGCCCGGTATGATGCCGCCGACCAGCAGCCGGCCAATTGAAACGCCGCCCACAAATCCAAAGATGATCAGCCCCAAACTGGGCGGGATGGTGGCGGTGATCAGCGCGGAAAGGCAGGTGACAGCGGTCGTATACCCTTTGGTGTAGCCCGCTTTAATCATATCCTGACCGATGATGCGCGCCTCCATCGAGGCATCCGCGCAGGCGGAGCCGGAAATGCCGCCCATCAGCGTACTCATCAGGATATTGACCTGCGCGAGCCCGCCGTACATCCTGCGGGTCAGCAGCTTTGCAAGCGAAAGCAGCCGCTTGGTGATGCCGCTGTCGTTCATCAGGTTGCCTGCGAAGATGAAAAAGGGGATTGCCAGGAAGGTGTATGACTGGGTTTGGGCAACCACGCGCTGCACAGTGATCGAAAACGGGATCTCCGGATGGCTCAGGAAGAACCCCACGCCGGAAAGCGCCACGACAAAAGCGATTGGTACATTGAGCAAAAGCAGTATTACAAAAGAAACACCAAGTAACGCCATGTGTCAAGCCCTCCTATTCATAAGCTGGTCTTTCTTCCCGATGAGCACCAGGAAGGCATCCCACGCATCGGCCGCTACCGAAATCAACATCAGTGACGACATCACAGGAAGGCTGATGGTCACCCAGGAATAGCTCAGATGGATTGACTGGAACAGCCGCAGGCGGTTCTCATAACTCAATTTGATTCCGAAGTAGATAAATGAGATTAACAGGGCCCCTATGAGCAGGGTCCCCAACAATTTGACCAGCGCCTGCTGGCGGGTTGGAAATCTCCGCGTCAGAATGTCAACTCCCAGAACGCTGCCTGAGCGATAGCCAAGATCCGCACCCAAAAGGGCGGTCCACGCCAGCAAAAACTGGGAAATATCGATGGACCATTGCAGCGGATGGTTGATCACCCGGCCAACCGCCGAGAGAAAGACGAGCGCAACAATGGTGCACAGGAAAAACCCGCAGATAGATTCTTCAATCTTACACAGGGTTTTGTAAAACTTTTTCATAGCTCCTCCTCATCAAGGGAAATCGTTCGCTCTGGCAGACCGGGGACGCCGGTTGCGAATGCACCGGCATCCCCGCGGCAGTACCAAATATTACTTCATTTCATCCATCAGGTGGGCGCGCAGTTCTTCATAACCGAACTTTGCATAGAGCGGCTCGGTCCGTTCACGGAACGCGGTCTGATCGACTTCATGCAGGGTCACGCCTTCTTTTTCCATTTCGGCTTCGACGCGGGCTTCTTCCTGCAGGCCGATTTCCTGGTAGTCATGGCCAACGCCGGTGAAGGTGTCGACCATCAGCTTCTGGTATTCGGGGGAGAGAGAATCATAGAACGGGGTACCCACGACCGGTACGCCGATCAGGGTGAAGTGATTGGTCTTGTTGATGACCTTCAGCACTTCATAGTACCGCTGCGCATAAGTGGAGGTGGACTGGTTCTCGCAGCCGTCCAGCGCCTTCTGTTCCACCGCGGAATAGACTTCCGACTGGGACATCGGGGTTGCGACAGCGCCCATCGCGTTGATGGAATCGGTGGCGATCGCATTCTTCATTGTGCGGACCTTGACACCGGCCAGATCTTCCGGCGTATTGATCTCTTTGTTCAGGACAAAGTGACGCGCGCCGCCATACCAGTTCGCCGCGAGCACTTTGACATTGTGGTTGAGGAACTCCTGATCCCACGCTTTGTAGGTTTCGGTTTCCATGACTTTGTCAAGATAGCTCAGATCCGGGAACAGGTAGGGCATCTGCAGGATGCCGAACTCCGGGATGTAGGCCGCAAGCCTCGCCGGGTCGGTGGGGACCATGACGGACATGCCCTGGGCGGCCTGTTCAACCAGGTCGTCGGTGTCGCCAAGTTCTGAGTTTGGATACACGGTGCAGGCAATGTCGCCATTGGTTTTTTCCTCGAGGATTTCCTTGCATTTGATCATGGCCTGGGTTTCTACGTCAGCTTCCGGCTGGGTGTTGGCCATGCTCAGTTCAAAAGATGCTTTGCCCGCGGGCGCATCGGCCGCGGGTTCGGATGCAGGCGCCGATGCCGCGGGCGCCTTGGATGCCGCCGGGGCCGCCGAGGATGCAGGGGCGCTGCTGGAACCGCATGCAGCTATGGAGAGCATCATAGCCAGCGCCAGGATTGCACATAGGATCTTTTTCATTTTTCATTTCCTCCTTGTTTATATCGTAATACAGGCCCGTTTGGCCTGTCATTACCGGTCATTGCAGAGCGTGCCGCAGAGCCGACTCGATCTCCTCCAGCACAAGGGGATAGGTCGAAAAGTTTGCCTGGCCGTTTATCACAACCGCAACTTCCTGCCCCAGTGCAAGCAGCCGGATGAGATCCGAATGGCCATCCCGTCCGGTGACGCTCACCGAAATACCGCCTTCAGCCGGAAGGTTTGTGTCTGCGGGCAGTTCCCGCAGGATGGGATAAGCGGTCAGCCGGGAAAAGAGTTTCGTCATCTCCATCTGGGAAAAGGTCTTCTCACCGCATTGACCGCGCAGGCCTTCCCCTTCGCCATTCAGGTCAACGCTCAGGCGCAGTCCTGACGCTGTGACGGTGATATTCTGCGTCTCGGCCGCGCTCGCATGGTAGGCGGACGCGGCGAACAGTTCGGTATAGCCTGTTTCAAGGAACTGTACGCTTTGCGCGCCGCAGGAAAGCACCCGGGTGCCGCTCAGGTCGGCGCAGTAATATCTTCCATCCCCGGCCTTTGCAAACCCCACCGAAACGACCTTCCCGTCGTAGATAAGATGCAGCGCCAGCTCCGGCCGGTCGAGCCCGTAGGCCTCCAGCGGGATGTCTTGCGAAACAAACCCGTCCGCCTCGAGCGTCTGCAGCGGCGCGAGAATTTTTTCATCCACGGCACTCCACTCCAGGGTTGCCTCAAACGGGTCGCGCAGCATAAAAAGCGGCACCTGCGCATCGGACAGCCGGTCGAGCAGATAGGTGCTGTCGGCGCGTTCGACCGCGATTGTTTCGAGGTTCGCGAGGGTATCCCGGTCGAGCCCGGGGAACAGGGTGAAATCGCGGAAATCGTCCATCGAGGCACACAGCCGGTCCGCCAGTTTTTCATCGATCAGATAGATCCCATCCTGTCCTTCCTGCATCAGATAACTGCCGTCCCTCATGGGGCAGCGATCCCCAAGCAAAAAGCGCAGAGTCGTCCCGTCACGCAGAAGGACCGAAAGGGTTGCCGAGGGTGTGTCCAGGCCATATTCCTCCGGGCCCAGCGGCTGGGTGACCCGACGGGCGGGAAGGGAGGAAAAATCCCGCAGAAACCGCATCAGCTTCTGCGCGGAAAAATCCCTGTCGGGAGCATCAAGCAGCGCGGGGACGCCATTTTCCAATGCGATCCCCATAGAGCCATTCCCGTTTTTGAGCGCCATCCCATAAAGCTCCTGCATGGGGATTTCGGCCACATAGACGTTCTCCCGCGCGGGAGCCGTTTTTTCGTCCGCCGGGGCGGCCATGGCCAGCACTGCCGTCAAAATCAGCAGCACCACCGCTGCCGCTGCCATCCCCCAAAGGGAACGCGCCCCGCGGATCACAGGTGCCTCCTGCGCAGGTAGACCACAACGCCGATGCAGACCACGGCAAGCGGCACCACGAGGATCAGAAGCAGCCCCAAAATGCCCACCTGGTAATCAAGAATGCCGATCGCGGAGAGGTTGAGGTTCTTAGCCGGGATATGGAACAGCGGCTCATCCTCTGCAAGCCATCCCGCGGCCTGAATCAGAAGATCCCGGTTGGCCAGGCTGCGCGCGGAAAGCAGGTCGTCCCCATAGACCCCGCTGCTTCCCATACAGAAGATTCGTGCAACCGGGTCGGTTCCATTGTCCCTTTCCGCCGTAACCGCCAGCAGGAACGGGCCTTCCGCGTCGCCTTCCCGCTTTTCCGGGTCGCCGGTCTCAATTTCGGATTTCGCGTAGGATTTGCTGGAGGAGGTGAGCACCGGACGGGTGGCAATACTGCCCATCTGCATGAATTCCTGCGAAAGCGCCCGTGAGGAAGGCGAAACCACGTAATACCTGTTTTTGCTGAAAAATTCTGTGATCGGATGCGCGACATAGGTCGCGGCCACATTAACCGGATCGCTGTACATAAAGAGCTGCGGTTCGCGGACCACCCCATCCGAAACGCTGATCCCCCACTCCCGCAGAAGCTGCGTAAGGTTTGGAAAGGCGGTGGACGCGGGCGGCAGGAATACCATCAGCCTGCCGCCGCCGAGCAGATAATCCCCGATCATCTGCGTCTCGCGATCCTCAAAATCGCGGGTTGGCGCGGCGATGACCAGAAGATCGGTTCGGGAATCGATCCCGGTGATCGCCACGGCGGTGCGCTGGATTTCAAAGTTGTTGCTTTCAAAAATTTCCATGAGCCCGGCGGACGGGCGCTCATCATGCCCGTCGGTGAACTGCACCAGCCTGGTGTGTCCCGCAGCCACGGCCGAAATTGCCGACGTGAGCACCTGTTCGGCAATGCAGGCATTCACCTGTTGGGTGGAGGGATCGATGTCGTAAAGATCGGTGATGGCGAACACTTTTTTCTGTCCGCCGCCAACGACTGCCACACTGTTGAGACCGATCTCATATCCTTCATCCTTGTAGCCTTGCACCAGCCGCGGGTTGGCATAAGGGTCCGCATACCGCACGGTGATCATGTTGCCCCCGCGCTGGTAGCGGTCAAGGATCTCCCGGATCAGAATTAAAAAATCCGTCCTGTTGTTGAAAACCTGGATGGTCACCGGAGTCTCCAGGTTCCCGATGATCTCCATGGTGGTGTCCGAAAGCGCATAAAGTTTATTTTCCGTAAGATCGAATTTTGCGCCCAAGCGGTCGGTCATCAGCGCGGCGCAGAGATTCGCCAGCACCATGAGCAGGACCGCCAGGGCCATCGAGGCGGCCCAGACACGCCGCGCACCGGACTTTTCCGGAGTTTTCTTTTTCATCTTTCCTCACCCGCCATCTTTACGACCATCTCTTTTTCTCCAGCACCTGTACCGTCAGATACTGGAACAGCAAGGTGATGCTCAGATAATAAACCACGCTTGACAGGCTGAAAATTCCCATCGAAAGCTCCCGGAAATGGTTCCGGAAGGAGCAGTACGCCACCAGTGCGCGCAGCCCGTCGCCCTTCACGTAGCCCCCCAGAAAATCGACCAGCCACAGCGACAGGCAGACACAGTAGGTCAGCACCGCGGCGACAATCTGATTTTCGGTCAGGCTCGAAAGGAAAATGCCGATCGCGATAACCGCTGCGGCCGCAAGCACCATCCCAAAGTAGTTTCCAAGGACCGCCAGCGGTTCAAACCGGCCAAAGCAAGCGAGGATTCCCACGTATGAAAGCGTCACGGCAAGCCCGATGCAGAAAAATGCAAGCGACGCAAGCAGCTTTCCCCAGACCACTCCGGAGATTCCCACCGGAGAAGTGAAAAGCAGCTGGTCGGTGCGCAGTTTGCGCTCCTCCGCAAAGGCCCGCATGGTGATGAGCGGGAGCAGGAACATCACCACCATCAGGATTGAAAGAAAAAAGGTACCGATGTCCCCATTCTGGGAAAAGAGGTTCCCAAGCACAAAATAATAGCCGCAGAAAAACAGGAAAATCGCCAGAAACACATATCCGCTCACCGCGTGAAAATACTGTCTCAGTTCCTTTTGAAATACACTGCTCATGTCTGTGCTCCATCTTCATAACGTCTGTCCTGCGTGAGGACTAAGAATGCTTCCTCCAGACTGCTCTTTACCGGAGCCAGCTGCCGGATCGGGCAGCACAGCCCGGAAAGCGCGTAAAACAGCGGTTCGGTGATATCCGTATCCGGTTCGGCTGTGATCAGGAACGCGGGGTCCCCGTCCTGGTCGGCCTGCCGCGCACAGCCCTTCACGCCCGGGAGCGCTTCAATGGCCCGCATGACAGCCTGTGGGTCCCCCCGTGCGACGCAGTAAAACCTGCCGGGCGGCGTGACCCGTCCGGTGATTTCTTCCGGAGTCCCGTCCGCGACCAGCCTTCCGTTGCTGAGCACCAGCAGTCGGTCGGACACGGCGGTGATCTCCGAAAGGATATGGGATGAGAAGAGCACCGTGTGTTCCTTCCCCAGTTCCCGCACCACTTCACGCATTTCCAGGATCTGTTTGGGGTCAAGCCCGGAGGCGGGTTCATCCAGCACCAGAAGCTGCGGCTTTCCGAGCAGCGCCTGCGCAAGTCCAATCCGCTGTTTATATCCTTTGGAAAGGTTTTTGATGAGTCTGCCGCGCACCCCGGCGACATCCGCCTGTTTGCACGCCGCTTCCACCGCCCGCGCGCGTTCACCGCGCGAAATGCCTTTTAGCCCGCAGGCATAGGAAAGCTGCTCGTCCACCGTGAGATCCTGGTAGAGGGGCGCCACTTCAGGCAAAAAGCCGATCTGCGCTTTTGCACGAGACGGGTCCTGCACGATACTGCGGCCGCCGATCTCCACCGAACCTTCGGTCGGCGCAAGGTAGCCTGTGATGATGTTCATGGTGGTGGATTTTCCCGACCCATTGTGGCCGATGAGCCCGATCACCTCGCCAAAGCCCGCCTGGAAGGAAACCTCCCGGATAGCAGCCCGGTCGCCGTACAGTTTGGTGAGACCCTCCACCTTCAATGCGGGCCCGCTGGCATGCACCGTATTCATAGACGGGAGGCGGAAGCTTCGTCGAGCACGAGATAGAAGTCCGGGTGCTCCTTGAGCAGCGTGGCCGGGATCATCGGGTCGGTCTGTTTGGCGCCAAGCACCCGCGCGACCGCTTCCGCCTTCACTTCGTGCGGCACCGGGGAAACGATGCATTTACAGGACATGATCTGGTTGGGGGTCATAGTGATCGCCACCTTGGGGACCGCGCCGATATCCGCAAACCAGCCTTCACTGACCTGCTGGCGCTTGCAGCGGTCATCGAGCGAGACCACAAAATAGGCCTCCTGGCTCTCAAAGTCCGCCGGCGGGTCGTTGAACGCGATATGGGCGTTCTGCCCAATGCCGATCACACCGATATCCACCGGCTCTTTGCGGATTTCCTCAGTGAGGCGCCGGATATTCTTTTCGGTGTCGTGCGAACCGTCATCCACAAAAACCACCTCTCCGACATTCACAAACGCCAGAAAGCGTTCCTTGAGGTATTTTTTGAAGCTGGCCGGATGGGTCTCATCGAGGTCGATATATTCATCCAGATGGAACATCGTCACTTTGGACCAGTCGACATCCTCCTTGATGAGCGCCTCGAAGGTGGTAAACTGCGACGCGCCTGTGGAAAGTACGATCCGGGCATGGCCGCGCTCCGCGATGGCCGCGTTGAGACGGTCTGCAATCAGCCTCGCAGCGGTTTTTCCCAGCTGCTCAGCGCTTTTCTCAATAATCGTTTCCATAATGTACGACCTCCTTAAATATTTCCTGGGGCTTGCACTCCTTCACAGAACCCCGGATGACCAATTCCGGTTCCATCGACAGGGAAAAACTGCATCCGTCTTTGCGGCTGATGCTGTCGCTCAGCAGCCGCACCGCCATCTGGCCGATTTCGATCGACGGGAGCGAGACGGTGGTGAGCGGCGGGTTCATCACTTTTGCCATCTCAATATTGTCAATGCCGATGATGGACATATCTTTCGGCACCCGCAGGGCCGCTTCGTTGACCAGGTACTGGATCGCGCCGATCGCGGTCATATCATTCACGGCAAGCAGCGCGGTCGGCCGGTCCGGAAGCTGCAGACACATCTGCGCCAGTTTGCGCCCGCTTTCGAATTCAAAGTTTTCATAGGAATCGGTTTCATCCTCCTGCAGGACGATGACATAATCGCCGCGCCACTCCAGCTCGTTATGCAGAATCCCCATCTTATAGCCATGGTAGACCTCTTTGCGGGTAAGCTTGGTAAGCGGCGTGGAAATCAGGGCAATCTTGCGATGGCCCATGTTCACGAGGTAATCCACCGCCATGATGGCGCTTTTGGTCTGGTCCACTGTCACCCGGCTGCATTTTGACACCTTGGAGTTCTGATCCACCAGCACCACCGGAACTCCTTTTTCCGCCAACGCTTCCCAGTAGGACAGATCCTTCATGCTGGTTGAAACGATCAGGCCCCGCACCTTTTTTTGCAGCAGGACTTTCACATATTCTTTTTCCTGTTCGGCATTGCGGGAAGAATAGCAGAAACAGGCGCGCATATTGTCGTTCTGGGCGGCGAGGACGATCCCCTGGGCGATCTGGGAGTACCACGGGTTGACACAGGTTGGAAGGATTACGCCAATCTCGATGGGCGTGGAGCGGGTGATCGCCTTGCGGCTGCGGTGCACATAATTGAAGGCATGCGCACAATCCAGAATCTGAGCCTTGGTCTGCGCGTTGACCGGGTAATCGCTTCCGCTGAGCACCCGAGAAACCGTTGCAACGGAATACCCGGTCTTTTCCGAAATATCATAGATAGAAACATTTCTTTTTTGCTGCTTGCTCATGTTCGTTTTATTTCCTCTTGACGCGCAGTTTCCTCTCTTGTTTCTTAAAAGTATATAATCTTTACATTTCATTTGCAATTGACGGAATTGCAAAAACTTTCATGTGACATTCATGGATAAATGGAATTTTATTGTGCATTTTATCCTATTATTCGTCAAAAAATACCACACTTTTTAATTGTTTCTATCTTTTGTTTCTTTTTTTAAATTTTTCATTTCATAAATACGTTTATTTTTGTTTTCAAGTTTCTAAATTTACTCATCCTCTCACAGAAACGTTTTAAATGTTTCTGTTAATTTCTTTGTTCGTTTATATAATATTTCCGTCTTATTTTCTAAACGCCCCCTGCCGAAGCACTATTGATTTTCAGATTTCCATGTGTTACCGTAAAATCACAAACGAAATAGCAGGAGGAGTTAAAATGTCATTATCTCAGCATTTTGTCAAAGACGGTGTGGATGTTTATGTTTACGACACCTTTGAAAAGATGGGCAAGGCTGCCGCGGATTTTGCCGCACAGATCATCCAAAAGCTCGCCGCCCAACAGGAGGAAATTAACCTCCTTCTGCCAATCGCTTCTTCGCAGTATAGTTTTCTGCCTGCGCTCTGCTCCATGGATCTCCCATGGGAAAAAATCAACTTCTTCCATGTAGATGAATACATCGGTCTCGCCGCCGATGACAAGCGCACTCTGCGCAACGAACTTTTGAACAACTTCATTGGAAAACTGCCTTATCGCGGCGCGTATTTCATGGACGGCCTGGCGAAAGACCCAAAGGCTGAATGCCGGCGCTACGCGGCGCTCCTAAAGGCGCACAAAACCGACCTGTCCGTCCTTGGTTTCGGGGATAACGGCCATCTGGCCTTCAACGAACCCCACTGCGCCAATTTCGACGACCCGGAACCGGTCAAAATCATCGATATAGATCCCGTTTCCAAAAAGCAGCAAATCGCCAGCGGCTACTTCAAGGACGAGGAAGATATGCCTGACCACGCTTTTACCCTGACCCTGCCCACCCTGGTTTCAGCGCGGTATAAAATCTGCGTGGTGCCGTTCCCCAACAAGGCGAAGTCCTCCCATGACGCGCTCTTCGGCCCAATTGGAGAAGTGTGCCCGGCGTCGATCATACGTACGGTTCCCAATGTGACCGCTTTCTTCGATAAGGACAGCGCGGGCCTTTTCCCAGGCTGAATATGCCGGCCGGCATATAGCGGCAAAAAATCCCCTGCAGCGGTTTTGCACCGCTGCAGGGGATTTTGTTGAAAACAGGCGCTTACAGGCCGTCCACGCCGCTCACGATCCTGAGCTCCATCTGCCGGACGGTTTCCAAAAGCGCCCGGTTGCGTTCATTCATTTCACCATAGTTTTTCAGACAGTTGAGAACCACACCGCAGGCCTGCGCGAGCCGCAAAGCGTCCGCGCAGGCGGCTTCGCCAATCGGAGTGAAGCTCTTCTCCGCAACCACTTCATTTGCCAGATCGCGCGCGAGCTGGTAATCGACGTCGTTTTCATGCAGGACGCCGGTTGCAAACGGGATGCTTTTTTTTTGCAGCGCACGGTACACGGGAATTCCTGTCCCGCCGCCCGCAATCACAAAGACCCGCGGCGCGCCCGCTGTACGCGCCATCTCGAAGCTGCCGAAAAGCGGATTGTAACTCCCGTTTGAGAGTTCGTAAAGTTCATCGATTAGCTTCCTCCTGAAAATCTCCTGCGGCGGTCCAAAGCGGACGACCGAATCTCCCTTCACGCACATCACAAGATCCGACACCTTCTGTGCCAGATCCAGTTCGTGCAGCGACAGGATAACCGTGATTTTGCGCTCCTTTGCCATTGTTCGCAGGATCTCCAGAAGTTCCAGCTTATAGCGGATATCAAGAAAGGAAGTCGGTTCATCCAGCACGATGACCTGCGGCTGCTGACAGATCGCGCGCGCAAGCAGAATACGTTGCCGCTGCCCGTCGCTGATTTCGGTGAAATCCCGGTCCCGCAAATCCCAGGCATTCACCACTTCAAGCGCGCTTCGCACCTGCGCATGATCCGCGTCCGATAAAATACCCAGCATTCCGGTGTAGGGGTACCGTCCGGCCGCCACGACATCCTGGCAGGTCATAAGCTCGGTTTTCAGCTTCTCGGTCAGCACGACCGAAACCTTGCGGGAAAAACTGCGGCCGCTCATCCCGTTGATGGAACTGCCGCCGATATAGACTGTTCCGCAGATGGTTTCCAGATATTTCGTAAGGCTTTTGAGGATGGTGGATTTGCCCGAACCGTTCGGCCCGATGAGGGTCAGGATCTGCCCTTTGCCGAGCCGGATTTCAATGTCCCGGATGAGCGGCACGCCGTGGTATCCCACCGTCAGGCCCCGCGTTTCAAAAAAGCTGTCCATGTTTAGCCGCGCACCTTCTTTCGCAGCAGAATGCCAATCACGACAGGCGCTCCGATGACAGCTGTCACCGAACTGATGCTCAGTTCCATCGGCGCGAACGCCGTACGCGCGACCAAATCGCAGCCCAGGCAGAAGATCGCGCCGCCCAGAAAGCATACTGGAATCACAACCAGCGGCCTGGCGGTTTTCAGAAATGACTTGACCAGGTGCGGCACCGCAATCCCCACAAAAGACACCGGTCCGGCGAACGCGGTTACACAGGCGCTCAGCACGCTCGAAAGCAGCACCAGCGCGATCCGAAACAGCCGGATATTCACGCCCATGTTCTGCGCGTAGCTTTCGCCCAGCTGATACGCCCCAATCGGTTTGGACATCAAAAACACGACGGCTGAGGCAAGGAGCACCACCACCGCCATGATCCGCACATCCTCCCACGACGCGCCGGAAAAGCTTCCGCGGGACCAGTTGTGCAGGTTTACGATGCTGGCGTCATCCGCAAAGGCGATGATAAAATCGGTGATTGCCGAACAGATGTAGCCGATCATCACGCCGCTGACAATCAACATTGAGGCGCGCTGCACCGCCCGTGCCATAAGGATCACGAACCCCATTGAGAGCATCGCGCCCACAAACGCCGCTACGATCATTTCCGCCGAGCCGACCGTGCGGTACCGGCTGAGCGCCGCCACCATGAAGATGGCCACCGTGAGCTTTGCACCGGACGAGATGCCCAGCACATACGGTCCGGCGATCGGGTTGTTGAAGAAGGTCTGCAGCAAAAAGCCGGAAAGCGCAAGCGCCCCGCCCAGAAGGATGCCTGCCATCGTCCGGGGCAGCCGCACCTTCCAGATGATTCCCTGTCCCGTCTCGCTGCCGCCCTGCGAAAGCAGGATCTTGACGATGTCCGCAGCCTTCACTTCAACGCTGCCCAGACCAATATTCAGCAGCACCAGCAGGACAAACAGGACTGTGCATATCGTCAGCACCACGCTGTAACGCAGGCTGCGCCCCGCGGTTTTATCCTTCATTCCCATCCCGTCTTCTCCATCGCATATGTTCTTTCGCGCCGTCATTGCAGCCGGTACATATAGTGCAGTTCGTCCGTATCCGCAACTTGTCCGGTCAGCATCCGGCGGATGTCCGAAATCATCAGCCCGAGCTGGGTCGTCTCCTGAAAGAGGTTTTTGTCGGTGCACCAGACGTTCCCATTCCGCACAGCTTTAAAATCCCGGAGCAGCCCATTTTTGGCAACCAGCTCCTCCACGGTGGCAAGCTCGCCGTCGATGGTGCTGTTATAGATGATATAATCCGCGTCCTTTGCAGTGGCGTAGAACTGTTCCATCTCCAGCGTCACCGTGCTGGTGGCGGTTTCGGGGTCGCCCAGATCCGCAAAGATGTAGTTGCCGCCGGCAAGCTCGATCATTTTGGTCACATAGTCGCCGGATTTGCGGGCCACAGCGTAGCCGGACGAGCTGATATAGAAAAACGCCACCGTCTTTCCGGTATTTTCCGCGCCGGCCGCTTCTTCCAGATAGGCGGCCTGCTCGTCAAAAAGCCGCTGCGCAAGCGCCTCCTTTCCCAAAAGCGCCCCGTACAGCTTGATCCACTCGGTACGGCCGAGCGGATGGGACTCGTAGCTGGACTGGTCGATCAGCACCGGGATGCCGAGTTCCTCGAGTTTTTCCCGCACCTCCGGGACATGGTTCACCATCGTGGACTCAACCGCCAGCCCGCATCCGCCCGACAGGATGAGCTCATAATCCGGCGCGCTGTATTTTCCCGCATAGAGGATTTCGCCGTTTTCCATCGCCTGTCTTGCGTTTTCAATGTACCAGTCTCCCGCCTTTGTCCCGGACAGCCGGATGCTGTCGAGCGCGCCGAGCGCATCAAACAGGCACATGGCGGAGGTAGCCACAAGATAGATATCCTGCACCGGCCGGTGCAGGACGTTGATGTCCCCGCCGATCCCTTCCGGGGCCTGTTTTCCTTCCGGGACTACCAAGAACCGGCTTCCGTCCGAAATCGAAAGCAGCGTATAGCCGCCGGGATAGTAGTCCACTTCGAAATTTTCCGCATATTGCAGCTGCAGGCTGCGTTCGGCCTGCCAACCGTTTCCAAGCCCGCCTGACAAATCGGCGGGCGCGCTGGCCCTGCAGCCGGGCAGCAGCAGAACGGCCAGCAGGATACAGATCATTTTCTGAATCGTACGTTCGATATTCATGTTCACTCCAAAGGTTTCAGCGTCGCGGAATCGAAACGCAGGATGTAATCAATCTCATGCGGCTGGCTCATCGCGACCGTCCGCGCGCTGACCGCAAGGTCCTGGTCGAGCATGACCGGGATCTCAAAGACGGAAGTTTCCCCCGCGGCCACCGGATCGTACACGGCCCCGTCCACCCGCATGGATTCGTAAAAAGGGCTGCTCCAGACAAGCGTGGCCGTCACCGTCCCGTCCTTCACCGACAGCTTCGCCGGGGATTGGACACTTACCCGGCCGGTACCGCCTGTCAGCACCACCTCGGCCGTATACTGCCCGTCGGCGGGCGGCTGGGCCATCCGCGCCGCGAAAATCGCCTCCGCCGGGATCAGCGCGGACTCGAACACCAGCGTCCGGTCATACCACTTTTGCTTTTTGAAGCTGAAGGCGGCGCAGCAGGTTTCCTGATCCAGCGCCTGCACCGGCACGGTATAGGTATACTTCCCGTCCGCATCCTTTGCAAAATAGATGTAATGTTCCTCCGTGTCCACGAGCGCCTCCTCACCGGTACCCATGTAAAGTTTCTCATAACCCTTCCCGCTCAGCGTCAGGACAGCGGACATTTTCCCGTCCGCAACAGTGAGCTGCGCGTCTACAATCCGAAACATGGAAGAGCTGGACGTCACCCCGATCGGGTAAGTCCCATCCTGAATCTGGTTCCCATAGATGGGCTGTGTTGTTTCTTCTCCCGCATTGGACGAAGCCGTCCCGTTTGCGGACGGTGCGCTCTCCACTTCTTCAGAAAGTGTACCCGTTTCGTCCGCCGGGGGTATGCTGGAGCCGCCCCCATCCAAAGGCGCAGGCCCGCATCCGGCAATCAAAACGCAGGCCAGCAGCGCCGTCCATAAAAGTTTTTTTCTTTTCATTGAGTTTCTCCTTACAGCGCGCCTGCCGCCCAGTCGCATGGACTGGGCGGTGCGTCTTTTATCCCGCAATCAGTTTTCCAACATGCGCAACGAACATCCGCTGGATACCCGGATACTGCCCCAGGCCTTTCAGGACACATTCGACCTCAAAGCCTTCCTTTTCAAACACACTTTTCCAGGAGTCCTCCTCATCGCCCGCCATATCATTGTTGGCGTGGTCGCCCGCCACGATCATCAGCGGCAGCAGCACCGCTTTGGTCGCGCCGGAGCCCTTCACCAGCCCGAGGACATCCTCCAGCGTGGGGGCTGCTTCTACCGTGCCGACAAAATAGTTGCCGTAATCCGCCTTGGCCAGATGTTCCTGGAGCTTTGCATAGGTTGCGTTCGCTTCATGTTCGGTTCCATGGCCCATAAATACGATTGCGGTCCCGTCGGCATTGTAATCCTTGGTTTCCTCCGTAATGACCGAAATAAGCTCGTCATAATCCGCATCATCAATCAGAAGTGCCTGTCCCAGCTTGAAGCTGTCAAACTTGTCCGCATAGGGCGTAACCTCCGCGACAACATCGTCATATTCATAACCGCTCATAACATGCGTGGGCTGGACGACAACCTCCCTGACTCCATCCGCCACCAGCCGGTCCATTGCCTGGGTCACATTGTCGATCGAAAGCCCGTCACGCTCCTTGAGCTTGTCGATGATAATCTGGCTGGTGAAGGCGCGCCGCACCTCGTAATCCGGATAGGCGGACTGCAGTGCGTTTTCAATGCTCCCGATTGACAGGTCGCGGTTGTCGTTGTAGCTGGTACCGAAGCTGACCACCAGAAGGACCTTTTCCGGCGCGGCGTCCTCAGCGGCTTCGCTTTTTGCCGCGGAGCTCTCGGGCGGGGCGGACGCCTCGCTCTGGCTTTCAGAGCTCGCCGGGGTGTTTGTGGAACAGCCGGCAAACGCCAACAGGGATAAGGTCAAAGTCAGCAACAGTGCGATCATTTTCCGGGCAGGTTTTTTCATTTTTCATTCTCCTTTGTTGTGATTTGTTTTCGGGAAAAAACTCCCCCGGACGCCTTCGGGCCCAAAACGAATCCAATGCAAATAAAAACGCCTGCAAAAGCTTGCAGACGTTCATTTTAATGCAGGAATAAACATACGCCATCATGCGATGGGTATGGCTTGCATTCCTTCATGTCCATGACCCCCGGTGTCCGCAGGGATGTACGCGCCGCGCGGTTCACGCGGCAGGAAACAGGCAAGTATTCTGACTGATCGCCCATGCCCGCACGCGGGCACAATGTCTGGCGCCTTCCCGGAATGCTCTCCCAGTGGCATCCGCCAGCCTTATCGGCGAAATACAGCAACGGCCTTGTGTGGGATTCGCACCCAGCTTCCATGACCTGTTTCCATGATTCGGTTTGGGATCAGTATAGCACCGTGGAAATCGTTTTGTCAATCGGTTTCCGGTATTCCGGAAAGCTGAGCCGAAATCTTTTTCAGGAATACCGCGCCGAAGAAGAATTGCGCATCCCGGCCCAATATCCACGCGCTTGTATCTGCGGCAGATCTTTCATTTCCCCTGTCTCATCGGCTTGTTTCTTTTGCACAAATTCTGACAATTATTTTTAGTCTTAAAAATTTTCTTATTCTTAAAAAAAGTCATTGACTTATAACAAAAAATTATATATTATGAGGTTACCGGATAAACGTCGACAAAAAAAGACCGGAATTAAGGAGGAGCATTATGAAAACCATTGAATTTGACATCCCTGAAAAAATCAAAGCTTCTGTTGTGAAATCCCTTCCGCTGGTCAACGAAATCAAAGATCAGGACCTTCGCGAAAAGGTTATCGAAGGCTGGGCGCTTTCTCTGAACCTCAATGATTTCAGCTGCATGGAAGAAATCCCAGGTTCCGGCGTCCCAGGCGGCCCGGAAATTGGAAACCAGGTCCATCATATCATGGGGGTCGCCCGTCTGGCCATCGCAATGGTCGATATTCTGGAAGACACCCTGCAGTCCCCGCTGGGCATCGACCGCGATCTGCTCATCGCCTGCGCGCTCTGTCACGATCTTGGCAAACCGTATGAATACAACCCCAAAAAACGCGCCGAATGGGAAGCCGATCCCAGGGAAAAGGGACTGCCCTGCCTGCGTCACACAATGTACGGCGTCTACATCGCCATGACCGTCGGCCTGCCCGAGGTCGTCGCACACACCTGCGGCTGCCACTCGCCGGAAGGGCGCTTCGTCCGCCGCAGCCTGCCGACCACCGTTGTCCATTTCGCGGACGAGACTTTCTGGCAGGTGCTCGAAAGCGCGCACAACTGGACCCTTCCCAAAATGTAATTTTCCTGGCAGCCTGTCAACCTACTGTGTATATGAAAGAGGAGTTGCAAAGAAATGAAAAAGGCCCTTTGTCTTTTACTGGCGACCTGCATGATCTTTACAGCGGCCGGATGCGGCAAGAGCGAAGCTCCCGCGGCTTCGGGCGGTACAGCTTCCCAGCCGGCGGCGTCCGCTCCGGCTGCCCCGGGCGGCGACAAGGCGGTCATGCGGATTGGCATCGGACTCAATGACCAGCATCCGCAGTATCTCGGCCTGCTGAAATTTAAGGAAGAGGTTGAGAAGAACACGGGAGGCCGTTTTGAAGTCCAGGTCAACCACAGCGGCACCGTCGGCGACGACCGCGCCATGCTCGAAATGCTCCAGATGGGCACCCTCGACGGAACCTGCCCATCTTCGGCGGTTGTGGCAAACTTTGCCCCGGAGTTCACCCTTTATGACTTCCCCTTCCTTTTCACCACTCTGGAAGAGGTCGACGCCATCCTGGACGGTGAAAAAGGCCGGGAAATCCTCGACCTGCTCGAACCGGCCGGTATCATTGGCATGAACTACTGGGAGCTCGGCTTCCTCAACATCACCAACTCGAAACGCCCGGTCACCAAGGTGGAAGATTTAAACGGCCTGAAGATCCGCACGATGGAAAACCAGCTGCAGCTGGACACCCTGCGCGCGCTCGGAGCAAACCCGACTCCGATGGCTTTTTCCGAGCTCTTCACCGCCATGCAGCAGGGCACGGTCGACGGGCAGCAGAATCCGGAAGCGAGCATCTACAGCATGAAATTTTACGAAGTCCAGAAATATATGACCCTGACCCGCCACGTTTACCAGCCGTTCGTCTTCTGTATCAGCAAAAAGTTCTGGGACAAACTCTCGGACGAAGATAAAGCCATCTTCCAGGCAGCGGCTGACGCCGGACGCGATGAGGAGCGCCGCATCATCCGTGAAGAGAGCGTGGAACTGCAGCAGAAACTTGCTGAATTGGGCATGCAGGTCGACGAGATGGCCGAAGGCGAGGTGGAAAGGATGAAAGAGCTGGTCCAGCCGGTCATCGATACCCACGCTGAAAAAATCGGCAAAGAACTGGTCGACGAGATGTACGCGGCGGTCGCAGCCCTGCATTAAGGTTCCAACACCGGATGCGCCGGCCCGTTTGGGTCCGGCGCATCCTCCACCCGGCGTGCCGGTATCCATTTGGCGCGGCGGTACACTTGGAGGTGCACATGAAAACACTGAAAAAAATCCTCAATAACCTGGAGGAATATGTTGCAATCGTCCTGTTTGCGGCGATGGTCATCCTGATTTTCCTGCAGATCATTTTTCGGTTCGTCTTTAACTTTTCCCTGAGCTGGACCGAAGAGCTCGCACGGTACACCTTTGTTTTTCTGGTGTACATATCCGCGTCGATCGCGGTCAAACGCGGCCGGCATCTGAAGGTGGAAGCGCTGCAGGCGCTGCTGCCCGCGAAAATATCCTTCTGCCTGTGGGTTCTTGCAAACCTGATCTGGATTGTTTTCAATGCCATTATGGTGGTTGTAGGCTTCCAGATGGCTTCTGAAATCTTTGCCACCGGCCAGAGCTCCCCAGTGCTCAGCCTCCCCATGGGAATGGTCTATATGATTATCCCGGTCTGCTATCTGCTCATCGAAATCCGGGTTTTGCAGTCCGTGGCCAAAGAATTTGTGCCGCGCGCGCTTGGCAAACCGCTTACAGAAGGACCCGCGCAGGCGTAAATCCCCTCAAAGCCCAAATGAGCATGCTTTCCTATAAAACAGCCGCCATCCCAAATGGAGACATGGCGGCAAAGGTGGGTGTTACATGTCAATCGTAGTCGCATTGTTTGTTATGCTGGGGATTTGCCTGCTGATCGGCGTTCCCATTTCCTTTGCCATCGGCGCTTCGGCGCTGGTCGGCCTGTTCGTGGGCGATGTCCCGCTTTCATTTTTGACCCAGAGCTCCTTCACGGCGCTCGACAGCTTTACCACCATGTCGGTCCCGTTCTTTATCCTGGCGGGCGCGGTCATGGAGACGGGCGGGCTCTCCAAACGCCTCATCAACGTCGCGCAAAGCGTGGTCGGGGGCGTCACCGGCGGATTCGGCATCGTAACGGTGCTGGCCTGCGCCTTTTTCGCGGCAATTTCAGGTTCCTCACCGGCCACAGTGGCGGCAATCGGCGCCATCATGATCCCCGCGATGGTGGAACGCGGCTATTCGGTGCCGGTGGCGGCCTCGATCACCGCCTGCTCCGGCGGTCTGGGAATCATCATCCCGCCGTCGATCAATATGATCATCTATGCGATCTCTGCAAATGTGTCGGTTGCAGATATGTTCTTGGCAGGATTCGGCCCTGGTGCTATAATTGTTTTAGCGCTTTGTATCATGATTTTTATCATTGCCAAGCGGCGGGGCTATAAAGGTACCGGCGTCAAATTCTCAATGAAGTCGTTTCTCTCGACGGTGTGGGACGCGAAATGGGCGCTGCTGGCCCCGGTCATCATCCTGGGCGGAATCTACAGCGGCTGGTTTACACCGACCGAATCGGCAGCGATCGCGGTCGTCTACGGGCTGGTGGTCGGCCTGTTCGTCTACCGTGAGCTCAAATTCAAAGATCTGGGACGGATCTTTGTGGAATCCGCCACCACCACCGGCGCGGTCGTCATCATCCTGGCAACGGCCACCGCTTTTGGGCGGCTTGTTTCGATGTACCAGATCCCGCAGATGATCTCGTCGGTGCTGTTCGGCATTTCGCAGAACTGGATCGTCATCCTTCTGCTCATCTCGGTGCTGCTGCTCATTCTGGGCATGTTTATGGAGACCCTCTCGATCATGATTATCCTGACCCCGATCCTGCTGCCGCTCGTCAAATCGATGGGCGTGGACCCGATCCATTTCGGTATGATCATGGTGCTCGGCGCGCAGATCGGCATGATCACGCCGCCGGTAGGCGTCAACCTTTTCGTTGCAAGCGGCATTTCGGGACTCTCGCTTGAGAAGATGAGCAAAGGCATCATCCCATTCGTACTGCTCATGTGCGGATTGTTTGTGCTGATCATTCTGGTCCCCGAAATTTCCACCTTTATCCCCGCACTCTTCTGATCCGCGCAGGTGTTTCCGTTTCCGTCCGCGGCGGAGGCATCTGCCGCATCCCTGACACGCGGACAGAAATTGTGAGGACATGATTATGATGAATATTTATGATAGGTTGAAAGAACTGGGCATCACCCTTCCCCCCGCACCTGCGCCGGGCGGGCTTTACGCTCCGGTGCGGGTCGTGGGCAAGCTTGCGTTTGTCTCCGGCGCGGGTCCGGCGGTCATCAATGGGCGTACCTTCGCAGGCAAGGTCGGCGCGCAGGTTGGGCTGGAAGAAGCCTGCGAGGCCGCCCGCTTGTGCGCGGTCAACCTTTTAAGCATTTTGGAGGATCAAATTGGGCTGGACAAGGTAAAATCAGCGGCGAAGATCCTCGCATTCGTGCAGAGCGCTCCCGGATTTAACGACCAGCCGCAGGTGATCAACGCGGCTTCCCAGCTTCTGAACGATGTTTTCCCCGAATCCGGCGGTCACGCGCGCGCCGCGATCGGCGCGGCGGAGCTGCCGGGCAGCCTGCCGGTTGAAATTGAAGGTATTTTTGAGTTATATTAATTGTTACTCTGACAGAAAAGGATTGGTATTTACATGGATGAGTTCGCCTCTTACAAAGACATTCTGAGTTCGGTGATCCAGGTGCTCGCCTCCCATTTTGGGGAAACCAGTGAGTTTGTCCTGCACGACCTGACAAACGGATACGAAAGCACCATCTTTGCAATCGAGAATGGGCATGTCACCGGACGCAAGGTTGGGGACTGCGGCAGCAACCTCGGTTTGGAAGTCCTGCGCGGCACCGTCACCGAGGACAGGCGGCTCAACTATATCACCAAGACCAAAACCGGCCGCACGCTGCGTTCTTCCACCCTTTACCTGCACGACGAAAACGGCCGGATCAACGCGTCGCTCTGCGTCAACACCGATATCACCGACTATCTGTCTGTTGAAAACATGATGCAGTCGCTGATCAACATTGACAAGGACAGCTCGGTCAACGAGATGTTTGTGAGCGACGTGTCCGAGCTGCTCGAATTTTTCATGGGCGAATGCCAGAAAGAAATCGGCAAAGCAGCGGCGGACATGACCCGCGAAGAAAAGATCAAAGCGATCGAATATCTGGACAGCAAGGGCGTTTTCCTGATCAGCAAATCGGGCATCAAGGTCTGCGAGCTGTTCAACATCTCGAAATTCACCCTCTACAACTACCTCGAAATGATCCGGAACAAGCACGAAAGCGCTGAACGCAACGGGACTGGCGAGGACAATAAGGAGTGACCGTATGCTGGATCTCATGGATACCCCACGGGTCGTGATCGACCTTGATATTGTGGAACAAAATTGCAGGACGATGGCGGAATCGCTCGCACGGTATCATATCGCTTGGCGGCCGCATATCAAAACCCATAAAAGCGTCCTGCTGGCTAAAAAGCAGCAGGAATGCGGCGCCAAAGGGATCACCTGCGCAAAAATCGGCGAGGCCGAAATCATGGCGAACGCCGGTTTTGACGACATTTATCTGGCCTATCCGCTTATTGGGCAGGCAAAACTCACGCGGTACCTGGCCCTTTCCAGGCAGGTAAAACGGCTGCGCACCCTGGTGAACGACCTTTCCGCAGCAGAAGCGCTCGGCGCCGCTTTTGCTGCGGAGGGGCGCGAAGCACAGGTCCTGCTTGAAGTGGACGGACGTTTCGGACGCGGCGGCGTGCCGCTCGCAAGGTTTGAAGCGTTTGCGCGGGCGGCCGCCCGGATCAAAGGAATTCAGGTGGTGGGGGCAGCGAGCTTCTGCGGGAATTCCTCCCACATGGCCAATGAGGCAGACCGCCGCGCCGATGCGAAAATTGAAGCTGGCGACCTTTTGAAGGCGCGGGAGATTCTGCTCGCCTGCGGGCTCGAGGCATCTGTCCTCTCAAGCGGTTCCTCCGTCTCCTCGCGCTATCCGGAATGTCTCGCCGGGATCACCGAATCCCGCGCGGGCACCTGTATCTTCAACGACATGACCCATGTGTCCCTGGGGACGGTGCCGGTGTCCGCCTGCGCGGCCACCGTGGCAGCGACCGTCGTGACCCTGCCCGAAAAAGGCAAGGCGATCATCGACGCGGGCAGTAAAACGCTCTCGAGCGATCTGTGCGACCGTCCGGGTTATGGCTATGTGGTCGAGTATCCCGGCATCGAAATCCCCCGGCTCAGCGAAGAACATGGCTTCCTTGATCTGCCGGACGGGCTGGAGCTTCAGGTGGGGGAAGTCCTCCACATCATCCCGAACCACATCTGTCCGGTCGTCAACCTGACCGACAGCGCAATCTGTATCCAATCGGGCAGGGAGCCGTTTGTGCTTCCCATTGACGCACGCGGCAAAAATCGCTGATAACTTTCAAAATCCCGCATACACAAAATCAGGGAGTCGTCCTCTGCATGACGCAGAGGACGACTCCCTGATTTTTATTTGCACAGCTTTGCGAAATATCCAGCGCGGCATGGACGGCTGCGGCCGTTTTTTATCGTGCTGGTTTACTCCTGCTCCGTCGTATAAAGTTGTAATGGACAACAGATTTTCGGTTTTTCTTTTTGTAAATAGTTACATATATTTATTATTTTGCATTAAAATAATTACAAAAAGTTGTTCATCCTGTGGATTGACTTTCTATCCTTAACGAATTATCATGTAATTAGTTCAATAATTTATAAAATTGTAAGAAAAAAATTACAAACCATGCTTCTGTGTCACCGGCCGGACACAGCGCAATTAACAGGAGGAACAGACAATGTACGATGTGGTAAAAACCTATGAAAAAGTCAGCCCCGCGTGGCTCGAAAAGTATGCCGTGATTGAGGAAAGCGCCTCCATCAACGAGTGCATGGAGGTCAGCGGCGCGCTCAATCATGACTTTCGGCCGGTATGGCCGGGGCTGCGCGCCGTTGGCACCGCGCTCACCGTCCGTGCCCGCGCCGGAGACAACCTCATTATCCACAAAGCTATCACCATGATCAAACCCGGTGATATCCTAGTCATCGCCTGCGACGGTTTCCAGGAGTCCGGCGGCATGTTCGGCGGCATCATGAGCACCACTGCCAAAAAATTCGGCGCACAGGCACTCATTATCGATGGCTGCGTACGCGATACCGTCATGATGAAAGAGGTTGGTTTCCCGGTCTGGTCCCGCGGCATCAGCATCAAGAGGAGCACCAAGCTCACAGGCGGGCAGATCAACGTCCCAATCGTCATCGGCGGTGTGCAGGTCAACCCCGGCGACCTCATCTTTGCCGACAACGACGCTGTCGTCTGCGTGCCGCGCGAACAGGTCCCCCAGGTCTATGAGGCGGCCATGGCACGGGAGGCTCACGAGGACAACATGCTCAAACGGGTGCTCAGCGAGCCTGAACTGTCCACGTTCAACGACACGTTCCGCGCCGCCTACACGGCGCTGGGCCTGCGGGAAGAACCGGACCCGGTTTAAATCATCCGGTACTGAGAAGGGAGTAGCACGATGGATCAAGACAAGAAAGCTTACCGTCAAAGCCTGTGTGTAGCTGGTGTGATCATGGCCTTTGCACTCGCGGCCTTTCTGCTGAGTCTGCCCATGCCCGACCATGCGCCGATTTTTCCCCGTATGGCGTCGGCGTTCCTGTTCGCCTGCGGCGCTGGCCTGATGGTAGGCGCCGTACGCCGTCACAGAAAGGGTCTGCCGCCGGAAACACCTGCCGTCGATTTTGGAGAAATGCAGAGCCCTCTGATTCTGCTGCTCTTGGTGGTGGTTTACGCGCTCGGCTTCAAGTATGTCGGTTTTTATGTAACAACACTTGTGATCGTGGTAGCCTCCATGCTGCACATGGGCATCCGTTCGGTCAAAACCATCGCTCTAGTCACAGTCATCCTGCTTGCGTTTCTGTTCTGGCTGTTCACCATACAGCTGGGCATTCACATGCCGCAGGGCATTTTGATTTAAGGAGGGCGCGTATATGCAAACAATTCTCGCTGAATTGTTCAGCCTGCAAACGATCCTAGCCCTCGTCGTGGGCACCTTCGGCGGCCTTGTGATCGGTGCGCTGCCCGGCCTGAGCGCCACCATGGGCATGTCGCTGCTTATCCCCATTACTTACAGCATGGACACCGTCCCGTCCATGGTCATGCTGGCCGCAATCTACTGCTCGGCCGTTTACGGCGGCAGCTTCTCTGCAATCCTCATCCACACGCCGGGCACACCCGCTTCGGCGGCAACCGCCATCGACGGCTATGAGCTCACCAAACAGGGGAAGGGCCTGCAGGCCCTTGGTGTATCCACCACCGCCTCGGTGATCGGCGGCGTCCTCAGCGTGCTCGCATTGCTCCTGATTGCCCCGCAGCTGGTCAAGGTGGCGCTCATGTTCAGTTCGCCGGAATATTTCCTCATCGCGATCTTCGGCCTCACCATCGTGGGCGGCCTGTCCGGAAAAAACCTGCTCAAAGGGCTTGTGTCCGCGGGATTCGGCCTTATCGTGGGCATGGTCGGCATGAACATCTTCCCCTATGCCCGCTACAGCTTCGGTAATCTAAACCTTTCCGGCGGCATCCAGCTGGTGCCCGCCATGATCGGCTTGTTTTCTCTGTCCCAGGTGCTCACCCTGTCCGAAAGCCGTCCGCGCGGCAAGGACCGGGAAGCACACAAGCAGCAGCTTGACTCGGTGAAGGCACAGATTGCGGAAGTCTCCAAAATGAAAGGCCGCTTCTGGCCGACCTGGAAGATGCTCAAGCAGCTTCTACCCGCCATCCTGCGCGCTTCTATCCTGGGCATTGGCGTCGGCATCCTGCCCGGTGCGGGCGGGGACATTGGCTCCTGGGTCGGCTACAACAGCGCCAAAAACGCCTCCAAGAAAAAAGAACTGTTTGGCAAGGGCAGCCTCGAGGGAATCGCGGGAAGTGAAGCGGGCAACAATGCTGTCTGCGGCGGCGCGCTCATCCCGGCTTTGACGCTGGGTATCCCCGGCAGCGGCGCAGCGGCGGTATTTCTCGGCGCGCTGACCGTACAAGGTTTTTCCTCCGGCACGAATTTGTTCGGCAAGTATGCGGACATGACCTACTCCATCCTGTTGGGCTTTTTGGCCGCTAACCTGCTGATGGGGATCTTCGGCTGGCTGCTTTCCCGTTACGCAGTGCGTTTCGCGGCGCTGCCAAACGGCATCCTCATCCCGGTCATCACCGCCTTGTCGGTCATCGGCTCGTATGCCATCCGCAACAATATTTTTGATGTCTATGTCATGCTGTTTTTCGGCATTGTCGGCTATCTGATGAAAAAGTTCGATTTCCCCGCGGCACCCACCGTGCTGGCCCTCATCCTGGGGCCCATGGCGGAACGCAGCATGCTCACATCGATCCAGATGTGCAAAGGGAACATCCTCGTTTACTATTTCACCCGTCCAATTTGCGTGTTCTTTGTAATTCTCATCCTGTTTACGTTCCTTTCCCCGCTGCTTCAGAAAAGAAATCGGACAAAAAAGGAACAGCAGGCTGAACAAAGCGTTTAAATAAACAATACTAGGAGGTAACATTATGAAAAAGATCCTTGCGGCCGCGCTGAGCGTGGCAGTGCTGGCCATCTCCCTGACCGCCTGTTCCGGCGGCGCATCATCCTCCGCCGCGCCCGCGGCGTCAACCCCACCGGCAGCCTCCACGGCGGACAGCGCCGCCGATCCATCCGACGCTTACCCAGCCAAAAAAGTCACCCTGATCTGCCCGTCCGATGCTGGCGGCGCAATGGACCAGAACTGCCGGATGATGGCCCCTTATCTGGAGAAGCATCTGGGGGTTCCCGTTGAAGTCATCAATATGGGCGGCAGCGCCTGCTGGGTTGGCTGGAGCTATCTTTATAACGAAGCGCCCAAGGACGGTTCGTATATCTCCTACGCGAACTTCCCCAACATGATCACCGGTTACCTTGATCCGGCTAACACCACCGGGCTCAACAATACCAACTTTGACTTTCTTGAAATGTTCACCTCCGACATCAACGCCATCGTGGCCGCGCCGGGCGAGGACCGCTTCAGTGATCTCGAGAGCCTGCTCGAATACGCCAAGAACAACACCGTGACCATAGCGGATGCCGGCGCGCGCACCGATGACGCCGTCTGTGTGGCTCAGCTTGAGAAAGCCTCCGGCGTCACCTTCCAGCATGTGCATTTTGAAAACACCGCCGGTGGTATGGCGGCCATCCAAGGCGGCCAGGTCGACGTGCTCGTCTGTAACGTTAGCGAGGTCGGCGAGCCTATTGCAAGCGGTGCTGTCACCGGGTTAGGCGTTGTCGATACCCAGCGCAGCGATTTTCTGCCCGATCTGCAGTGCACCGGCGACCTCGGATATGACCTGTCCTGCTCGTCCAGCCGCGGCTTCATCGCCGCCAAAGGCATGGATGAAAGCGCCAAGGCTCTGATGAACAAGGCGCTGGCCGCAGCAATGGCAGATCCGGAACTACTTGAAACCGCCACCACGGCGGGCGTGAATCTGGCCCCCATGGAGGAAACGGATTTCTCCGCCTGGGTAGAGCAGCAGAACGCGGCAATCGGCGCGATTTACGACATGCTGGACTGAGGGTTTCCGGCCTGGGCCTGCCTTTGAAACGGCAGGCCCATTTTTGTGTAACTAGTTTCAAAAAAAACAAGATTGTGCTATAATAGGCGCAGATCAGACGGCACATACCGTTTGCGCATGCCGCAAACGGCCCTTCACGTCATGGAAAAAGGCGCGCCATACCGCGCGCCGCATCAAAAAGGAGAGTCTGCCCATGGACGGCTCAGCTCAAACCCCCGAATACATCGCCCGGATTCATCTGCATTATAATAAGCTGCGCGGCACCGAGCAGAAACTTGCCGACTACCTGCTGGAACGCAACGTGGACGAAGCGCTCAACGACAGCGTCAAACAGCTTGCGCAGAACGCTCAGGTCAGCGTGGCCTCGGTGGTGCGTTTCTGCCAGGAGCTTGGTTACTCGGGCTACGCGGAATTCAAGCTGATGACCCGCCAGGTGGGCTTTCTGCCCACGGTGGGCAATATTGCGCTGGATGGCGGAATGTCCGCCGCACAGCTCAAAAAAAACATCTGTGATTTTGCCAGTGTCAGCATCCAGAAATGCGACCAAAGCATCGACGACGCTCAGCTGGAGGCGGCCATCAACGTCATCCGCGGCGCCAAGCGTCTGATGGTCTGCGGCATCGGCACCTCGGCAGGCATCGCTGTGGCCGCGGCCAACACCTTCATGAACCTGGATATCCCGAGTTTTCCGTTGTCGGAAGAGCTGCTCATGCTGCGCACCGTTTCGATGCTGGGCAGCGGCGACGTGGTGCTCGCGATCACCAACTGCGGATATGTAAAAGCGATTGTGGATGCCTTAAAGCTGGCCAAAGGCGCAGGCGCCACAACCATCCTTATCACTGGAGAGGAACAGTCCCTTGCGCAGAAATATACGGATTATGTGCTGCGCGCCAGCACATACGGCAATCCCAATGTCCTGGATATGCTGACGGTCACTTCCTGTCAGCTCATCACCATCCAGATTCTGCAGGCGGGCTGTCTTGCGCGCAGCGATACAGCGGTGCTGGAGCGGGTGCGCAAAAATGCAAAGCTCGCGGAGATGACCCGTTACGCCACCTCTGTGCAGACGGTGAAAAAAGCCCGTGTGAAATACTGAAAATAAAAAGCAGGGGCCTGTGTAGTCTTACACAGGCCCCTGCTTTTTCATCAGAGAATCACGCCGTCGCGGAAAAGGGAAATGTCCTTGTATTCAAAGTCCTCATTTTTAGTGGTGCGGGCCCCGGACGCAACTTCCAGAAGGAAATCAAAAAGCTGCCGCGCGGCTGTGTCGAACGAAACCCCTTCCAGAACCTGCCCGGCATTGAAATCAATCCAGTGCTGTTTACGCGCATATAGGCGGCTGTTGGACGCGATTTTAATGGTCGGCACCGGGGAGCCAAACGGATTGCCGCGTCCGGTCGTGAAGAGCAGCAGCTGTGCGCCGCTTGTCACCAGATTGGTGCAGGAAACGGCGTCGTTGCCCGGCCCGGTCAGCAGGTTAAGGCCATTTTTTTGAACCGGCTGTCCGTAATCGAGCACACCCACCACCGGCGCCCGGCCGCCTTTCTGAATGCAGCCGAGGGATTTTTCTTCCAGGGTTGAGATCCCCCCTTTTTTATTTCCGGGCGACGGGTTCTCGTAGATGGTTTGATGGTGGCGGGTAAAATAACCCTTGAAGCCGTTGATCAGTCCAACAGTCTCATCAAACGTCTCCCGGCTGGCTGCGCGCTCCATGAGCAGCGTTTCCGCGCCGAACATCTCCGGCACCTCGGTCAGGATGGTGCTGCCGCCGTGGCGGACGATGAGGTCGTTCACTCTGCCGCACAGGCCGTTCGCCGTAATGCCGGAAAACGCGTCCGAACCGCCGCATTTGAAGCCGACCACCAGCTTTTCCACCGGGATCGGTTCGCGCTTTGCCTGCGCTGCGTACCGAGTAAGTTGGTCGAGCAGCTCCATGCCAGCGGCATATTCATCCTCCGCCTCCTGGGCAACCAGGAATTTGACCCGTTCGGGGTCGTAATCCCCCAGCACAGGAATAAATTCGTCCAGATTGTTGTTTTCACATCCCAGGCTCAGGACCAGCACGGCACCCGCGTTTGGATGGCTGACAAGTCCCTTGAGAAGGCGTTGCGTGCGCAGATGGTCCTCTCCAAGCTGGCTGCACCCCATGTTGTGTGGAAAAGCGTAGATCCCCTCCACACGGTCTCCGAACGATTCCCGCGCCCGCTTTTCCAGAATCTTCGCGGTACGGTTGACGCACCCAACCGTCGGGATGATCCACACCTCGTTGCGCACGCCGGCACGGCCGTCCTTGCGCGGATACCCCTGGAAGGCCGCCTCCAGGCGGGGGCCAAATTTCGCAGGCGCCGCCCCGTCCGGACGGTAGCTGTAGTCGACGACCCCTTCCAGATTGGTTTTGAGATTGTGCGTGTGAACATGCGCACCCTCGGGAATATCCACGGCGGCATGCCCGATCACATGTCCGTATTTGAAGACGTTTTCCCCAGCCGCGATGCGGCGTACCGCAGCCTTGTGGCCAAAGGGGATGTCGTCCCGCAGCAGGAGCGTCTTTCCCGCCACCATGTGGCTTTCCCCGGCCTTCAGTTCCCCAAGCGCGACCGCCACGCTGTCCTCGTCCGAAATGAGCAAAAGCCCTTTCTGTTCGTCCATGTCCGCCTCCTCCGAGAAATCCTTTCATGATTGTTTTTACAATGCAAGCTTTGGCTGATACTGTGTATGATGCGGAAAAGGGGCCGGGGACCCGCCAGACCGGCGGGTCCCCGGCCCCCAAAGAAAACGTGGATTAGAATTCCAGAATGACCTTGAGCATCGAATCCCCATGCTTGTCGAAATCTTCAAATGCTTTCACCGCGTCCGCGAACGGATAGCAATTGGTCACGATCCGGTCAAGGTCAACCCGACCGGATTTTACGATATCGATGAGCTCCATAAAGTCCTCTTTGACCGCGTTGCGGGAACCGTAAAGGTTGAGTTCCTTTTTCTGGATAAGCGAAAATTGGAATTCCAGCGGCTTTTTGCCAATGCCGATCACCACGACCTGTCCGCCGAACGCGGCCGCGTCAATGCAGTTCTGGAAGGTCGCCGGCAGCCCGACCGCCTCGACGGTCACATCAAAGCCGTTTGCGCCGGTGATTTCCTCGACCGCTTTGGCCAGCGCGTCCGGATCATCGTTCAGGATGACTCCGTCGACACCGAAAGTTTTTGCGAATTCCAGCTTTTTCGGCGCCACATCGCAGATATAAACCTCACCGCCGAACAGCTTCGCGGAAAGCGCGGCCAGTACGCCAATCGTACCCGCACCGACCACCAGCACCTTCTTGCCTGGGCGCACCCGGGCGCGCTTGATGCCATGATAGCTGATGCAGAAAGGCTCGATCAGGGTCAGGGTTTTCGCGGGCAGCCCCTTGCCATCATAGATGCGCTCAACGGGCATGGTAATGTATTCGGCGAAAGCGCCTTCCCGCTGCACGCCCATCGTCTGGTTGTCGGTGCAGCAGTTGACCAGCCCGCGCTGGCAGGAATAGCAATGGCCGCAGTTGAAGTAGGGGTTCGCGGTGACGGTCATGCCTTTTTTTAGCCCATAAGCATTTTCCGCGACCTCCACGATCTCGGCGGAAAACTCATGGCCCGGAACGCGTGGATAGGAGGAATATGCCATCGTTCCGCGATAAGTCCCCAGATCGCTGCCGCAGATCCCGCCGTAAAGGAGCCTCAGGAGCGCTTCGCCCTTCCCCGGAACAGGGATTTCCCCCTCCCGCATCTGGGCCTTGAACGGCTCGTCAATTTTCAGGTATTTCATGTGTTAAGACTCCCAATCAATAAAATAGATCGACCATAAAGGTGGTAACAACCGGCACGAAGGTGATCAGCAGCAGACAGACGCCCATCTGTATGAAATAGGGAACCGCTTCCCGCAGAAAGTCCCGGATCTTACATCCGGTGACGCCGCAGCTGACGAACATGATGGTGCCCATCGGCGGCGTAATCGAGCCGATCGCCATGTTGAAGATGAATACAAACGCAAACTGGATATCGTGGATTCCAAATGCCCGCGCCATCGGTACCAGCAGCGGAACCAGAACGATGGTCGCCGCGTTGCCTTCGATGAACATGCCGACGATCAGCAGGAAGATGTTGATCAGGATCAGGAACAGGTACTTGTTATTGACGGTAGCGACAATCCATTCGGTGAGCATCTGCGGGATGCGCTCCTTGGTGAGCACCCATGCGAACGCAGAGGCCGCCCCAACGATCAGCATGATCGAAGCGGTGGTTACAATCGTTTCCTGCATGCCTTCCACCATATTTCTGGTGTTGAGACGGTGGTACATAAAGCCCAGCAGGATCGAATAGAGGATCGCAATCGCACCAGCCTCGGTCGGGGTGAAGATGCCCAGACGGATGCCGCCGATGATGATAACCGGCAGGCAGAGCGGCAGAGCCGCGTGCTTGAAGGCGCTGAGCTTTTCGGTGACCGGGATTTTATCGGTACGCATCGGCTTGTAACCGCGGCGGTGCGCGATAAAGGTGGTCAGGATCATCATGGTTACACACATGAGCAGCCCGACCGCGATGCCGGTCATAAATAGCTGCCCGATCGAGATATTCGCAATTGAGCCGTAGAGGATCATCGCGATTCCAGGGGGAATGAGCGGAGTAATCGTAGAGGAAAACGCGGTGACAACGGTGGAAAACGCTTTGCTCATGCCCTTTTTCTCCATCTCCGGGACGAGCATCTTCGCCTCCATCGCGGCGTCCGCCAAGCTTGATCCGGAAAGGCCTCCCATCAGGGTGGAAAGCAGGATATTCACCTGTGCCAGCCCGCCCCACATACGGCCGGTCAGCGCGCCGCAGAAGGCCATAATCCGTTCGGTGACGCCGGAATAATTCATAAAGACGCCAGCGCAGACGAAAAACGGTACCGCAAGCAGCGGGACGCTTTCCACGCCGGAAGCAAACCGCTGTGCAAGGATTTGGGAAGAAACGTTTGCCGACATCAAAAAATAGGTGCCGGAACCGGCAAGCACGGAAATGAATACCGGCACTTTCATAAAGAGGCAGAGCAGCAGAACGATCACGGATGCGGTAATCAGGGTATTCAAATCACTCCGCCTCCTTTTTTTCGGATTTTTTTTGCAGGAACAGTTCTTTTCCTTCGGTCAGGATAAAATTGATGCCCATCAGCACACACCCGATCGGCATGGCCGAATAGATGAGCGCATAAGGGATATGCAGCATGCTGGTGACGCGGGTGGTCCGGATCAGCTGATCCATCAGGTTGATCCCTTCCCGTGTAACCGCGGCAAGCACGATAAGGACAAAGAAAAATACGATGTAGCGCAGAACCTTCTGCACAGGTTTGGGGAACAGTTCAACCACAACTTCGATCGCCACATGTCCTTTGAGCCGGAAAGCGACGCTGCCGCCCATAAAGGTGGTCCAGACGATCAGCATCATCTGAACCTCCTCCAGCCAGGTGATCGGCTCATGCAGGAAATACCGCGCGACAACACCAACGCTTGTGAGGATAATCAGCGCGGTCAATGCCAGTCCGGATAGGGCAAAATCAAAATGCCACAAGGTGGACCGCAGGCTTTTCTCTTTCAAATCCATCTCCCCCTGATGTTGCCAGGCGGGGGCAACCCCCGCCTGGCAGCTCTTACATGGTGTGTCAGGCGTTCATGATCTCCTGGATCCGGTCGTAAAGGCCAGGGGTCCAATCGGCAAATTCCGGCATGTCATAGAAACTTTTTGCGGCTTCTTTCCATTCGTTATAATCGATCTCGGTGATGGTGCAGCCTTCCGCCTCGAACGCCGCAAGCAGTTCGGCATCCTTTGCGGCGGCCAGCTCGTTTTGGTATTCGCCCGCGTCCACAGCGGTTTCAACCAGCAGCGCCTGCTGTTCCGGGGAAAGGGTATTGAAGAAATCAATGCCGCAAACCTGGATGTTGATCGTCTTCATGTGGGCGTCGAGCAGAAGGTATTTCGCAACTTCCTGATATTTGTTGCCGTAGATGGTCGGCAGCGGATTCTCCAGGCCGTCGATGGTGCCCTGCTGCAGCGCGGTGTAAACGTCGCCCAGCGCCATAGGCGTGGGGGATGCGCCAATCGCTTCAAAGCCTTTGACGAACGCGGTGGCCTGCGGGACGCGAATCTTCATGCCTTTGATATCGGCGGGATGTTCGACCTTGTTCTTGGTGATGGTGTGGCGGTCGCCGTAACGCCAGTTTGCCGCCAATACCTTAATGCCTTTCTCTTCAAGCAGCGCTTCCTGCTCTTTGAACCAGTCGCTTGCAAAGATCTTGTCCATCTGTTCCCAGGTCTCGCAGAGATACGGCGCCTGGATGATCATCAGGTCCTTGACGCCCAGGTCCGCGAAATAGGAAACGTCGGTGGAGGTGACGACCGCGTCGCCAGTGAGGCACTGGTCAATGGTGTCCTTGGTGGAGCCGAGCTGGTCAGACGGGAAAACGTTCATGGTCATGTTGCCGCCGCTGCGCTCGGAAATGGTTTTTGCCCAGTATTCATGCGCGATGCCGTAGGGCATGTCGATGGTCGGGCCGAAGCCGACGTCAATGGTGACCGCAGGCGCGTCAATCTGCGCGGCTTCGCCGGCAGGCTCGGAGCCTGACGTTTGGGAAGCGGGCGCCGTGCTTGAAGCCGGGGCGGCGCTGCTGGCGGAATTCCCACCGCCGCAGGCGGCCAATGAAGTGACAAGCATTGCGGAGGCCAAGACTGCTGTAAGGATTCTTTTCATAATTCTCCTTCTTTCTGAAAACTTTACATTTTCCCTTTTTAAACGGATATTTATTTGCACGCTTCCTTTAATGTTTCAAAGGAACGCCTTGCAGACTCTTCGGAATTGGGGAATAGGAACGATTCGACCGAAAGCGCGCGGTCGTAGCCGATGTCGCGCAGGGCCCGCACCGTTTCTTTGAAATCATAGTGGGCGTGACCCGCATACCAGCGATCGCTGTCCGCGATATGACAGTGACCGATGAGCCCCCTGGCGGCGCGGATATTTTCCCCTGGATGGGTTTCTTCAATGTTCATATGATAGGTATCGATGTGCAGTTTGAGGTAATCGGTATCGTAATCCTTGATAAATTCCACGCCTTCCGCAATCGTATTGAGAAAATCACTCTCGTAACGGTTGAGGATTTCCAGCACCAGCACAACTTTATGCGCCTTGGCAAAATCCACCAACTCATGCAGGCTCTCGGAGAGATGCCGCATGCAGGCCTCTTTGCTGGAAGCGTCCCGGATCATTCCCTTGATAAGCCCGATGATCACGACCGCGTCGTAGTCCTGCGCGGTGACGATGTGATCCTTCATCCGTTCCACCGCCCCGCGGCGGCTGTCCGGGTCGTCGCTCGAAAGGCTCAGGTGGTCCTCGGCGTAGGCCGAACCGGTCCCGATCGAGGAAAGGGTGATTCCATTTTCGTCAAAAAGTTTTTTGAGCGCCGCACGGTCGAGCTCGGCCGAATTGTGGATATGCAGTTCCATGGCATCATAGCCGATTTGGGCCGCTGCCGGGATCATCTCGTCGTAGCTTCCGCGGAATACAAGCGGCGCAAACTTCCCGGCCTGGTTCTTTCCTGTGACTGCAAGTTTCATTTTGTTCTCCTCCTTAGAATCCGTAGGCGAGCGCGCCGCCGTCAACCGCAAAGTCCTGTCCGGTCAGATAGGTGGAAGCGCCGGAAAGCAAAAACAGCATCATATTTCCGATGTCCTCCGGCGTGCCAAAACGGTCCATCGGGAACTTGCGCCATGCGGCTTCCTTTCGGTCAGGGTTCTTTTCAAACATATCGGCATTGAGCTTGGTCAGCACCCAGCCTGGCGCTACGCTGTTGACGAGGATATTGTCATGGGCCCATTCCGTGGCCAGCCCGCGGGTAAGGCCCAGCACGCCGGATTTGGTGATGCAGTAAGGCACAACGCCGTTAAATCCCATATGCGCGCCCATAGAGGAGATGCTCAGAATCCGTCCGATGTATTTGGACTGTTTGAGGTAAGGATAACACATCCGGCAAAGCTCGAACAGGGTTTCCAGGTTGATGTCCTGGATTTTTTTATAGCGGTCCATGTCAAATTCCTCTGCGCGCTGCTTATGTGTGATGCCCGCATTGTTGATGAGAAAATCTAGCTGGCCTTCCTTTGCGACAATTTCCTCGATCACTTTTTTACAAGCTGCGCGGTCGGTGAGATCGACCTTCACAAAGCGGACCTTTTCATTGAATTGTTCTTCATCCGCGGGTTCTCCGACATCGAGATCATAGACGGTCGCGCCGGCCTGGCTGATGATGCGGGCAATCCCCGCGCCGATTCCGCGGGACGCGCCGGTCACAATTCCGACATGGCCTTCCAGGTTAAACAGGCTGTTGACAAATTCTGTGCTGTTCATGGGATACCCCTCCTTCAAAACGTAAGGACAACCTTACAGGCGCCGCTGTCCCTGTCGGCCAGCGTGTCAAACGCCTTTTGATATTCTGTGATCGGGAACACATGGGTGACCAGCCGGTCAATCCGATCGATTCTGCCCGGAAGCGATGCGACAATATCCGGGAATTTCCCATTCTGGTTACGAGTACCCGCGATGGTGATCTCATTCTTGTTGACCGGCATGAAATTTACAGGAATTGGCTGCGCGCCAAAGGTCATCGGCACAAACCGCCCGCCGGGAGAAAGCAGCCCGATCGACTGTTCGGTAAGCTTGGGGACGCCGGAGGCCTCGAAGATGACGTTTGCGCCTTCTCCGCCGGAAATCTCCATGACGCGTGCGCCCAGGTCCTCTTTCATGGGGTTGACCGTATATTTTGCACCGAAACAGGGGGCCATCCCGAGCCGCTTCTCATTGACCTCCGAAACGATGACTGTCGCGCCGCGCGTATGTGCGATGTCGCAGACAATGAGCCCGATTGGGCCGGCTCCATGCACCAGTACGAGGTCACCCGGCAAGGTGTCCGCACGGTAGTTGGCCTGCGCGCCAACGGTATAGGGCTCGGCGACCGCCGCCTGCACCGGCGTTAGGCTGGGATCGTATTTGTGCAGCTGGCTGCGGTCAACCACCATATATTCCGCAAAGGTTCCGTCCTCATGCACGCCCGCGACCACGATGTCCGGGCAGATATTATATTTTCCGTGGCGGCAGGCATAACATCTGCCGCAGCCGCGGATCGGTTCGATGACCACCCCGTCACCCACTTTGAGATCGGCAACCGCCGCGCCAGTTTTCTCAACGATGCCGCAGCCCTCATGGCCAATGATGCGGGGATAGGTGACATAGGGATGTGAACCGTGCAGGATATGTACATCCGAACCGCAGATCCCGGCCGCTGTGATCCGGACCAGCACCTGGGTGTCGTGTTTGATCGCCGGGATTTCCGTTTCGACCAAACGCATCTCATTCGGTGCGAAAACCTGTAAAGCCTTCACGGTTATTTGACCTCCTTCAGGAACTCTTCCTTAAAGGTAAAGCCCCAGCCCGCGCCTTCGCGGGGATAAGCGTAACCGTTTTCGATCCGCATGGTATTGTCGATGATGCCGTCGATCCAGTCGAACGACTCAGCGCCGTAGACTTTCGGGACGGTGCAGAGCAGCGGCACGTCGTAATCCTTGTAGTAGTGCGGCAGCGCCGGGATGCCATAAGCGTTGGCCAGCGCGACCGAGTTGCGCCATTCTTCCACGCCGCCGATGCGGATCAGGTCGGGCTGCCACATATCGAGGGCGTTGCGGGCAATCAGCGCCTTGAGCGCCTCGCAGTTATATTCGCGTTCGCCCATGGCAAGCGCAATGCCGCATTTGCTGCGCAGCAGCTCGTATCCGGCGAAGTCGTTGTGCACAACCGGCTCCTCGAACCACTGGATACCGATGCCGCGGGCTTTTTCCGCCAGTTCCAGCGCGGTCGGGACATCCATGCCCTGATTTGCGTCCATCATAATCTTCACACCGTCACCCAGCGCCTCACGGCACTTTTTGAGACGGTGCAGGTCGTGAGCAACGCCGTCCTTCGAGCCGACCTTGATCTTCACAGCGGTGAATCCGCGGGATTTGTAATCAAGCACCTCTTCGAGCAGCTCCTCGTCCGAATAGGAGATCCAGCCGCCGCTGCCGTAAACCGGGATCTTCTGCACGCTGGCCCCGAGGATTTTATGAACCGGCGCGCCGAGCGTTTTGCCCCAGGCGTCCCACATGGCGACGTTCAATGTTGCGATCGCCCATTTTTGGATTCCTTCATGGCCGAAATATTCCGCTTCCTTGTCGTAGTCCATTTTGACCTTTACCGTCTCATAGGCCTGATAACCGTGCTCCAGCACAAATTTTTTAAGGTCTTTGAGCGCTCCCTCGATCGCACCGGGGGAATAGTGGAACGAAAGCAGATAACCCTGTCCTGTCACGCCGCTCTCGAGCTCGACTTCCAGCACATAGAATGCGATTTTGCTGATCGTATGGGTGGAATCTGCGATCGGCTTGGTGAGGATGGAAACCGCGCTGTAGATCTTTACGTCTTTGATGCTGTGTTTCATTGTTTGCCTCCTAAAACTTTGCACAATTTTAATATTTATTGTTAATGTTTTATCATGCTAATTTTCTTGTGATATAAATTAAATATTCAACTGATATATCTGATTATTGCAGAGAATGGGACTCTTAAAAAGTCTCCAGAATCTCCTGAAATTTATAGTACCCAATCGAAATCTTGCGGGAACTGCGGATATGTTCCAGCACAGCGTTGCGTACCCGCTCCTGATCCTGTGAAAGCAACGCGTCGATAATGTCGATATGTTCCTGAGTTGCATTATCCTGCTCTTTGTGGGTCGGCCGGGATGTTTTGATACGCAGTCTCTGGCTGTGGTCATAAACGATCGTCATGATATTGCGCAGAAAACGGTTGTTGCAGTAATCCAGCAGGCTCATATGCAGTTCGCTGTCGTATTCAATGAAATACTGGATCAGCTCCTGTTCGGTCAGCCCTTCCGGCGGATTGGCGAAAGCATTGCGCCGGATCAGCAGCCAATCGCGCTGAATCCGCTTGCAAGCTTCGCAGGCAATGGCCGGTTCATTCAGTTCACGCATCTGGTAGATTTCATGCACCAGATCCGGGGTAACCTCGCTGACAATCGTCCCCTTGCGCGGATAGATATAGACAAACCCTTCCTTCTGCAGGCGCTGAACCGCTTCCCGTATGGGGGTGCGGCTGATCTCCAGCTCCTTTTGCAGGGCATCTTCGGAAATGTCGCTCAAGGGCGGGAGAGCTCCGCTCAGTATTTTCTTTTTGATCTCCGCATAAGCCAAGTCTGTTTTGCCGCTCGTCATACTTCACCCTCATATATTTCAAGGTATTCATCTTATATATATCTGATATATCTATCGCTGATGTCTTAAGTATAGCCCTTAAAATTGAAAAAACAATTCGCAAAAGAAACAAAAAAACGTCAATTTTTTTTACAATTCAAATTTTTAAAGCCGCAGATCCATTTTTAAATGAAAAGCTGCCCGGCTAAGCCGGACAGCTTTTTTGGCTTTGTTGCAGTACCCTGCCCCTCAGTTCATCAGCAGCGACGGCAGGAAGGTCACCAGAGGCGGGAAAAACACACAGAGCAGTACGACCGTGGCCAGAAGGATGATGAACGGCCAGATATGGCGGCAGATCTCGCTGAATTTGCATTCCGCGATCCCCGATGTCACATACAGGAGAACCCCGACCGGCGGCGTCACCTGCCCAATCAGCAGCGCGATCACCACGATCACCCCAAAGTAAATCGGGTGAAAGGAATAGGTGGAGCACACCTGGACAAGCACCGGCGCCACCAGGATCATGGCTGCGAGTACCTCCACAAAGCAGGTCAGCACCAGCAAAAACAGGATGATCAGCAGCAGGATGATGATCGGATTATCGCTCAGCGTGGTCAGCATGGCCACCGTCTTCTGCGGGAACTGGACGATTCCCATCAGCCAGCCGAACGGGCCGGCCAGCCCGGCGATCAGCAGCACCGTGGAAGAGGTGAGCGCGGCGTTTACAAAGATCCTGCCCAGATCTTTCAGCCGAATTTCCTTATAGACAAACATGCCGACAAACAGGGCGTAGACCGTTGCCGCGATCCCGGCCTCGGTGGCGGTAAAGATGCCGGAGATGATCCCTCCAATGATGATCACCGGCATAAACAGCGCCAGGATCGCATGTCTAAAGCTGGTCCACAGCTTTTTAAAACCCACAAATTTTCCGGATGCCCGCAGGTATCCAAACTTCGGGCGGGTGCTCAGAAAGATCACCAGGCACATCATCGACACACCGATCAAAACACCCGGAATCACCCCGCCCATGAACAGCGCGCCGATCGACACGCCGGTGAGCGATCCGTAGATGATCATATTCATGCTCGGCGGGATAATCGGCCCCATCGTCGCGGCGGACGCCTGCAAGGCTGCCGTCCAGCCCTTATCATAGCCCTTGCTGCGCATGGCGGGGATCAGGATCGATCCGCACGCCGCCGCATCCGCGACCGAAGAACCGGAAACACCCGCGAAAATCATGCTGGAAAGGATCGAAACCTGGGCCATATTCCCACGGAAGTGGCCCACCGCGTCCGAGGCAAACTGCACCAGACGCTTGGAAATCCCGCCGGAACTCATCAGCTCCCCGCTGACGATGAAAAAAGGGATTGCCAGCAGAGAGTAGCTGTCCAGCAGGTTATAGGTGCGCTGAACCACAACCTCCAGCGGAAAACCCGCGCCGCCGAACAGAAGCGCAAAGATGGAGGCGAGCCCCATACTGTATGCAATGGGGGCTCCGAGCAGCAGCAAAACCACAAAAGATACAAAAAGGATCGGAAGCAAAGTTATCCCTCCATTGCCGTCTTTTTCACATATTTCCCATACATATCCACCAGGGTATAAAACAGCATCAGCACCGCGCCCACCAGGACGCCCAGATAAACATAGCTCAATGGGATGCGCACCGTGCTGGAGATTTCCCCCGCAGCCAGCCGCATCATTTTCGGCGTGTAGGCGATAAACACCCCGAACAGAAATACCGAGAGCAGGTCGACGGCCAATCCTACCGCCTTTTTGAGCCCCGGGTTGAACTTTGTGATCAGAACATCCGCCACGACATGTTTTTTCAGGCGGACTCCGTACGCCGCCCCGATCATGACCATCCACAGGAACAAATATTTGGACAGCTCATCCGCCCAGACGATTGGCATGCTGAAAAAATACCGGGAGATGATCTGCGCCGTACCCACCAGCAGGATCAGTGCGAAGAAGATTACCAGCAGGGCGCAGACCACTTTGTCAACCACATTTGCAACCTTATTCATAAACATTTCCCTCTTTCGGCGCGGCGGCCCGTTTGTACAGGCCGCCGCAATGGCATGTCACGTGCCGCAGCGTCACTGAGCGATGATCTTTTCGTAATATTCGGTCAGGCCGTTTTCGGCACAGTAGGACTTGTTAAACTCGTTACAGGCGGCGGCGAAGCTTTCGGTATCCACCTCGACCACATTCATACCGGTGGATTTCAGTTCTTCCAGTTTCTCCTTTTCCTTAACCGGGGCGGTTTCACGATGCACGGCTGCGGCTTCCCGTCCCGCTTCCAGGATATCCTGCCGGACCTTTTCGTCCAGCTTCTCAAAGGATTTCTCGGACATATAAAGGGCGATCGGGCCGTTCATATGGTTGGTGAGCATGAAGTTCTTCGCGACTTCGTCGAAGCCGTTGGCCAGCGTGGTATCCGCATCATGCTCGTAGCCGTCGATGACATGGGTCTGCAGGGCGGTATAGATTTCGCTGAAGCCCATCGGCGTGGGGTTCATGCCCATCGCCTGCATCGAACCAATATAGACCGGGGATTCAATGGTGCGGACTTTGAGATTCAGTTTCTTAGCCTCGTCCAGATTGGTGAACACCTTATCGCCGACTGTGACAACGCACCGGGAGCCAAAGGACGCGCTGTAGCCAAGGATACGCACACCGGATTCATCCAACAGCTTTTGGGCCAGCGTCTGACCGATTTCACCGTCCAGCACGGCGAACATCTGGTCGTAATTCTTCCAGATATATGCCAGATCCAGTACGCCGAGGTCGGAGCAGAGTTTGGAATAGTCGGCGGTGCCGGTGACGTTCAGATCGATCGTGCCCATGCGCAGGCCTTCCATCAGGTCACGGCTGTTTCCGAGCTGCGAGCCCGGGAAGATGTCAACCTGGATGTTGCGTTTGGCACAGGCTTCTTTAAACGCTTCAGAGAAGATGGTTGCCACATTTTCCTCCGCGGACTGCACGTGGCCCAAAGTCAGGGTTACCACCGGGTCGGTCCCGCTGTCCGAAGCCGCATCCCCGGAGGGGGCTTCGCTTCCAGCCGAAGCGGCGGGCTGGGAGGCCGGCGCGTTCGCGGGCGCAGTGGAGGAGGAAACGGTGGCGCCGGAGACGCATCCGCTTACGGCAACAGCAAACATTACGATGATTGCCAGCAGAGAGGTCAGCCGTTTATACGATTTGTTCATAATCATTCTCCTTCATCAATCTCAGCAAATCAGTCCTGTTTTGAAGCGATGTAATCCCGGTAAGCCCTGATCATCTCCTCATATTCCTCATCAGTCAGGTAAACCTGGTTGGGATTCATCTGCGGGATGCCATTCCAATCGAGTTTTCCCTCTTTTTTCGGCACCACATGTACATGCAGGTGCTTCACCGTGTCCCCATACATACCGCAGTTGATTTTATCGGCCGCAAACAGGTTTGACGCGGCTTTCGTCACGAGGCACAGATCCGCGATAAAGTCCTCCTGTTCCTGCCTTGTCAGCTCAAATAGCTCCTCCGCATGGCGCTTTAGAACCAGCACCACCCGCCCGCGGTAGCTCTGTTCCTTGAACAGATAGAGGATAGTGGTCTTCAGTTCACAGATCTTCAGAGTAAAGCTTTCAAGCTTTTCCCCCTTTTCGCAGTAAAGGCAATTCAAAATAATCCCTCCTGTCATCTTGTGAGGTATCCGCCGTCCACCGGGATGACCGCGCCATGCACATAGTCGGACGCCGGGGAGGCCAGATACACCGCGGTTCCCATCAGATCGTCCGGATCCCCCCAATCCCCGGCAGGCAGCCGGGAAATGATCGAATCGTTGCGGCCCTTGTCGGCCATGATCGGCTTGGCAAGGTTGGTGCTGATCCAGCCGGGCGCGATCGCATTGACATTGATACCGTATTCACCCGCTTCGCTTGCCATCGCTTTGGTGATCCCCACCACCGCGTGCTTGGACGCGGTGTAGGCACTGGCGCGCACACCGCCCACAAATGAAAGCATCGAGGCAATGTTGATGATCTTCCCCCGCGATCCCTGCTTACGGAACTGGTTGAGCGCCGCCTGGGAAAGGAAATAGACCACCTTTTGATTGAGCTGCGCGGTGCGGTCCCAATCCTCCTGAGAAAAATCAAAGATCGTGCCCCTGGGGCAGATGCCCGCGTCGTTGACCAGGATATCCAGCCGGCCGCAATGTTCCACCGCCCGCGGGATGATCCCGCTTACCTGGGACATATCGGTCAGGTCGGCCTGTATCCCATAAAACTGCCCGCCGATTTTCCGGATTCTGTTTTCCAGCTCATCGGGCTGATGGGAATGGTAAACGCCCACGATCGACGCGCCCGCCTGGGCCAATCCCCAGGCGATCCCGCGTCCGATCCCGGTGGCGGAGCCGGTGACCACCGCCACCTTTCCTTCCAATGAAAAACGGTCCATAAACATGGTTTTTCCCCCTAATAGAGCGGTTTTATTTGACCTGTGTCATTGGTACGACGTCCATGTCGGGGAATTCCTGATTTTCACCAGCCATGGCCCAGATGAAGTCGTAGCAGCAGGTCCCGACGCCAAAGTGCATCTGCCAGGCGGCCGAGACGATCGCCTGTTCGTTCCGGATGACAATGTGGCGGCTTTCCTCCGGTTCTCCGATCACTTCGATATAGAAATCGTTCTCCGGGATTTTATAGTACATGAAACATTCCACCCGGCGTTTATGGGTGTGGGTGGGCAGGGTGTTCCATACGCTGCCCGGCTGGACCGAGTTGATCCCCATCATGAGCTGACAGCTTTTGACGCCGTCCTTGTGGATGTATTTTTTGACGATCCGTTCGCTGGCCCCTTCTTTCGAGCCGCAGGGATTGTTTGAAACCATGTCCGCGGTAATTTTGACGGTTGGATACTTTTTGAACGCCAGCGCGCTGGTGATGTAAAACTTGGCGGGATTTTCCGGGTCCGCGCTTTGGAAGGAGACCTCTTTGGTTTCGCAGCCGATATACATCCCTTCCTCAAAGCCGACCGCAAAACTTTCGCCGTCCGCCGTAACCGTCCCTGCTCCGCCGATGTTGATGAGACCCAGCTCGCGTGTCCTCAGGAAATATTCCTGCCGGATTTCATCCGCGGGCTCCAGTTTGATCTCCTTATGGACAGGCATGATCCCGCCCAGGATGAACCGTTCGTCAAAGGAATAGGTGAGCGCCGCCTCATCCGGGGCAAAAACCTTCTCGATCAGGATGCGGTCCCGCATTTCGCGGGTGTTCAGGGTTTTCAGTTCGAACGGGGAAATGCTGTACTTGATTTCCATACCGGTTCCTCCTCATTTTCCGATGTCTGGTCTTATGTGGCGTACAGATGATATTTACAGGAGCCCGAGCTGGGTCAGCCGGGCCTTGATTTTCCCTTTTTCCTCCGCGGTGGCCGGGATGAACGGGCTGCGCGGATAACAGGTGAGGATACCGCGGATCTCCAGCATGGCGTAGATAGCGAGCTGGGTGGATCGGGCCAGGTACATGATATCCCGCACCTCATTGATCATAAACTGGGTTTTGCGGCATTCTTCATAGCGTCCCTCCATCCCTTCGGTCCACATCTTTTTGCAGATTTCCGGGAAAGCGTTGCCCAGCCCCGGAATGAACGCCTCGGTACCCAGCACACGTGACTGCAGCCACATGGCCTCTGTGCCGGAGGCGACGTCAAACCGTTCGTCCTTGAGGGTACGGATATAATTCGCGTGCGCCATGATATCAAAGGTGGCGTCCTTGATGCCGCTGACCCCCGCCTCTTCTTTCAGACGGCGGATGAGCGGCAGCTCCATCAGGTAGCCCTGGAAACTCACATTGTTGTAGACGTACACCGGCAGTTCCGGGCCTGCGGCCGCCACAATTTCTTTATAAAACTGGCAGATGCTGTCCGCGTTGTGTTTATAATAGAATGGTCCCACCGCGGACACTGCGGCAACGCCCAGGCTTTTGGCATGGGATGCCAGATCCGCCGCCGTTTTGGAGTCGGCGGTGCCCACATGGACAATGACCGGAATCCTGCCGTCCACCGTATCCATCACCACTTCGGCGATCTTTTTGCGTTCGTCCGGCTGGAGCAGCGCTGTGGAGCCGTACGAGCCGGTGATGAACAGGCCGTCGACCTGTTCTTTCAAAAAGCGCACCAGCGTGACGAGTCCTTCGTAATCCACCTCGCCATTTTCCAAAAACGGTGTGATCATTGGGGGGATGACCCCTTTCATACGATACATGCTAATTCCCTCTTTCTTCTTTATCATTCAGGATCCGGGCTGCCGCCGCGATGGCGCCCTTGACCGTCAGTTCCGCGATTGCCTTCTGGTCGTAGATGCTCTGCACCTGCACCTGTTGGCCAAAATATGTATGGATCAGATGGGTATACAGCCTGCAGCGGGATTCGTGCCCAAACAGGATATATCTTTTTGCGTCATAGCCCTGATTTTTGAATTCCCGGAAGGCCTTCATATCGTCCACCGCGATAGCCGCGTCCACAAAAAGCCTGCGTTCGTCGCTGTCGGTTTTGAGCAGCACCTGCATGAACCGCGGCATGAGCATCGTGCGCACAAAGCCCGCGTTCTCCACACAGTCCCGCGCGATTTCCACCAGCTCTTCAAAGGAGTATCCTCCCGGCTCCTCCCCGCCGCAGGCGACGATGCTTTTTCCCACATTTGTGGAATTTTTGAGCGCTTCAAAAATCTGGCCGCTCATGCTGGTGAGGCTGCTGGCGATCCTTCCGCCGGCATCAATGTGGATCAGTTTGGTGTGGGAGGAAAGCACCACGATATTCACTGGGAGCTCGGGATTCATCTCCGTGAGGATTCCCATGCACTGGACCTCCTCCCCGCGCATGAAATCCACCCTCCGCAGGTCGGCGGCGGTGGCGTTATCCCCATAGTCGTTGCGCACTCCCCGGATGAAGCAGACCGGCACGCCGATATCCAGCACCGCCGGATCATTGACAACCTCAACCTGTCCGGACAGCTCCGCAAGTCCGCAGGGCGCCACCAGGTGCGGGATCTCCATGAGCCCAATCTCCGAGGTGATCATGCCGGAAGCAATGGCGAAACGCACCTGCTTCCCATCGATCCCATGCTCCTGCAAAACGGAGCGGTAAAGTTCCTCCACGCCGGTTTTCAGCGTTTCGCGGGAACCGGTGATGGAGGTGTCCCGCACCCCCACCTTTTTGGCCCCCTGGGCGATCATCTCCTGCCGGTCATCCAGCAGAAAGATCCGGGTATTCGTGGTTCCGCAGTCGATCACGGCAAACATACGCTAACCCTCTCCTTTTCATCTTTCTAAAAGTGTCTTGTTGACAAGGTTCTTTGGCGGGTTGCCGGAAAGCACCCGAACCACCTCTTCACCCACCATTCGTTGCAGGGTCAGCGTGGCGTCCTCACTGTACCAGGCGGCATGCGGCGTCACAATCACATTCGGCATCGAAAGCAGCGGGCTTTGCGGCGCAATCGGTTCGCGTTCCAGCACGTCCAGGCCGGCCGCCGCGATCTTCTTTTCCTGAAGCGCCCGGATGAGCGCCTGTTCATCCACCACCGCGCCGCGCGCGGTATTGACGAGGATGGCGCCCGGCTTCATCCGGCCGAACTGCGCGTCACCAAACATGTGCCGGGTTGTATCATTGAGCGGGCAATGGATAGAAATGTAGTCGGATTCTTCCAGCAGCGTATCCAGATCCACCGGGGTCACGCCCAGATCCCTGGCCGCCTGCGCGTTCACATAGGGGTCATAGCAGAGCATCTTCACGCCGAAGCCCCGCATTTTTTCCGCCACCATCACCGGGATGCGCCCGAATCCCACCAATCCCAGGGTCTTCCCACGCATTCGGAAAAGCGGTTTGACCGTGGTATAATCCCAGCGACCGGCCTTCACCGCATCCGCCATGGGGATGAGCATCTTGCTCAGCGCGAGCAGCAGGGTGACCGCGTGGTTGGAAACCTCATCAATCCCATAGTCCGGCACATTCGCCACATAGATCCCCCTCGCGGTGGCCGCATCCACATCGATGTTGTCCACCCCGATGGCATACCGGACGATCAGCTTGCAGCGCTCCATGGCATCGATGACCCTTTTGGTGATCGGAGCGAACTGGACGACCACCGCATCCGCGTCCCGCACCAGATCCACCAGCGTTTCCTCATCCTTGCACTGGTACTCACACAGGGTGAGTCCGGGGAGTTTTGCAAACTCCGCCTTCTCCATACAGAGGGATTCGTACCAGTAATCAGTAATGACAACCTTCATCACGCACCTCCATTGGTTTCATTGTATAAAACTAAGTTTTATTATTATCCTAAAAATTAAATACATCATCAACCGCGTGTTCTGTCAGCGGTATTCTCCTTCATAGCCGAAGTCCCTGGAAATTTTGCATCCCACACTTTTGACGAGTTCCACCGAATCCCGGATGACTTCATCTGTGAACATCTCCCGGAAGCCGCCGATGCTCACGCCCGCGATCATCTTGCCGCTGATATCGTAAATGGGGGCGCTGATGCTGTAAATATAGGCTTCATGCTCACAGTCGCAGAAATCCACATTGTTTTCCCGCGCCGCCGCAATCAGGGCATCCAGTTCCTCACGCGCGGTGACGGTCGTCGGGGTAAAGCGTTTCAGCTCCACATGCTCAAAATAATATTCCAGCTTTTCCGGGCTCAGGTGCGCCAGGAAGAGCCGTCCGATCCCGGTGCAGTAAGCGGGCATAATCCCGCCCACATTAGAGCGAAACCGCGGCCAGACAATTTCCTTGTCCGGATAGACCTTCGCTATGATCACCACCGACTCCTGCTCCATCACGCCCAGATGGATGACCATATCGGTTTTGTTGGCAATGGCGTGCAGATAGGGTTTGGAAATTTTGCTGATATCCATCGAATAGTAGGCGCAGTTGCCCAGCTTGAAAACCGAGAGTCCGAGAGAATATTCCTTCGTGCGTTCGTCATATTTGATGAAATCGTTCTGCCGCAATGTATAAAGAATGCGCAGCACACTGCTCTTGTTGAGTCCCGAAAGGCTGCTGACCTCAATAAGGGTCATTTTGGAATGGTTTGCATCAAACAGCTTGAGGATTTTCAATGCCCGATCCACTGCGGCAATCGTATAATCGTTATCCATGATGTTTCCTCTATGTCGTTATTGTAGTTTTATGTGATAAAATTATATTTCATTTTTCTTTAGCCCCATCTTAACATACCGAATTTTTCGGCGCAACCACATTTATCTGAAAAAAGGCCGGAAAGTAAAAAATTTGGCATTTCCGTCTTTTTTCTTGTTTTCATTAGACATTTATTATAAAATTCAGTTTTATTGTGCGCAACAAACTGGTTATAAGCACTTGATTGGCATTGTGAGGCCCGAAAGTCAACGCATTTGCGGAAAAGAAAAAAGGCTGCGCCGTTTTATGCGGCGCAGCCTTTTCCTTTTATACAATACATCAAAAATTCTCCGGCTCAGAGCAGTCCCACCTCGTGTTCCCGGTTCTTTTTGCAGTAAGCGCAGGACAGGTGATACCCGCATCCGGGGGAAGGGTGGCTGCATTCAGACAGGCTTTCCGGCTCGCCCGCGATCGGGCGCCCCCGGCACCATTTCACCGCGTCGGCCAGCTTTTGCAGCTCCCCCGCTTCGCCCCACGCCTGGAACAGGGTTCCGCCCTCCGCGCCAAAAATCCCTCCGCGCCCGATGACCTCCGCCTGCACGCCGGCCAGCATCCGGATCGCGGTGAGTTCGGTGACCAGTTCCCCATAGACCGGGAACAGTCCGCAGGCCATCCCCATCGCGGCATCAATCCCCTTGCGGCGGGCCGCCCGGATGGCATCCTGCACGCTGCCGGGGATCAGCTTTTCGAGCCCGGCCGCGATGATCACCTGAAATCCTTCCGCTGTCATCGCGGAAACTGCCTTCCCGCACCGGTTCCCACCTGGGCTCCCGGCCAGCATGGCGGCTCCGCCCGCGCTGTCGATCAGGTTTGCGCCGGTGACCAGAATGTCCTCCGGTCCCAATTCGAGAAGCGCGTCGTCCACTGTCCCGTCCAGATTGACCGCCCGCCCTTCCGACCAGAGCAGGGTATGCGGCGCGTTTGTGTCCTTTTTCGCGGAAACCGCGCCGCGCGGAGTCATCCGGCCGCAGATGCGCAGTTTCTGCTCTGGGTCAAGGATTTCAGAAAGGCAGGAGACCGTGGTCCCGCCTTTGAGGGCCAGTTTGCCGTATTGGAAGGCATGGCGCACCGCCTCCATCCGGCTGATCGCCTGCGCAATCAGCCATTTTCCATCGTTCACCGTGAGAAAAAACTGGATATAGGTCATTTTTTCGCCTGTCCTCCATTTACAATTGAAATTCTCCATTCCGCAGCACCGTCATTCCATCAAGCGACAGCGTGGGGCGCAGGATTACACCGTCCAGATGGCATCCCGCCTTCACGGTGCCGCCGAACGAAAGATTGGTCCCGAACGCCAGATGCACGGTGCCATAAACCTTTTCGTCCTCCAGGACGATCCCACAGAGGGCCGCCTTTTCATTCGTGCCGATCCCAAGCTCGCAGAGGGTGCCGTTCTGTTCGTTCTCGAAAAGCACCGCTAGCTTCTCCGCGCCCTGACCGGAAATTTCACGAAGCCTGCCTTTTTCCACCGTGATGGTAAGCGGGCTGTCGAGCTTTCCGATTCCTACCATCGATCCGTCGATCTCCATTGTCCCGTCCGAACCGTCCTCAAGCGGCGCGATATACGCTTCGCCCGACGGCAGGTTCCCGCTTTCTCCCGCATTGCGGTAGATCCCGGTGCTGGGAATCCCGTTCCGGCCGCCGAGCGCCAAAGTCAAGGTGCGGCCGTTTTTCTCAAGCACCGCCCGCTCCGCGCGGGTCAGCAATTCGGTCAGCCGCACCGTGAGCTCCCGCACCCGCGCGTAATCGGCCGTGATCGCGCCCTCCCGGAACATCTTTTCGGTGATGCCGGGCATGGTCGCCACCCGCGCGCCGGACTTGACCGCTTCAATGCGGGCCGCCGTGTGGGTGATCGACTGGGCGGTCGGGCAGACCACCACCCGGGCGGCGCGCATCGCGGCAGCCACGGCGGCGGGAGGCTCGGCGCCGGCGACGGGCGCGGGCGGCGTTACAGCAAGCGCGGCCTCGGCGCCCAGCGCGCACGCCGCCCGGTAGAGCGCCTGCCCAATTGGGAGTTTCTCGTCGTCGGTGACGATCAGCACCGGTTCCCCGGGCTTTACCCCCATGTTATTTTCCAACACCTTTTTTGCAGCATCAAATAGATCCACGTTTTCCTTCCTTTCCAGAGAAAGCCGGAACGGGTCAATTCCCCGCCCCGGCTTTTTCAGTCTGTCATCTCGGCAAGCACCCGCGCGAGCAGCGTGCGCGGCAGAATCACCGGCAGCCCGGTCAACGCGCGCAGCCGCTCCTTCATCTCCCGGCTGTAGCCAATGCAGTCGAGCACACAGATCTGCGCACCCGCCTCCACAAGCCGCGCGGCGGCATCCTCCAACCCGGCGGCCCCTTCATACGGGTTTGCGCTGACCGCGGTCACCTTTTTGGCGACCGCGCCCCAGTTTTCCCGGCACTGTGCGAGCTGCCCCGCGTCGGGATTCACCACCCCGATATGCTCCGCCAGATGCGGCGCCACGCCGTAAAGCAGCCTCTGCGGGAAGATGAGCGGCATCTGTGAACAAAAGACGTCTGGAAACTTCCCGGTACAGAGCAGCACAATGAGCTCCACGCCCTGCTTTTGCAGCGCGTCAATCCTGTGCTGTACGATGGGGAGAATTTTTCCTTCCCCCATCCGGACCCAGCCCCCGTCCCGCAGGCGGGAAACCAGCAGCTCCTCTCCAGCCGACGGAGCGAGCGCCGCGATTTCGTCCTTTGTCAGGCCATCCAGCACCCCCGTCTGCAAAAAGGTCACACCGTCCAGCAGCGCTTCCATTTCCGGCACCACATCGTCACGCGGGGACTGGCCAATGGTAATCACCCCGATCAATTTCCGCATAGGTGTCTCACACTTCCCCCTGCGTCCTGAAATGGGACATTGGGCCATATTTTCTGACGATCCGGGCATATTCCGCCTCGTCATAGAACGCGCATTTTCCGCGGCCAAAGGCCTTTGCCACCTCCAGCGCGAAACGCGCCGCCGCTTCCACATCGGCGCAATGGGTCGCTCCGGTAGCGCAGCCTGGCACCATCGTCTGAGTCGTAATCGCAACTCCCACCACCGGCGCGCTGGTCGCGGTGCAGGGCTGCATCACGCTGTTAAGATGATAAAGGCCATTCCCATAGGGGGTGATATCCTGCTGGGTGATTGCAAACACCTGCGGCGGCCTGCCGGTGACCGTTTGCATCACATCGAGCAGCGGCTCGCTCACCCGCAGGATATAGCCGTCCTTCACGGTCGGGGAAATCGCAAATCCATTATGGTTGATGATCCGGTTGCCCTTGGTGGTGTCGATCGAGAGGATCGCATCCATCCCATCCTCCACCTCCATGGCGTTCATATCCGCCATGTCCACCGGGGAACCCATAAACGGGACCGGCTCATGCGGCTGGGTGGGCGCGTCCGGACAGATATGCGTGCAGACGACGACATCCCCTTCGAGAAAGTCGCCCTTGTTCTGCATATCGAGAAGTTTCGATGCAACGGAAAGCGCTGCCAGCGCGCCGTCTCCGTCCGAAACGAAGCCGGTCATCTCCGGACGCGCGCCCAGTCCGCCGAGCCGGCCCAGAATTCCGATGGTTGGCGCGGGGCCGCCCTTCACCCTCCCATTGCTGCCGGGGATGCACACCCGGACAAAATCGGTCGCATGGTCTTCATGCGCCATCCGCTTGACCACAACCTGCTGTGCGCCCAGCCTTTCCAGATACGCTTTCGCACCTTCGCCCGACGCGTCCGCCCGGTCCAGCAGATCAAATACTTCTATCACTTGCCTGGTTAGCATGGGGTTCCTCCCTTTCCGCCCGCGGGCGGCGCCGGTTATCCACCGGGCCGCGTGCGGATGTTCATTTTATCGGATGCCGCCGCCGGCATTCATAAAAGGCAAACAGCCCTTCCGCCATCACAGGGTCTATCACAGGGATGCCGCAGTGCCGTTCCAGCCGGGCTGCCGCACCGATGGTGCTCAGCCCGGTACAGGCCAGCGCGATCGATCCGGCGCCCGCTTCCCGCAATTTCACAGCATGTGCAAAGACGCTTGCCTCGCCGTCTGGCGTCATCAGATCAAGGGTCGAGCTGACGCCCACGGGCCTGCCGAGATTCAAAAGCCCTTCTCCTAAAATCTCCACATACGGGTCCGGCACGTAGTCGGTGATCCCCAAAATCCCCGCGCGTTCACCGCAGCGCCGCGCGATTGCCGCCACTGAAGAGCCCGCGCCCACCACTGGGATATCCATCTCCGCGCGCAGCTCGGTGACGCCCGGGTCATCGGCACAGCTCACCACCAGCACATCGATCCCGGAAAACAGCTTCGCGGTCTCAAGGATCTTGGGGATGGCCACCGCCTTGCTTTCGGGATCATGGATACCCATCGGCTGATCCGGGATACAGCGGGACTCGGTCTCCAGCATGGGAAAGTACCGTTCGATCAGCTCCCCGTGCAGCTTCATCAACACAGGGTCATGCTGGGTCACCACGCGGATGACCCCAACTCTCCATTTTTTCTCCATACAGGCCTCCCTCAGCCGAGGTAGTCGGTGATCGCGCCGATATACACCTTCGCCGCGTTGATCACGTCCTGCACGTCAACCGTTTCGTTATAGGCGTGCACGCCTTCCAGATTGGCGGGGCCATACTGCAGGGTCGGGATGCCCGCGTAGCGGAAGAAGCGCGCGTCGCTGCTGGCCCACTGATAGGTGCGGTTGAGCGGTTCTCCCCAAACCTCCTGCACGTTCTGCGCAACTGCCTCTACAATCTCCGCCTTCTGGTCGGTGCAGTTTGGCTCGCTCTTCCAGCCAAAGCTGTATTCGACCCCGTCCACACCCGCTTCCTTTATGATAAGCAGCAGCTTTTCCTCCACCATTTCACTGGTGACACCGAGCGGGATGCGCACATCCACCTCGGCGTATGCAGAATCCGGCACCATGTTCACTTTAGTGCCGCCGCTGATCTTTCCGATGTTGACCGAGCAGTGGTTGAGCACATGCTGCGCGCCGGGCGCGGTGAGCAGCCGCTTGGCCATTGCGCGGGACTCCTCCATCACCCGCGCGACCTCGTCGTCGTAGCGCGGCACGATCTCCCGGATCTGTTCAATGCGGTTTAAAATCCGCATCAGCTTCACAATCGCATTATCCCCGACAAAGGGGGAAAGGCTCCCATGCGCGGGCGTGCCCGAAACCGAAAGCTGAATCCAGCAGCTTCCTTTCTGCCCAATCTCGCAGTTGAAGTAACCGGTCGGCTCCGCGATCAGGCAGGCGTCCCCGGTGACTGCCCCGCTTTCCACCAGCCATTTGGTTCCCCACGCGCCACTGACCTCCTCATCCGGGACGACGGTGAGCAGCAGTTCGCCGCCAAGGTCGGCCTTTTCTTCCGCGAGCAGCCCCATGACAAACAAAAGCCCCGCCAGACCGCACTTCATGTCGGAAGTGCCCCGGCCCAGAATTTTGCCGTCGCGGATTTCGCCGCAGAAGGGATCAAAGTCCCATTTTTCCAGATTGCCCACCGGCACCACATCCGAGTGTCCGTTCAGCAGCAGACGTCTTCCGCCCAGTCGTCCCATGCGCGCCACAATATTGGGCGTTTGAGGCGTTGGACGCAGAATTTCACAAGCGATCCCATGCGCCTTCAGGTAGTCGCAGATGAATGCGGTGACCGCTTCCATCTCCCCGGGCGGGTTCACGCTCGGAATCCGGATCAGCTGCTGGCAAAGCTCCAGAAGCTGATCTTTCTTGCTCTCCACAAGTTCCCGCAACTGTTTTTTCTCCATACCGCAAGCACCATTCCTTTCGCAAGGGCAGCTAAAATTTTTGCCCTGCGGGCCGAAACGCTTTCCGGCCCGCAGAGGCAGGTTTTCCATTTAGGGATGCGCGGGATTGATTACCCGCTATTTTGTCTTGTTGGTTTTCCAGTTGAAGAGCCCCGGGAACGCCTTGATCAGCGCCGCGAAGATGATAAACTGGAAGATCGAATAGAGGACCGCGTACCAGGCCAGGGTGAACGGCCAGGTCGGATAGAATGGATACAGCTTGAGCAGCGTCGCGTTGCCCCAGGTGAACATGACCTGTTCCACAAAGAACTGGAGCAGGAAGGTCAGGATGCCGAAAACAATCCAGCGTTTCTTGGTGTCCTCAATTTTCAAAATGACATGCGTCCAGATAAACGCCCAGTAAATACCCTTGATCGGCTGCGCCCAGAGGTCTACAATCGGCGTGCCGGAAGGGATGCCGCGCGCGATGCCTACAATCGCGCCCACGACCGGCCCGCCTGCCATGCCTGCCAGGCAGGGCATCAGCGCGCCCGGGTCCATGACCAGCGGGGGCACCAGGGGAACCGCGATCCCCAGCGCGCGGAATGCGAACGCCGCGCCACCAAAGGCCGCCGCAAGGCCGATTTGGTTCGAGGTTAAAAAGGGTTTCCTGGTCTTTACATCCAATTTGTTCTCTGCCATATACTACCATCCTTTCAGCGCTGTGCCGGCTCTGCCGTTTCCGGCCCGCCACAGCTTAAACTATTGGGCCTTGGATTTCCGTTTGGAAAGGATTATTCGCCGGATTTCTCCTCAATTTCCTCTTTTTTACCGTCCTTCTTATGGGTCACCCGATAAGCGTACCATCCGAGCAGCACGAGGATCACCACCAGCGCAATCCAGTTCCACGGGAACAGGTCTGCCAGAAGTTTCGCGCCTTTCTGGTAAAACTGCCTGAACGCGACAAAGAACACAAATAATGCCGCAAGTCCTACCAAACCTAACTTTGCCTTTTTGTCCATGCTTTACACCTCACTTTAAGATTCAATGTCTTTAAGGGCAATCAGGCCAACAGGTCGTAGACAAACCTTGTGCCAAACCAGCCCTTACCAATACTGAAATAGGCGACCACTGCAAACGCCGCTAGCATAATCGCGATCACCGCGAAATCGCGGCCTTTAAACCGGATTTCATTGCGGTAGGTGCGGTTCACCGGGTCATAGGTAAATCCGCGCGCTTCGATCGCGCGGGCGATTTCACGCCCCTTCATAATGGAAATGAACAGTCCCGGGACGATGACCGGGATATACGCCTTCACCTTTTTGTAGGGGTTTTTGCTTTCAAAATTCGCGCCGCGGGATTTCTGCGCCTCGATGACCGTGCTGATTTCTTTTTTCAGCACCGGGATATAGGAAAACGCAATCCCGATCGCGATCGACGCCTCTGGCGGGATGCGCGCCTTGTTGAGCGCGAGCACGATATCTCCGGTAGGGGTCACTGTTGTGATCAGGTCCGCGATCCAGATGAACAGGATGAACCGCAGCCCGTTTCCAAAGCCGGTCAGGATGCCGGTCATGGTGATCGGGATCGTCTGATTTGGGAGCAGGTAGAAAAAGACCTGTTCATTCGGGAGCGGCGTCGCAAACGGGAAGTTTAAAAGGAAAAAGAGGATAAACGCCAGCAGGAGCGGCTTTGTGATCCGTTTGACCTCCTTGTGGCTGATGCCGGAAACCCGGTACATGGCATAGGCGCCCGCCATCATAACGATGGTCAAAAACGGGTCCATCACCATAACCCCGACAAAAATCAGGATCAATAGCAGGAGCATCTTGGTCCGCGGGTCCAGGCTGTATAAAAAGGACTTTTCCACCGCTTTATTCATTACGCATGCACCCCCGCCGTTTCAAATGTAAGTTCTGAGAGCAGCTGCATCGCTTCCTCCACATTGATCGCCGTCGGGCTTGTGATCCCGGCCTGCTGCAAAAGGCGGGTCACCTGCGGGGATTCCAGATTGGACGAATTGAGCAGCTTTTCCTGTGCAAACACATCGCGCGGGGATCCCTGCGCAATAACGGTACCGTTATGCATCACGATGATCCGGTCGGAGTATTCCGCGGCGATGCTCATATCGTGGGTGATGACTACGATGGTCTTGTGCAGCTCCTTGTTGAGCCATTTCACCATGTCCATCATCTCATGGCTCTGGCGCGGGTCCTGCCCGGTCGTCGGCTCGTCGACTATCAGAACGTCCGGCTCCATCGCGAGGATCGCCGCCACCGCGATCTGCTGACGCTGGCCCTTGCTCAGGTTGTAGGGGTTCTGGTCAAACAGGTCGTCAATGTGCAGCATTTTCCCGACCTCGCCCACCGTCTTGTCAATCTTTTCCTGCGGCCAGCCGAGGTTCTTTGGCCCGTAACAGATCTCATCGCGCACCACCGACGAGAAGATCTGGTGGTCCGGGTTCTGGAAGCAGTAACCCACCTTCTGGGACAGCCCCGCCACCGTGGTGTCGCGCGTTTCGGTGCCGAAAACCTTCACGCTTCCGCCCGTCGGTTTGAGCAGTCCGTTGAAATGCTTGACAATGGTGGTCTTGCCGGAGCCGTTCTGCCCTACGATCGACAAAAACTCCCCTTCATAAATGTCCATATCAATGCCGTGCAGCACCTCCACCTCGGAATTGTAGCCGAAGCGCAGGCCGCGCACCTCAATGACCGGCTTTTCATACCGGGCTGGCTCGGGAAAGCCCTCGCCCACCGTGTCAAGCCGCTCCTGCGGAAGCTTTCCTGGAAGCGCTCCGGAAAGCTCCGCAACCGCTTTTGCAAGGTTGGTCGTAAGCGCCAGATCCGCCTTCCCGGCGTCTTTGAGCCGGTTAAAGACCTGGATGATCTGCGGAGCCGCCACTCCGATTTCCATCAATTCCCGGTAATGGGTCAGCACCTGTTCCGGTTTACCGTCAAAGACGATCCGCCCTTTATCCATGACGACCAGCCGGTCGACCATGTCGATAATCTTTTCAAGCTTGTGCTCCACGATGATGGCGGTCTTGTTTTTATCACCAGCCACCTTCTTGATCAGGCTGAACACCAGGTCACTGCCGAGCGGGTCGAGGTTTGAAGTCGGTTCATCCAGTATGTAAATCTCCGGCTCCATCGCCAGCACAGCCGCGTATGCGACCGACTGCTGCTGCCCTCCGGAAAGCGCCTGGGGCGGCCGGTCGATCAGGTGCCTCATGTTGACGTATCCGATATACCGGTCGATCAGGGCGTTGATCTCCTCCACCGGAAGGCCCCGGTTTTCCGGGCCGAAAGCGATCTCATCGCCCACCGTGGGGCAGGTGAGCTGCCCGCTCGGGTCCTGAAAGAGCATGCCGGAAATGAAGGCCATCTGCCCAACTGAATATTCCGAAAGGTCTGCCCCTTTGATGCTCACCGTCCCTTTCACCTCGCCGCCATAGGATTCGGGGATCATACGGTTGAGCATCGAGCAAAGGGTGGTTTTCCCCGCCCCGGACGGGCCGGTGATCAGCACGATTTCCCCTTCATTGATCGAAAGGGACACGTCCCTCACCGCCGGCGTGTCCACCCCCGGATAGGTGTAGGACACATGGTCAAAGCGTATCAGTTCGTTACCCATAGTCTCTATCTCCTCGCCTTTGTGGAGTAGGCGGAAAATCCCGCCTGAAAAAATAATGGCGCTGCCAGGGAATTTCCCTGCAGCGTCATTACTGCTTCCAGTATCAAAACGCCCAGGCCGTCATGCGAAAAATCATGCAGCATGCATAATCTTCTCCAAAAAAACCATACCGCGCATGGTTTTCCGTTTCCTAGAAAGCAACCGTCTTTGCCATGGATTCTCATCTTTCAAAAAGGACAAAAATACGTCTGTGGGCAAAACCAAATTGCAGGAAAATCGCCTAAAATCAAGAGTTTTCCATTAACTCACTTCCGATTTGGGCAGCCGCGTTTTCCTTGATACCATATTGTTTGGATTTATTATATCATTTTCCAAAATTCCTGTCCATGTTCAGGACGAACAGAAAGAGGCCGAAGCGGGTGTGCAACAAGCACACCCGCTTCGGCCTCTTGAACATTTGATAAACCCTATAAATACGGACGCATCCGCAGCGCCAGCCCCAAGTCCATCAGCTGTTCGCTGCGGGACAGGTCATATCCAGTCACCGCTTCTATCCGCCGGATGCGCGCGAGCAGCGTATTGCGATGCAAAAACAGCTCCTGCGCCGTCTGGGTTCGCACCCCCATATTGCGGACCAAAGCTTCCAGTGTCCGGACCAGCTCGGTTCCGTTCGCCCGATCGTACGCCACCAGCTTCTGGGCGGTGTTTCCCACGAACTTCTCAAAATAGTTCTTATCCGCGCAGTGCATCAGTGCCTGTTCAAGCCGCGCATGCTCGATATACACGGTCCGCAACCCGCCTCTGCGGCCGATCCGGATCGCATCGGTTGCCTCCTCATACGCGGCCCAGAGGTCCATATAGCAGGACACCTGCGTCGAAATCCCGGCGGTCGTTTCGATACCGAGCTTCATCTGCACCTGTTGCACGGTCAGTTTTGCTGCCTCGATCAGTTGGACCGCCTGCGCCCCCGCGCACAGACAAGAGAAACTGTCGCTTTTGGAAATCACCATGCAGGGGGCCCCTGACACGTTCATCACAGCCTGGATTTCATCCACCACCTGCTGTTTGAGAAGCAGGATGTCCAGCTCGGTCCGGTCCTGGGCCAATTTTTCAAATCCGTTGATATCAAAGACCGCCAGGGAAAATGGCGGGTTCGGCCAGCCGAGATACCGGGCGCGGCAGCGGACTTCTTCCTCGCTTTTCACGTTGCGCATGATGATGTCGATAAAGCAGTTGTTATCCATCAGGCTCATGCGCTGATTGAGCGCTTCCAGCTTGGAAAATTCCAGCGCGGTGACCGTGACCGCGTGATCCAGTACCACCATATGCATCTCATCGAAAGTGTTCTTTGGGCAAAAGATAAAAATATAACTGCAGACATTATTTTTGAACCGGGCCTTGCGCGCGACGAGGCGCCCTTCGCCCAAAGGCTTTTCCACAACATCCTCGCTGAAATCCGTACACTCAGCCCAGGCGAGGATTTCCGGCAGAATCTGATGGAAATCACCCCGGAGCGCGGCGCCTTCCGGGGCAGCCGCGGATATTTTCAAATCCCGGTCGGTGATGACCACCGGCATTGAAAGCAGCCGGTGGAGCATATCCGCCACCGCGTCCAGCCCGCCGCCGCTCAGCTCCAGCTCGGTAAACTGATCGTGGATCGTCTTTGAAAATTCCAACCGCACGTTCTGCGCGTCCATAATCGCGCGCATCAGCGGCATCATCAGCTCCACGAACGGCATCGCGTCCGGCACTTCGATGAGCGGCAGTCCATACCGGTCAGCCAGCGCGAGCGCCTCCTCCGGAAGCGCGCCGAAAAACCGCGTTTTGATCGCAATCCCCGCCGACTGCGCGTTGTGGAGAGCTTCAATCAGTTTGAGCAGCGCGCCGGTGTCCTGCCGGAGCACATACCCGGTGGTCAGCAGCAGCTCCTTTTTTTTGAGCCAGGTGGAGATGTCCGGAATCTCCATTGAGTCCACACAGGCAATCTCCCGGCACAGCCCCTTTTCGCCCGCTACCAGCCGGCATTCCCTCATCCGCTCCAACTGCAGCGCTTCCCGAACGGTAATCGCCATTTTCCATCCCTCCGCCTCTGCATTGGACGGCGCAAACCGACCGTCCAGCCTTTAAAAAAAGCATAGCACAATCGAAACCGGCATGCAAGCGAATTCCCGCCTGCACGCCGGTTTTGCGTTTACTGCCTCTGCCCGGAGAAGATCTCCCCAAAGCGGTTGAGCGGGAAAGGGGTGCGGGCCAGCGGCCGCACCGCGATTGACATGAGCAGAGCGGGGTTATCGTCCGCCGCGATCCGGTTCGAGTGCAGCGCGCCGCAAAGGCGGCACCGGTGAATAACCGCCCATTCCCCATCCTTTCGCACCCAAACGCTCACAGGGTCCATGATTCCGCCGCACAGCGACGAGCGGTCTCCCGGCTCGTCGTCAACGTGGATGCTCGAAAGGCAGTGCGGGCAATGGTTGCGGTGCCTGCTTCCCGCGCCCTCCGGCGTGATAAGCTCCCCACAGACCTTGCAGGGGAAACTTTCGGTACATGCGGCCTTGCGGTAGTCCGGCCCCGCTGCCGGACGGGACGCATTGCCCCCCAGCTTCCGCCAGGCTTCATACCGTTCTCGGCAAACACGTTTTTCGCGAACCGCCGCGCGCACCGCGCATCCGTCCTCATGGGTGTGCGTACAGTTCTCAAAAGCACAGTCCGAAAGCAGACCGGCAATCTCCGGGAACACGGTATCCAGTTCCCGCCCGGCGACCCCCGTAAGCGCGAAATCCCGAAAGCCGGGCGTATCAATAAGCCGCGTCCCGTCCAAGCCCGGAATCAGAACGCTTGTACTGGTTCCCGCAGGCGCCGCGGAGGGAGGCTCTTGTCCGCTCAGGGCGGACAAAAGCAGCCTGACAAGGGTGGTTTTCCCACTGCCAGGGCCGCCGGCAAGAAGGACGGTTTTGCCGCGCACCGCCCGCAGCAGAGTATTCCGTTCATTCGCAAACGGACCCGCGCAGACAAAATCCGCTGCGGCCCGGTAAGGCTCCAGCCGTTCCTGCAAGAGAGCCTGCGCGCTTTCTCCAATACAGTCCCACTTGCTGACATAAAGCCCGAACCGCACGCCGGCCCGCCCGGCGGCAATGGCGGCGGCCTCTGGGAATCCGGCCTGTTTGAGCAGGCAGTCCGCTGGAATCACAGCCAGCAACAGCTGTACATTTGCCGCCATCAGGATTTCCTTTCCCTGCGCGCGCCGGTCTCCGCGGAACACCGCGCCCTGCCGCGCCAGAACCTGCGTCAGCCTATATTGGCCGCCTTCCACCGGCTCCAGCGCCACACGGTCGCCCACGGCCAGCGCGTTTCGATCCGCCGCCAGTATGCCGGGAAGCTGACAGGAAACCTGCCGCCCGTCCAGCAGGATCTGCGCCTGTTTATGTTGGATGGCCGCGGCAACGGCCTCTATCGGTTGAATGGTTGTTTGCTTCTTTTTCAATGTTTGGTTCCTCCCGGAATCTTTCAAGGGTTTCACCCGCCTGTTTTCATCCCCATTATAAGGCCGGTTTCCCGCCGCGGGCAACCTCGAAAACAGTTCTGTAAAAAGAATGCGCCATGCGGCGGCTGCCGCATGGCGCATGGTTATTGACCGGTTTTCTGGCTTGCAAGAATCCGCTGGATGCTCTTGGGCGACAGGTAGTAGGCCTCTGAAAGCTCCGCGACCGACATCCCGGCGCGGTAGCATCCGTATATTTCCCGGTTTCTGGAACGGGTCAGTTCCCGGCTTTTTGTCCTTTCGCCCCAGGGCTTGCGGTTTTCCTCTTTCCTTGGGACATAGAGATATCCGCCGTCGACATAGCTTTGGATCTTGTCGAGCAGCTCTTTTGGCAGCACGTCGGCTGCTTTAACATAGCGCATAATGCTCCTCCGAATTTTGAGATTCAGGAATGAGCAAAGGCTATCGAATTTTCCGTTTTCAGACACATGCGATAGCCTTTGCTATGCGCAAACGACCGAATTACAGTTAACAAAATAAGATTTCATGAAAATAATACTCCTCTCAATATACAAAAAGCCCGTGGAAAACACGCCGCACCCCGAAACGTGCAGAATCCTTCCCACAGGCAGAAAATCCAAATAAAAACGCGCAGGAAAAACTTCCTGCGCAGCCGGATTTTACAAATTGAAGCAGTCTGTCAGGCGTGTTCCAAAAAAGGCAACAGAAACAAAGGGGCAATCCCCCTTTGGCGGCGCCTTTTCAACGATATTCAGTTGAACATCACGAAAACAGACAGGACAGACATCAAGACACTTCTTTCAAATATTTTTTTCATTTTAGCATCCCGGCCCGGATCTGTCAAGCGCGAAGGCAACCGTCCCGGGCGGGCCGCAGCGTAAAGGTCCCGCAGGCACAGCGGCATGGAACCGGATACCCGGCGGAAAACGGACAATGTCTGATTCGCCAGAAAACCGCGCCAGGAGACTGCCTTATCTGCCGGGAAAATAAAGCCGTATGGAGAAAATCCCATCCGCATTCTCACTTTGAAACCATCCGCCATGGTCCCGGACAATTTTTTCACAGGTTCGCAGCCCCAGTCCGGTGCTTTGCGCGCGGCCCGCAGTTTTACGCGCGGCATTCTCCAGAAGGAGCAGCAGTCCCCCATCCTGTATCCTGCAGCGGATTTTCACCGGACGGGATGGGTCCGCATATTTCCGGATGTTGGAGAGCAGATTGTCAATCACCCGCCGGAACTGATCGACATTGACCAGAAGCGTGCAGTTTTCTTTTGGCAGCTCCCACTGCGGGGTGAATCCCTGACTTTCCAATTCAAACAGCCCCTCCCCGACCGTCTGCTGCAAAAGTTCGACCGCATCCGCCTGCTCAAGTTCCAGCGATTCGGGCGTTTTTCCATAGACCAGGAAGTATTCGAACAGCTTATCGGAAAGTTCTTTGATCTGGAGGGCCTTCTGACGGCTGCCGGAAAGGAACCGGCGGCATTCCTTTTCGTCTGTATATTTTCCATGCTCCAATATCTCCAGATACCCAATCAATGCGGTGAGCGGTGTGCGCAGGTCGTGCGACATGGCGGTAACCAGCTCGTGATTTGCCCGTCGGGCGGCTTCCTCACTCTCCCGCCGCTCGATCACAGCACGGCGCATATCATTGATCCCACAGGCCAGCTCGCGCAGTTCATCCCCGCCGCATTCGGTCACCTCGTAGCCGAGATCCCCGCCTTCAAGGATTTTGAGTTCCCGCGCCAGCAGCCCAATATAGGCTGTCTTTCGGCCAATCAGCACCGCCATCAGCAGGATAAATGCCAAAAATGCCAAAAGCCCCGAACCGACCGCAGCCAGGTTATAATACCGCAGCTCAAAAAAGCAGATAACCTGCGCCTGCGCGGCGCCATCCGCAAAGAAGATTGTGTGGTAATTGTACCATGGATAATAAGCGACATCCCAGCCGTACGCGTCGGACTCCATCTCCACGGGAACGGTGGAATCATAAACAAGCCGTCCGTTTTGCGTGAGAATCAGGTTCACATAGCGTTCCCGGCCGGCCCATTTGTCAAGGCTCTCCCGGTCACCAAGCGAAATCTCCCCGCTGGAAACGAACGACTGCAACCGGGTGATGCAGGCTTCTTCCTGCCGCTCCTGGAAGGTTTCCGACAGGATAAAGGTTTCAATTGCCCGTTCAGCAACCCAGCGGCATCCAAAAAAGGCCCCAACAGCCACGGCAAGGGAAATCAGCACGCCTGCCAACAGTTCCCATCCCAGACGGCTTTTCCAGACTGGCTTATTCAATGCGGTACCCCTTTCCCCAGACGTTTTTGATATAACGGGGATTTTGCGGATCATCCTCCAGCTTTTTGCGCAGATTGCGGATATGCACCATGACCGTGTTGCTGCAGGTATAAAAATAAGGCTCTTCCCAGACGCTTTCATAGAGGTTCTGAGCGGTAAAGATCTTACGGCGGTTGCCCGCGAGCAGCAGCAGAATGCGATACTCCAAATCGGTAAGCTGGATTTCCGTGCCGTTCTTGATGACTTCATTATAGTCGGTGCGGATCAGAAGGCCGGGCAATTCGATCACCTTTCCGCCGGATACCGTCTCCTTACCGCGATAGACGCAGTAGCGCCGCAGCATCGCCTTGACACGGGCGGTCAATTCCGCATAGGAAAACGGCTTGACCAGATAATCATCCCCGCCGGCCGAAAAGCCCACCGTCTTATCCGAGTCCTTCCCCTTGGCCGTCAGAAACAGGATGGGCGCGGTGAATTTCTTGCGGATCTCCGCACAGGCAGAGATCCCTGACCGCTGCGGCATCATCACGTCAAGAATCACAAGGTCGACCGACGCATCCATCTTTTCCACCGCTTCATCTCCGTCCGCGGCCTCCTCCACCAGAAAGCCCTCGCTTTCCAGAAGAATGCGCACCACTTCACGGATTTCCGGATCGTCGTCCGCGAACAGGATCTTCTGCCTGTCCATACCGCCACCTCCTGTTTTACGCTTGTGAACCGGCTCTGCGCCGGATTTTCCAAATTCATCATAGCATGCCTTTCCTCGGTTTGCCAGCGGGCGGGCCCGGATTTCAGAATTCTTAAGATTTTCCATAGGCATTTCTTAGGAATCACACGGTAGGATGAAAGGCATGACAAAGGAGGCGATCCCATGACGGATGATGTGGCCATCGAGGTGCGTGGCCTTCGCAAGGAATATCATGTGGGGGACGAGGTTGTTGTGGCGCTGCACCGCATCGACCTGCGAATCCTGCGGGGGGAAATCTGCTGTATCTTCGGCACCTCCGGCTCCGGCAAAAGTACCCTGCTGAATCAATTGGCGGGCATGGAAAAACCCACCCGCGGCGGCGTAAAAATCGGCGGCGTCTCGATTTCCGCACTGGATGAAGACCTGCTGGCTGCGTTTCGCCAACGAAATATTGGTTTTATCTTCCAGTCCTATAACCTGCTGCCCACCCTGACCGCCGCTGAAAACGTCGCGCTGCCCCTGGTATTCCGCGGCGTGGACCAGCGGATACGCGAGCAGGCTGCCGTGAGCATCCTCAAAAAAGTGGGGCTCGCCCACCGGCTGGACCATTATCCTGCCCAGATGTCCGGCGGGCAGCAGCAGCGGGCGGGAATCGCCCGCGCCTTCGTGGCAAAGCCCAAGATCGTCTTTGCGGATGAACCGACTGGGAATCTGGACACCAAAACCACGGCCGAGATCATGGGAATGATGACCGCGTTTGCCAAGCGTTACCGGCAGACAATCGTGCTGGTCACCCACGATCCCGAAATGGCGCGGTATGCCGACCGCATTGTCACCCTGATTGACGGAAGAATCGTCAGCGACACGAAAGGAGAACGAAACACATGAACCTCAAACGATACGCCGCCGCGTTTCTTGCGGCAGCCTGTGTCCTCTTCGCGGGCTTTCCCGTGTGCGCGGCGGACAGCCGGCCGAACAGCGACTATCTGACCGTAACCGGTTATTCCTTTTATAAGTCAGCCACCGGCAAACCGATGGAGCGGGTCAAAAAAGACGACCGCATCACCGTGGAAGCAACCGTGAAGCAGTCGCAACTCACCACGGACCAGGCCGGGAAAATCCGAGTCTCGGCGTCATCGGAAAGTTTCCGCATCGGCAAGGACAGCAAAGTTTCCGCCGAGGTGACCTCTAACGGGCAGGAACCCCTTGCCCTGAAGCTTCTGTTCTCTGACATCATCTACAAGGGCACCGGCGACACGCTGCGGTTTAAGCTGAGCTACAGCGGCTCCACACAACCGGATTACGGGACCGTCCGCATCTTTGAATGCGTGGAGTACCAAAAGCCCCAGAAAGAAAATAACGGCAAGGACGAGGACGGCAAGCCCAAAAAGACCACCCACTACGGCGCACCGGTCATTCTCATCACCCGACAGGAATTTGACCGCCCTGTGCAGCCTGGCGAAACCTTTCAACTGACCGTCCGCTTACAGAACACCAGCACCCAGCTTTCCGCGGCGAATCTCATCGCGACATTTGAACCCTCGGAGGGGCTCACGCTGCTGGAAAGCGGGGCCTCCCAGTATCTGCGTACCCTGCGTCCGCGAAAAACCGAGGAGCTGACCGTGCGGCTGCGCGCAAATAAGGAACTCCAAAGCCCATCCCAACAGCTGGGCGTATCGCTCAAATACGACTATGTGGAAAACGATGAGCGGGCGTCTTCCACAGCAGCGGAAAGGCTGCCGATCCCATTTGATGAATCCGTGACCGGAAAAAGCGGCATGCCAACCCCAAACCTGATTGTCAGCCGCTATGACTACGGAAAAAAGGTGGCGGTGGGCGATTCCTTCGACCTGGCGCTGGAATTTCGCAACACCAGCCCGGATACGCCGGTTGAGAACATTGTCCTGTCGCTTGACACCAGTGACGGCCTTTCGATCTCGGACGGCTCAAACACCTTTTACTTCCCGGCGCTTGCGGCAGGCGGGACCCTTTCCCAGACCGTCCACGTCCAAGCCATCCCGCAGGAAAAGCAGGAATCCCCCAAGATCGACCTCGCATTTAAATACGAATATCTGGATGGGGCCAAACGGGTCCCTGCCACGGCCAGCGAAAAAATTGCCATCCCGGTCGTTCAGCCCGACCGTTTCCAGGTGGCTCAGCCGTCCCTTCCGGAAGCCGTGGTCCAGGGTGAGGAAGCAACCGTCTCGCTTCCCTATGTCAACAAAGGAAAAGGCCAAGTTTATAATGTGGAGGCCGAGATGGAAGGCACAAACATGAGCCTGCTCGAAGCTCACCAGAACTTGGGAAACTTTGAAGCGGGCAAGAGCGGAACGATTGATTTTATCATAACCCCACAGGAACCCGGCGAAGTAACCGGGAAGATCACTGTCAGCTATGAGGACGCCAACATGAAGGTGCAGAAGCTCACCTTCCCGCTGGCCCTGCAAGTTTCGGAGGCTTTGCCGCAGGAGGATATGACCGAACAGCCGGAGGATATTCCGGCGGGACCGCCAGCCGGCTGGATCTTTTGGACGCTGGGCGGGTTCGGCGTTTTGCTCTCAGCCGGGCTGCTGATCCGGCGCGCGCATCAGAAAAAACGACGGGCGGAAGCGCAGCTGGAAAGCTTCACATGGGAGCCGGAGGACGACACGCAGCTCACAGCTGGGGAAAGGGATGGCAAAGATGAAACGCAGTGACCTCATCCGCATGTGCGTGAAAAATCTCTTCCGGCACCGGGCGCGTACCATGCTGACCATCCTTGGCGTGGTGGTAGGCTGCTGTTCAATTGTCATCATGATCTCCATTGGCGTGGGGATGAAGGAGTCCCAGGAAAAAATGCTCTCGGAGATGGGGGATCTTACCATCATCACCGTGACCCCAGCCGGAAAAGGGAAAAACAACCCGCGGCTTGACAGCCGCGCGGTACAAAAAATCAAGCAGCTTTCCCAGGTTGAGGTGGTCTCACCCAAGCTGACGGCGGAAAATGTAACCCTCCAGCTCTATGCAGGCCAAAACCGCCGGTATATCAGCACCTGGCTGGAAGTGGTCGGCCTTGCCCCGGAGGCGCTGGAAGCGCTCGGCTACCAGCTCACCGAGGGGGAATACCTCGGCAAACAGGCGTTCGCCGTCCTGGTGGGGCAGGATTTTGAATACGGCTTTGCGGATACAAAGCGGCCGGAAGACCGCAACACGGTGGATCTTTATGGCGGCATGTTTCTGGCGGAAGATCCATCCGGCGCCGCGGAAAGCCCGCAAAAGCCCACCCCTTTTTTCAGTGCGGAAAAGACGTCGCTCGAGCTGGAAACCGGCGATGAGAAGAAATCCAACCAGAAGCTCACCTTTTCCGGCCGGATGAAGGAGGATTACGGAAAGGGCTTTGAGACTTCTCAGGGCGTGGTCATGCGCATTCAGGATCTGGAGCAGCTGCTGGATCAGGCCCGCAGGGCCGCCGGAAAGAAAGCGGATACAAAAAAAGGCTTCCAGACGGTGCTGGTAAAGGTGCGCTCTATTCAGGATGTGGAACCGGTGGAAAAAGCCATCAAGGAGATGGGCTTCCGCACCAGCTCGATGGAGAGCATCCGCAAACCGATGGAAAAGGAGGCCCGTCAGAAACAGATGATGCTGGGGGGGCTGGGCGCCATCTCATTATTGGTCGCGGCGCTCGGCATCACCAACACGATGATCATGTCCATCACCGAACGCACCCGCGAAATCGGCGTCATGAAGTCGCTGGGATGCTTTGTCCGGGATGTGCGCTCCGTTTTTCTTTTGGAGGCGGGCCTTATCGGGTTTTCGGGCGGGGTGATCGGTGTGATCCTGAGCCTGTTCATCTCGGCCGCCATGAACCTCTTGGCCAACCGGGCCGCTGTAACTTCCCTGTCCGCTGCGATGGCCATCCTGAACGAACAGGGGACGCGCATGTCGGTGATACCGCCTTGGCTGGCGCTGTTTGCACTGCTGTTTTCCGCTCTCATCGGGTTGGGATCCGGCTATTACCCCGCTAACAAAGCGGTTCGCATCCCGGCGCTGGAGGCAATCAAACATGATTGACCGCGGCTGTGATCCGTCTCCAGTCCGCAACCGTAAAATCCCAAGGCCGCTTTCAGTTCTCCCGTTCATCTGCATCCTGATCGTGGCGCCCTGTCCGGATGGCATCTGTTTGCGCCAAACCCGATGCTGTAAAATCCGGCGGCCGCGCGCTTGGACGCGAAAGGAGCAAAGCAGCAGGAGCGACCTTTCGGTCGCTCCTGCTACTTTGCTCTCGTTCCCTGTTGGAACATTTATGCGGCATTCGAAGAAAGCATTTTAACATCATCGCCGTGGATGGTGATGTGATCCGGCAGGCAAGCGCACGCGCCCTGCGGGTCGGAGATGCTGGTGAATACCAGCGGATCCATTTTCATGGTGTCGTTGTAGTTGATGACGCCATCGCGGCTGCGCCCACGCAGTCCCTTGGAGATCGGTCCAATGTACATGTTGTACTTGCCGGTGCTGAGCTTCTCAACGGTCACTTCGGTGAAATCGTCGAACTCACGGAACTGGAAGCGGGGGCTTTTGCTGTTCGGGGTATAGGCGATGAAACGTTCGGTGGTGATGCAGTATGCAACTTTGTTATGCATCTTGCGGATGGCCAGGAACGGGGAAACCGCGATGTAGGCGGCAAGCACAGTGCAGAAGATGCCCACATTGCGCAGCAGGGTTGGCTCGAGTTCTTTGGCCGGGCCGTAGCTGAAGCTGTACCAGCCGGTGAATACCAGAAGCAGCACGCTGACTGCCCACATGGTGAAGATCCTTCCGGGGAACGGTTTTTCAAAAAGCTTGATGTCTTCCGGTTTTCCCTGCCAGACAACCTGCTCGTTTTCGCGAAGTCTTTCTTTCAAAATCTGATTCATAATGCTCTCCCTTTCTCAATTTTGGTGCAATCGCTCTGTGTGTTTGGTTTTCGGATAGATTTCCGGGCGTTTTCCCGTTCCGGATCCGGGAAGTCACCCTATGCTCATGCCTGCCGCCTCTTCTGCCGCTAGGGAAGAAGCGCGATTGGCAAAATCGCCTTAGGTATCAAATACTTCTGCCGCCCGACGGAATTTTTCCGCCGTCTGGGGGTCGCCAAGCTGTTCATAAGCATCCGCCAGCAGCTGATAGATCTGCGGGTCCGCCGGCGACTGCGCCAGCGCCGATTTGAGCTTGCCGAGCGCTGTCTGCCCGTCGCCGTCCTTCAGCAACCGGCCGACCTCTTCCCGCAGCCCGCTTCTGCGCTGTGCGTCCAGCGAAAGCCCTTCAAGCACCGACCGCAGCCGGTCGGCGGTAAACGGTTTTTGCAGATAGGCCATTGTGCCCAGCTGAGTGCATTCCACTGCGTTTTTCACGGTCGGATAAGCCGTGATGATGATGACCGGGGTCCCAATACCGCGTGCGCGGATTTTGCGCAGCACCTCGGTTCCACTGAGCTCGGGCAGCTTGATATCGAGGAAAATCAGATCGAACTTTCCTGTGCAGATCGCTTCATAACCCTCGCGGCCATTCGCCGCTGTCTGCACCTGATAGCCGTCAATCTCTAAGCATTTCGTCAGCATCAGCCGGATATTCTTCGTGTCGTCCACGACCAGTACCTTTTTCATCGTCCCGTCCTCCTTTCGGTGAAACCGGCAGCGTGAAGATGAATTTGCTGCCGTGATCCATTTCGCTTTCGCACCAGATTCTGCCGCCGTGTGCGGCAATGATGCTGCGTGCGACCGCAAGGCCGAGTCCGCTTCCGCGCATCTCCAGATCATAGCTGGTGACCTGGACATATTTGTCAAAGATGCGCTCCAGGTATTCCTTTGGGATGCCGACGCCGGTATCTTCCACCTCCACTGTGATATGGTCCGCGTCCGCATAGGCGCGCACCGTGATGGAATCGCCTTCCTTGGTGTATTTCACCGCGTTGGAAAGCAGGTTGTTGATAACCCATGTGATTTTCGCGGGATCCGCCGAAATGGCTGGCAGTCCCTGCTCCAATTCACTTGCAAGGGCCACGCCGCCATTTTTGGCGAGCGGCCCGAATTGCCGAAGAGGTTCCTGTATGATCTCTTCAATCCTACAGGGTTCATAGTGGTAAATCGTACTGGAGGATTCGATTCGCGAGAGCTCCAGCAGGTCGCTGACCAGGTTGCAGAGCCGTTCGCTGTCCTCCCGCAGAGTCCCGACGATCTCCTGCTGGTCGCCGGTCAGTTTCCCGACCGCATCGCTCTCCAGAAGATCGATCCCCATGACGATCGATGTGAGCGGGGTTTTGAACTCGTGGGAAATGGTGGCGATAAAGTCGCTGCGTTTGCGGTCAAGGGCTTTGAGCGCCGTAATATCATAAAGCACGATGATCGCCGCATCGGGACCCACCTTCCCGTCATAATCGAGCGGAGTCACCATGACGTTGAAAAATTTGGCATTTTCGCCGTTTCCCAACCGGACGACCTGCTCAGAATATGTATGGGATCTGTAATCCACTTTGGAAAATTCGTTGAGCCGGCTCTGCCAGACAACCTCCAGGAAATGGCGGCCAACCGCGTCTTCCATCGGGATGCCAAACAGCCGCTCAAACGACTGGTTTGTCAGGGTTACTTTCGATTCGCGGTCAAGGATGACCATCGGTTCGGTGATGCTGCGCACAATCGCGAAGGTCCGGTTGCGCTCGCCCAGCAGTTCGCCCATGGTGCTCTGTTCAAATTCCATCAGCCGCTGGGTCATGTTGTTGAATTCTGCGGCCAGCACCCCTAATTCATCCTCAGTCTTGACGTTCGATTTGCGGTTCATATTGCCCTGCCGGACCGCCCGCAGGTTTTGGGTGATCTCATAAAGCGGTTTAAAGAGCTTATCGGTATACATCCGCGAAGTGAAGAAGCTGATAGCCACCGCCAGCAGGAAAATGAGCGAAAGCATGAAGGTCGAATGCTGGACGACGTCTTTTGCTTCCTGTTTGCGGGCGAAGAGCGCTGTCTCATTGGAAGCGACCAGCTCGCCCATCGCGGCCTTCACTTCCGCAATCTTGGGGACTACCTTTTCGGTGTAATAACGGTATTCTTTCTCCTGCCCGCCCGCTTTGAGCATTTCTGGAAGCATGGCGGTAAAATCGTCGTAGGTGGTTTTGATGTTGGTGATCATCTCCATCTCACGCGGGATGATGATTGTGTTGTATTCCTTTTGGCAGTTGGTTTCAAAAATTTCCATCTGCTCCTGATATTTGGAGCGCGCCACCGCCTGATCCTGTGTATAAAAATAGTCTAAAAGGATGGCATTCTGCGTATTGAGCGCCTCTTTCATCTGGTCCAGACGCTGGATACTGTTGTAATTTGTGACAATCAGATTGTCGACCGCCTTGCTGATCTGATACATGCTCATCAGGGAGTAGATTCCCAACAGGACGATGATCACCACCAGGCTGATATAGACGAGCGACACCTTACTCTTGAGTGTTTTCAGCATATTCTTCCACCGTGCCGGACAGGGAAGGTGGAAGGGCTTCCCTGTCCGGATCTTTCTTGGTCGTTTTCCCTTTCTGTAGTCAGTATACTCCCGGGGCGCCTCCCCTTCAATTGGAGATATATTGACGTACGCCGAGTTATCGGGAGATTTCCGAAGAATAAAAGATTTAAGCCGAATAAACCCCTCGCAAACATACTGCAAATCCTCCTAAATCGCCGATTTTCATTCTTTCATTCTTTTTTATCAAATGTTTGTGAAACTTGCCTTCTTTTCAAAATTTCTCTTGTGTAAAATCGACAAAACAGGGGACAGGCGGTTGCCTGTCCCCTGTTTTTAATCGTGCGAAGCACTCCTTATCCCAAATCCGCCGCCAAAGGCGGCGGGCCATCGCAGATGGCTCCCCACGGGGGATGCGAAGGGGGTATGTAATCCCATTCGAACGGCCCCGCGCCATCAGCGCGCTCCTGAGAACGCCGCGCAGCGCAGGGCTGGGCGGCGTTCCGGGAAGGCCGTCTTTAGCCGCCCAGCGTTACATCCTGCTTCTGATACCAATTGAGCGCATCATAAAAATCCTGCGCCGTGAAATCCGGCCAGAGGCTGTCCACCACATAAAAGTCCGCATAGACCGCCTGTACCGGCAAAAAGCCCGAAAGTCTGCGCATCCCGCCCCAGCGGATCACCAGGTCAATCCGGGATATGTCGCTGCTATGCAGGTTTTCGATGAGTTTCCCGTTCTTTTTCCCGTCATAAAGCGCTGAAAGATCCCATTCCCAGCCATAATTCACCAGGAAGTTCAGCTTGATCCCACCGCCGGCGATTTCGGTGCGGGTGGTATATTTACGCAGTATGGGTGGGAAGTTCTGAGATTCGGTGTTGCCGCAGACCAGCAGCGAAACGCCCTCCTGCGCAATTAGCTGCACCGCGTCCACACAGGCCTTGGAAAACGCGGCAAATTGTTTGGCCGGACGTTTGCAGTTGTCGGTGGTAAATCCATAATAGGTAATCTCTTCTACCCCGGCCTCCTTTGCAAGCCGCAGAAGCTCCAGGCCAGGCTTCAGCCCAAAGGCATACCCCTCGTCTTTTTCCCGGCCCTGTCCAGAAGCCCAGCGCCGGTTCCCATCCGGGATAATGCCGATATGTTTCGGAATTCTCAAACGATCACCCTCTTCATTCTATATGTAATGATTATACCATCTCTTTCGACAGATGAAAACAGGAAAACGTAAAAAAAGGCCGCCAGCCGGGAAGCGGGCAGCCTTTTGCGGCTTTTGGGGAGAAAATGCCGCAGAGCCATTGTCCCTCTGTGTACGATAAAATATAATTTATCATAATCTTAAATCTTTCTCCCATTTATATCATTTTTCCTATATTTTTTATAAATTGTTGTTATTTTTTGGCAAATATTGTATAATAAAAATGAAATAAATACCTGGAGGTAAAATCGTGTTATTCATTGCTCACCGCACTGAGGATGGCCGCGAACAATCCCTCCGCAGCCATCTGCGCGGCACAGCTGAGCGCGCCGCGGCCTGCGCCGCTCCTTTTGGCGCGGACAGACTGGCCTACCTGCTTGGCATGGCGCATGATATTGGGAAGTATTCGGACGCCTTCCAAAAGCGCATCCGGGGCTCCAATCTGACGACCGACCACGCAACCGCGGGCGCGCAGGAGGTGAACCGCCTATGCGGCGCGCTCCCGGCCTACTGCGCCGCCGGACATCACGGGGGCCTGCCGGACGGCGGCGCCCGGGGAGATACCAATGACCAGTCCACCCTGTCCGGCCGGCTCAAAAAGCATGTCGCGCCTTACGATGCGTTTGCCGCGGAGGTAACGCTGCAAAAGCCGGTATTCACAGCGCCGCGTATCCTCGGACAGGGGGGATTCACCGTGTCCTTCTGGGCGCGTATGCTCTTTTCCTGCCTGGTGGACGCCGACTTTCTCGACACCGAGGCGTTCATGCAGGGGGGCGCGCCGCCGCGCGGCCAGCCGATGGACGCAGACCTGCTGGCGGACAAGCTGAACGCTTACATGGAACGATTTCAAAAACCCAAAACACCGCTCAACTGCGCGCGCTGCGAAATCCTGCGCGCCTGCCTGGAGGCGGGCCGTTCCCAAGCCCCCGGCCTGTTCACTCTGACCGTCCCCACCGGCGGCGGCAAAACGGTCGCCACGCTGGCATTCGCGCTGGAGCACGCCAAAAAGTACGGAAAAACACGCATCATTTATGTGATCCCCTTCACTTCTATCATAGAACAGACGGCGGGCAAGTTCCGCGAGATTCTCGGCAATGAAAATGTGCTTGAGCATCATTCCAACGTCGATTTCGGCGACGATGAAAACGACCCCGCCAGCACGCTTAAAAAGCTGGCGGCCGAAAACTGGGACATGGGGATCGTGGTGACCACCGCGGTGCAGTTCTTTGAGTCTCTGTTCTCCAACCGGTCGTCGCGCTGCCGCAAGCTGCATAACCTGGCCGACAGCATCATCATCTTTGATGAGGCGCAGACCCTGCCGCTCCCATACCTGCATCCCTGCGTGCGTGCCATCTCCGAACTGACGGTCAACTACGGCGCGTCCTGTGTCCTCTGTACCGCGACCCAACCCGCGCTGGCCCCGCTGTTTGAGGCAATCTCGCCCACACTGCGGCCGCGCGAGATTGCGCCTCCTGTCGATCCCGCCGTTTTCCATCGCGTAACCTTTCAGCATCTGGGCCAGCTGTCTGACGATGCGCTGGCCGCGCGGCTGAACGGACACGAACAGGCGCTGTGCATTGTGGGCACCCGCAAACAGGCGCAGGCCGTGTTCCATCTGCTCACGCCGGAAGGCAGTTTCCATCTCTCCACTTTGATGACACCCAGCCACCGCCGCGCGGTACTGGAAAATATCCGCGCACGGCTCAAAGAAAACCTGCCCTGCCGGGTCGTTTCCACCAGCTTGATCGAAGCAGGCGTGGACGTGGATTTCCCGGTGGTCTACCGTGCCGAAGCCGGATTGGACTCTGAAATTCAGGCTGCCGGCCGCTGCAACCGCGAAGGGCGCCGGCCGGCCGAGGCAAGCATGGTCTACCTATTTACCCCTGACAGCGCCTATACCGCACATCTGCCGCACAGCCTCCAACGGCCGCTCCGGCTGGCGCAGGAAGCTACACACGGCGGGCACGCGTTGGACGCGCCCGAAACCATCGAGCAGTATTTCACCGCGCTTTATCGGTACAGCGGCAGCGAACTCGACGCGAAAGAGATCGTACCCGCGCTGGAAGCGGGCGCACGCACCGCCAGCTTCCCGTTCCGCACTGTGGCGGATGCGTTTCACCTTATCGAAAACGACACGCGCGCGGTGCTCATCCCGCGCAGCAAAGAGGCAGCTGCGCTGGCCGCCCAGCTGCGCGCTGGACAGCGCAGCCGAGACCTGTTCCGCCAAGTCGGACAGGATTCGGTCAATATCTATCAGAAACATTTTGAGGCCCTGCTTGCGCGTGGTGCGCTTGAGGTGCCCGACGAAAGCGCCGCCATCCTGACCGACCTGTCATTATATGATGAAAATACCGGTCTGGCGCTGCTGGCAGATACGGGTATGGGGATCTTTCTGTAGCAAAACCGGGAGGGCGGATGTCCTCGCATCCGCCCTCCCGGTTTTGTCCAGTATAGAATACTCTCTCAATTTCAATCCCCATTTTTGATTTCCGCTACGAAATCGCAAATGACGTACTCAGTATACCCATTTTTGTAAGAATAATCAAATAATTCTTTTAATATTTATATTATATTATACTATCTTAGAATAAAACTTTGCGATATCATTTAAGTAATCCACGGGAAAGGAGGAAAATTCTGTGGTGGAGTCATGGAAAATCGGCGGCCGGTTTCATCGGCCGCCGCCCCTTTTAAAAATTTTAACAGGCGAGGTGAGAATTTTATGAGTCAAGGTATCCAGGTGGAGGTCTGGGGGCCGTATGCGCTTTTCACCCGACCGGAACTGAAGGTGGAGCGCGTCAGCTACGACGTGATGACCCCCTCGGCGGCGCGCGGGCTGATCGAAGCAATATCCTGGCACCCCGGACTGAAGTGGGTGATTGACCGCATCCATGTGCTGAACCCCATTGCCTTTACCAACATCCGCCGCAACGAGGTCAAAGACAAGATCCTGGCCAGCAATGTGCGTTCGGTCATGTCGGGCGCCGATAAGCCGCTGGCCATCTATACCGGCGAGAGCATTCAGCAGCGCGCATCCATGGTGCTGACGGATGTGCATTATGTAATTGACGCCCATTTCACAATGAGCGACAAGGCCAATCCTTCGGACAACGAAGGCAAGTTCATCGACATCGCCAGGAGGCGCCTGGCCCGTGGGCAGTGCTATCATCAGCCCTGCTTCGGCTGCCGAGAATTTCCCGCCAGCTTCCGCGCATGGGAAGGCGGCCCCATCCCAGCCATCCATGAAACGCGTGATCTGGGACTGATGCTCTACGATATGGACTACAGCAACCCGCGCGATATCCAGCCCATGTTCTTCCGTGCACGATTGGAAAACGGCGTGCTGGAGGTTGCCGGACAGGAGGTGCTGCGATGATTCTGCAAGCGCTTTGCCGTTATTATGACGCGCTGGCCGCGCGCGGCGCCATTTCACAGCCCGGCTGGTGCGGCGTAAAAGTCTCCTTCGCACTCTCCATTGATGAACAGGGCGCCCTGCGCGGCGTGATCCCCCTCAAGGTGTCCTCTTCGGACGGCAAGAAAGAACTTCCTCAAGTGATCGAAGTTCCCGCGCAGGCGAAAAGGGCTTCCGGCGTGTGCGCTAACTTTTTGTGCGACAACAGCTCTTACTTTTTCGGCGTGGACGGCAAGGGAAAGCCGGAACGTTCGCTCCAGTGCTTTGCCGCCGCAAAAAAGCTGCATGAGGAGATCCTTTCAGAGACGGACAGTCCGGCTGCACGCGCGGTACTTGCCTTTTTTGCCCAATGGCAGCCCGAAACCGCCCTCTCCCATCCCGCTCTCGCATCCTGCATTGACGAAATCATAAAGGGCGCAAATCTGGTCTTCTCGGTGAACGGCCTGTATCCACAGCAGGACCCTGCCATCCGCGCCGCCTGGCAGGCCCATTCCATGAACCGATCAGCGGGCGCGGCTGCGGGGCGCTGCCTGGTCACCGGCAGAACCGGCGCGGTTGCCCGCCTGCACCCTTCGGTCAAGGGCGTGCAGGGCGCGCAGTCGAGCGGCGCGTCGCTGGTATCCTTCAACGCGCCCGCGTTTGAGTCCTACGGCCACGAAACTGTGGACAACACCGGTCAGGGGCTCAATTCACCGGTCTCAGAGGCGGCCGCCTCCGCCTACGGCGCCGCGCTCAACCAGCTGCTCAGCGACCGCAGACATGTGCAGTACCTGGGTGATACGGCAATCGTCTGCTGGGCGGAAGATGCCGAACCCCTCTACCAGGACATCTTCTGCGGGGCGCTGTTCGGCGGCGCGGAGGATCGCATCACACAGGAGGATCTGTGGGGCGTGGTGGCCGCGCTCGCGGACGGAGGGCTGGTCGATGTGGACGGCATCCCCGTGCATCCGGAAAACCATTTTTTCGTGCTCGGGCTCGCGCCAAACGCCGCGCGGCTGTCGGTGCGATTCTTTCTGCAGGACACCTTCGGGAATCTGCTCATCCATGTGCAGGAGCATCACAAACGGCTGCGCATTGCCAAACCCGCTTACCTTGAAAACGGCGCGCTGCCAATGTGGAAACTGCAAACGGAGATCGCCAATCCCAACAGCCGTGACAAAAAGGCGGTCTCGCTGATGATGGGCGCGACCATCCGCGCTGTGCTGTCCGATGGGAATTATCCGGCCTCCCTGTTTGCGCAGACCATGCTGCGCATCCGCGCCGAACAGGCGGTCACCTATGGGCGCGCCGCTGTTTTGAAAGCCTTTTTCCTGCAAAACACCCACTTTCATATTCCAGAGGAGGTTTTGACCGTGGAACTGAACGAACAGAGCACCTATCTGCCCTATCTGCTCGGCAGGCTGTTCGCGGTGCTCGAACGGGTACAGGCGGACGCCAATCCGGGCATCAAATCGACCATCAAGGACAAGTACTTCAACAGTGCGTCCGCCACCCCCGCAACCATCTTCCCGCTGCTGACCAAGCTCTCGCAAAGCCATCTGCGCAAATTGAGCACCGGCCTGCGCATTCACTATGAGAAGCAGATCTGCGATATCGAAGGCCGCATCCGCCAAACGCTGCCCGCGCGGATGTCCCTGCCCGAACAGGGCGCCTTCCATCTGGGCTATTACCACCAGGTACAAAAACAGTTTGCCGGCAAACCGAAGGAGGAAATGTGAAATGAGCGAACCCATCAAGAACCGTTATGAATTTGTCATCCTGTTCGATGTGGAAAACGGCAACCCCAACGGCGACCCTGACGCGGGCAACATGCCCCGGCTCGATCCGGAGACCGGCTACGGGCTGGTGACCGACGTCTGTCTCAAGCGCAAAATCCGCAACTACGTCGAAACGGTAAAGGAGGACGCCGCGGGGTACCGCATCTACATCAAGGACGGCGTTCCGCTCAACCGTTCGGACGCCGAAGCGTTCGCACATTGGGAAATCGATGAAAAGACCATCAAGGAAGTCAAAAAGAGGAACCCCCAGCTCGACGAGAAGATCCGGGACTTCATGTGCCAAAACTTTTACGATATCCGCACCTTCGGAGCGGTTATGACCACCTTCGTGAAAAACAATCTGAACTGCGGGCAGGTACGCGGACCGGTGCAATTGGGCTTCGCCCGTTCCATCGACCCAATTGTCCCGCAGGAGGTCACGATCACCCGTGTTGCCATCACCACCGAGACAGACGCCGAGAAAAAAGGCACCGAAATGGGGCGCAAGCACATTGTCCCCTATGCGCTCTACCGCTGCGAGGGTTATATTTCAGCCAACCTTGCCCGCAAGACCACCGGCTTTTCAGAGGAGGATCTTGCCCTTCTGTGGCAGGCGATCCTCAATATGTTCGAAGTTGACCATTCGGCCGCGCGCGGCAAGATGGCCGTCCGCCAGCTGATTGTATTCCGGCATGACAGCGAACTGGGAAACACGCCCGCCTACCGGCTGTTTGACACGGTCAGCGTTTCCCGAAAAGAAGATGTGGTCAGTCCGCGCGCTTACAGCGACTATACCGTGACGGTCGATACCGCCGCACTGCCCGAAGGCGTGTCCTGCACGCAGATGGTGTGACCAGCCGGCAGGAAGAAGATTATCTCCCGCTATCCGGCCTACAGCATTTCGCTTTCTGCCGCCGGCAGTGGGCGCTAATCCATATCGAACGGCAGTGGGCGGAAAATTTGCGCACGGTTGAGGGACAGCTCCTTCACCAACGCGCCCATGATGAAAAGCAGATGGAACGCCGCGGAAACCTGCTGACCGCGCGCAGCCTGCGGGTCGTATCCCACCGGCTGCGCGCGCAGGGAGTGTGCGACGTGGTCGAATTTCATCAGGACCCGGCAGGAATCACGCTGGCCGGACAAGACGGGACCTGGCAGCCTTATCCGGTGGAATATAAGAAAGGCCGGCCAAACGCTTACGGCGCGGATGAATTGCAGCTCTGCGCACAGGCGATCTGCCTGGAGGAGATGCTGCTATGCAGTATTGCCGAGGGCAGTCTCTTTTATGGCGAGCCGCGGCGGCGCACCCGAGTCAATCTGGATGCGCCGCTGCGTCAGCGGGTGGAAGACATGCTTGGGGAAATGCATGCCCTGTATGCACGCGGGTATACCCCAAAAGCCACTCCATCCAAAGGGTGCAATGCCTGCTCGCTCAAAGAGGTCTGCCTGCCGAGGCTCGCGAAAGCACCCCCGGCATCCGCTTATCTGCGGATGCACCTGCCGAGGGAGGAGGAAAGCTTATGAGAAAATTCCTCAACACATTGTTCGTCCTGAGTGAGGACAGCTATCTCGCGCTTGAGGGCGAGACCGTATTGGTTGTGGCGGACGAGCAAAAACGCGGACAGTTCCCGCTGCACACACTGGAAAGCATCCTTTGCTTTTCCTACAAAGGCGCAAGCCCCGCCCTGATGGGAAAATGTGTGCGCGACGGGATAAATCTGGCTTTCCTCACACCACGCGGACGCTTCCTCGCGCGTGTCAGCGGAGAAAATCCCGGAAACGTGCTGCTGCGAAAGGCACAGTACCGTTTATCCGACGACGAAGGGCAAAGCTGCCACTACGCCCGCAGTTTTGTGTTCGGCAAGGTGTACAATGGACGATGGAGTATCGAGCGCACCCTGCGTGATCACTTGCTGCGTGTTGACAATGAAGCGCTTGGGCATGCTTCAGCGCTGTTGGCCGACAGCCTGCCCGCCATTCTGCAGGAAACCAATCTTGACGCGTTGCGTGGCTTGGAAGGCCAGTCGGCGGCTATATATTTCGGCACATTTGACGCGCTGCTGCTCAATCAACGTGAAACCTTTTCTTTTACCGGACGTTCGCGCCGTCCGCCGCTTGACCCAACCAATGCCATGCTTTCATTTGCATACAGCCTGTTGGCAAATGCCTGCGCGGGTGCATTGGAGAGCGTCGGATTAGACGCTTATGTTGGCTTTTTGCATCGCGACCGCCCTGGCAGGTCGTCGCTTGCCCTCGATTTGATGGAGGAACTGCGGCCACTGCTCGCTGACCGGTTTGTCGCCACGCTGATTAATAATCGCGTCATGCGTGCTGAACACTTTGAGTGCCAGCCGAGTGGTGCAGTGCTGTTGACCGACGAGGGACGCAAAATCTTTCTGGCTGCCTGGCAGAAACGCCTGGCAGAGCCGCTCACCCACCCTTATTTAAAAGAAAAGCTGGTTTGGGGATTGGTGCCTTATGTACAGGCGCTTCTGCTTGCCCGTTGTCTGCGCGGCGATCTGGATGCTTATCCGCCGTTTTTATGGAAATGAGGGGATAAAATGCTGGTCTTAATCACTTATGATGTCAATACAGCCGATACCGCCGGACGCAAACGGCTCCGGCAGGTCGCTAAGCAATGCGTCAACTACGGGCAGCGTGTGCAGAACTCCGTATTCGAATGTTTGCTTGATCCCGCGCAATATCGTTTACTTCAGTCCCGATTAGTAGCTATCATAGACAAGGAAAAGGACAGTCTGCGTTTCTACCAACTGGGAAACCAATATCAGGACAAAATCGAACATTTCGGTTCAAAATTCACCTACGAACCAGAGGGCCTGCTAATGGTGTAGTGGTGCGAATAGCAAGCTGTCACCATACCCTCGATAGGTTCGCACCGTTTTTCTCTTTCAGATCCCTGTCGATTTGTCATAACTGCCGTCTCGTATCCGATTATGGATATGATTTTCTTTTGTTTTTTAGATGTATGTCCCAAAAAAATTTTCTTAATTTATACAACTTTGCTGTCGCGCTCCATGCGGAGCGCGTTGATAGAAATTATCCAGCATATTCTTTCCCTCCCGTCCGGTGTGTGTCGCGCTCCATGCGGAGCGCGTTGATAGAAATGCCTGCCACTGATCGTGGGTGATAAATCGCTGGCGTCGCGCTCCATGCGGAGCGCGTTGATAGAAATTGTTTCCAGCGGCTCGTCAGGTGTCCGCGCACACGCGTCGCGCTCCATGCGGAGCGCGTTGATAGAAATGATTTTATTGATTGCAAGCAGGACGCCGTCCCGGCGTCGCGCTCCATGCGGAGCGCGTTGATAGAAATCGGTTGTTTGTGACGTTACTCGCCTTTGCTGTTTGTCGCGCTCCATGCGGAGCGCGTTGATAGAAATATCCAGTTACTGAGCGTCGATGCCGTGACATCAAAGGTCGCGCTCCATGCGGAGCGCGTGGATAGAAATAAACTTAAAGGTCCATCGCGCCCCACAATGCGGACGTCGCGCTCCATGCGGAGCGCGTGGATAGAAATTTCTTGCTTTGCCCAAAATTACCGCCTCCTCTCCTGTCGCGCTCCATGCGGAGCGCGTGGATAGAAATTCGGGCGGGATCTGCGCGGTAAAAGGGATCATCCGGTCGCGCTCCATGCGGAGCGCGTGGATAGAAATCTATAAAGATATTGGATATACCGAGTTTCCCGAAAAGTCGCGCTCCATGCGGAGCGCGTGGATAGAAATTAAGCTCTCTGTGCCGCCACAGCACCATCATTTGGTCGCGCTCCATGCGGAGCGCGTGGATAGAAATGACCGACGGAAGGTTGTACCTGATAAGGTCGTCCGAGTCGCGCTCCATGCGGAGCGCGTGGATAGAAATGGGAGCTGAATGAAGCGATGAGGGATTTATCGGACGTCGCGCTCCATGCGGAGCGCGTGGATAGAAATAGATTATTGCGACGCGCGTTTCCCGCAGTTTGGGCGTCGCGCTCCATGCGGAGCGCGTGGATAGAAATATTTACATCAAAATAAGCGTGACACTTCGAACATGTCGCGCTCCATGCGGAGCGCGTGGATAGAAATTTTCCGTCAATGCTCGCCTGGATCTGCGACAAACGTCGCGCTCCATGCGGAGCGCGTGGATAGAAATTACGAAACCAAGATGAAACCGAAAACCTATATCAGTCGCGCTCCATGCGGAGCGCGTGGATAGAAATCTTGCAAGGTTGTACCGCTTGGCAGGAGTGGTTTGTCGCGCTCCATGCGGAGCGCGTGGATAGAAATTGGGGAACCTGAATTATTATGTCTTGCCGCTGGAGTCGCGCTCCATGCGGAGCGCGTGGATAGAAATTTCTTCGCCATGATCTTCCTTTCCCCGCGGCCCGGTCGCGCTCCATGCGGAGCGCGTGGATAGAAATCGTTTAACCATATATCGATATCGCTCCCATTATACGTCGCGCTCCATGCGGAGCGCGTGGATAGAAATCGGAATCGCAGTCGTCATGATCCTTCCCCATTTGGTCGCGCTCCATGAGGAGCGCGTGGATAGAAATTTTTTGCAGAGATCAAAATTATAACGGTCAATCCGTCGCGCTCCATGCGGAGCGCGTGGATAGAAATTCCGAACAGGAAATCTTCGGCGCCAAGACCTATTGTCGCGCTCCATGCGGAGCGCGTGGATAGAAATGGTGATGAGCACCGCATCGATACCGGTCGCTACGAGGTCGCGCTCCATGCGGAGCGCGTGGATAGAAATAACATCTATACAATCCATTGTGATATGAATAACCACGTCGCGCTCCATGCGAAGCGCGGGGATAGAAATCGCATGCCCGCGAATATAACGCCGCACAGCGCCTGGAACCTGCGCAAATGCAGTTTTATGCGTGTATTTATTTTAATACCAAAATACACACCCCTTGGACTTTTCGCCTAAAGGGTGTGCATCTTTTGATTGTCCCTCGTAAACTGTAGCAATTTTGTTTTGGATGGTATTCCAACGATATTTTTACAATAGATAGTTCCCTGCGAACAGGTAATATCCGCTATCCACCAAAAGCATGACCGCAACGAGGATAAGAACTCCATAAAACAAATATGCGAAAACTTTCCCGTTCCTTTGCTTGAACTTTTCAACAAAATGAACCAGTTTTTCGAGCAGATTCATCTCGTTGGCGACATAAACGATCACAGCCATAAATTGGCTAACCAAAAACCACAGGGACAAAAGCGCCGCTGCCAAAAGCAAGCTTCCGGATTCACCGCCTATTAGAATCACAGCATAAAAAGTAGGGTCAGTAAAGCACGTCAGGGCAAATATAAACCCTGTAGCAATATATTTCAGCCAACTCCCATTGATGGATTGCTTTTCTTCCTTCTCTTTTCCCTTTGGTGCGGCAAAGCGTTTCCGAAGCATCCAAATCAGGATGAATATGGAAATAACAAAATTCAAAACAGCCCAGAATGGACTTTCGTCTCCAGGCATTATGCTTTTAAAAATATCTGCGGCAGCGGCTCCAAAAATCGCAGCTATAGATGCACCGATGCCAACGGAGAATCCCGCAAAAGATAAAAAGAATAGCGTGATTTTTGTTTTCTTCTCGCGCCGTAGGCCCATCGACAAAAGGTAGACCGCCGTAAATGGGTCTACCCCGAGAACCCCTAATCCAAAAGTACTGAGTAATTTATGTATCATGACGCCCCTTACAGTTTTTCGATTTTACACTTAAATGATTCCAGATAGCCAGAAATTAGACGGAGGATTTGTTTATGCTCCTCAGCAGTCATTTCCTCAAAAACCTCATTTTCGGCTTGTTCAATAGGAAGTATTTTTTCTCTCACAATCGCCTCCCCTTTGTTAGTAAGATAGATCCTCAGCTCTCTCCCACTGCCGGGCTGGAAATCAAGGAAGCCATCATACTGTAACTTTTTCACGGAGGAATTTACAGTCTGCTTATTCAAAAGTGTATATTTATAGATATCCGTTTGTGTGCAACCATTTCCCAACACAAGCAGCGCCTGTAAAATAGCATATGCACTATCAGACAAACCTTGCTTCATAGCAATTTCGTGGTAGAATTCAGCAATCATATTGTTCAGCCGGTCAAATTCTTGTAAGACTGGATGCTTTTTGTATTTCATATTCGTCCATCCTCCAGTATGAAATCATATTGAAATTATAGTATGATTTCATACTTATGTCAATGTATAAATTGTAAATTTCCCCCTCTAACCTTTCATTAAAAAGGCCACACACAAAACACAAACAGGCTCCATGGTGACCAATTTTGGTACCGTAGGGCCTGTTTTCGTTATAAGGGAAATGAAAGCTCTTGCAAATAGGGCTTAAAAAACTGAACCCCCGCGTCAATACTCATTGTATCAAAACGGGGGTCCAGTTATGGTCGAGGTGACAGGATTCGAACCCGCGGCATCTTGGTCCCAAACCAAGCGCGCTACCAACTGCGCTACACCTCGATATTTCCAGCAGCTAAGGGAAATCCCTGCAGCTGCAACGTTTATGATAGCATATTGCCCGGGGACTGTCAAGCTTTTCCACCCTGCAGAACCTGGAAAGCCGCCCATAAGGGCGGCTTTCCGCTAAGAATTAAAATTCAAGTTTTGCTTTGATATAATCGCTGAGCGCTTCAATCTTGATGCGCTCTTGCTGCATGGTGTCACGATCACGAACCGTCACACAGCCGTCGGTTTCGCTGTCAAAATCATAGGTGATACAGACCGGCGTACCGATCTCATCCTGACGGCGGTAACGCTTGCCGATCGAACCGGCGTCGTCGTAATCCACCATATAATCCTTTGCAAGCTGGGCATAGATCTTCCCGGCTCCCTCAGCCAGTTTTTTGGAAAGCGGCAGAACGCACGCTTTAAACGGCGCCAACGCAGGATGCAGACGCATGACAACGCGCACATCCTCCTTGCCCTTGTCGTCGGTGCCAACGACCTCCTCGTCATAGGCACTGCACAGAAAAGCCAGCGTAACGCGTTCGACCCCGAGCGACGGCTCGACCACATAGGGGATGTACCGCTCGTTCGCTTCCTGGTCGAAGTAATCGAGCGTCTTGCCGGAAACCTCGCTGTGACGGCCAAGGTCATAGTTGGTACGGTCCGCGATGCCCCACAGTTCTCCCCAGCCGAACGGGAACAGGAACTCAATGTCGGTGGTCGCTTTGGAGTAGAAGGACAGCTCCTCGGGCGAATGGTCGCGCAGGCGCATGCCCTCTTTGTCCAGTCCAAGATTCAGCAGCCAGTTCTCGCAGTAACTGCGCCAGTACTGGAACCACTCAAGATCGGTGTCCGGCTTGCAGAAGAATTCGAGCTCCATCTGTTCGAATTCACGTACGCGGAAGATAAAGTTCTTTGGGGTGATCTCGTTGCGGAAGGACTTTCCGACCTGCGCGATTCCAAACGGAACCTTTTTACGGCTGGTTCGCTGAACATTCTGGAAGTTTACAAAGATGCCCTGCGCGGTTTCCGGGCGCAGATAGATCTCACTTTTGCTGTCCTCGGTGACACCCACAAAGGTCTTGAACATCAGGTTGAATTTTCGGATATCTGTAAAGTTTCCGCTGCCGCACTCGGGGCATTTGATGCCCTTCTCATGAATAAAATCCATGATCTGCTCATTCGTCCAGCCGTCGGCCAATTCGCCGGTCGCGTCCTCGATAAGCTTATCCGCGCGGTGGCGGGTCTTGCAGTCCTTACAGTCGATCAGCGGGTCGGAAAAGCCGCCCACATGGCCGGACGCTACCCACACCTGCGGATTCATCAGGATGGCGGAATCGAGGCCCACATTGTAGGGCGATTCCTGCACAAATTTTTTCCACCAAGCCTTTTTGACGTTGTTTTTGAGCTCAACGCCGAGCGGGCCGAAATCCCACGCGTTGGCGAGCCCGCCGTAAATCTCCGAACCGGGATAGGTAAAGCCGCGGCTCTTACAGAGATTTACGATTTTTTCCATCGTCTTTTCACTGTTATTCATATCGGAAACATCCTCTCATCATTAAGGTATCCTAAGACCCTATTATATCGGCTCAAAGCCCCCTGGTCAAGGCATCCGCGGGAACTTTCCCGAAAGATTTCCCCTTTCCCCATAAAAAGCGGCCCGCCCAAAAATCGGCGGGCCGACTGCACATCATGAACCTTCTTCCGGCGCGGACGGAGCTTCGCCGTGTGCCCGCTGCGCTTCGCGTTTGCGGGTGGCACGGCCAATGAGGATATAAACGATGGCAAAGACCGGCGTGCCAAGCACCATGCCCGGGACCCCAAAGAGCCCGCCGCCGACCGTCACCGCGAACAGTACCCAGATGGGGGACAATCCCACCGAATTGCCAATAATCCGCGGCGCGAGAATGTTCCCGTCGATCTGCTGGACAACCACCACAAACAGGATGTACCAGAGCGCCCGCACCGGGCTGACCATGAAGATGATGATCACGCCGGGCACCGCGCCGATGAACGGCCCGAAAAAGGGGATCACATTCGTGATTCCCATGACCACACCGATCAGCATTGCGTACGGAAAACGGAAGATGGTCAGGCCGATGACGCTCACCACACCGACAATCAGCGCGTCAAGCAGCTGGCCGGTGACATAATTTGAAAAGGTCTGCGAAGCGATCTTAGCAGTCTCCGCGACCGTACCGGACGCTTTTTCCGGCAGGAAGGCGCGGTTCAGGCGGGAAAGCTGGGAGAGCAGCTTTTCCTTGCTGAGCAGCAGGTAGATCGAAACGATCAGCCCGATGACGAAATTGAAGACGCCCCCGCCCACCGAGGCGAGCAGATCAAGCATTTGCGGGACCATCTTGAGCAGCTGCGGAATGAAAGCCAGCATCTGGCCAACCAGGGTATTGAACCACTGGGAAATTTCATCCCAGACCGCCTGGTCAAGGTTCAACTCAAGCGACAGCCGCTCCGCAATCTGCTGCAGTGAAATGAGGTACCCCGGAATGCTGTTGCCCAGCTGGGTGAGGCTCGTTGCCAGCTGCGGCACCACAACGGTGACAAGCACCGAAATGCCTGCTGCCATCAGGAGGTAGGTACAGAGGATCGAAAGCGGGCGCGCAAGCCCGCGCAGCTTTTTATTTTGATGATGGGCAAAACCCTTAAAGAGCTTTTCAAAGGTCATCACCACGCCGTCCAGAATGAAGGCAATCACCAGCCCAATGATAAACGGCGTAAGCAGCCCGATCACTGTGCTGAGCAGGCCGGAAAGCCGGTGCAGGTTGCTCAGCCCCAGGTAAAGCACCACCGTGAATGCCGATACCATGCAATAGCCCTTGATTTTCTGGGAGTCCAAATTCGTTTCACTCCTGTCCATGTTCATTTTCTTCCAACTGCGGCCCAGGCCGGACAGTGCCGTCCGCGATCATGACGCCCGCCAGAATCAATGCCGCGCCAAGCAGCATCAGAATGGTAATCCGTTCCCGCAGAACAATGACCGAAGCGATCATCGTGACCATCGGGTTAAGATAGACAAAATTGTTGGCCCTGACCGCTCCAAGGCCGCGTACCACATGGTACCACAACACATAGCAGAGCGACGACGCCACCAGTCCCAGGAACAACAGGTTTCCCCAGACCACCGGTTCGCGCAGCACCGTGGGTTCAAACGGCCGCGGGTCGGCGGCTAGACAGGGGAGCATCGTAAGGATCGAATAAAAAAAGATCCTGCGGGTGAGGTGGACCGGCGGATACCGGGTATGTATCTTCCGAAGCAGCACTGTGTAAAACGCCCAGGAAAGCGCGGCCCCAACCGCCAGCAGATCACCGGCGGGGGAGAGCTTCAGAATGAAATGGCCATTGCCTACCACCAGGAAAATTCCACACATGGCGCAAAGAAATCCCAGAAGCTGGCTGCGGGAAAATTTTTCATCCCGGGTAAAAAGATGCGCCACCAGCGCCGTGAGGATTGGCGCGGCCGAAACAAGCAGGCTGACGTTTGAAGCCTGGGTGAAGGAAAGCGCAAAATTTTCTGCTAAAAAATAGAGGGTGCTCCCGCAAAGCGCCGCACCCAAGCAAAGAAGTTCCATCCGCCAGCCCTCTGACGGATGGATACGCGGGTAGATAAGCAAAAGCCCCGCGTATGCAATCAGATATCGCAGCACCATGATCTGAACCGGGGACAGGCTTTCCAAAAGCACCTTGGTAGAGACAAAGGTCGTTCCCCAAAAGAAGATGGTGATCAGCGCCAGCAGGATATAGAACTGTTGTTTCTTCATGAAGGATCTAATCCCATTCCGCCTGAAAATTTACAGCCATCATGCCTGGCTGGAGGAAAAATTGTTCCAGAAATCCTTCTGATCGAGGATCTCACCCAACTGGGTGAACAGCACAAGCCCCGCCAGCACAAGCGCTGCCGCGGCCGCCGCCAGGATGGTCCGTCTTGTCCTGCGCCTATGCTGGCGCGCTTTGTCACGCGCCTTATGAAAATCAATGATGTTGGGGTCACGGTCACGATCGGCGCCGCTGCGCTCAGTCCTCATCGCAGAAAACCATCCGCCAAATGAGATAAACATAGGACGCCACGGCGGCAGCCCAGATGAAAGGCGCCAGCTTTCTGCAGGCTTTCGCCCAGTACATGCCGATCAGAGCACCGATTGAAAGCAGGCAAATCTTGAATACAGCCACATCCGATACGGTGAAGCGTTTCCAGCGGTCCATTCCCCAGCCAACAAAATTTTTGATTGCCAACATTGAAAACACCTCCGTCAATGCCGCGATGAACAAGCTTCTTACAATTTGAGTTTATCATAAAGAGACAGGCATATCAAATATAATTTGTAAATATCCGCATTCCCGGGTATAATTTTTCTATAAAGGGGGCTTTTGCGCGCTGCCGGCGCAAAAGCGGCTGCCCGACTGGCCGCCCCATAATTACGTTCAGACATTTGGAGGACAGGAACATGGAAAAAAACACCCTGCGCGTCGGGATGCGTAACGTCAAAACCGCGCTGGCGATTTTTGTCTGCCTGCTGCTTTATCAGTTTGTCCCGGGCAATGCGTCCTATGCATGTATCGCCGCGCTCATCGCCATGCAGTCAACGCTTGAAGAATCCTGGTCCCAGGGGCGCAACCGCCTGCTCGGGACGTTTATCGGCGGAATCTTTGGCGCGGCCTTCGCTTCGCTGCAGATTGCCGCCCGACTGCCGTTTTGGCGGATTGTGGCCATTTCGGCCGGTGTCACCGTCCTCATCTTCCTTTTGAACCTGATCGGCAAGCGCGGGGCAATTGTCATGGGCTGCGTCACCTACCTGGTGATTGTGCTTTCCCCGGCAGAAGGCAGCGTCTGGCTCTATTCGCTGTCGCGCGCGGTGGATAACGCCATCGGAATCCTGGTCGCGATTGGGATCAACCTTTCGATCCGGCCGCCCAAAAATCCGGACAGCTCCGAATCGGATGAAACGGCACAGGAACCACCCGAAACTCCGGACGCGGACAGCCGGGAGTCCGACCCAAAGGCTTGACGCAATAAAAAAAGCAGGATGCTTTCCCATCCTGCCCGGCATATCGTTTTTTCATTCCCGCGACGCGTTTTCCAACAGGTGACGAACAATGGCCTCCTTGGCCAGCGCCGCTGTTAAAAAGTCCTCTTTGCTTCGGGTGATATACTGAGCCGCTTCCCGGAAGTCCTGCACAGTAAACTGTTCTTCGGAAAGCGACAGAATCTGATCCGCCTGTTTCGGGGTGATGGCCGCCATTGGAAGATCCGACAGATACTGGCATCCCAGCAGGTTTGTCAGGTGCTCAAGGAGCCCCATACCGGTTCACCTCACATTTTCATCACTACTGTAGAAAGTGTATCATATATTTCGCCAAAAATCAACAATAATAACTATAAATAAATCTATAAGTATCTGTATATATTTAGTTATCGCTCTTAAAATAAAGCCGGGTGATAGTTATGGGTGTTGATTATTCCGCCATCGGCCGACGGATGAAACAAAAGCGCAAACAGGCGGGAATGACACAGGATAACCTTGCGGAGAAGCTTTCCGTTTCAGTGGGGTATATCAGCCAGATGGAGCGCGGCGTCACCAAAATCAGCTTGGAAACGCTGTCGCGGATTGCCGTAGCGCTGGATTGTGATATCACTGAGCTCATCAGCGGGGTTTCCCTGCGGGAAGATAACTATCTGCACGAAGAGATCGAAAATGCCTGTCACAGGCTGGGCCCTCACCAGCGCCAGCTTCTTTTGGAAATCGCGGACGTCATCGCAAAATATTAAAAAAGGCGGGCGGCTTGAAGCCGCCCGCCTTTTTTACGTTTCAGCCAGAAAAGACGCGCTCCCAGTCAAAATCACCGGAAACGTCCCGGCTCACCGGCCAGTCAGCGCACCAAGCGGGGACGCGCGGGCATTCCACCCGGTCAATGCTGGGCGTATAGGGTTTCAGATCCAGCACCGGGCTGCCATCCTGCGCATCGATATAGTCCAGCCCAATCCTGCCTGCCTTCAGATCCAGACAGGTAATTGCGGCGCAGGACAAGGCCACCGGATTCGGCCGGCGTGGGGAACGGGTGGCAAATACGCCCAGCCGGTCCGGACCAGCCCGGTATGGGGCGCGTTCCAAAAGGGTCGCGCGCGCGTCCGGACCTTCGCACTGGTCGAACCACCAGAGCACCTGGATATGGCTGAAGCCCTCCAGTCCCTCCATCGCCGGACGATACATTTCATCCAGCAAAACTTCCATTCCGTCCGCATGGGTCACAACCCTGCCAATGGGATACAGTTCTTTTGTTTCCATAAATAAAGCCTTCTTTCCGGTTTATTTACGGCGCCGTAATTCCATTATAGCAGGCGTTTTGGATACTAAAAGCCCTTTTTACAAAAAAACAGCGGCGCCCGCATGTTTGCGGACGCCGTTTTGTTTTTTAGAATCTGTCCTTCGGGACATAGGAGGTATGCAGCACTTCGTGCGCGGTATGCGAACCGAACTCCCCAAAATATTCCTCGTAGATCTTGAGCAGCGAGGGGTTCTCGTGGGATTTGCGCATCGGCATATTCTCATCCGCGTCGTAGAGCGCTTTGGCGCGCAGCGCCTTCAGGTCCACGAAGTTGCGCACGCTCGCCGGCTGTACCGGCTGGCCGCCGCCGTTGACGCAGCCGCCCGGGCAGGCCATAATTTCAACGAAATGCCACGGGGCTTCGCCGGAGCGAATCTTTTCCATGATGACCTTTGCGTTCGCGAGACCGGATGCAACCGCAACCTTGACTTCGAGGTCGCCCACCTGATAGGTGGCTTCCTTGATACCGTCGGTGCCGCGGACTTCCTGGAACTTGACATCGCCGAGCGGTTTGCCGCCAACCCATTCTGCCGCGGTGCGCAGCGCCGCTTCCATAACGCCGCCGGTCGCGCCGAAGATGACCGCCGCGCCGGTCGATTCGCCCAGCGGGCTGTCAAACTGCTCATCCGGCAGATCATTGAACTGAATGCCCGCACGATTGATCATCCGCGCAAGTTCGCGGGTGGTCAGGGAAACGTCCACATCGGGCACGCCCGCGGCGTCCTCGTCCGGACGTTTGACCTCGGACTTTTTCGCGGTGCAGGGCATGATACCCACTACATAGATATCCTTCGGGTCCCAACCCATCTTTTTCGCGTACCAGGTCTTGACCGTGGCGCCGAACATCTGCTGCGGCGATTTGCAGGTCGACAGGTGCGCCAGCTGGTCGGGGAAGTAGTGCTCGCAGTAGTTGACCCAGCCCGGCGAGCAGGAGGTGATCATCGGCAGCACGCCGCCGCCCGTCACGCGCTCAACAAACTCATGGGCTTCTTCGACGATGGTCATGTCGGCCGCGAGGTCGGTGTCGAACACCTTCTCGAATCCGAGTCGGCGCAGGGCTGCGACCATCTTGCCTTCAACATTGGTGCCAACCGGATTGCCGAACGCTTCGCCCAGAGTGGCGCGGATCGAAGGCGCGGTCTGCACAATGACATGTTTTTGGGGATCGCCCAGCGCATCCCAGACCTCCTGGGTCTGATCCTTCTCCGCGATGGCGCCGGTCGGGCAGACGACGATACACTGTCCGCAGGAAACGCAGGCCACCTCATCGAGGTTCTGCTCGAACGCGCAGCCGATATGGGTGTTGAAACCGCGCTCGTTCGGGCCGATGACCCCGATGCCCTGCCATTTGGCGCAGGCAGCCACGCAGCGGCGGCAGAGAATGCATTTGTTGTCATCGCGGAACATATGCACCGCGGAATCGTCCACCGGATAGGTGGGGTTGATGCCGGCGTATTTATCCTGGTCGTCAACCTTGAAGTCGTGGCAGAGCTTCTGCAGTTCGCAGTTGTCCGCGCGCACGCAGGTCAGGCACTCCTTCTTGTGGGTCGAGAGGATCAGCTCCAGGGTGGTTTTGCGGGCTTCAAACACCTTCTGGGAGTTGGTGGTGATCTCCATGCCCTCCGAAACCGGGTACACGCAGGCGGTCACAAGGGTCCTTGCGCCCTTGACTTCGACAACGCAGATCCGGCAGGCGCCGATCTCGTTGATCTCCTTGAGGTAGCACAGGGTGGGAATCTGAATGCCGGCACTTCTTGCGGCTTCGAGAATTGTACTATTCTTCGGCACGGACAAGGGCATACCGTTAATTTTGATATTTACCATTTCCATCTTTAGGTACACTCCTTTCTTATTTCTTCACAATCGCGCCGAATTTACATTTCTCAATGCAGGCGCCGCATTTGATGCACTTCTGCTGGTCGATGACGTGCGCTTCCTTGACCTTGCCGGAAATCGCGCCCACCGGGCACTGGCGCGCGCAGAGCGTGCAACCTTTGCACTTATCCGCGTCGATCGAGTAGCTCAGCAGATGTTTGCACACATGCGCGGGGCAGACTTTGTCCACGACATGCGCTTCGTATTCGTCGCGGAAATAGCGCAGGGTGGAAAGCACCGGGTTCGGAGCGGTCTGGCCGAGTCCGCACAGGGCGTTTTCCTTGATGTAGTAGCAGAGTTTTTCCATCTTGTCGAGATCCTCCAGGGTACCCTGTCCCTTGGTGATCTTATCAAGCATCTCATAAAGGCGCTTGGTGCCGATGCGGCACGGCGCGCACTTGCCGCAGCTCTCGTCGACGGTGAACTCGAGGAAAAACTTGGCGATATCGACCATACAGTTGTCCTCGTCCATGACGATGAGTCCGCCCGAACCCATCATTGAACCGATGGCGATCAGGTTGTCATAGTCGATCTCAACGTCCATCTTGGAGGCCGGGATACATCCGCCGGAAGGCCCGCCGGTCTGCGCCGCTTTGAACTTTTTGCCATTGGGAATGCCGCCGCCGATTTCCTCGATGATCTCCCGCAGGGTGGTGCCCATCGGGATTTCAACAAGACCGGTGTTGTGAATCTTTCCGCCGAGCGCGAAAACCTTGGTGCCCTTCGATTTTTCAGTACCCATCGAGGCGAACCAATCGGCGCCCTTCAGGATGATCTGCGGGATGTTCGCGTAGGTCTCAACGTTGTTGAGGACCGACGGTTTCGCGAACAGGCCCTTGACCGCCGGGAACGGCGGACGCGGACGCGGTTCGCCGCGGTGGCCCTCGATCGAGGTCATCAGCGCGGTTTCCTCGCCGCAGACGAACGCACCCGCGCCAAGGCGGATGTCGATGTCGAAATCAAATCCGGAGTCGAAGATGTTTTTGCCGAGCAGTCCCATCTCGCGCGACTGGCCGATGGCGATTTCCAGCCGCTTGACCGCGATCGGATACTCCGCGCGGACATATATGTAACCCTGGTTTGCGCCGATCGCGTAACCGGCAATCGTCATCGCCTCAAGCAGCGCGTGCGGGTCGCCTTCGAGCACCGAACGGTCCATGAACGCGCCCGGGTCGCCTTCGTCGGCATTGCAGCAGACATATTTCTGGTCGTTGACCGAAGCCTTTGCGAACGCCCATTTGCGTCCAGTCGGGAAGCCCGCGCCGCCGCGACCGCGCAGCCCGGATTTGGTGATGACGTCGATGACGTCGTCCGGGGTCATCTCAGTGAGCACTTTGCCCAGCGCCTGATAGCCGTCATATGCGATGTATTCGTTGATGTCCTCGGGGTCGATCACGCCGCAGTTTCTGAGCGCGACGCGTTTCTGCTTTTTATAAAAGTCGGTGTCACTCAGCGACTTGATGGCGTCCTCCTGGACGGTCTCGGTGTAGAGCAGACGCTTGACGATACGTCCTTTGAGCAGGTGCTCCTCGACGATCTCGCGCACGTCCTCCGCGTTGACCCGGGAATAGAACGAGCCCTCCGGATAGACGATGACGACCGGGCCGAGCGCGCACAGGCCGAAGCAGCCGGTTTTGACAACCTTGACTTCGTTTTCAAGGCCTTTTTCTTTCAGTTCGTCCTCAAAGGCACGGATGACCTTTGCGGAGCCGGAGGAAGTGCAACCTGTACCTCCGCAAACCAGAACATGGGAACGATACATGATGTGTCTCCTCCTTCATTTATGCTTTCTGCGCGACAGCGCCGATGGTGTATTCGGTCATGACGTTGCCGTTTACCAGATGGTTCGCAACCACCTGCGCAGCTTTTTCCGCAGTCATTTTTACATAGGTGACCTTTTCCTTGCCGGGTTCCATGATCTCCACAACCGGCTCATACTGACAGATGCCGATACAGCCGGTCTGTGCGATGGTGACGTTCTGGAGATTGCGTTTGGCGACCTCCTCGGTGAACGCCTGCAACACAGGGCGCGCGCCCGCGGCGATTCCGCAGGTTGCCATGCCGACCACGACACGGGTGTTGCCTGTGTCATCCTCCCGGATGCCCATATTGCTTTTCACTTTGTCCCTGAGAGCTTGAAGCTCCGCTAAACTTTTCATAATCTGTTATCCTCCATCCACAAATACGCTTATTGCCTGGTTATCCATTCCCCTGGATTTCCGTCATGTTCTCCCGGATGAACGAACTGATGAATCCCACCACTTCCGGATTGGAAAGCGGCACGCCCGCGAGCACCTGCCGGAACTCCCGTGTGTCCGCCGCAAATGCCTGTTCCCCGCGGCGGTAGGTATAGACGAAATCAATATCCGGATTGCACTGAACCAGCGAGCTGATTGTCCCCGCCATGTCCCCCAAGGGCATCCGGTCGATGTGGGTCAGCCCAAATGTGGCTGTTACCGTCGTCCCCACATTCACTTTGGAGTCGATTGCAAGCGTCCCGCCCGTCATCTCCGCCGCCATTTTGAGAAACGGCACGCCCAGCCCGACCTTTCTGGTCGTGCGGGTGGTAAAAAACGGGTCGATCACTTTATGTACCTGTTCGGCGCTCATCCCACAGCCGTTGTCCGCGATCGTGATGGTGAGAAGGTCTTTCCCTGGCTGTTCATCCACCGTGATTTCAATGAGATCCGCCTTTGCGCGCACCGAATTCTGCGCGATATCCAGCACATTCAGCGACAGTTCCTGCATCACGCTCAGGCGCCGTATTTCGCCAGGATCGAATCGATCTCATCAACCGTCAGCCGGCCATAGACCTCATCGTCGATCATCATGACCGGAGCAAGCCCGCATGCGCCGACACAGCGGCAGGCGTCCAAACTGAATTTTCCGTCCGGAGTGCATCCGCCGCTCGAAATCCCGAGCTTCTCTGAGAGCTTGTTGAAGATATCGCCCGCGCCCTTGACATAGCAGGCCGTTCCCAGGCAGACCGAAATCTTGTGCTCGCCCTTCGGGTTGAGGGTGAACTGCGCGTAGAATGTGGCCACGCCGTAGATCTCTTCCAGCGGAATGTCCATGCCTTCGGAAATCATCTTCTGCACTTCGATTGGCAGATAGCCATAGATCTCCTGCGCACCCTGCATCACCGGCATGAGCGCTCCCTTTTCTCCCCTGTGCTGTGCCATGAGCGCCTTGAGCTTCTCTTCCTGTTCCGGCGTCCCTTTGAAAGGTACGACCGTTTTGGTGTTCGCCATCTAGTCTTTACCTCCTTGAATAATTGGCGGTGCGCGCACCGGATATCATATAAAAACTCCTCCGGAAACCGCGGCCGGGAATTGGCCGAATCACAGGTGTCCGCGGGAACGACATCAGGATATCCATACAGGCAAACATTGCCTACGCGCACGCATCCAGCTTAATTGTTACAATTATAACAGATATTGATATGGCCGTCCAGATCTTTTACATGTTTTTCTGTTGGAAAAATACAAAATATTTGTGGTGTTTTTTCTTTATTCGGCGTTAATGCCAAAATATTTTTGAGCAGCCATGTATATTTTTTATTGCTCCGCAATCCAAAATGGCCGTGCGGCTCTGCCGCGGCCGTTTTGATTTTCATGCGCCGGCTTTTTTATCCGCTTTCCCACAAAATACATCGTGGGCGCGTGCAGATTATACAGCTTTTGAAAACCCGATTGGTGCCGTTTATCCATTGCACAAAATTAAACAAAATGTTATAATGCAGGGGTAAATATTTGTCGGAAAGGACAAACAGCCAGCCCCATGCAACATCTTGAAAGGAGTATCCTCTATGACAGTTCAGGATATCAAGGAAATTTTAAAGGCGGACGTCCTCTGTGAGGGCGACGGCCTCGGCGCCGAAGTGCACACCGCCTGCGGCAGCGATATGATGAGCGACGTACTGGCTTTTGTCAAGGACCAGAGCGTGCTGCTCACCGGGCTTGTGAATTCCCAGGTGGTGCGCACCGCCGAAATGATGGACATGGTCTGCATCGTCTTTGTGCGCGGAAAGCAGCCCGACCAGGCGATCATCGACCTCGCGCAGGAACGCGGTATCGCGGTGATGACCACCCCATACCGGATGTTCGCGGCCTGCGGGCTGCTTTACAGCAATGGATTGAGAGGCGGTTGTGAAAGCGATGTCTGAGGTAATCAAGCTCGAATACGACGTGCCCGGCGATGACTTCACCCGTGCGGGCGAGGCCTCCAGCGACGTCAAGGCGGTGCTCAAAAAGCTGGGCCTGCATTCGAACGTGGTGCGCAAGGTAGCCATTGCGATGTATGAAGGGGAAATCAACATGGTCATCCATGGCGGCGGCGGGCATATCACGGTGGAGATTTCCCCCGAATGCATCACCATGTCTCTGGTCGACCACGGCCCCGGCATCAAGGACATCAGCCTTGCCATGCAGGAAGGCTGGTCCACCGCGCCCGAAAGCGTGCGCAACCTTGGGTTCGGCGCAGGTATGGGACTGCCCAATATGAAAAAATACAGCGATGAGATGGAGATACAAAGCGTAGTGGGAGAAGGCACCACCGTGGACATGAAGGTTCACGTGGCCTAGACCCCGGCGCCATCCCAACGCTCCTGTGAAGGAGATTGCGATGAACAAGGCAAATTTTTTCCATTCGGTGACGCTCGACCGTGACAAATGCCACGGCTGCATCAACTGTGTCAAACGCTGCCCGACCGAAGCGATCCGGGTGCGGGAAGGTAAGGCGCGCATCATCAAGGAGCGCTGCATCGACTGCGGCGAGTGCATCCGCGTCTGCCCGCACCACGCGAAACAGGCCATCTTTGACCCGCTTTCGGTCATGGATACCTATAAATACAAGGTGGCGCTCCCCGCGCCCGCCCTCTATGGGCAGTTCAACAACCTTGACGACATCGACATCATCCTCGGCGCTTTGCAGATGATGGGTTTCGACGAGGTGTTTGAGGTCGCGCGGGCGGCCGAGCTCGTTTCGGACGCAACCCGCAAATATATGGCCCGGCCCGATGTCAAGCGGCCGGTCATTTCCTCCGCCTGTCCGGCCGTCCTGCGGCTCATCCGGGTGCGCTTCCCGGAACTCATTGACAACGTCCTGCCGCTGCACGCGCCCATCGAGGTTGCCGCGCGGCTCGCGCGCAAAGCGGCGATGGAAAAGACCGGCTTCGCGCCGGAGGAGATCGGCGTCATCTTCATCAGCCCCTGCCCGGCCAAGGTGACGGCTGTCAAGATGCCGCTCGGAGCGGAAAAAAGCGCGGTCGACGCGGTGATCGCCATCCGCGAGGTCTACCCGAAGCTCATCTCGCTGATGAAAAACGTCCCGCAGACGGTCGATCTGACCCAGGCTGGCCGGATGGGCATCGGCTGGGGCAGCAGCGGGGGAGAGGCGGCAGCCGCTCTCAAGGAGCGGTATCTGGCCGCCGACGGGATCGAAAACGTCATCCGCGTCCTCGAGGATCTCGAGGACGAGAAGTTCTACGACCTCGATTTCGTCGAGCTCAACGCCTGTTCCGGCGGCTGCGTCGGCGGCGTGCTGACCGTCGAGAACCCGTATGTCGCCAAAGCCAAGCTCAAACGTATCCGCAAATACCGTCCGGTTTCCTGCAACCATCTGCCGGACGACGAAATCTCCCCCTATCAGTGGGACGCGCCGGTCGAATACGAGCCGGTGCTCGAGCTCGATGAGAACTTCAAGGTCGCGATGGAAAAGATGAACAAGATGCGCGAGATCGAAGGCCGACTCTACGGCATGGACTGTGGCTCTTGCGGCGCGCCGTCCTGCAAGGCGCTGGCCGAGGATATCGTGCGCGGGTTTTCCACTGAGGAGGCCTGCATCTTCAAGCTGCGCGACGAAATGCGTGCCATGGCGGAGGGCCTCTCCCGGCTCTCGAAATTCATGCCGCGTCCCTCCGAGGCGGTGGATGACGAACAGAACGACAAATGAGGTGATCGGATGACGGTACAACAGGCGGCGCAGAAGCTGGGGCTTTCGGTCCTGTCCGGAGGCGAGGCGCTCGGACGGGAAATCGAATGCGTCTACTGCTGCGATTTATTGAGTTTTGTGATGGGACGCGCCCCGGCGGACAGCGCTTGGGTGACGGTGATGGGGAACGTCAACGCGATGGCTGTGGCGCTTTTGGCCGATGTGGCCTGTGTGGTGCTGGCCGAAGGCGCGCAGTTCGACGACGAAGCGAAACAGAAAGCCGAACAGAACGACATCGCGGTGCTTGCCTCACCGCGGCCGGTTTACGATACGGCAAGGGAGATCGACCGGGAGCTCCATCCGTGAAGCCGGTTTTCTACGATCTGCACATCCATTCCTGTCTGTCGCCCTGCGGCGACAACGACATGACCCCCAACAACATCCTGAACATGTCTCTGCTGAAGGAATTGGATCTGATCGCGCTGACCGACCACAACTCCTGCAAAAACTGCCCGGCGATCCTGAAGGCTGCCGAGGGCAGCGGCCTTCAGGTGCTGCCCGGCATGGAGCTGACCACAGCGGAGGAAATCCATGTGGTCTGCCTGTTTCCCGCGCTCGAAAACGCCATGGCGTTCGATTCCTATGTGTACGAACGGCTCGCGGACATCGACAATGAGCCGTCCATTTTCGGCGACCAGTTCATCCTGGATGAAAACGACGCGGTCGCGGGCAGTGTAAAAAAGCTCCTGGTCAACGCGACCACGATCGAAATTTCCGACGTGCCCGCGCTGGTGCAGTCCTACGGCGGGCTTTGTTACCCGGCGCATGTCGACCGCAATTCCTACAGCGTGCTCTCGAACCTGGGTTTCATCCCGCCGGAATGCGGCTTTCGCACGCTTGAGGTTGCCAAGCCGGACATTTTTTTCGGGGACGGCGCACATGCCGATCTCAAGGAAGGGTATTATATTGTCACAAGCTCTGACGCGCATTATTTGGAGGATATCGCCGAACGCGAGCGCTGCATCCATCTGGAGACGGTTGACTTCGCGGGACTGGCGGCAAGGCTTTTATGAAAATACGTAAATTTGAAATCGTCCTCATCGCCGCACTGCTCGTTGCCTGCGCGGCGTGGGGATTTTATCTGTACCGGCCGCGCGGCGGCGACACGATCGCGGTGATTACAGCGGATTCCCAGGAAGTCCGGCGGATCGATCTCGCACACGCAAAGGATGAGGTTTTCACACTGAAAGGAAAGCCGGTCAGTTTTGAGGTGCTGGACGGGAAGATCCGTTTTGTGAACGTGACCTGCCCGGACCACATCTGTGAGAAGGCGGGCTGGTGCGAAAGCCCGGGCGACCGGGCGGTCTGCATGCCCAACCGGGTGACGCTCGTCTGTTACCCGCGCGACGAACTAAATTGATTGGCGAGCCGGTCCCGGACAAAAGTTTCGATCAAACCTTTTCAAAGGTTTGCCGGGGGCGCGGGGGACGGCGTCCCCCGCAGCCTGGCGCCGCGGCGCCCACTGCAAGCGAGAGAGGGGTTTGGGGAGCCGGGGCACGCGGCTCCCCATTTCCGATCCGGTTCCGAATGGATTCAAACACAGAAAGCGGACGGACGGCATACGCCGTCCGTCCGCTGGTTTTTGCCTGTGGAATCGGAAAGGTCCGGGGGGATTTTTCTTGTAAATCCCCCCGGACCCCCAAATACGCTTACAGCAGGGCCGCGGGCCCAAACAGGATTCCGCGCTTTGCGAAGCGCGGCGCGGGGACGCCGTCCCCGCGACCCCCGCAACCTTTGAAAAGGTTGACGAAACATTTGATTTGGTTTACTTCTTTTTGGCGATCGCTTCTTTCGCCTTCGCGGCGATCTTCTCCGGCGTGAGGCCGTAGGCCTGCATCACCAGCGGCGCTTTGCCCGAACGGCCGAACTGATCCTCCACACCGTGCTTGACCACCGGAACCGGGCAGTTCTCCGAAAGGAATTCGCTCACCGCGCTGCCAAGCCCACCAATCACATTGTGCTCTTCACTCGTCACAATGCAGCCGGTCTCCCGGGCCGCCTTGAGCAGCATTTCGGTATCAAGGGGCTTTATCGTGTGCATGTCGATCACGCGCGCCGAAACGCCTTCCGCCTTGAGCAGGTCTGCGGCTTTGAGCGCCTCCTGCACCATCATGCCAATGGCGATAATCGTGACATCCGACCCATCCACCAGCTGTACGCCCTTGCCGATTTCAAAGTGATAGCCTGGGATTGTGTCGGTCACCGTTTCGACCGCCAGCCGTCCAAGGCGCATATAGACCGGCCCTTCATAGCTCATGAGCGCCTCCACAGCGGCGGTCATTTCGTTGCCGTCGCAGGGGCAGAGCACCGTCATACCAGGGATTACCCGCATCAGTGCGAAATCCTCGCAGCACTGGTGGGTAGCGCCGTCCTCACCGACCGAAAGGCCGCCGTGTGAACCGACCACCTTGACGTTCAGGCGCGGATAGCAGACCGAATTGCGCACCTGTTCCCAAGCGCGGCCAGCCGAAAACATCGCGAACGAGTTGACGAACGGGATCTTCCCGCAGGTCGCAAGGCCCGCGGCGATGCCGACCATATCCGCCTCGGCAATGCCGATATTAAAAAATTTATCCGGATATTCCTTGGCGAAGCCATTGGTCATGGTGGCGGCGGAAAGGTCCGCGTCAAGCACCACCAGGTTCGGGTTGAGCCCGCCGAATTTCACAAGCGCCTTTCCGTAGGCCGCGCGCGTTGCAATTACTTCTCCCATCGTTTAACCCTCCAGACCTTTCAAAAATGCTTCAAGTTCCGCCCGCCCCTGTTCATAGAGTTCCTTGCCGGGCGCTTTGCCGTGCCAGCCCGCGTTGTTCTCCATGTAGGAGACGCCCTTGCCCTTGACCGTCCTGGCAAGGATCATGGTCGGCTTGCCTTTTACAGTTTCGGCCTTGTCGAGCGCGCCGGAAATCTCCGCGTAATCGTGGCCGTCGATCTTCAGAACATTCCAGCCGAACGCCTCCCACTTCTTGTCGAGCGGCTCGGAAGGCATGACATCGGCAGTCGCGCCGTCAATCTGCAGGCCGTTCACATCGAGAAATACGCACAGGTTGTCCAGATGGTATTTCGCGGCGGCCATCCCGGCTTCCCAGATCTGGCCTTCTTCCGCCTCGCCGTCACCCACGGCAGCATACACCCGGTAGGATTTCCCGTCAATCTTTCCGGCCAACGCCATGCCGACCGCCGCGGAAAGGCCCTGTCCCAGCGAGCCGGTGGACATATCCACCCCTTTGACATGCACCATATCCGGATGGCCGGACATATGCCCTTCGATCGAACGGAAGAGCTTCAGATCCTCCGCCGGGAAGTAGCCGCGCAGCGCGAGCGTGGGATAAAGCGCGGGCGTGCAATGCCCTTTGGAGAGCACAAAGCGGTCCCGCTCCGGGTCTCTGGGGTTTTGGGGGTCAATATGCATTTTTTCAAAATAAAGCACCGTCAGAATATCCGCAACCGACAAAGATCCTCCTATGTGCCCGGAAGCAGCGGTATAAACCGCATCCAATGCAGCAAGGCGGATCTTCGTAGCGATAATCTCCAGTTCTTTTGCGCGTTTTTGATCCATAGTGTTCTTCCTTTCCCCTTTCAAACTTCCGTAAACTGGCCGCCGCCTTCCGGCGCCCGTCCCAAATTGCCGTTCTTATCATAATACACATCCCCAAAATAATCAAGAAGGTTCCCATACCGAAAAAACTTCATTCCGGGAATGATTTTCACAAAGATCATTGACTTTTCAGGCCAGTCCTGATATAATAATGATCCGTAACTGGGTGTTCCAGTTCTGATAAGGAAGCGTATCGAAGTGGTCATAACGGCCTCGACTCGAAATCGAGTAATCCTGTAAAAGGGACCGTGGGTTCGAATCCCACCGCTTCCGCCAGCAAAGCCTCCGCACAAAAAACTGTGCGGAGGCTTTTTCTCGTTCCGCCTTGGGAAAGGATTCCCCCGTTCCTGCATACACTGTGGTATCCGCGCTTTTCCCGGCGCGGATCGAAAAATATCCCCAAGCGTCGCGGAGCCTGCGCGGATTTAGCCGGGTCCTGCCGCATTTTGACAATTTGGGGAAGGAGGAGGGATATCCATGTATGAAGGCGTGGACACCAGTTCCAACAATAACGGCGGAACCGGCTTGGTCAACTTCGACGCCGTCAGAATCTCCGGGCGCGCGTTCGCCATGGTGCGGGTTGGCTACGGCCTGCGCAGTACCAGTGGCTTTTCGGGTTATATCAGCAAATCTTTTGTGCAGCAGCTCAAGAACGCGCAGGCGGCCGGACTTGATACCGGCGTTTACTGGTACAGCCGCGCGGTAAATGAAGAACAGGCGCGTATCGAGGCAGACGCCTGCCTCAAAGCCATCGCGCCATACCAGCTCACCTATCCGGTGGCGTTTGACCAGGAATATGACGGCCAGATCATGGCGCTGACCCGTCAGAAGCGCACCAACATCTGTATCGCATTTCTGGAGGAGGTACGCCGTCAGGGCTACTACCCCATGATGTACGCCTCCAAGGACTGGTATGAAAACTGGATCTATGACAGCCAGCTTCAGAAATACGACCACTGGGTGGCGCAATATGCCGACCGGCTCACCTATCAGGGCGAGACTTCCATCTGGCAGTACAGCGGTTCCGGTTCGATCCCCGGTGTGACCGGCGCGATCGACCTGGATGTGAGCTATAAAGATTACCCCACGATCATCCGGGAAGGCGGTTACAACCATCTCACTCCCGTGGGCACTGACTATAAAGCGCTCTACGAAGCGGAACGCGCGCGCAACCGCGCGCTCATCAGCGGGATGCAGTCACTTATCGACCAGTATCAGGGCTGAAGGAATACAAACGCGGCTTTCGCCTTTTGACGAAAGCCGCGTTTTCTTTTTATGGGGTTCGGGCCAGATAACGGTCACAGAGCCAACGGGCAAAAAAGGCGCTCGCCACCCCCAAAAGAATCCCCGCCGTTATATCGGTGACAAAATGCACCGAAAGATAGACCCGTGAAAACGCGATCAGGCCCGCAAGCGGGTACGCCCACCAGCCGTTTCTGTGGTTCATAAAAAAAAGAGAGGTCGCGCCCGCAAAAGAGGAGGCCGAATGCCCAGAGGGAAACGAAAAACCCGCGGGTTCGGGGATCAGCAGCTGAAAGCCCTCAAGATGGGTAAACGGCCGCGCACGGGCCACCAGATTTTTTAGGAACACCTCGCCGGTGAGATAGCCGGTCAGCAGAGCGATCCCGCAGACCATCCCCCAGCGGCGGGTCCTTTTAAACAGCAGCAAGCAGACGGTAAAAAGAATCCAGATAAAGCCGTTGTCGCCGAGCGTAGTGACAAACGGCAGCACCGCATCCAGAAGCGCCGTGTGCAGATGTGTGTTGATCCAGCCTGTAACGGCCAGATCCGCCTGTAAAAGCCACTCCATCGGTTCTCCTCCTTTCTGTGGAACATTCTAGCACGAAACTTGGAAATTTTGCAACAAACCATGTCGGAAATGTGCTATAATAAGCGCGGGCAATTGGCTTTCTGCCAATTGCCGCCCGCACTAGGCGGGCCCAGTGCAGCTTTGCTGCGCGCCGCGCTTATTGCATCACAGCGGATCCCGGCACAAGCTGGGATCACGCCGCAAAGCGGCGCACAAGCCTGAAAGGCTTGCCGCTGTGCTATAATAAACGCGGATTTGCCGCCAAAGGCGGTATGCGCTTATTTTTGTGGGCTGTATTTATTTTCGTCTGAGGAGGGCTTATCATATGTCTATTTCCCGGGAAAATATCCTGAAGCTGCAAAATGGCAGCGATGTGCGCGGCGTTGCCGTCGGCGGCGTCGAAGGACAGCCGGTCACGTTGACCGGAGAGGCCGCGAACCGGATTGCGGCGGCGTTCGCACGCTGGCTTTCTAAAAAATCCGGCAAACCCATTCATGAGCTGAAAATCGGCGTTGGACACGATTCCCGTATTTCCGCGCCCGCGCTGGGGCGCGAGGTGCTCGCGGGATTGCTCGCGCAAGGCGTCGGGGCCTATGACTGCGGGCTCGCTTCCACGCCTTCGATGTTCATGTCAATCGTATTTCCAGAGACCGCCTTTGATGGCTCCATTATGATCACCGCGTCCCACCTGCCGTATAACCGGAACGGCCTTAAATTTTTCACCCCGGACGGCGGGCTTGAAAAGGCCGATATCACCGCATTGCTCGAAACCGCGGCGCTGCTTTCGGCTCAGGATGCGGATCTTTCCGCCGCAGGCAAGGCCGACCTCATTCCGCTTTATGCCAAAAGCCTCTGCGAAAAAATCCGCCTCGGCGTGAATGCGCAGGACTATGACCACCCGCTCGCCGGGCTCAAAATCGTGGTCGACGCTGGCAACGGAGCGGGCGGGTTCTTTGTTGAGCAGGTCCTGGCTCCGCTCGGCGCGGACACCACCGGCAGCCAGTTTTTGGAGCCGGACGGCATGTTCCCCAACCACATCCCAAATCCGGAAAACAAAGCGGCAATGGACGCCATACGCCACGCGACCGTGTCGAATCATGCCGATTTGGGGATTATTTTTGATACTGACGTCGACCGGATGTCCGCTGTGCTGCACGACGGCACCGAGGTCTGCCGCGATGCGATTATTGCGATGATGGCCGCCATTCTTGCAAAGGACTACCCCGGCTCGACCATTGTGACCGACTCGGTCACCTCCGACAAGCTCACCGATTTTCTTGAAAATACGCTGCGCCTTCGGCATCACCGCTTCAAACGTGGCTACAAAAATGTCATCAACGAGTCCAAACGCCTCAATGACGCAGGCACCGTTTCGCCGCTCGCCATTGAAACCTCCGGCCACGGCGCTCTTTCCGAAAATTATTTTCTCGACGATGGCGCCTATCTGGCGGTCAAGCTGCTGATCGCCGCCGCAAACGCCCGCAAGCAGGGAAAGCAGGTGGATTCGCTTATCGAGAAGCTCCCCCGGCAGTTCGAATGCCGCGAATACCGCATGAACCTTCTGGGCGAAAACTTCAAAGCCTACGGGCAGGAGGTCCTCAAGGTATTTGAGGGCCGTGCGAAGGCCGCCGGCTACACGGTCGCGCCGAATTCCTACGAGGGGGTCCGGCTTTCGTTCACCGGGACCGAAACGCAGGGCTGGATGCTGCTGCGGCTTTCGCTGCACGACCCGCTCATGCCGCTCAACCTCGAGGGCAACCGTCCCGGCGACTGCGACCGGATCGTCACCATCGCAAAGGAGCTGCTCACTGGGTTTGACCGGCTCGACCTTTCCCCACTCGCAAAATAAAAGGTGTTACATAAACGAAAGCAGGCGCCCCGAACGGGGCGCCTGCTTTCGTTTACAATGCCGCGAGAGAGGATGGGTTATAAGAACCCTATGGACAGCAGCACATCGATGAATCCAAACAGGGTGATGGCTGCAAAGCAGTTGGAAAACAGGACCACCCTGGAGGTGAGCCCCGCATCTCCGCCCATTGAAGCGGAGAGCGTGTAGGTGACCGGGGCCGTCGGAGTCCCAAAAAAGACCAGCAGCGAAAGCAGCGGAAGCCCCTGGAAGCCCAGCAGGACGGCAAGCGGCAGGAAACAGAGCGGCAGCAGCAGGAGCTTTACCACACAGGCAAACGCTACCTGCCACCGGTCGTTCGAGAGGCTCGAGAACCGAAAGCCCCCGCCCAGCGCCAAAAGACAGATTGGCACCGCCGCGCCCCCAAGGGTCGTCATGGCGGACAGCAGCACCTTTGGAAGGGGCAGGCGAACCGCGTTCGCAAAGATCGCCAGGAGGCTCGCGAGCAGCAACGGATTCTTCGCAAGCTGCAGGAAGAGTTCCCGCAGCCGGTATTTCCGATCCTGGAAAATCTGCAATGCGAGGACCGAAGTGATGTGGTTTATGGGGATGGCCAGCGCTGCCAGCACCCCCATCACGGCATAGTCCATGCCGGGGTAGAGGTTGGCGGCCAACCCCATGCCGATGATCAGGAAGCTGTTGTGGGTGCAGCCCTGCACGATCACCCCGCGTTTGGCGGGCGTTTTCTCAAAGCGCGGCACCACCAGCATCAGGAACAGGTATGCGGCTATAAACCCAAGCCCGGCAAAGAGCAGCAGCTTGCCATAGCCCGCCTCCTGCGCGGCGCCCGTGTAAATGTTCGTGAAGATCATACAGGGGAGCAGGGCGTTGAAAGCCGTACCGTTCAGGGCCGCGCAGCAGCCGTCGTCCAGGATGCGGCCGGCGCGCAAAAGCACACCCAGCTCCACCATTAGGCAGATGGGCAATACGACGTTCAGCGTCGTGAAGAAGGAGGACATCTCATCAGCTCCTCAGCTTTTACATTGGCATCAGCACGCCCGGCAGCCAGGTGACCAGCGGCGGGATATACGCAAACGCCAGCAGCACCACCGCCAGCAGCAGCATATATTTCCACGCCTCCTTTGAGAATTCCGCGATGCTGCAGCCCGCGATGCGGGTCGTCACGTACATCAGCGTGCCCACCGGCGGCGTGATGGTACCGACCATCGTGTTGATCGCGAGGATGACCCCGTAATGCACCGGGTCGACGCCGATCTGTTTCATGACCGGCAGCAGGATCGGGGTGGTCAGGATGATGATCGGGGTTCCGTCGAGGAACATGCCCAGCACCAGCAGGCAGAGCATGACGAGCAGCAGCACCAGCCACGGGATGTGCATGATGCCCTCCATGCTCGCAAGCACGCGGGTCGGCACGTTCTCCCACGCCATGATCCAGCCAAACGGCGCGCTCGCCGCGATGATAAAGCAGATGGTCCCGGTGGTCACCATCGAGGAGGTGACCGCGGCGATGATCTTTTGGAAGGTCAGTTCTTTATAGACGAACACGCCCAGCAGGATCGAAATCCAGACAGCGATAACCGCGGATTCGGTAGCGGTCGCCCAACCGGAAATGATCCCTCCCACAATCGCGATCGGCGCGAGCAAGGCGAGCAGCGCATCCATGATCGCCTGAAAGATCTCTTTTGGACTCGCCTTGGGAGAAACACCATAGCCGCGCTTACGCGCGATAAAATAGGTGATAAACATCATGCTGATTCCCATGATGAGGCCCGGGATAGCACCGCCCAAGAACAGCCGGCCAACCGAAACCTCCGCGATCGAGCCGTAGAGCACCAGCGGGACGCTCGGCGGGATGATGGGGCCGATGGTGGCGGCCGCCGCGATGACCGTAGCGGAAAAGCCCTTGCTGTAGCCCTTCTCCTTCATCTCCGGGATCAGCACCGAACCGGTGGCCGCCGCCGAGGCAAGCCCGGAACCGGAAATGCAGGCCATGAAAATATTGGTCAGAAAGCCCACCTGCGCCAGCGAACCGCTGATGTGGCCCACCAGTCTCTGGGAGAGGTTGATCAGCCGTTTGGTAATACCGGCCGAGTTCATCAGGTCGCCCGCCATGACAAATAGCGGAATCGCCAGCATGGGAAAGGAATCGAGCCCCATCACAATCCGCTGCGGCAACGCCATCAGCGGGATGGTTCCGTTGCTGAGGAATCCGCAGAGGCATCCGAGCGCGATTGCCAGTGCCACCGGCATGCCGATCACAATGGAGATGGCAAAAACAAGCATCAGAACAAGTGTCATGTGTTTGCACCATCCTTTCCAGCGTGGAATTCTTTAAGCTGCCGCCAGAGGATCTGCAGAATCCGCACAAACATCAAAAGGGAACAGGCCGGCAGCGACATGTAGACCAAACCCATCGGGTAAGGAAGCAGAGACATCTTGGTATCCCAAAATTCTGCGGTCAGAATAAATCCATAGTAGACCAGTATCGCAAGCAGAAGAAGCGATGCCGCGTTGGTGACGATAAAAAGTATTTTGCGTACCTTTTCCGGAAACAGGTTTATAAAAACTTCGATGATGATGTGGCTGTTGCGTTTGGTGCCGACGATGGCCCCAAGAAAAACGGCCCAGATGAACGAATACCGTGCCACCTCGCTGGTCCAGTCGAGCGAGAGTTCGAACAGACGGGAGATTACCCCCAGCGTTACGGCAATCCCCATTGCCAGTGTGAAGGCGGTGCCGGCATACTCCTCAAAATTATCAATGAAATGTTTCATAGAATCTACCTTCTCATCCTCTCTCAGCGGCGCCTAGCGCGGCCATGGGTGATTTTTACCCATGGCCGGCATTCTGCGGCGCCTTATGATTTCTGTACTTCGCGGACCTTCTCCAGAAGCGCAAGGCCTTCCTCGTCGAGGATCACGTTGGCCACCGAACTGGTCGCCTCCTTGAAGGCGGCGACGTCCACGTCGCGGATGATCTCGATTCCCATGCCCGCCATCGTGTCCAGGATGTCGTTATTCTCCTTGACCTGCAATTCGGACGCATAGACGTCCGCTTCCTTCATGGCGCCCTGCAACAGCTCCTGCTGTTCGGGCGTCAGGCTCTGGAAGAAGGCCTCGTTGATGATGACCACCTGGTTCTGGGAGATGTGGCCGGACAGGCTCAGGTATTTCTGCACCTCATAAAATTTCTTGTTGAAGATGACGATGTTCGGGTTCTCCTGCGCGTCGATCACCCCCTGGCTGAGCGCCATATAGACCTCGCCGAACGCCATCGGGGTGACCGCGGCGCCGCAGGCCTTCATCGGCTCGGTGTTGACCGGCGCGTCCGGGGTGCGGATGCGGATACCCTTGAGATCCTCGGGCTTTCTGATCGGGACGTTGGAGGTGATATTGCGGTTGCCGTACCACTGGGCGATGTCGAGCGCACGCATGCCGGTGGCTTCGATCAGGCCATTGTTGATCTGCTCGCCCACCTCGCTGTTCGCGATCTTCACCAGGTTCTGGTACTGCTCCGCCTCGCCGCTTCCGTCGAGGTAGTACGGCACCATGAAGACCGAGAACGGCGCATAGAACCGTGAAAGCGCGCCCGCGGACGGGACCGACATGTGAAGCGTCCCCATCTTGACCCCTTCGACCAGGTCATTTTCGTTACCAAGCTGGGCGTTCGGCATGATCTCCACCGAAATCTGCCCCTTCGATCCGGCTTCTACAAGTTCTTCGAACTTTTCAAATGCCTTGTGGGAATTCGATTCGATCGTCTGCTCGTGGCCGATCTTGATGACGATCGGATCCTTTGCCGCAGGGGCCAGTTCAGACTGTTCCGTGGGCGCACCGCTTCTAGATTGGCTCGCGGCGGATGGTTTTTCAGATTTTGCGGAACATGCCGCGAACAGCAGCACCGCCGTACAGGCCGCTGCACAGCGCATTAGTTTATTCATTCTGCGATCTCCTCTCATAACATTGCTCTTTTCTGTCGTATTTATTTGGTCACCAGGCCGCCGTCCGTGAAGATGACCTGTCCGGTGATATAATCCGAAGCTTCGCTCGACAGATAGATGAGGGTTCCTACGATGTCTTCCGGCAATCCGAAGTCGCCCATTGGAATCTCGTCCTTCATACTCTGGTAAACCTTTTCGTCCGAACGCAAATCCTTGTTCATATCGGTCTTGATGTAACCAGGGGCGATGGCGTTGACATTGATTCCGTATTTGCCCCATTCGCTCGCAAGCGTACGGGTGAATTGAATAATCGCGGCCTTGGAAGTGCAGTAGGCCAGCCGCCGGTCGGCCGCGCGCAGTCCGGTCTGGGAGGAAATGTTGATGATCTTTCCGCGGCGCTTCTGGGCGATGAACCATTTGCCGACCTCAACCGAGAAGAGGAAAGTTCCCTTGACATTGATGTCCATGACAAAATCCCAATCTTTTCCGTCCATCTCCTCCGGGAATTTGCGGATGAGCACGCCCGCATTATTGACCAGCACGTCGATCTGCCCGAACGCGGCGAGCACCTGCTCCACGAAAGTATGGATCTGCGCTTCGTCGGTCACGTCGACCTTTCCGGCCAGCAGGCTATCGCCGTATTCCATGAGCTTCTCTTTCGCTTCATCGATGTATGCTTGGTTTACATCGCAGATGGCGACCTTCGCGCCATGTTCGAGATATCCCTTCGCATAGGCAAAACCGATCCCATGCGCGCCGCCCGTGACAATCGCGACTTTGCCTTCCATCTCATACAAGTTCTTCATACTGTTTCCTCTCTTTCTCGTTTGAAGCTTCCCGCTAAAGTCAGAGGTGCAGCCCCTGTCCGCGCAGCATTTCAATACTGCGCAGTATCCCACCGATTCCATCTTTGCTGATCATCTCGAGCACCAGGTAGCCGTCATAACCGGTTTCTTTGGCGGCACGCAGATAGGATGTATAGTCCACCTCTCCAGAGCCGAGCACATCGTGCACCCATTTTCCGCACCGGGTGTCCGACAGGTGTAGGAGGCAAAGCTCCTCCCGCAGCGTCAGAACCGCACTGGCGGGGTCCTCCCACGCAATCACGTTTGCCGTGTCGCAGACGGCCTTCACCCGGTCGCTTCCCACCTCACGTACCAGCTGTCGGAGCTGCGCGGCTGTATCGATGAAATTGGATGGCAGGGTCTCAAGCCCAACCGTAAGGCCGGTGTCCTGAAGATAGTCGGCCAGGCGGAGAAGTGAATCCTTCGCGTAAGAGGCGATCAGGTCATAGTCCGGCGGCAGCAGCGGATGGCGCTTTCCAGGTGGGATGACCAGGATCTTTGCGCCCAGCTCCTGCGCGGCAAGCGCCGCACGCCGGTAAAGCCCCAAGGTCATCTCCCGCATTTCTGGAAAAGGGCTGGCAATGTTGATATCCATACTCGGGATATTGAGCGAAACCGCCTCCATCCCGTATTCCTCCAGAGTTCTCCGCAGCTTTCGGTACACTCCGGGCCGGTAGTCCGCCAGGTAAAAATGTGGCGGAGAAACCAGAAACTCCACGCCGCTTATCCCGTTGTCCCCAAGAATACGCACCGTATCTTCCAACGTTTTATTCCAAAGCCAGGAGTAGGTGTTGACCGCAAGTTTCATATGGAATCTCCCGCCTTTCCTGTGGGGCCGGAAAAAGGTATCCCGGCCCCAGGCTTTATATTCAGCCGTTTTTCCCGTAGACTTCGGAAAGCGCCTCTTGCAGTGTCTGATAAAACACCATGCCTTCCTCATCAAGCATAACCGACGGGATGTCCTTGGTCGCCTCAACAAAGCTCTCGCGATCCGCCTCCGACAGTTCCATGCCCAGCTCTACCAGTTTATCCACAATATCAATGTTCGCCTGCGCCTGCAATTCAGAAGCATAAGAAGCCGCCTCGTCCATACATTCGACCACCATCTTCTGCAAATCTTCCGGCAGGCTCTGATAAAACTTTTCTCCGATAAGCGGAATTTGGATCTGGGTGATGTGACCGGTGACAGTCAGATATTTTTGCACCTCATAGAAGTTTTTCACATAGTCGGTGTAGGCGGGATTGTCCTGTCCGTCCACAACACCCTGGCTCAGCGCCATATAAAGCTCGCTGAAAGCAAGCGGTGTGGGTGTCGCACCGAGTGCTGAAAATACTTGTACATAGATATCCTGATCCGGCACGCGGATGTTGAGCCCTTTGAGATCCTCGGCTTTCACAATTGGCTTTTTACTGTTGGTGACGCAGCGGTCGCCATACCAGAACGGCGCCAGCATCCGCAGGCTGGATTTTTCGATGAGCCCGGCATTCAGGTCGTCCCAAACCGCGTCAATCGCCCCCATCAGGTTGTGATATTTCTCCATTTCATCCTTTCCATCGAGATAAAACGGCATCATAAAGATGTTGAGCGGAGAATAGAAGCGCGCTGCCGCGCCCGCCGACGGAATGGTGATCTGCACCGCGTTCATCTTGACGCTCTCCACCAGATCATTTTCGTTTCCAAGCTGGCTGGCCGGATAAACCTCCACCTGAATGCGCCCGCCGCTGCGCTCCTCCAGTAGTTCCTCAAATTTTAGCGCACAGGCGTTTTCATTTGAATCAACCGGCTCGACATGGCCAAGCTTGATAAGGAATTCCCCCTCGGCCACCGGTACAGCCGGGGAGGCGTCTCCACCGGCCGATGCACCGGCCGTCGGCACGGCACTGCTCTGGGAGGCATTGGAGCCCTGGCATGCGGTGAAGAGGGAAATCAGAATAGCTGCTGCGATCATCAGGGATGTCAGTTTTTTCATTTTTTGCTCCTTTCGTTCATACCGGTATATGCTTACGATTCTGGACGGGGCTTTCCTAGTGCTTTGTCCTGGAAGGGCTGCGCTGTCAGTTCTTTGACGGACAGACCACTGCTTTGATACATTCGCCCGACTGGATCAGGTCGATTGCGTCCGCAAATTTTTCGAGCGGCAGTTGGTGCGTGATCAGTTTTTCGGCTTTGTCCGCATTGGTTTCAAGCAATTTCATGGTTTTGTCCCAGGTGGAATGATAGAAGGCACGCGAACCCACTACGGTCTTTTCCTTGAATACAAGCTGTCCACCCACGTCAAGCGCGATGTCCTTGCCCGGTATGCCGACCTCGCACACCTTGCCAGCGGGATGGATAACTTCCAGCGCACTCACGAGCGCGGGCGAGGCGCCGGAGCATTCAAAGGCCACATCCGCGCCGCTTGTGCCTCCAAGTGCGCGCACGACATCCAAAATGTCGGCGCTCTCCGGACGGCGGGTCACAACCGGGACCGCGCCCAGCTCCTTTGCAATTGCGAGACGCTTCTCATCCTTTTCCACACCCACAGCAATTACCTTCGCGCCCGCCTCGAGCAGTACGATGCAAACACCGAGCCCGATGGTACCAACACCGTAAACAACCACAATCTGGCCCCTTTCCACCGGAACCCGTTCGGCGGCGTGCACCGCTACCGAAAGCGGCTCAGCAATCGAACCCGCGTAATGGGGGACACAATCCGGCAGCTTGAAGCAATTTTTCTGGCGCACGACCATATACTCGGTCATACCGCCGTTGATGTGACAGCCCAGGATATCCCGATCGCTGCATATGCAGGTACGCCCCGCTTTACACTGGTCGCATTTTCCACAGAAAATATGCTCGTTGACTGTGATATGGTCGCCAGGTTTGAATTTGGTCACGTTCGTACCAACTTCTTCCACGATCCCGGACATCTCATGCCCGATAACCAATGGAAACTGTGGATGGTATTCGCGTGCGATGGTGTCGGTCCATTTGTAGATGGAAACGTCGGTGCCACACATGCCGACCGAGGTCACCCGAAAAAGAATGTCGTCCACATCCCGCAAGCGGGGCTTTTCAATCTCGATGACCTCGAAGTTTCCCAACCCTTCTTTGACCTTTGCGCCAGCCTTTATTTTTCCCAACAGGTTCATCCCCTTTTCGTCGTTTCTGATGGATCGGCCTATCTGGAAAGATGGATTCCCCGCTCCTCCAGATATTTCACACTTTGTTCAATCCCTGCAATGCCACAGTCGTTGATGATCTCCAGCACCAGATAACCGTCGTATCCGGCTGCTTCTGCCGCTTTGATAAAGGACACGCAGTCCACCGCGCCGGTGCCGAGAATGTTGTGCTCCCACTTGACGGTTGTGGTATCCGAAAGGTGCAGAAGGCACAAATCGTCCTTGACCGTTTCGAGTGCTTGGGCGGGATCCTCCTGCGAAAAAACGTTCGCAGCGTCGAAAACGATCTTTACTCGTGGATCGGCAAGCTCCTCCTTAAGGCGTTTGAGCTGCGCGACCTTGTCGACAAACAGCGCCGGACAGGTTTCGATGCCGATGGTGAGGCCGGTGTATTTCGTGTAATCGAGCACCTTGCCAAGCGTATCCTTACAGTAGTCGAAGATAAGTTCAAAATCAGGCGGCAAAAGCGGGTGCCGTTTGCCCGCGAGCACGAGCAGGATCTCCGCGTCCAATTCGAGACAGATTGCCGTCAGTTTTTTATAGAGTTCCAGGGTCATACGGCGCATTTCTGGGAACGGGCTGGCCACGTTCATGTCGAGGCTTGGGATGTTGAGCGACAGCACCTTCATCCCGTAATCGTCCATGATCTTTTTAAGCTCCCGGAACTGTCCCGGGCGATAGTTGTCGAGATCCCACTGCGGGGGTGACACAAGGAATTCAATCCCTTTGAATCCCGCTTTGCCAAGAATCTTTACCGAGTCCTCCAGCGATTCGTTCCACAGGAAGGAATAGGTGTTGACGCCCAGTTTTATCATTGAAACATCCCTTCTTTCTATAAAATCGGCCGTTTCAGAGCAGCTTTACATCTTTGAGGATATCCCCAAAAATTTCCTCCTCGGTGTACGGACAGCCGCCGATGGGACCGGTCGGAACCGAAACCCAGGTAGTGTTCATAAAATGCTTTTGGGTGATGTTCTCGGAAACGATATTCCCCCCCCAAGTTCCGCAGCCGAGTGAGAAGGTGCGCGCCAGACCATTGAACCAATTTCCACTGTTGCCCGCACGGTGGGGCTGGCGGACCAGAACTTTTGTGGTGCGGGTATTTAGGGCAAGCGCTTTGATATGCTCCTCGTCGACCGAATGGATGCCACAGGAGTGCCCTGCGCCGGAATAGCTGTGGATGCCGTTGACCGTGTCGATGGCCTCCTGGAATTCTTTGTACTTGTAGACGGTCAGCACCAGTGAAAGCTTTTCCCCTGAGAAGGGGAACTGCTTGCCGTAGCCGGTCTCCTCGACGACCAGGAACCCCGTGCCCACCGGGATAGGGATGCCCGCAAGCTCTGCGATATGTGAAACCGGCCGCGCGACGATCTTGCGGTTGAGCTTGCCGTCAATCCACATGGTCTTTTGCAGCTTCTCCTTCTCTTCGGCGTTCACCAGGTGACCGCCCTGCTTTTCCAGCTCCTGGAGGAAGGCGTCATAGACAGTTTCCTGGATGACGAGCGAGTTCTCCGCCGAACAGCCGGTGGCGTTGTCGGTCGTCTTGCTCAGACGGATCATATCGGCTGTCTTGGCAAGATCAGCCGTCTCATCCACAACGACCACCGCGTTGCCCACCCCCACGCCGTAAGCCGGTTTGCCGGAGGAATATGCCGCGACCACCATGTCATGGCTTCCCGTCGCGAAGGTGATGTCACAAACTGCCATCAGTTCCTTGGCCAACAGTTTTGACGGCTCCTCGATACAGAGAAAGAGGTCCTCGGGCGCTCCGTTCAGACGGAGCACCTCTCGCATCTTTTCCACCACAGCGAAAGTCGTGCGTTTTGCTCCTGGGTGCGGCGCGAAAATTACGGAATTGCGTCCACGCAGCCCGAGTACACCTTTAAAGATCGGAGTTGCGTCCGCAGTGGTGCTGGGAATCAAGGCCGCGATGGTGCCAACCGGTTTTGCGATCTTCACAATACCCTTTTCCGGAATTCGTTCCACCTCGCCCACCGTCTTCACCGACTTGATCTCCTCCCAGATCTGGGGGAGTTTTCCGGTGAAGCGTTTGACCTTCGCCTCATAGGTGCCCATTCCGGTCTCCTCAAACGACAGCTTTGCAAGCTCCGCGGCGATTGCCGGGCGGGAAAGGCTATACATGATCGCCGCGGCAAGCTCGTCGACTCGCCGTTGGGAATAATCCCATGCAACGGCCTGCGCTTTGCGGCTTTTTGTAACTAACTCCTGCACATATGCTTTCTCATCCATATATTCTAAATCTCCCTTTCCAATTTCTTACTGGGCGGCACAGTTGTCCGCGCACGCGGGGGTTCCATACGCTGCCTGCAGCGCTTTTGCTCTGGCTGCGCATTCTTCCAGTTTTTTAAGATCGATTCCGGTTTCGTAGCCCATGGCATGGAACATCCGGACAAGCGTCTCTGTAGCGATATTTCCTTTCGCTTTTTTAATATAAGGGCATCCACCCAAGCCACCCACCGCCGCTTCAAAGATCCGCACACCCGATTGCAGCGCGGCGAGCGCATTGGCATATTCGATCCCGCCCGCCTGGTGCAGATGTACGCCGAGCGGCAGATCCACCGCACACGCGGTCGCGTCGCACAGAAATGCGATTCCATCCGGGTCAGCTTCGCCGGAGGTATCACAGAGGGTGAGAGCCGAAAAGCCCGCATCCGCCAGCGTTTTTGCCATACTACAGACCTGCTCGCGGCTGACTCCATGCGGATCGGGGGAATAGCCAAACGCCGCTGCAATGCTAGCTGTGCAGGTCACGCCATGCGCGTAAGCGAGGCGTGCGATCTCCTTCGCGCCTGCGAGTACCTCTTCGATCGTTTGGTTAAGGTTCTCGCGGCTGTGCTTGTCGCTCGCACTGGTGGTGACGAAAAGCTGCCTGGCCCCCGCTTCGACCGCAAGCTGTGCACCACGCAGGTTGGGGACTAGATAGGTGAGCTCTGTTTCCCGCCGCCCAGCAAACGCCTTGCAGATTTCGGCACTGTCCGCCATCTGCAAAACCCATTTTGGACTCACAAAGGAGGCGGCTTCGATCTCTTCACAGCCCGCGCGGATCAACTTTTCAATCAGGGTGATTTTCTCCGCAAGCGGAATGCGGCGCGGAAGAATCTGGAATCCGTCGCGCGGTGCAACCTCGGTAATCTGGATATGACCTTTCATCGATAACTTCCGCCTTTGCTTTTTAAGTTTTTCGTTATCCAATATCCGATATCCAATCTTTAATTTTACTATAACATTTCAACCAAAATTAATCAATATTGAAAGTTGGATAATATTCAGTTTGCCTGATTGTGACTTATTGCCAATCAAATTTTGCACAATAGCGCAGCATTTCCACGATTTTTTGTGCAATACAGGAACTTTTCCCGAAAATTGAAATTTATGCTTGCATCACAATTGGGATTCCCGTATAATATCGATATCCGATATCCAATATACACTATCCGATCTTGATTCCCAATCTTTCAGCAACAACATAAAAGGAGTGTATACTGTTGAAGAAAAAAGGCGCCGATATCATCGTCGATTATCTGGTAGAGGCGGGTGTCCCCTATGCCGTGGGTCTTTGCGGTCACGGCATCATCGGGCTAATGGATTCGCTCTGCGAACGGCAGGACTCCATCAAGACCCTCACCGTCCGCCACGAGCAATCTGCCGGCCACATCGCAGATGTCTACTACCGTGTCAAGCACCGTCCGCTCGCAACCTTCTCATCCTGCGGCCCGGGTTCCACCAACATGGTCACGCCGCTGGCAACCGCTTTTATGGATTCCTCCGCCTTTTTGGCGATCACCGGCAATGCCCCCACCCAGCAGTTCAACAAATGCCCTTTCCAGGAAACCGGGCGTTACTTCCAGGGGGATTACCCGTCGGTCATCCGGCCGTATGTCAAAAGAAGTTTTCAGCCGACACGCGTAGATATGCTTCCCATCGCTGTCCGGCAGGCGTATAATGAGTGTGTCGAGGGACGTCCGGGGCCGGTCAACCTGGATGTGCCCTTCAACGTTTTCCAGGAGGAGGACGAGGTCGAATGCCAGCATTACCGCGACTGGCTGCCCAGCCTCATGCAGCGTTGCCAAGCCGACCCCGCCGCCGTCGAAAAGGTGCTCGGGATGCTGGTCAAGGCCGAACGGCCGCTCATCGTCGCCGGCAACGGTGCAGTCCTCTCTGAAGCGGGCGCAGAGATTCTCGCTTTTGCAAAATTCATGGGCATCCCAGTGCATACCAGTCCGATGGGCAAAGGGATCATTGACGAACGCGATCCCATTTGTCTCGGCGCGACCGGGCGCAACGGCACCTATGCCTCCAACCAGGCTGGCATCCATGCCGACCTGCTGATCGCGCTTGGCACCAGCTTCGATGACCGCTCCACCAGCGGCTGGATCGATGGCATCACCTACGATATGCGGGTGAACAAGCTCATCCAGGTCGATATTGACCCGCGGGAAATCGGACGCACCTATCCGGTTGAACTCGGCATCGTAGCCGACATCAAGCTCTTCATGGCCCAGCTTCTCAAAGCCGCTGAGGTAAAATTTTCACGTGAGAAGCCCGATTACACCGCCTGGATCGGTCGTATCCGGGATTGGCAGGGGATCTGGGACCTTTCGGTTCGTCCGCTGCTCGAAAGCGACGCATATCCCATCGCGCCGGGCCGCCTTATCAACGAGATCCGAAAGGCACTTCCGGAAAACGGCATTTTCCTGAGCGATGTGGGGGTGCACCACAACTGGGCGGTTCAGTTCTGGAAAGCTTACGAAAGTCAGACGATCATGCAGTCCTGGGGCTTCGCCTGCATGGGCTTCGCAACCGCGGGCGTTGTGGGTGCCAAGCTTGCCGCACCGGACCGGCCGGCAGTGGCTTTCGTGGGCGACGGCAGCTTCCTGATGACCCCCCAGATTGTCGCAACCGCGGTCGAGTACCACATCCCGGCAATTTGGGTCATCATCAACAACCACGCGTTCGGCTCGATCCGCGACCTGCAGAACGGTTACTTCAAGCGTGAATTGTGCACCAGTTTCCGTGACAGTGTGTCCGGGGAGCTCTGGAACCCCGATTATGCCGCGTTGGCACGGGCGTTCGGTGCGGACGGCGTACGCGTGGAGCGTCCACAGGACCTTGCCCCCGCACTCGAAGCTGCGATAAAAAGCAACCGTCCATGCGTACTCGACGTGATTGTCGACCGGGACATCGGCCCCATTGGGACAGGTTCCTGGCAGTTTGTACCCTATGCGCCGCCAATGCCCAATTTTGTACCTGTAAAATGATTCCGCCCCACGCCAGGGCGGTGGTCATAGATTCCCCTCGCCGCCATGCCGGTTCAACGGGAAGCGATCTAAAAATAGGGAGTGACAAACAGTGGCGATTGAAACCATCAAAAAGGTCCCTTTACACGAGGTGGTCTACGAAAAACTGAAAACAAGCATTCTGGAAGGGGATTTCCGCCCCGGTGAAAGGTTGAATCAAAGTTTGCTTGCAGACAAGCTGGGGGTCAGCCGGATGCCAGTGCGTGACGCGCTGCGTATCCTGGAAAATGACGCCCTGATCGAAAACCAGATGGACAAGGGCTATGTGGTTGCCAACTTTTCAAGGCAAAAGATGGATGATATCCTCTTTGTGCGCAGTATTCTGGAACCGAAGGCGGTGCTCTATTCGCGCGGCCATCTGAGCGATGAGGATATCTCTCAGATGGGGGACATCCTCGCGCAAGCTTGGACGGAGTTAAAAGCAGGGAACTGGAAGTCCCTGCACAGGCTCAACACCGATTTCCATTTTCTCATTTATAACGCGGCGGGATCTCCGCTCCTACTTGAGCTGATTGAAAAGCTGTGGCACAGTTTCCCAAAATATCTCCTGCACGAGCAGTATGACGCCAATCTCCACTCACTGCACGGACATGAAAATATCCTGCGGTTTATCAAATCCGGAAACTTTGAGGCCGCTGCGACCGAAATGGAGCATCACATCAGCCAGCATTAATCCGCCGCAGACGTAAAAAAGAAGGCCCCGGCAAATCCTTTGATTTGCCGGGGCCTTCTTGCACATATTATGCTCGGTTTAAAGGGTGACGCCGTCCTTAAAGATCGCAAGGTCGCGCACGCCGTGATTTTCGCCGGTGGTGTGCTCGCCGGATGCGACCGACAGGATATAATCATAGAAGGTGCGGGAGAGCTCTTCCATCGGCGTGCCGTCTACGAAGGCGCCCGCGTTGAAATCGATCCAGCCGCGTTTGCGCTCATAGAGCGGGGTGTTGCTGGAAATCTTTACAGTCGGTACCGGGCAACCGAACGGTGTGCCGCGGCCGGTTGTGAACAGTACGATCTGCGCGCCCGAAACCGCCAGCGCGGTCGACGCAACCAGGTCGTTGCCCGGCGCCTGCAGAAGGTTGAGGCCATGCGCCTTGACCGGGTCGCCGTAAGCGAGCACGTCCATGACAGTGGCACTGCCACCCTTCTGGGTGCAGCCGAGGGATTTGTCCTCAAGCGTTGAAATGCCGCCCGCTTTGTTGCCCGGGGATGGGTTCTCATAGATCTCCTGCCCATAGCGGATGAAATAATCTTTGAAGTTATTGATGAGCGCGACTGTCTTTTCAAAAGTCGCCTCGTCCTTGCAGCGGTTCATCAGGATGGTTTCCGCACCGAACATCTCCGGCACCTCGGTCAAGATACTGGTACCGCCCTGCGCGACCAGGATATCCGAAAACGCGCCGACCAGCGGGTTCGCGGAGATGCCGGACAGTCCGTCCGAACCGCCGCATTTGAGGCCGATGACCAGTTTGTCGGCCGGGCAGGCCTCCCGCTGGAAGCCGCCCGCATATTCAGCCAGCTCACGCAGCAGTCCGACTGCCGCCGCCACTTCGTCATCCGCGTCCTGGCAGTTGAGGAACTTGACCCGGCGCGGGTCGGTCTCTCCCAGCACCTTCTGGAATTCACCGATGTTGTTGTTTTCACAGCCGAGCCCCAGCACCAGCACGCCGCCCGCGTTCGGATGGTTTACAAGCCCTGCCAGGGCTTTCTGGGTCATCTTATGGTCCTCCGAAAGCTGGGAGCAGCCATATGGATGCGCAAAGGCATAAAGCCCGTCAATGGAACCTTTTACCAGCTCCTGCGCCTCGCGCGCGATGATCTGCGCGATCCCGTTGACGCATCCGACCGTCGGGATAATCCAGAGTTCGTTGCGAACGCCAACCTTGCCGTCCGGACGGACATAGCCCTGGAAAGTCTGAGGCTTTTCCGGGGAAATATTCCGCAGGGCGGGGGAATAGGTGTATTCCAGCTTGTCGTTCAGATTGGTCCGCAGGTTCTGGACATGCACCCATTCGCCAGCTGCGATGTCCGCCTGCGCGGACCCGATGGCGTGGCCATATTTGATGACGTTTTCGCCTTTTTTGATCGGGGCCAGCGCCATCTTATGCCCGGCTTTGATCTCCTCAAGCGCCGTGACCTGCACGCCGCCCGCGTCGACCGTCTCGCCTTTGGCAATCGGGCGGATCGCGACGCCAACATTGTCATCGGGATGGATTTTAATGAAATTTACCATGGAGATCCTCCTGTATCTTTACTCTGACGGCAGGACGGCTCCGCGTTTATCTGCGAAGCCGTCCGCGAAAAGGTCTTTATTTTACCAGTTCATGCACAACGGCTTTCATGCCGTCTTTGTGAATGGCATCAAGGTATGCAGCGACAGTATCGACAAACCCCTCGTATTTGGTGAGGTCCTCGCCCCAGAAACGGGTTTCCGAAGCTGCCGCCTGTACAAATTCTTTGGACGAAAGCGCTTTCGAATTCTTCGCGAAGAACGCAAGCACCGCAGCGTCGTCCTTGATGTCGTAGCTCTCGCCGCCGCGGCTGCCTTTGAGGACGCCGTCGACAAGCGTATCGGAGGTATAGAAGGCGAGCAGCGCCGCGAACGAGAAGGTCAGGAATTTCGGCAGCTTGCCGTTTTTGGCGACATTGTCGCGGAAGGAGGGCAGCACGCGGGCTTTCCATTTGGAAACCGAGTTGAGCGAAATGTCGAGCAGGCGGTGACGGATGAATGGGTTCTCGAAACGCTCGAATACCGAGTTGGCAAACGCGACAACCTCGTCGTGCGGCAGACGGACGGTCGGGACAATCTCCTCAAAAACCGCAGTCTCCATATATTTGCGGACATCCGGGTCCTTCATGATCTCGCCCACAATCTCAAAGCCCGCCAGGTAGCCGGCCAGGACAGTGGAGGTGTGCGCGCCGTTGAGGATGCGGACCTTGCGCTCGCGGTACGGGGTCTGGTCGTCGGTAAAGACAACCGGCAGGCCGGCCTTATCGATCGGGAAGATGCCGGAGATGTCGCGTTTCTTGCTCTCGATGACCCAGAGCCCGAAGGGCTCGGCGGTGTCGACCAGCTGGTCGTTGTAGCCCAGCTGCGCGGTGATCTCCTCGATGCTGTCACGCGGATAGCCGGTGACAATGCGGTCGACCAGGGTGCAGCAGAAGGTGCAGTTTTCATTGACCCAGGCTTTGAAGTCCTCGCCGAGCTTCCACAGGTCGATAAACTTGTTGACACAGTCGCTCAGTTTATCTCCGTTGTGCTCGATGAGCTCGCAGGGAATGATGATAACGCCCTTGTCAGCGGCGCCGTTAAATTTCTTGAAGCGCTCATAGAGAACCTTGGTCAGTTTGCCGGGATAGGTAGTGGGCGGTGTGCTTTCAAATTTATCGGTCTCGTCAAAAACGATGCCAGCTTCAGTGGTGTTGGAAACAATGATCTTCAGGGTGTCGAGGCACCCGGTTTCCATATAGCGGTCGTACTGGGTGTAGGCGTCGACCGCTTCCTCGACGCTGGTGACGATGCGTGCGTCGTTGACGGTTTTGCCGTCCTGACGGCCGCGCAGAACCACGGTGTAGAGGTTGTTCTGGGCGTCAAAACGCTCAAGGGAACCAAAGGTGATGGGCTTGACGATTGCAATGCCCATATCGGTCACACCTTTTTCATTTGCAATATCGATCATATAATCCACGAAAGCACGCAGGAAATTGCCTTCGCCGTACTGCATGACGGCGATGGGGCGGGAAACTTTTTTGGCCATGTCTTTGTTCAGGTTTTTCATATTCAGATCGTCTCCTCCATCTTTTTCGCTTCGACGTAAGCGTTTACGTTTTCATCATAAATGCAGCTCTGAAAAAAGTCAATAGTCATCCATAAATTTTAATCTCCTTTTTTCAAAACTTGTGGTTTCCTTCTAAATATTCGTCCACATTTGTTGCTTTTGACGAATTTCTCTCTCAAAATGTGAAAGCACTTGTAAAGCGCTTACGTTTCGCTTATAATGCAATTGCAGGGGTGATTTTGCAATGACTATTTATGATATTTCGCGAAAATCCGGCGTATCCATCGCCACCGTTTCCCGCGTCATCAACGGAAAAAAGGGCGTGAGCGAAGCCACCCGCCAGCGGGTGCTCAGCGTCATGGCGGAAAAAGGCTATACGCCGAACGCCTTTGCACGCGGGCTTGGGCTGAACTCAATCAAAACGGTTGGCGTCATGTGCATGGACGTCTCGGATATCTATCTCGCCTCCGCCGTTTCCGCACTGGAGCGGGAATTGCGCGCACGCGGCTATGACGCGCTGCTCTGCTGCACCGGCAGCGAACAGGAGGACCGCAAAAGCTATCTTGGCGTGCTGCTTTCCAAGCGGGTTGACGCGGTGATCCTGGTCGGCTCCCATTTTGTCAGCGGCGACGTCTCCTATATCATTTCCGCCGCGCAGGAGGTCCCGGTGATCCTTATCAACGGATACCTCAAGGCGGACAATGTCTACTGTGTCCTCTGCGACGATTTCGGCTCGGTCTCCGATGCCGTCAAATGCCTGCTCAGCGCGGGCCGCCGCCGGGTGGTTTATCTCTATGACACCGATACCTACAGCGGCAAACAGAAGCTCGAAGGATACCGCTGGGCGCTCACCCAGGCCGGGATGCCGGTGGATGAACGGCTCATCGTTTACTGCGAACACGGGATCGCGGGCGGTATCGAAGCGGTGGGCAAGCTTTTTGACAGCGGCGTCCTGTTCGACGCGGTGGTCGCTTCCGAGGACGAGCTTGCCGTCGCCGCGATCAAGGCTTCTCTTTCCCACGGCCTGCAGGTCCCGCGTGATGTGTCGATCATTGGGTATAATAACTCCATCCTGTCCCGCTGCTGTGAGCCGGAACTCACCACGGTCGACAGCCGGGTGGAGGCGCTCTGCATGACCGCCATTTCCACTCTGTTCGGCGTTTTCGGCGGCAAGGATTTCCCTTCCAAAACCCTGCTCTCCGGGGAGCTTATCCAGCGGCGCACCACACGGTTCTAACCTTTGCGTTTTATTCACCCCAATTTTAAAATACAGTAAAGGATGATTGAGATGGCTAAAAAATTCATGGACGCGGATTTCCTGCTTCAAAACGAAACCGCCAAGTACCTCTATCACAACCACGCGGCAAAGATGCCGATCATCGACTATCATTGCCACATCAACCCGGCTGAAATCGCCGAGGACCGCCGTTTCGAAAATATCGCGCAGCCCTGGCTGCTGGGCGACCATTACAAATGGCGCCAGATGCGCACCAACGGCACCCCGGAGGAGAATGTGACCGGCTCCGGCAGCGACCGCGACAAGTTCGAAGCCTGGGCCGAGACGCTCGACAAGGCGATTGGAAACCCGCTCTACCACTGGACCCATCTCGAGCTGCAGCGCTACTTCGATTACGATGGCGTGCTCGGCAAAGCGACTGCCCAGCAGGTCTGGGATACCTGCAACAAAAAACTGGCTGATCCCAGCATGAGCGTGCGGGGCCTCATCCGCAAATCGAACGTCAAGCTCATCTGCACCACCGACGATCCGATTGACGACCTGCGCTGGCACAAAAAGCTCGCGGAAGATCCCGATTGGGAGGTAAAAGTCCTGCCCGCATGGCGCCCCGACAAGGCCATGAATATCGAGCAGGCCCCGTATACTGGTTACATCAAGACCCTTTCCGAAGTCTCCGGCGTCGCGGTCTCCGATTTTGATTCGGTCTGTGCCGCGCTTGAAAGCCGTCTCGACTTCTTCGCTTCGATGGGCTGCTGCGCCTCCGACCACGCGCTGGATTTCGCTTTCTACGCACCCGCTTCCAAAGAGGAGCTCAACCGCATCGTGAAGGACGCGCTCGCCGGCAAAACCCTTTCGGCGGAGGATGTGCTCAAATATAAGACCGGCATCCTTGTTTTCCTTGCGCGCCAGTATGCGCGCCGCGGCTGGGTCATGCAGCTGCATTACGGCGCGGTACGCAACACCAACTCCCGCATGTTCGAAAAACTCGGTGCGGACACCGGATTTGACTGCATGGGCAACACCCTCGATGCGTTTGCGCTGACCCGTTTCTTCGACGCGCTCGACGCCACCGACGAACTTCCCAAGACCGTCCTCTACTCCCTCAACGGCGCGGATAATGCGATGCTTGGCACCGTGCTCGGCTGTTTCCAAGGCGCCGGTTATCACAATAAGATCCAGCACGGTTCTGCCTGGTGGTTCAACGACACCAAAGCCGGCATGGAGCAGCAGCTCGTGAGCCTTGCAAATCTCTCGCTACTTGGCAACTTCATCGGCATGCTTACCGACAGCCGCAGCTTCCTTTCCTACACCCGCCACGAGTATTTCCGCCGCATCCTTTGCAACCTGATTGGCAGCTGGGTCGAAGACGGCGAATATCCTGACAACCGCGAGCTGCTCGGCAAGATGGTGGAGGATATCTGCTATAACAATACCAAAAATTTCTTTGGGTTTGACATCTGATCCGGTATCGGGCAAATCCCCCGCGCGGGATCACCTCTGATCCCGCCAAACCCTGGGGCCGGGAAATCCCGGCCCCATTTTTACGATCATGACAGCAAGGAGGCTATCCCATGGCGGGCATCCTCACCAAAGCATGCGGTTTTTTGTTTCTGATCGCGCTGGCCTACTTCCTCAAGCGGGTTGGTCTGTTTCGCAAGGAGGACGGCATCGTCCTTTCCAAGGTGCTGGTCAACGTGACCGTGCCGGCCGCCGTCCTGGTGAACTTCCAGGGCGTTTCAATCGATCATGACCTCTTTTTGGTATTGCTTGTGAGCTTTGCCATCAATTTCTCGATGCTCGGCGCCGGCTGGCTGCTGGGCAGGAGGCGGCCTGGCCCGGAGGCGGCCTACAGTGTCCTGAACACCTGCACCTACAATCTTGGCACCTTTGCGCTGCCGTTTTTGCAGGCCTTCTTTTCCGGCGCCGCCATCGTGGTCGTCTGCGTCTTTGACATCGCCTGTTCGATCATGTGTTATGGGGTCAGCTATTCGGTTGCCTGTGCGGTGCTTGGCCGCGGCGGCGCCAAATTTTCCATGCGTGCGCTGCTGCGTTCACTTTTTTCGATGCCGCCGTTCGTTTTATACGTCGTGCTCCTGGCGCTTTCCCCGCTGCATGTGGGGCTGCCCGAGCCAATCATCTCGGTGGCTTCCATGATCAGTTCCGCAAGCGCGCCGCTGGCCATGCTGATGCTCGGTATGCTGTTTGAAGTTGGCCGCGGCACCGGCGCCGCGCGCGTCATCGTCCGGGTGCTCGCTGGCCGTTACCTGCTTTCGGCCGTTTTTGCCTGTGCCGTTTATTTTCTGCTGCCGCTGCCGCAGCTCTACCGCCAGATCATCGCGCTCCTGGTCTTTTCCCCGATCTCCTGCCTCGCGCCGGTCTTTACCGACCGCTGCGGCATCGATCCGGCCCCTTCGGCTGTTATGAATTCGATCAGCATCCCGATCAGCATCCTGTGTATGACCGCGGTTTTGATGCTCACCTCTGTATAACCTGAAACAAAAAACGAACGGATACGGCAATGCCGTATCCGTTCGTTTTTTCTGTTTTCTGATTTTGTCAGCTCACTCCTGGAAGCTCGACGCGCCAACCACGTCATCCACCGGCAGCGAGAAGGAAATCCCGTGCGCCTCTGTGGAAAGGCCGGCCTTTTCACAGACCGCCTGCATGATCGCCCGCTTGCATTCCTTCTTCGCAAGGATCATAACCACTTCCTTTTCGGGCGTGATTGGGATGCCGAAAAATTTCTCCGCCTCGTGGATACCGGTGCCGCGCGCATGCAGGATGGTGCCGCCGGTCGCGCCATGCTCTTTGGCCGCCTCCATCACAAGGTCTGCCAATCCACGGGAAACGACGGTCAGGATCAGTTCGCATTTCTTCTCGTTCATGATTTCCTCCTCTTCACAGGCCTCCGTATCCCGGCCCGCCAGAAAATGCATCGTTTTCGGTCCGCCCACGCTGCTGGCCGGGATGGTGAAGGCGATTCCATTCCCATTCCGTGCAAGTTCCAGCCCGGCGGAGAGCTCAGACAGCAGCAGCGGCGCTTTGGCCGATGCCAGCGCGCTGAGCATCACATCCTTTTCAGTTTCCCCCAGACCCAGGTAATCGAGCAGGACGCTGTCCGCAGTGCCCCGTCCAAGCATGCACAGGTTAAAAAGCCCGCCGTAACGGCCCGCGATCTCGGCCGCTTTTTCCCCGCGGCCGCGGTTGACGATGGTTATGATCAGGGATATCTTTACAGGTTCATTCGACATATCTCGCAAACCCTCCTTAAAGCTCGATGATATCGACGGTTTCCGCGTCCCCGGTTTCTTCAGCCGGTGCCTGCAGCGTTCCGCCACGGGTTTTCAGCCGGTAGATGAGTCCGAGAATCTGGATGGTCACAAGCGGCGTCATCGCAACCATCGCTACAATGCCGAACGCGTCGGTCAGGATATTGCCGCCCACAGCGCCGCACGCGCCCATTGCAAACGGAAGCAGGAACGTCGCGGTCATCGGCCCGGAAGCCACACCGCCCGAGTCGAACGCCACGGCGGTGAACACGCCGGGCACAAAAAAGGTGAGTGCCAACGCCAGCAGATATCCGGGCAGCAGGAACCAGAAGATATGGATTCCCGTCAGTACCCGCGTCATCGCAAACCCAAGTGACAGCGACATGCCAATCGAGAGCCCCGCCATCATTGTGCGGCGGGAGATCGCCCCGCCCGAAAGCTCTTCCACCTGCTTATTGAGCACATGGACGGCCGGTTCGGCGGCGACCACAAAGAATCCGATCACCATGCCGATCGGGATGATCACCCAATTGTACGGCAGGTTCGCAATGGTTGCACCCAGAAGGTTGCCGGCGGGCATGAAGCCTACATTGACCCCTGTGAGGAAAAGTACCAGCCCCAGAAAGGTATAGACCATGCCGACCGCGATCTTGATGAGCTGGCTGCGAGGCAATTTCAGGCTGCACATCTGGAACACGATAAAAAACAGGATGATCGGTGCAAGCGCGAGTCCAACCTCCCGCAGGTAATGCGGGAACCCGTACAGGAACAGCCCGGCCAGCTCTGCCGCGTTCGCGGGATTTGAGACAACCGCCGCGGCATCCCCGCCCGGCGCGGCCTGATAGGTTGAGCCCAACAGCATGACCGCGATGATCGGTCCAACCGAACAGATCCCAACCAGTCCAAAGCTGTCCTCATAGGCGGTCTTGCCCCCGCGCACCGCCGCCACGCCGATGCCGAGCGCCAGGATGAACGGAACCGTGATCGGGCCGGTGGTCACGCCGCCCGAATCGAACGCCACCGCCAGAAAGCCCGGCGGCGTGGAGGTTGCAAAAAGGAATACAATGGCATAAAAGACGAGCAGCATGTGCGCCAGTTTAAACTGAAACACAATACGCAGCAGGGCAAACACCAGCATGACCCCCACGCCGAATGCAACCGCCAGGATGAGGGTCATATTGGGCACTGACGGCACCTGTGTGGCCAGCACCTGCAGGTCCGGTTCCGCGATGGTGATGAACATCCCCATGGCAAAGGATACCGCGACCAAAAGCAGCAGGTTGCGGCTTTCGCTCAGGCGCGCGCCGATGCGTTCGCCCATCGCCATCATGGAGAGATCCGCTCCCAGCATAAACAGACCCATACCGAGGATCAGCAGCAGCATCCCAACGCCGAAAAGCGCCATTGTCCCGCCCGGTAACGGGGCGATGGTCAGATGCAAAAGCAATACGATCCCGCAGATTGGCACAACCGCGGTCAACGCCTCCTTGATCTTGTTTCTCAAATTTTTATTCATGTGTAACCTCCCTTTATCTAGTCACATCGGTCTGCCCCTGTTCCACCCCCTTTGATCTTTATGAAATCTTTATATAATCTTAATATTCTTAATACTATCATTATACCCGAAAAGGTTCCAGCGGTCAATTTTCCGTACAGAAAAACCCCCGGCACGGTTAGGCCGGGGGTTTTGGCTTTTGTATATCAGGCATTACGGTTATTCCACCGTGACGCTTTTTGCAAGGTTGCGGGGTTTATCCACATCGCAGCCGCGCAGCACCGCCGTATGGTAGGCGAGCAGCTGCAGCACAACCACGCCCGGGATCGGCATAAACAGATCGTCCAGCGCGGGCAGATCGAAGCGCCTTCCGTAAATTTCCGGGTCGATCTCAAGCCCCTTCTTGCCGATGAGCAGGACATCCGCGCCGCGGGAATGAACCTCTTTGATGTTGCTGACCATTTTGGGCAGCAGCACCTCCTGTGTGGCCATCGCCACCACAGGAACGCCGGGTGTGATGAGCGAAATGGTCCCGTGCTTGAGTTCACCCGCCGCGTAGGCTTCACAGTGGATATAGCTGACCTCCTTGAGCTTGAGCGAGCCTTCCATCGAAAGCGCGTAATCGAGCCCGCGCCCGAGGAAAAAGAGGTCTTTAAGCGCCTCGTAGCGCTGGACATAGGCTTTGATTTCATCGTCGAGCGCAAGCGCCTCTTTTGCCGCGCCGACCGCTTCGAGCAGGCCGTCGGTCAAATCGCGCGCCGTGTCCGCGCTGATTTTTCCGCCGCACAGCGCCAGCTTAACCGCGATCATGTACATCACCGAAAGCTGGACCGAATATGCCTTCGTCGAGGCGACAGCAATCTCCGGACCCGCGAAGGTATGGATGACATAATCCGCTTCCCGCGCGATCGATGAACCGGTCACGTTCACCACCGCCAACGTGGTTGTACCTTTCTGCTGCGCGAGCCGCAGGGCGGCGAGCGTATCGGCTGTTTCGCCCGACTGGGAAATCACAATTACCAGCGTGCGCTTTGAAAGGATCGGGTCGCAGTACCGAAATTCGGACGCGACGCTGCATTCCACCGGGATGCGCGCCAACCGTTCAATCAGATATTTCCCAACCATGCCCGCGTGCCACGCGGTGCCGCACGCCACAATCGATACCCGGTCAAACTGCTTCCAGAAACCTTCCGGAATGTCGTCCTGCCCCTCAAAGGAGGGCAGCCCGTCGAGGATGCGGGGATGCACCGTGTCCGCGAGCGCGCGGGGCTGCTCGTAGATTTCCTTAAGCATGAAGTGTTCATATCCGCCCTTCTGGGCCTGTTCCACCGTCCAGGAGGCGCGCAGCATCTCCACCGGAGCGGGGGAGCCGTCCGCCTGATAAAGCGCGATCCTGTCCTGAGTGACTTTCACAATCTGGCCTTCTGCGATGAGGCAGTAATCCCGCGTATACTGCAAAATCGCCGGGACATCCGAGGCGAGAAAGTTTTCCCCGTCGCCTTTGGCCGCGATCAGCGGACTGCCGAGCCGTGTGGCGTAGACCTCTCCCGGGTGGTCGGCAAAGACGATTGCGAAGGCATAGGAGCCTTCGAGAAGCGCGCACGCGCGCCGGATGGTACCAACCGGATCTCCGTCGTAGAGCGAATCGATCAGCTTGGCGGCGACCTCAGTGTCGGTGCGGGAAAGAAACTCATAACCCTTCGCGGCAAGCTGGCTGCGAAGCTGCTGATAGTTCTCGATGATCCCATTATGTACCAGTGAAAGCTTTTCGGTGGCGTGAGGGTGGGCGTTCACATCGGACGGCTCGCCGTGGGTGGCCCAGCGGGTGTGTCCAATCCCGCAGACAGCCCTTTCGACCGCGGGATTATCCTTCAGCCGGTCGGCAAGGCATTGCAGCCGGCCTTTCGCTTTGACAGTCAGGATGCTTTCCCCGGAAAAAACCGAGATGCCCGCCGAATCATACCCGCGGTATTCAAGCCCTGAAAGGGCATTCAAAAGGACGCTGGCAGCATGTTTCCTGCCGGCGTAACCAACAATTCCACACATAGAAACCTCTGATTTCTCCGCGCGGCTCAAATTGATGTATCAAAAGCCACCTGCCCGTGCCGCGCGGAATGCGGCGCAGGTGTAATCGAATGCAATTTCAACTTCCCGCTGTCCCCTTTGTCGATCCGGTTGCCCGGAAGTTTTCAGCAGACAGCTTCGCCTGGAAGCGTGACGGAGAGGCATCCGCCGAATTTTCGATCGCCTCCCACCTCGTCAACCGCAGAATGCGGTTCTGGCGCTTAAGGGTTCCTTCTTTTTCGTTATCCACCTCCCTAAATTTTTTTGGCAAACGGTCCCCCTTTCCATTTCTTTTGTGGATTCATTATAACAAACTCCGCCGTATTCGGCAAGTAATCCATTCTATGCGAAAAACACCCGAAATGCCACTCCCACGCATGGAATTTTCCCCTGGAACATGGTAAAATGGAAAAAACAGCTTTGGAAGTGATCCGCTATGGTTTATTTGCTGCGGGACGGCAACCTCCTGCCCGACGACCCGGCCGCCGCCGGGCCACGGCTGTGCATCGCGCCGCCCACAAAGCTCGCAGAGGCAAAAACACTGCTCGGCAAAAACGCGCCGCTGCTCGAACGGCTGCTTGAAAGCGGCGTTGCGCGGCATGAAAGCCGAGATCAGTTCGACTATATCTCGTTCGCCCTGCCCGATCTTGGCAATCTGCTTGCGCCGGCCGAACAATTCAGCGTCTGCCTGACCCATGATCTGCTGATCTTCATCACCGACGGCAGCCCCGAGGTCGACGCGGTCTTTGAGACGATCCGCTCGGAGGAATACCGCGCCACCGGCCTGGGGCAGGTGCTCTATCTGTTTCTCGACCGTCTCACCTCAAACGATTACCTCACGCTTGAAGCGATCGAGCAGGAGATTTCCGAACTCGAAGAAGCGCTCATCACCGACGAAAAAAGCTCCTGCATCCGGGAGATCGTCTCGCTGCGCCGCAGGCTGATGGCCCTCAAGCGGTATTACGAACAGCTCTTCACCATCTGTGAAGGGATTGAACAGAATGAAAACGGGCTGTGTGAAAAGGGCATGCTGCGCTATTTCCGGCTGCTCTCCCAGCGGATCAACCGGCTGGAAAATCATGTTCTGAATCTGCGGGACTACGTCACCCAGGTGCGGGAAGCCTATCAGGCGCAGGTTGATATCAACCTCAACCAGATCATGAAGGTGTTCACTGTGATCACTGCGATCTTCCTGCCGCTGACCCTGATCGCGGGCTGGTACGGGATGAACCTTGCCATGCCGGAATACCACTGGCCATATGCCTATCCGGTGGTCATCTGCGTAAGCGCCGCGGTTGTCGGGCTGTTCATCCTCTTCTTTAAGAAAAAACACTGGTTTTAAAAAAGGAGGAATCCAATTTGAAACGTTTTCTGACCGGCCTTCTGATTCTGTCGCTTGCCTTCTGCTGCGCCTGCTCGCGCGGCCCGGCGCCGTCCGCATCCCCATCCGCGCCGGGCCGGGAAAGCGCCCCCGCCCAAGCGGAATCCGCCGTTCCTCAGGCCGATCTTTCCGCCGTTGCCGGAAAATACGTCAGCGAACCGGAAGGGGTGGATGAACAATACTGGCCAACCCTCACCCTGCGGGAGGACGGAACCTTCCTCTTCCGGGTAAACCTCTTCGCGGGAATGGGCCGGATCGAAGGGAGTTATCTCTTTCACGAGGCTGACAAAACCATCACTTTGCAAGTGGAGTCCCGTAATTTTGAAGGCGGGGTGATGGGGGAGACGATGAATGAATTCTATTTTGACGTTGCGTCAGACGAGAGCCTCATGTACCGCGGCAATGATGACCCGGAGCTCGAGCCCATCGGCGTGACCAATCCTTACGATCTCTTCAAACGCACGACGGAGAGCTCCTCCGCCGGGTAATCCCACATAGAAAGCGTAGCGGTCCGCCTTCCGGCGGACCGCTTTTTAATGCCAGGTTCCGTTCAATCCTTCACCCAGGCAATATCATTCCCTTTCAGGTAGACCATATAGCCGTTCGCGAGCAGGATGGGGGTGCCGCTGTCCGCGAGCTTCTCTTTGTTTTTGCCATTCCAGCCGCAGCGGTAGAGCCCTTTCTTGTCGCCGGACTGGTAATAGTACAGATGTTCCTTCGAGCCAAGCAGGGAATAGCGCGATACATTCTCGAGTGCAAAAGATTTCCGGGTGGCCGCGGTGACAATTGACACGCGGCTGGGGGTGGCCCCGAACGGGTCAAAGCTGGGCAGGCCGGAAATATAGTATTCGTTGGGGATTTTGGACGGCGTATTGCTCTGTTTAATCTGGTTGTTTTTGTTCACATAGTACCATTTCCCAGCGTCCGGATAATAGACCGTGCCGTTGTAGACCTCCGGCAGCCACTCATCCCCCTCGAGCCGCGCTGCCTGCGCAATATCCCCGCCGTCGAGCCCGCACCGGTAAAGCGTCTCATCCCCCTCCGGAAGGTAGTAGAGGAAATCTCCATCCACTTCGAACCGGCTGACCGGTTCGATCTCCAGCTTCGCGCGGCCGGCCCCATCGAGCTTCATCCGATAGACCGCGCGCCCGCCTGTTTTTCCGCCGAGGCAGTAGAAGATTCCCTTCGGTGTGACCCGCAGATTCGATACCGCCGCGTCTCCACTGCCGCCAGCCGCAAGCTTTACAAGGCCGGACCCATCCGTTTTCGCCTTGTAGACAGCGTTTTTGCCGTACCAGTAGACCCAATTGTCCAAAACTGAAAAGTCCGCGACGCTGTAGGCGTCCTTTTGGGCCGCCACGGTAATCCGCTCGTTTGTCGCCGGATTAATCCGCTCGATAAAGCCTTTGACCGCGGTATAGATATAGCCGCCCTGGGTCACCGTGGATTCGTTGATTTCCGCATTTGCAAGCTGAGAATAGGCGGCCTGCTCCGCAAACGCCGGAACCGCCGTCCCCAGCATAAGCAGCACCGAAAGAGCCGCTGCCAACCGTCTTTTCATACAGATCGCACATCCTTTCCTTCTGTCCATATCAAAAAGCAATCCCGCCTCGTATCAGGCGTTCTTTGCCTTCTTTGCTTTTCGGGCCGCCTTCGCGTCGCGATATTCCCGGCGCGCCTTTGCGATCGCGGCGCGCAGCTCGTCAAGCGACGCTTTATTGTGCCTTGGTTTCATGGTTGGGAATGCGTCCAGCATACGCCGGTGCAGCATATTGTGACTGTGGGTCAGTTCATGCAGCCGGTCGTGCAGAGAAAGGCTCTCTCCCCGCTCCAGCAGTGCGTCGACCCGTTCGGACAGGGACATCCCGCCAAATTGTTCGGCCGCGAGCTTCTTTTCGGCGATGACTGCCTCGGTGCGTTCACGAGCCTCCGCCAGCGCCGCCTGCAATGCATCCAGTTTGCCGGAAAGCTGCATCGCGGTGCGCACTGACAGGAAAAGATCCACCGCGAAAAGAGTGGTACAGGAGGAGGCCCACCAAACCAGCGCCACCAGCGAAAGCGACCCGACCAGATGCAGCACAAGCGGATGCAGCAGCTTGAGCGCGAGAACCGCCATCAGGCCGAAGATCAGACAGTTGGCCAAGCAGATACGGCCATGCAGATTAAATTTATGGCTGGAATAATCCCACCATCTGGTGTGGAACAGGGTTTCGAGCAGCCAGCCGGTAAAATATTCAATCGCGCTCATGAGCACCACGCTGCAAAGGTAAAGCAGCGGCAGATTATCCTGCACAGGGGACAGGCAGTAAACCACCGCCAGCGCGCCGCAGGCATAAACCGGAACCACCGGTCCGCTCAGAAAGCCGCGGTTGACCAGCTTATGCTGGCTGACCGAGCAGACAGTGCTCTCAAAGCACCAGCCGAGGAAGGCGTAGATGAAAAAGAGCAGGAGTATCCCGCAAAGCTCCACTGCCGTCATGTTTTGCCCCCAATTTTACCGTTTTATGAGGCGCGGCCGCAGGGCCGCGCCTCAGATAGTTGGTCTTTTTCCGTATCCTTTCCCGGAAAAATGAAAATTGTCCCGCCGTTTACATCTTGGTGCCGACCGCCAATTCGGGCAGGGAACCCGGCTCCGGCGCGATTTCCTTTTCCCGTTCAAGTACCAGCTTAAGCGCTTCGCGCAGCTTTTCCTCTTCCTCTTCGATGGCGGTGGCGTTCGCAAGCATCAGCTTGATGCGGTTTTCCTGGTTGATCTTGGTGGCGCCGGGGTCGTAATCGACCGCCACGATATTCGATTTGGGATTTCGTTCCTTGATGACGCGCATCATGCCCTTGCCCACGATGTGGTTGGGCAGGCAGCCAAACGGCTGCGTACAGACGATATTGGAAACGCCCGATTCAATCAGTTCAAGCATTTCGGCGGTGAGCAGCCAGCCTTCGCCCATCTTGACGCCGTGGCCAATATATCCGCGCACAAGATTGATGGTATGGGGGAAGTACCCGCCCGGTGAAAATTCGCCGTTCTGTTCGATTGCTACAATCACGTCCTCCTGCTTTTTGGTGAGCATCCGGAACACCTTTTCAAAAACCCACGCTTTGACCGCCCCCGGGCGGCCATAGAGCTTGTGATCCATGAGCTGATTGTAGATGCAGTAGAGGCAAAAATCCAAAAGCCCGGGGACAACCACCTCGGCACCCTCCGAAAGCAGAAACTCCTCAAGGTTGTTGTTTCCGAGCGGCGAAAACTTGACATAGATTTCGCCCACGACCCCAACCCGCACTTTTTTCTGGCTGTAGCGCGGCATCGCCGCAAAATCCGCAATGATCTTTTTGTAATTGGCGCGCACCTGTTTATAGCTCAGGAGTCCGCGCCCTTTCATCTCATTGGTCAAATGCCAGGCCCAGTGATCGACCAGCGCGTCGGTCGCGCCCGCTACCATCTCGTAGGGCTTGCACTGGTTTGCCAGCAGCATCAAAAGATCGCCGTAGCTGACCGCATAAAAAATCCGGTCAAGCATCATCGGAGAAAGGGTAAAGCCCGGATTTTTCTCCATCCCCATACTGAGTGAGATGACCGGGATAAAGCCGTAACCACTCTTTTGCAGCGCTTTGCGCAGCAGGTGGATATAGTTCGAAGCGCGGCAGCCGCCGCCTGTCTGGGTCATCAGCAGGGCGACCTTGTGGATGTCGTATTTGCCGGATTCCAATGCGTTGATGAGCTGGCCGATGACCAGCAGCGCAGGGTAGCAGGTGTCGTTGTGGACATTCCGAAGGCCGCAGTCCACAACCTCTTTGCCGCTCGTTTCCAAAAGCTCGACCTTGTATCCGTACTCCCGCAGGATGTTGAGCATCAATTTAAAGTGGATCGGCAGCATGGTCGGGACCAGGATGGTGTAATCCTTTTTCATCTCTTTTGTAAAGACTACGCGCTCTTCCTCAGCCATGGACGCCCACCTCCTTTGCCATGCGTTCCCGTTCGGCAACCGCCTCCAGGAGACTGCGGATGCGGATCTTTACCGCACCCAGGTTCGAGATCTCATCGATCTTGAGCTGCGTGTAGAGTTTGCCGCCGTCCTCCAAAATCACGCGCACCTCGTCGGTGGTGATCGCATCGATGCCGCAGCCGAATGACACGAGCTGCACCAGCTCCATGTCAGGCTGGGTGGTGACGTATTTGGCGGCGTTATAGAGCCGGGAATGGTAGGTCCACTGGTTGAGGACATGCACCTTGACCGGCTCAACCAGATCAGCCACACAGTCCTCCGAAACCACTACGATCCCAAACGAGGAGATCAGCCGGTCGATACCGTGGTTGATCTCCGGATCGATGTGATAGGGCCGTCCGGAAAGCACGATGATCTTTTTGCCGTGCCCGCGTGCGTAATCGATCGCGCGCCGCCCTTCGGCCTTCACATCCCGCATCCAGGCATCATAGGCCTCATATGCTGTTTTGGCAGCGTGCCGGACCTCATGGAGCGTGAGCGTTGGGAACGACTTCCACAGTTCTCCATAAAGCTTTTCTCCCATTTTGCGGGGGATGTGGATGCCCACATGCGGATAGATGAAATTGACCGGCTCCTGCGAGAGTTCCGCGACATTCGCGCGCAGCAGCTCCGGATAGTAGGCGACAACCGGGCAATTATAATGGTTGTCTCCCTTTTCCTCGTCAAAATTGTAGGTGAGACAGGGATAAAAGATGTCGGTCACACCTTTTTCGAGCAGGTTCTCAATATGCCCGTGCAGAAGCTTGGCCGGGTAGCAGACGGTGTCCGACGGGATCGAAAACTGCCCTTTGGTGTAGGTTTCGCGGGTGGAGATGTCTGAGAGCACGACTTCAAAGCCCAGATCACTGAAAAAAGCATGCCAGAACGGCACGTTCTCCAGCATATTGAGTCCCAGCGGCAGACCGATCTTCCCACGCCGCCCGCGCACCGGCGCGAGCTCTTTGATTTTCTGGAGCTTGTAGCGGTAAAGGTTCGGCAGGGTATCCACCGTGAAGTTGCCAAGGGGGCGCTCGCAGCGGTTTCCGCTGATAAACTTTTTGCCTTTTCCGAATGAATTGACCGTCAGGTTGCAGTGGTTGGTGCAATGCTGACAGATTGCCGATTTGGAAGTATGTACGAATTCCCTGAGGTCTGCCGCTGAAATCAGCGTGGACTCTGCGAGTCCCAGCTCCTTTGCGTAGAGCGCGGCGCCGTAAGCGCCCATCAGTCCGGCAATCTCCGGACGGACCACATTGCGCCCAAGCTCCATCTCAAACGCACGCAGCACCGCGTCGTTCAGAAAGGTGCCTCCCTGCACCACAATGTGTTCGCCGAGTTCGGCGGCAGACGAGGCTCGGATGACCTTGTAAATCGCGTTTTTGACCACCGAGATCGAAATGCCGGCGGAGATGTCCTCCACCGAAGCGCCTTCCTTCTGCGCCTGTTTAACCGACGAATTCATAAAAACGGTGCAGCGGGAACCAAGGTCGACCGGATATTTTGCCAGCAGTCCGAGCTTGGCAAAATCCGCAACCGTATAGCCCATCGATTGGGCGAAGGTGCCGATGAACGAACCGCAGCCAGACGAGCAGGCTTCATTTAACATGATCGAATCGATCGAATTATTGCGGACCTTGAAGCATTTGATGTCCTGGCCGCCGATATCGAGGATGAAGTCGACCAGCGGGTTAAAATGCCGGGCGGCTCTCAGGTGGGCCATCGTTTCGACCAGCCCCGCGTCGACCGAAAAGGCGTTTTTGATGAGATCCTCACCATAGCCGGTCGCGGCCGAGCCCTTGATTTCGATGCGGCCCTCGCACCTCGGCAGCAGGTATTCGAGCTGCTCCTTCACAATCTGGACAGGATTTCCCCGGTTGGCGCTGTAATATTCGTAGAGGATTTCCTCCTGTTCGCTCATGAGCACCAGTTTTGTGGTGGTGCTGCCGCAGTCGATGCCGAGATAAGCTTCCCCCTCGTATTCCATAAGGTCCCGTTTCTCGACTGTGTCGCGCGCGTGCCGCGCGCAAAACGCCTCATATTCCGCTTTCTCCCTGAAAAGCGGGTCGAGCAGCCGGGAGGCACGCACCTCATTGGTGGTGTCCTCAATCTTTGCAACCAATGTTTCGTAATCGATCGGCTGGCTGGTTTTTTCCGCATAAAGCGCTGTCCCCAGCGCAACCGCGAACCGCCCCATCTCCGGGAATACGGCGTTTTCGGGCGAGAGGTGCAGCGACCGGACAAATTCCCGGCGCAGGCCTTTGAAGAAGTAGAGCGGGCCGCCCAGGAACAGCACCTTGCCGGTGATCCGCCGTCCCTGCGCAAGGCCGGTGATCGTCTGGTCGACAACCGCCTTGAAGATTGAGGCGGCGATATCTTCCTTGCGCGCGCCCTGATTCAGGAGCGGCTGGATGTCGCTCTTGGCGAATACGCCGCAGCGGGACGCGATCGTATAAAGTTTTTCGCTCCTGAGCGAAAGTTCATCAAGCTCGGTAGGCGTCACGTCGAGCAGCGTCGCCATCTGGTCGATGAACGCGCCGGTGCCGCCCGCGCAGGAGCCGTTCATCCGCTCCTCGAGCCCGCCGGTGAAGAAGATGATCTTCGCGTCCTCTCCGCCCAGCTCAATCACCGCGTCGGTGCCGGGCTCCATCGTCTTGACCACCTCGCCGGTGGCAAAGACCTCCTGGATGAAGGGCATGCCCGCGGATTTCGCGACGCCAAGCCCCGCCGAGCCGGAAAACGCAATCGTGAACGGCTCGTCACCGATCGCTTCACGCGCGTCGCGCACGAGTTCCAGAGTCTTCTGGCGCACCTGGGACATATGGCGCTCATACCGCTGGTACACCATGTTGTTATTCTGTACCACGACAATCTTGACCGTGGTGGAACCGATGTCGATTCCAATTGTCATTCCCATTCAATTCTCCCTTTCTATTCCGCCGTTTTGGGCGGCAAAAGCGCGGCGGGCCGGATATCCCGCAACGCTATAATATCAGCTATTTTATCTTATCACGAATCATTTTTCCGGTCAATTTGTTTTCCGCCTAAAAAACAAGAAAATTCTACGAATTTCGTATGCTTTTGGCAATTTTCCGGCAAACTCTGGGACCGCTTCCATACAATATATCCGCACGGCTTCCTGAAAATACCGTCCCACAGGCATAACCGGCTGAAAAACCGACCATACTTTTAGAACGTAAGACCTTCCAGATTTTGATTCCAAAGGAGAAAGCATATGAAAAACGCACATCGACTGTTATCTGTTTTACTTTCCGTCATCCTCCTGTCCGCCGCATGCGCGGGCTGCACCAAAAAGGAATCAGGCGGTTCGTCCTCCGGCACCGCGTCCGGTGGGACAGGAACCCCCACCGGGACGCCGGAACTGTATATCTATTCTTCCAAAGGCGAGACCGCAACCCAATTTGAAGCAATGTGTAAAGCTTACGAGCAGGAAACCGGCGTGAAGGTGCGTTCCTTCTCGATCGGTTCCGGCCAGGATCATATGGAAACCCTGCGCGCAGAAATGCAGGGCAAAGCCGCCGACCAGCCCGCCATTTTCACCATCCAGGGCTATAAGGAGCTGATCGAATGGCGCGATTCAGGCGCGGCCTATAATTTCGAGAAGGCCCCCGCCGGCGCTTTCAAGGACATGGTGGATGCAATCCCGGAAAATATGCGTCTGACCACCGACGGCGCGGACAGCTATGGGGTGCCTTATAACGTGGAGGGCTATGGCTACATCCTCGACCACCGGATGCTCGCAGACCTGATGGACGCGGATGAAACCGCTGTCTTCAACGACCTGGTCGCTTCTTCGTATGACGAGTTCGCAGCTTTTGTACAGGCGGTTGACGCCTATATCAAGGCACCGTCCGCTGCCAGCGTTACCCTCAACGGCAACAGCTATGCCTTCAAAGCGGAAAAATCGAATCTCGCCAATAATCTGACCGGCGTGTTCGCGGTCGCGGCCAGCGAAAAGTGGACCTATGGCGATCACATGGTCAACGTCGCGCTGAACGCGGTCTTCCCGAACGTGGCGTCCGCCGCCAACGCAACCGATGAACAGCTTGAACAGCTGCGCGGGCCGATCCGCGATTTCGCAAAGGCGCTTGACCTCAAGACCACCTATCTCGCCGGAAGCGACGGCCCGACCGCACGCGGACAGGATTTCATCGTTGCGACCAACTACGGATATGACCCGACCCTGCAGCGGTTTGTCGACGGCAAGGCGCTCTTCATGAAAAACGGAAACTGGGTCGCACCCGCGATTGCGAATCTGGATGCGGACATGGCAGCCCACCTGACCTTCGTGCCGGTCAAACTGCCGATCACCCAGGAGGAAATCCAAGTGGAGGGGCTCACGGTCGAAAAATTCAACTCTTCGATTCCGGTTTTTGTCCCAATGTATTATGCGATCAACGCGAACAAGGACATGGCGACCATTGAGGCGGCCGAAGCATTCCTTGTCTGGCTGAATACCTCTGAAACCGGCAAACGCTATGTGACCGATGAGTTCGACTTCATCCCCTACAATGCCGATCCGTCAACCACCGAGCTGAACAATGCGCTTGGCAACAGCATTCTTGCCTATATGGAAACCGGCCACACGCTGGCCGCGCCCTATCACGGCGCGCCCGCCTCCTGGGGCGGCGACACGGTTGGGCTGGAGTTGATGGAGAACTATCTCACCAAGCCCGCCTGGACCGATGAGGATTACGATGCGATCGCGGACTTCGCCATCACCAAGTGGCGCGACATGCGCGGCTGATTTTCGCGCCCTTCGCGCGCCCGGGGAGTTGCCTCCGGCGGTCCTCTTTCTTGCTCGTGCAAGAAAGAGGAGAAAGAACACGCGCGGGGAGTCCCCGCGGCCCCCGCCGCCGCTGGTTGCTTCGCAAAGGCGGCGGCTCCCTTAGGCTTCGCAACCTGCGCCGCGGCCGCTCCCAATAAAACGGCCAGCTCAGGACTGAACGCAGCGCTTTGCGCTCCCAGCGCGCGGCCACAGGGGGGATTCCTTCCAAAAGGGAACGAACGATGTTTCGGGAGGGCCTGCAAACACTTTACAGGCGAGCCGTATCGGCTCCAAAGAGACGGTCCGCCCGCCGTGCGCCGGAGCCCCGGCGCATGTACATAACCTCATCATCCAAGGAGGCCAAAGAAATGGAAGGCTACTATAAAAAATGGTTTTTTCCGCTGGTGCTTCCGGCAATTATATTATTCGTTTTGGTGATTTTGATTCCGTTTATACTGGGGGTAATTTATTCGTTCACCGGATGGCGCGGAACCTATTTTTCAGGCGGCGGCGCCTGGTATGAATCTTTCGTCGGGATCAAAAACTATCTGCGTGCGTTCCAGAACGAGCGATTTATGCAGAGCCTCTGGTACACCTTCCGCTATACGGTTGTGGCGGTCGTCGCCATCAATCTGACTGGGCTTGTCTTTGCGCTTCTGGTCAATGGCGTGCGGCGCGGCGCGGGCGCTTACCGGACCGTCTTTTTCCTGCCGAACCTGCTGGGCGGCTTGGCGCTCGGCTACATCTGGCAGATCATCTTCAACACCATTTATACCGATCTCCTGTTTGGGCCGAACGGGATCATCCCGGTGGATTTTCTCGCATATATGTTACAGGACCAGACCAAAGCGCTTTTCGCGCTTGCGATTATGATGGTCTGGCAGACTGCCGGGTATATGATGATTATTTACGTGACCGGGCTCAACAACATCCCGGGCGACCTCTACGAGGCGGCGGAGATCGATGGAACCACCTGGTGGCAGCAATTTTGGCATGTGACCGTTCCAATGCTGATGCCATCGATCACTATCTGTGTATTCCTCACGCTCGCCAACTCCTTCAAACTGCTCGATCAGAACATCGCCCTCACCGATGGCAATTTCGGCACCCGTATGCTGGCCATGCAGATCCTGCGCACCACCAAGGACACCACGCCGCCGGATTATGGGCTTGCGCAGGCGCAGGCGGTCATCTTCTTTGTGATGATCGCTGTTATCACGCTGGCACAGGTCTCCTTGACCAAAAAGCAGGAGGTGGAGCTCTGATGGAGGACAAAAAATATCATCACCGGGTCACGGCTGGGGATGCCGTCCGGTATCTCATCCTGACCCTGTTCGCAGTCTATACTCTGATGCCGCTTTATTTTCTGTTGGTGAACGCCTTCAAGAGCCAGTCGGAAATTGTTCGCAATCCGCTCGCGCTCCCGCAGAGCTGGGATTTTTCCTATCTGCAAAACGCGGCGGACAAAATCCACTTCCTCAAATCGCTCGGGCTCACTTTCGTGATTACCGCGGCTTCGATCGCGTTGATCGTTGTCGTGTCGTCGCTCGCGGCCTGGATGATGGTGCGCAACAAAACCAAAATCAGCGGGCTGATCTTTTTCCTGTTCGTTTCAGCCATGCTGATCCCGTTCCAGTCGATTATGTATCCGCTGCTCTCCTTCATGGATACGCTCGGACTCAAAAATACGCCCGGACTCATCGTGATGTACGGCGGCTTTGGACTTTCAATGAGCGTATTCCTCTATCACGGCTTTATCAAAAGCGTACCGCAGGGGATTGAGGAGGCAGCCGTCATCGACGGGGCAAATATCCTGCAGGTGTTCTTCCTGGTGGTATTCCCGCTGCTCAAATCGACCACCGTGACGGTGATTATCCTAAACGGCATGTGGATCTGGAACGATTATCTGCTGCCGTTTTTGGTGATCGGCAACGCCGAAGGCATCAAGACCTTGACGCTGGAGCTTTATTTTGCGAAAATACTGTCAGGGCAGTACGGAAGCCCCTGGGAACTCATCTTCCCGGCGGTGCTTGTTTCGGTGCTGCCGATCATCCTGGTTTTCCTCAGCTTACAGAAATATTTCATCAAGGGCATTTCGGACGGTGCGGTGAAAACCTGACGCGAATTTTTCAATCGGTTTGTCCTTATCCGGCGCAGCCGGTTTTCGCAAGATTGGGAAAACCAGTCCCGCGCTCCTTATCCCGAATCCGCCGCCAAAGGCGACGGGTCGTCGCAGACGACTCTTTGCCGGGGGACACGGGGGTGGAAAGCCCCCGTGAGCAGCCGTCGCGCGTAAGCGCGCTTCGCCGTCAGGCGAGCAGGCTGCCAAGCGCGGCGTCCCTCGTTTTGCCAAAGCAGATTGCGCGCCATTTCTGCCGCAGGCAGCTTTCATGGAGCGCATTACGAGCCGCAGCGAGTATTTCGGAGGCCAACCGCCGCAGAGCGGCGGCTCTTAGGCCGTAGATCGGGGCTGCGGGGACACCCCGCGTGTGTTCTTTGGGTACTTTCTTGCACAAGCAAGAAAGTACTTTCGGGCGCCTGAAAGGCGCAAAAAAACGTTAGGAGGAACGATATGCAGCGTGCATGGTGGAAAGAGGCGGTGGTCTACCAGGTTTATCCCCGGTCTTTCTGTGATTCGGACGGCGACGGGATGGGGGACCTTGGCGGCATCCGCGCAAAGCTCGATTATCTCGAAGAATTGGGGGTCGACGTGATCTGGCTTTCGCCAGTCTATCAGTCCCCGGGCAAGGATAACGGTTACGACATCAGCGATTATCGGGACATTCTCCCGGAGTTCGGTACGCTCGCAGATTGGGACGCCCTTCTGGCCGACGTGCATGCGCGCGGCATGCGGCTCATTATGGATCTGGTCGTGAACCATACCTCCGACCAACACCCGTGGTTTCTGGAAAGCCGCAAATCGAAAGAAAACCCCTACCGGGATTATTACATCTGGCGGGATGGGAAAGGCGGGGAGGAGCCCAACAACTGGGAATCAATTTTTTCCGGATCGGTCTGGCAGTATGACGAACCAACCGGACAGTATTATATGCATCTGTTCACAAGGGAACAGCCCGACCTCAACTGGGAAAACCCCAAAGTGCGCCGCGAAATCAAGGACATTGCCCGATTCTGGCTCGACCGGGGGATCGACGGGTTCCGCATCGATACCGCGAACCTCTACGCCAAACAGCCTGGCCTGCCCGACGCGCCGGTCACAAAGGCCGGAAAGTACCAGGATGCGTTCAAGCTGCATTCCAACCTGCCGGCCAATCACGAATGGCTGCGCGAGCTGCATGATGAAGTCTTTGCTCCGGCGGGCTGCATGACCGTGGGGGAAACCTCCGGCGTGACGCCGCAGGACGGGCGCGATTACACCGATCCAAAACGCCGCGAACTGAATATGATCATCCAGTTCGGGCATATGACCATCGACGTTGGCAAAAACAAATGGGAAAAAGCCGAATACCGCCCCATTGCGCTGAAAAAGGTGCTGACCGCCTGGCAGGAAGGCCTGAACGGTATCGGGTGGAACTGCAACTACCTTTCCAACCATGACCAGCCGCGGCAGGTTTCCCGTTTCGGCAACGACACCCGCTATCGGTACGAAAGCGCCACCATGCTTGCCACCCTCATCCACACGCTGCAGGGCACTCCGTTTATCTACCAGGGGGAGGAGCTGGGGATGACCAATGTGCGGTTTGACCGGTTCGAGGACTTTCAGGATGTGGAAATCCATAATTGGATTGCCGCCGAACGCCAAAAACCGGATTTTAACCCTGTGGCCGCGCTCGCGCAGATCAACCGCATCGGGCGCGACAACGCCCGCACCCCTATGCAGTGGGACGACAGCGAGAACGCCGGCTTCACCTCCGGCACGCCCTGGCTGCGGGTGAACCCCAATTACCCCAAAATTAACGCAAAGGAGCAGCTTGCGAATCCACATTCGGTTTTTCAATACTACAAAAAGTTAATTCAATTAAGAAAACAACATAATGTATTTGTATATGGAACCTTTCAGGATCTTCTGCCGGACGATCCGGCGATCTATTCCTATGTCCGCACACTGGAGAGCGATCAGCTCTTCGTCCTGCTCAACCTGACCGGTGAGGATCTCCGGCTCGATGCAAAACCGCCTGCCGGAAAAATCCTGCTCTCGAACTACACAGGCAGGCCAGTCTGGGAGTCCGGCGTGCTTCTGCCCTATGAAGCGCAGGTCATCCTCTGCTGAATAAACCCCCGGGCCCTTCCCCAAAGGCCCGGGGGTTCTTTTTTCTTCACTTTCCAGCCGTGGAAAAATTCCGGTTCCAGTAGATCCGTTCAAAGGCGTTCACCGGCATCGGCCGGGCAAAAAAGTAACCCTGAACCACATCGCACCCAATCTCTGTGAGAAAATCGACCTGTTCAGCGGTTTCCACCCCTTCTGCCACCACCTGCATCTCCAGATGTTTGGCAAGCGCAACCACATCGGCCACCACCGAGCGACCGCGGCCGCCGTCCGATTTCTCCCCGAAAAACGCCTTGTCAAGTTTCACCACATCGACCGGCAGGCTGCGCAGCAGGTTCAGGGAGGAATATCCGGTTCCAAAGTCGTCCATGGCAAAGGTGAATCCCTGCTTCTTCATTTGGATCATCAATTCCGCCGTGCGGTCGATGTTTTCAAAATCAAGCACGATGTTTTCGGTCAGCTCCAGCTGCAGATACCGGCAAGGCACCTCATACTGTTCCACAATCTGCCGCACCCGTTTTGCAAAGCAGCTGTCATGCAGGTGCAGGCGGGAGATGTTCACCGCGACCGGCACGGGTTCAATTCCCTCCAGCAGCCAGCCGCGCAGCGTTTCGCACACCCGTTCCAGCACAAATTCATCCAGGCTCACGATAAAGCCGTTCTTTTCAAACACCGGGATGAACGCGCCCGGCTGAATGATCCCCTTGGTGGGATGGTTCCAGCGCACAAGCGCCTCGGCGCCTTCCAGCGACCGGTTTGAAAGTTTGTACTTGGGCTGCAGATAAACCTCAAACTGTCCCTGTACAAGCGCCTCCACCATTTCATTTTCGATATTTTTCTCCGCGACGATGCGGTCCCGCACCGTATGATCGTAAAAAGCGATCAGCTGGTCGTGAATCCCCTTGACCTCCTTGCGGGCAATGCCCGCCCGGTCGCTCATTACACTGAGGGAAAGGGTCTTGTCTTCGATGGGATAAACCCCGAAGGAAAACTCCAGCGTATACTGCACGCGGAAGCCCTCGTGCACCTGCCGGATTTTGGCATCAATCCGGGAGATCCGTGCAGCGGCCTCTTCCCGACCGTCATAATGCATCAGGAAATTGAAATTGTCCGCTGAGGACCGCGCAAACGGTTCATCCGGACCCAACTCCTTCCCAAGGATGCGCCAGACGTTGCACATCGTGCGGTTGCCTTCCTCATGGCCGAACAGATCGTTCAGAACCTTGAATTTATCGATATCAAAGCTTACCATGGCATATGGCGCGTCGCCAGAGGCGGCAAGCGCGGCGGTTGCGGCGCGCAAAAAACCATTCCAGTTCATTCCGCCGGTCACCGGGTCGGTATAGGCAAGCCGCTCCAGCTCATGCCGGTTGCGGTTCTTGCTGTGGACAATATACCAGCACATCCCGATCATAACCGTCAGCACCGAGACACACGCAAACAGCGTCAGGCCACTGAGATAACCGAACCGGGTGGACACAACACTTGCAGAAACCGCGGAAACCATATACCAGTCGTTGACCCGGATATTCATGTAAGACATGTACCGCCGCTGGCCGGCGCGCCGGTATTCGATCACCCCGTCCCGGTCATGGGCCATATCATCCCGCATTTTTTCGAGCTGTGCGCTCTGCAGCTCGGTCCCATGGTCAAAGCCCCGAAAAACATTCCCCAAGCCGGGCATACTGTCCGGATGCTCCGGATAGATCAGGATTTCCCCTTTCCGGTCGGTGATATAGGAATATCCCGCGCCGCCGAACAGACGCACATTCAGCGTGGACGCATAGACCGAGGCGTCGTTGGTGGCGTAGATCACACAGAGAATCTCGTCCTCATTATAGACCGGGGCAGCATAGACATAGATGGTTTTGCTGTCCACATAATCCTGTAACGCGTTTGAAACGACGGATTCTCCTTCCAGCGCGCGCTGGAAATATTCCCGCTCGCTCAGATCCATGGTGCTCTCTCCGTCGGTACGGTAGGCAGTGCCGTCCTTCAACACGAGACCCATCCGCTTGAAGCTGGTGGTCCGAACTTCTTTTTTCAGCATCTCAAGGCCCTTTTCGACCGTAAACTCCTCCAGCGAACCTATTGCGCCGGCAATGGTGCGAAGCATCCGCATATCGCCTTCCATCTGCTGCTCGACCACATTCGCCCCTTGCCGCGACACCTCCGAAAGATATTGCAGCGCTTCCTCTTTGAGCGAAGCGTTCACCGAGCGGATATAAAACAGAGCGCAGCAGACCAGGACCAGCACTGCCAGCGTCAGCAGGGCGGCCGTTTGCAGAATATTTTTTTTGTCCTTGGCATTTTGCATACAGTCTCCTATTTTTGCGGCCCCTGCTTTTCCCAGCCAGACTTATGGTAGCATATCTGCAGCAATTTGTCACACTTATTTTTACATCGGGCCCTCTTTTTTGCCGCGGAATACCTTCTCCCGGAGCCACTGCCGAAACGCTTCGAGCTGCCCGGCGGTGTGGAAAAAGTGCTCCCCGCCGGCCATCACTGTATGGCCGCAGCAAAACCGCCGTGCAAAATCGGCCGTAACCGCCGCTGGGCACAGGCTGTCAAGGCTGCCGGAAAGGATCTCGGTCGGGGCCTCCCAGCGTTTGACCGGATGCTCCCGGACGTAGCAGAAATAGTCCCAGTAGAGCGTCTGTCCAAACGGCGTGTCAATCTCCTGTTCCGCCTGAAGGCGCGCTTCGCTCACGCCGGCCGCCTGCATCATCCCGCGGATGAGCCCCTCCATGTCGGTCACCGGGGAGAGAAACGCCGCCTGCCGGATGGGCGCGTCCTCGAGGGCGATCAAGCTGAAATACGCCCCCATGCTGCAGGCGAACAGGCCCAAATCGTCCGATTTTTCCAATGCAAAGTCCAGGACTGTCCGCAAATCCCGCACGCAGTCCTGTACCTTGCAGGCCGTGCCGCCGGCTTTGCGGGCGCCATGGCCGGGCAGATCAAAACTCAATGTGCGGCTGCCCGCCAAATCAGCTTCTTTGGCAAACAGGGCGATCACTTCGTCCTCCTTGTGGGAGAGGTTTCCATGCACCGCCAAAAACAGCCTGCCGCCCGGTTGTTCTCCCCACAGGACGGCGGGGATGCCTGCGATCTCGATATGTGTCCGTTTCATAGAACCCCTTCTTTTCACATTTCATACAGTCGCCTTTCCCAGTTTACCGTCCAAAAGGCTCCCTGTCAATGAAAAGAAAAGCGCCTGCGATCATGCAGGCGCTTTGTTCTTTTTCAGTTTTACCGCTTTGATGACCTTCAGCCGGGAAAATTCCTCGCGGTCTTTTTCCTCCAGCGCGTCGGTGATAAATTTGATCGTCTCCTGATAGCGCGGGATCACGATATTCTCCAGCGCGTTGGCGCGCCGCTGGGTTTTGCGGATTGCATTTGCCAGGCGGTAAACGCTGTTCTCCACCTCGGCCAGCAGGGCGGTGATCTGTTTTACCTTTTCAAAGCAGACGACCGCGTAGTCAAAGCGGGAATTGGTCTGGTCGATGCCATAGCACATCTCGATCTTCCGCTCGGCCAGATGCACATTGGGGATTTCCACCCCCATCACACTGCGGTAGGTGATGGACAACCCATCGTCAATCGGAACCGCCAGCGCGGTCTCCCGGACCACGCCGAGGGTGATATTCGCATCCTGCAGCGCCTCATAAGCCTGGGCATAGGTACTGCTGATCTCGCCGCGCAGGGTCTTTGCCTTGTCGATGAGCAGCATCATTTCCCGGATGAGGATATTGCGCTTGCGGTCGAGCAGGTCGAACCCCAGCGTCGAAAGCGACAGGGATTTCTGCAGCGCCATCAGGCTGCCCTTGGTTGGGGTCACATTCAGTTCATTTGCCATCTTGCTCCCTCCCGGCGCGCCCGGTTACGACGCCGACGGCGCGCTGCCGAACTTTTCAAGCGCGGCCTCGGGACGGTAGTACTGGGCGAGCACTTTTTCACTGACGCGGTCGAGCTCCTCACGCGGCAGCAGCGAAAGCAGCATCCATCCAAGGTCGAGCGTCTCTTCGATCGAACGATTTTCCCGCGCGCCCTGGTTGACAAAGTGCTGCTCAAACATCCTGCCGAAATACATATACTTTTTATCCACCTCGGACAGCTCCTCCTCACCAATGACCGATGCGAGCGCCCGCGCGTCCTGTACCTTGGCGTAGGCGGCGAACAGCTGATTGGAGCAGTCGGAATGGTCGGCGCGGGTATAGCCCTCGCCAATGCCGTCCTTCATGAGGCGGGAAAGGGAAGGCAGAACCGCGATCGGCGGATAGACGCCGGTCTGGTCGAGCTGCCGGTCGAGCACGATCTGGCCTTCGGTGATATAGCCGGTGAGGTCCGGAACCGGGTGGGTGATGTCGTCATTGGGCATCGTGAGGATTGGTACCTGGGTGACCGAACCGGAACTGCCCTCGATGATCCCGGCGCGCTCATAAAGGGACGCCAGGTCGGAATAAAGATAGCCGGGGAAGCCCTTCCTGCCCGGGATTTCGCCCTTGGAGGAAGAGAACTCGCGCAGCGCCTCGCAGTAGGCGGTGATGTCGGTCATGACAACCAGCACATGCATGCCGTGCTCAAACGCAAGGTATTCCGCGACGGTCAGCGCACAGCGCGGCGTCAGGATGCGTTCGATGATCGGGTCGTTCGAGAGATTCAGGAACATGACGACCTTTTCCATGACACCGGCCTCTTCAAACGAGCGGCGGAAGTAGTCGGCCACGTCGTTCTTGGCTCCCATGGCGGCGAAAACGATGACAAAGTTCTGTTCATCGGTGCCGGAAAGGCGCGCCTGACGCACCATCTGAACCGCGACCTTGTTGTGACCCATGCCGGAGCCGGAAAAAATCGGCAGCTTCTGGCCGCGGATCAGAGTCGCAAGCGCGTCGATGGTGGAGATGCCGGTGTTGATATAGTTGCGGGGATATTCGCGGGTGACCGGGTTCATCGGCTTGCCGTTGATGTCGGCGCTCTTTTCACAGAAAATCTCCCCCAGCCCATCGATCGGGCGTCCGGAACCGTTGAAAATACGGCCGAGCACCTCGGTGGAAAGCGGCATCTCCATCGGGTGCCCGAGCAGGGTGGTCCTCACGTTGGTGAGCGACATGCCGCGGGTGCCTTCAAACACCTGGATCACCGCGCGGTCCCCCTCAATCTGCACCACACGGCCGAACCGCTGTTCGCCGCTTTCCATCTTGAGCGCAACCATTTCGTCGAACGAAACACCCGCCACATGGTCCAACGCGATCAGTGGGCCGTTGATTTCATTGAGTCCTACAAATTGCAGCATTCCTGACCGCCCCCTTAAAACGCACGATCAAGCTTGCCCAGCTTGTCGTCGATTTCTTTATAATAGTCGTCAAACAGCGCGAGCTGATCGTTCGGGATATCATATTTGATCTTGGTGATCTTTTCAAAAAGGCCGGTATCGACAATTTCGGAAATCGGCACGCCGCGCGCCACGACTTCCTGGCATTTTCGGTAGAAATAGAGCACCACCTGCATCATCTTGAGCTGTTTTGGGAGGGGGACGTAGGTGTCGTCGCGGTGGTAGGCGTTCTGCTGCAAAATGCCGACGCGTACCACCTTCGCGATTTCGAGCACCAGCTTCTGGTCGTCCGGCAGCACGTCGGAGCCGATCAGCTTTACGATCTCCATCAGCTTGTTTTCCTCGAGCAGCAGGGTGGAAATCTCCTGCCGCCGTTCGAGAAAGTCAGGGGAGATGTTCTTTTCGTACCAGTCCGCCAGATCGTCCAGATATTCGCTGTAACTGGTGTTCCAGTTGATCGCCGGATAGTGGCGGGCATAGGCCAGGTTCTTGTCGAGCGCCCAGAAGCAGCGCACAAACCGCTTGGTGTTCTGGGTGACCGGTTCGGAGAAGTCCGCGCCCTGCGGCGAGACCGCGCCGATGATCGAGACCGAACCTTCCGTGCCGTTTAAATTCTTCATATAGCCGGCGCGCTCATAGAATTGGGAGATCCGGCTCGGCAGATAGGCGGGGAAGCCCTCCTCGGCGGGCATCTCCTCCAGGCGGCCGGAGATCTCCCTGAGCGCCTCGGCCCAACGGGAGGTCGAATCAGCCATGACGGCGACGTGGTAGCCCATGTCGCGGTAATATTCCGCCAGCGTGATGCCGGTGTAGATCGACGCCTCGCGCGCCGCGACCGGCATGTTGGAGGTGTTTGCGATCAGCACGGTGCGCGCGGTCAGAGGCTTTTGGGACTTGGGGTCGATCAGGTCGCCGAACTCCTTGAGCACCTGGGTCATCTCGTTGCCGCGTTCGCCGCAGCCGATGTAGACGATGATGTCCGCGTCCGACCATTTGGCAAGCTGATGCTGGGTCATCGTCTTTCCGGTGCCAAAGCCCCCCGGCACGGCGGCGGTGCCGCCCTTGGCAATGGGGAAGAGGGTATCGATAACCCGCTGTCCGGTGATGAGCGGGCGGTCGATCGGCAGACGCTCTGAGACCGGCCGCGAAACGCGGATGGGCCACTTCTGCGCCAATGCGAGATCGTGGGTTCTGCCCTTCTGGTCGCGGACGGTAATGAGCGTGTCAAAGACCCGGTAATCCCCATCCGACCGGACCGAAACCACCTCGCCGGAAAGATCCGGCGGGCACATGGCCCGGTTTTCGATGATGGCGGTCTCCTGGGTGACGGCGTAAACGTCCCCGGGCGCGAGCATATCGCCCGCCTTCACGCGAATCTGGACAGGCCACTTCTTTTCGGTGTCGAGCGACGGGATGTCCGCGCCCTCCGGGATGAACGGGCCGGACTGTTTTGCAATCTCGCCGAGCGGCCGCTCGATGCCGTCAAAGATGTTCGAGAGGATGCCCGGGCCCAAGGTCGCGCAGAGCGGCCCGCCGGTGCCCTGCACCGGTTCGCCGGGCTTTAGCCCGGTGGTGACCTCATAGACTTGGATAGTGGTCACCTCGGAAGAGATGTTGATGACCTCTCCGATCAGGCGTTTGTGCCCGACGTAGACCATCTCCATCATTTGAAAATCAACAGCGTTTTTTACGGTGACAACCGGGCCGTTGATTGAGTAAACTACATTTTCATTCAATCTTTATCCCTCCGTCGTCACGCAAAATTAAAGTTGGAATGGCTGTAGAACCAATCCTTCTGTTCGGCAAGCGCCGCGTCGAGGCTCAAATCCGCCTCGATCCCACGCGCAAGGTTATACAGGATCGGACCGCCGAGCGTGATATTCTCGTCGTCCGCCGTGATGGTGCAATCGCCGTAAATCTCCTTGATCAGATTGGAAAACCGCAGGTCCGCCGTACGGACCCGGATCTCGCTTCCCGGATAGAAAAAGTCCTGGGCAAGCATTTTGACCCGTTTTTCAAAAAACGCGTCGTAGGAGCCGCTTGCCGCGAAGTCCGCAAGCCTTTTGCGGGCCGCTTCGAGCACCTCGCTGAGGTACTGTTCGCGCCGCTGATAAAGCTGCTTTTTGAGCGCGAGGGTTTCCCGGGAAATTTCCTTGATATTTGCTGTCTGGATTGCGGAAATCTGTTTTTGGATTTTATGGTAAAGCTCCTCGAGGAGGCGGTTTTCCTCCTTTTCGAGCTCATTGTGTTTGAGCTGTTCGGTATCAGCTAAAATCTGTTCGCGCTCGGCGTTCGCTTTTGCCAGGATCGCCTGTTCAAACGACTCCAGCTTGGTTTCAATCGTCTGTTGCTGTGTCATATCATTTCACCTCATTCTCATGCAAAGTCTGCCGAATGAGCCGGCCTTGCTATAACTTCACGCCGATGGCCTCGCTGACATATCCTTCGATCATCTTCGAGACGTCCCCCGAACCGTGCCGGTCCGGGACCTCCACGATGAGCGGACGTTTTTGGGTCAGCTTGTATCGGTAGATGGCCTGCGGGCAGGCATTGATGAGCTTTTCGGTCATCAGCACGACGCCGATTTCCGGGTCCGCCATCACCCGCCGGAGTGACTGCAGGACTTCTTCATGCGAGTGGATAACCTCGCCTTCGATGCCTGCAAGGCGCATGCCAACCATCGTATCGGCATTGTCGCTGAGCGTATAAAATTTCATGGTATCAACCCCTTTTCAGGTGTCGTTGCGATCGTTTCCCTCATATTGTCACAAACTTTGCGCAGGCGCTGTCAAACCCGGCATCAAAGCTTGTTGATCAGCAGAATTGAAATCAGCAGGCCGTAAAGCGCGACGCCTTCGCCCAGAACCACGAAGATCAGCGTCTTACCGAAGGCTTTCGGGTCCTCGGAGAACGCGCCGATCGCGGCGGGGGCGGTGGAGCCGATTGCGATGCCGGCGCCCAGGCAGCTAAGCCCGGTTGCAAGCGCGGCGGCCAGATAGCCCAACCCCGCGTTATTGTCCGCCGCGGCGGCAGCGGCAACGGTCGCGGTCGCCGGATCAGCCGCGGCCGAAACCCCGACCGACAGGGTCACAAGCAGCACCGCAGCCGTGAGGAACACGCCCGCGTTGGCGATGACGCGACGCCTGGATTTCGGGGTGGAACCGGATTTCAGGACAGGGACAAGCAGGATCGCCGCGAGGAGCACTGCGGCGGTTGGAATCAAAAATAACATCATCTTTCTTAACCTCCAATGAATTCATATTTATCAGGTTTCTTCTGTGGGGGAAACGGTAATCGGTGTAAAAGGTTTGCCGTCGCCGTCGAAATAACGGCTGAACATTTCATAAAATTCCAGGCGCAGTACCTGGATTCCCACGATGAGCCCTTCCATGCCGATGACAAACAGGTTGCCGATCACCACCACAAACGGGCTGCCGGTCGAGCCGACCATTTCGGACAGCGCGAACACCACCGCCATCATGCCGGCATGGCTCAATACAAAGCCGCCGACACGCAAAAAGGACATCGTGTTGGAAAAGAAGCTCAGCACCACCTCGAACAGCTCGAAAACGCCTTCGGTCAAATAGGCGCCCAGGCCGTCGTGGGGTTTTGCTTCGGAAAACGGGACGCCGTGCGCAAGCTTGCCGATCGGCTCCTTGAACAGGATGACCACAAGCGGCAGCACGATCAGCCCCAGGACATAGCTCATGCTGAACAGGTTTTTGCCGGTGAGAAAAATTGCCACCGCGCCGACCAGGATGGAGCCGTAGAAGACAAGCCCCGCCACGCCGTTCGCGGAAAAGAATGCGCGTTCAAAGTCGTGCCGCCGAAATCCGATATAGACGTCCAGCAGGATCGAAATGATAATGAGCGCCACGCCCAGCCCGACCGCGCCGAGCAGGATGATATTGGTCATATCGGGCGCCATGACTTCGATCGGCTTGCCGGGCAGCCCCATCATTCGGAACACCGGGTCAAGCAGGTGCTCAAAACCGAACACTGAACCGTACAGGGTCCCGAAGATACACGAAAAGATACCGACCCGGTTGATCACCCTGCCGATGTTCATCTTTTTAAACTTCCACAGCAGCGCGCCGGCAATCACGAGCAGGAGCCCCTGCCCCAAATCGCCGAACATGATGCCGAAAAGCAGACTGTAGGTGAAGGCCACGAACGGCGTCGGATCAAAGTCGTCATAGGACGGCAGGCCGTACATCTCGACGAACATCTCAAACGGTTTTGCAAACCAGCCGTTTTTGAGCTTGGTCGGCGCGGTGACGCGCTTATCCGAATCGTGCGGCTTGAGCTCCACCGAAACGCCGCTGAGATCCTGCAAGCTCTTTGCGAACGCCTGTGCGCGGTCCTCCTCAATAAAGCCGGTGATATAGAATACATCCAGGAACTGCCGTTTCAGAACCGAAACATATTTTCGCATCTCAAACGAATCGGAAAGGAATTTGAGGCGGGTATAGACCTCGTAAAAGGCATCCTTCTTTTCTTCCACCAGTTCGGCAATTTTGCGTTCCACCCGCCCGAGCTCCAGCCGGTTCTCCTTGAGGGTATGCTCCAGCTGCTCAAACGCCTCCTCTGGGGTACCGTGCACGAAATCGGGCACCCGCAGCCGCTCAAAGTAAAGCGAGGAGAAGATGTCGTCCACCACCGGAGCGTTCTCGATCAGCGTGAGGTAAAGTCCCCACCGGTAATCCTGCTCCACGTCGAATGGGATGAAGATGAACGGCTTATCCGCGTAAAGAGACAGCTTCTGATAGCTGTCCAGCGGGATGCGGCCGAACCGCGGCCGGATATATTTGCAGGAAAACAGGTCGTCGAGGTCGACGTCCAGCTCGTTGATGTGCTTTAAGTGCACCAGCACGCTGTTGTCCTGTTCAATCTCGCTTTTGAGGAAGTTGCGCCGCTCATTGAGCAGGTCAAACCGCTCTTTAAACTCGTTGTAAAAATCGATGTAGTACTGGTTTGAGCGTTTCAGCGACTCTCCGGGCCGCGTTTTGTCCTGCGGCATCAGCTTCGGGTTGAGCCCCGCCGCGACCCCCAGGTTGGTGAGCCTCCCAAGCGGGTCGAGATACGGGTTTTCATCGGAAAGCGGCACAAATCCATGGATTCCCTCAACCGACTGCATCGACTTTTCGGGATGAAAATCGCCCCTGTCCAAACATCGGATGATCACATCATCCAGGCGGCTCATATCGCCAATGATGTTGACCAGCGACAATTTGGCTATCGCCATATTACTCCCATCCTTTCTCCGGCAACCATTTACACCCCACGGAATCCCAAAAAGCCCTGCGCGCCTGTTGCCGGCTTCCGGCGGGGCCTGTAATACCCAAGTATCTGAAAACCGCCCTCATGCGGAATAGAGCAGTTTTTCAATTTTTTCCGGAGGCAGATGGTACCGCACGCCTTCAATAATGCGTATGATATTTTCCACTTCCATTGTGCGCAGAAGCATCAGCGCGGTAAAGACCACCTGCGGGTCTGTCGAGAAGCGCAGCCGTTTGAGATCCAGCCGGTACCGGATGTTGCCGGTCGCGCCTTCGATATAGGTGGTATCGGGGGTGATCACCTTCCCGTAGATGGTCCGCGAGAGCCGCTGCAGAAACTCCTGCGCATCCCGCGCCGCAATCAGCTCGTCGAGCGTCCTGCGGCTGAGGCGGCAGGTAAACGGAAGCAGCATCGCGCGCACCTGGTCGGGCGACGCATGAAAATACGCTTTCAGGCGGTACATCATGTTGATATTCATCAGTTCCGCCCGGATCGTGACCAGCTCGGTGAGTTCCTTGCGCGCGGTCCCGCGCGCGGATCTGCATACCTGTCCGAGCAGCGTTTCAAAGTAATAGGTGCGCAGCGCCAGCTCATAAGCGGTGTAATCCACCTGGTTTTCCACCTGGGGATGCGCTTCCATGCACTTTCGGAAGACCGGCCCAAATTCGGTGTTTTCAATGATCTTCACCACCTGGCCGACATTCTTCACACCGACCAGATCGAGGACATGAAAGCTGATATACGGCTGAATAAAGGTCGGCAGGCTGGCGATATATTCGTCGTCCGGCCGCGCGGAAATGATGTCGCGCAGGCAGGCGAGAATCAGCTCGATCTCGATGTCCATTACAACATAGTTATAGATGCCCTCGTTTTTCGGCGCATACCGGATCAGCCGGACATAATGGTAAAAGGCGTCCTTGTGCAGCAGGCTTTCCAGCTGCCCGCGGTGGACAGTCGATTCCTGCACGCCCGCGAGCGCCGGGGCATAGGAGGTCTTTTCCTTTAAAAAGGCGGCGATCTCCTGCACCGACTGCTTGCGCAGCAGTTCATCATACTGCGCCGGGGAAAGCATGTTCCCGTAAATGGCGCGGCATTTTGTCATGATCGCGTTTGCATATTGCGGCATTGGATCACCCGCCTATACAATGCGAAACGATCTGCTCCACCCATTCGCCGCTTTTCCGCTGGAACTGTTCCTGCAACCGCTGTTCCTGCTCCGCGTAGCTCCTGCGAATTTCAAGGAGCTTCTCATTTTTTTCCGCTTCGGCCTGTGCCTTGTAATAGTCGATGCGGTGGTCACAGCGAGCCCGGTACTGCTGTGACATTTCCTGTTTGTAATCGCTCATATGGTCTAGGATTTCCCGGCGTTGATCCTGGGCCTCCCGCACAATCTGCTGTCCTTTCTGATCGTACTCGACCAGGAGCCGTATAAACCTTTCCACCATACCATCCCTTTCTTGCGCGGGTGCAATCAACCCGTTTTATCATCTATCTAGTTTATTCCCCTTGCATTCAATTTGCAAGGTTAAAATTAGACGAAACCGCGAATTCTATTTTTTCCTGTGTTTCGTAACCAAAAATGAGAAAACGCTCGCAGCTTTTTAGAACTCCTGCCCAAATTTTATCTGCTCTAATAACAGGACGTGCACATATTATCCCTGTATTTTGTAAAATTCCCGAAATATTTTCTGTAAATCCACACTGTCCAGGAATACCTTTCCAATTACTTTTTGTATAATTTTCTACCATTCCCGGTTGATTTTTCCGTTCGACACCGCTATACTTAAAATACGTATAGATATCGTCCGCATACGGACAAATTCAGAGGGAGGTTACACGCAATGAAAAAAAGTTTAGGCCTGATCAGCCTGACGCTTGCCCTTGTTTTTGTACTGTCCGTCCCCGCGTCGGCAGCTGCAATTATCTCGGGCGACAGTTTCACCACCGGTAAGGACAAATACGGCAAGAGCAAAAATGAATGGGTCACCGACCGCTACGAGCCGGAGGAATTCGACATCTATGACGGGACCCTCTATCTCTCAGTCGGCAAGAGCGGCTACTACCAGTACCGGCCCGATGACCAGAAAGATAAGTTTTACGCCCTCCAGGGCCGCAAAATGAAGGTTGAAAAAACTTCTTCAAACACTTGGACCGCGACCGTCAAAATCAACATCGACAACAACTGGACCACCAGTGACAGCTTTACCAAAAAAGCGCAGTTCAGCCTGGAGCTGGTGGACAGCAAAGGCAAGGCGCTCAAGCACCAGCCAGCCATCGCCCTGCTCAAATCCAATTCCAAATCCCCGGTCCTCCAGTATTATAACCCAAAAACCAAAACGGGCTGGGGTACCGCCTATACCTATCTCAACGGCGACGATGAAAAAGAGGATCTTATCCTCGAAGACGGCTGGCACACACTGCTCATCAAGGCCAACAAAGGCGTCATCACCTATTACTTCGACGAAAAGAAGCTCGGCAACTGCACCCTCTCCCAGACCGACGTCTATCCGTCCTATATGAAGCTCAACGTCTATAACTATAACCGCCCGGCCATGGCGCAGTTCGATAACTGCTACCTCTATGACGGCTCGTACATCATCCGCCAGCTTTCCTCCGACGCGCAGGACAAAAAAGAGGAGCGGCTGGAGATCTCCTACGAGAAGAAGCGCAACAAATGGGAGGACAGCCACACCATCTATAAGTTCACAGAGGACTTCAAGGGCGCAAAAGGCACCATCAAAAAGGGCAGCTACAAGCAGAGCCAGTTAAAATCCAAGCTCGGCGTCAGCTGCAAGAGCTACACCGACGACGACTACGACGAGTACGTCGACGCGCTGAAAGATGCGCTCAAAGGAGTCGATTATTCCACCCGCGAGGACAAGGAGATGCCTGACAGCTATTGGGACCACTAAGGATGCGAGCTGTTTTGGGCTCCCGGCCAAAACAGCTCGCATCTCATGGGGACGGGTGAGCCGCCCTTCCCCATGTGCCCCATCCTTCCGGGGCTTCTGCTTCTAAAGCTGAAAACGGAACCGCGCTGCGGTTCCGTTTTTTGTGCGCCGCGCTTTGCCTGCCCGCGGCGCAGCCGCATGAAAAGTTTTTGAAAGGGGGGTGGGGGGAACCTTCTTTCAAGAAGGTTCCCCCCACAGCATCCTTCGCCGCGAAAAGCGGCGTCCATAGAAAAAGCCCGCCATCGGCGGGCCTTTTTTATGGATCGTTATCCCTTTTTCGACATCTGCTCGCGCATGCGCAGGGCATGGTCGAGAATCCGCTTGCGGATACGGATCGATTTTGGCGTGACCTCAAGCAGCTCGTCATCGCCAAGGAACTCGAGCGATTCCTCCAGCGAGAAGCGGCGCGGCGGAATCAGCCGCAGCGCATCGTCCGAACCGGAGGCGCGGGTATTGGTCAAATGCTTGGTTTTGCAGACGTTGACGGCAATATCCTCGCTCTTCGGGGACATCCCGACCACCTGTCCGGCATAGACCTTTTCTCCCGCGCCCAAAAAGAGCGTGCCGCGTTCCTGCGCGTTGTAAAGCCCATAGGTGACCGCCTCGCCGGTTTCAAACGCGATCAGCGAACCGTTGCTGCGGCGCGGGATCTCCCCCTTAAACGGCGCGTAACCGTGGAAGAGGGTGTTCATGATGCCCTCGCCCTTGGTGTCAGTCAAAAATTCGCTCTTGTAGCCGAACAGCCCGCGTTCCGGGATAAGGAACACCATCTTCATGCGGGAACCGACCGGCTCCATCGACTGAAGCTCGCCTTTGCGCACGCCCATCTTCTCCATAACCGCGCCGGAGGATTCCGCTGGAACGTCAATGGTCAGCTCATCGAACGGCTCGCAGAGCTGGCCGTCGATGGTGCGCATCAGCACTTTTGGGGTGCTGACCTGGAATTCGTAGCCCTCCCGGCGCATGTTTTCAATCAGGATCGAAAGATGCATCTCGCCGCGCCCGCAGACCACAAAACTGTCAGCGGTGTCGCCATCCGAAACGCGCAGGGAAACGTCGCGCAGAAGTTCACGCTGCAGCCGGTCGCGGATCTGACGGGTGGTGACAAATTTACCCTCCCGTCCCGCAAAGGGGCTGGTGTTGACCGAGAAAGTCATCTCGACGGTTGGCTCGGAAATCTTGACGAACGGGATCGGCTGAAGGGTTCCCGACGCGCAGACGGTGTTGCCAATGTTGATGTCCTCGATGCCGGAAAACATCACAATATCCCCAACCGTCGCGGAATCGGCCGGCGTGCGGCCCACGCCGGTAAACTGATAAATCGCGGTAATTTTTCCAGACCGGTTGAGCTCCTTGTCATGGTAATCGCAGACATTGACCTGCTGGTTCACCTTCAGGGTACCCTGTTCAATACGTCCGACCGCGATCCGGCCAACATACTCATTATAGTCTATCGAGGAAACCAGAACCGCGGTGGGCGCTTCGGGATCGCCCTCGGGCGGCTGGATGTAGTCGACGATCGTGTCCATCAGCGGGCGCAGATCGGTGCCGGCCACCTCCGGGGAGATGGAAGCGGTGCCGTCGCGGCCGGAACAGAAAACCATCGGACTGTCGAGCTGCGCGTCCGAAGCGCCCAAATCCATCAGCAGTTCGAGCACTTCGTCAACCACTTCATAGACGCGCGCATCCGGCCGGTCGATCTTATTGATCACGACGATGACCGCAAGATCCAGATCAAGCGCTTTACTCAGCACAAAGCGGGTCTGGGGCATGGGGCCTTCCGCCGCGTCCACCAGCAGCAGCACGCCATTGACCATTTTAAGCACGCGTTCGACCTCGCCGCCGAAATCAGCATGTCCGGGGGTGTCGACGATATTGATCTTCACACCGTTATATTCGGCGGAAGCGTTTTTGGCCAGGATGGTGATACCGCGTTCCCGCTCAATATCGTTCGAGTCCATGACGCGTTCCTGTACGGCCTGGTTTTCCCGGAAGGTGCCGCTCTGCCGGAGCATACCGTCAACCAGAGTGGTCTTGCCATGGTCGACGTGGGCAATGATCGCAATGTTTCTGAGGTCGTCGCGTTTGATATTCATAGAGGATCTTCCAATCTGCCATTTTTGGCGCATTTATTCGACATTTGTACTTTGGTATCATACCGCCAAATGCGCATGTTGTCAAGAAAAATGAAATAATTTTGGCGAACTTGCCTAATGCAAGTTCGCCAAATCCGTTTCTTTCTCTATTCTTCTTTTAAATTTTCCAATGCAACCCGAACCGCTTCAATCACAAACGCGGAGAACGTGCAATTCGTCCCTTGAATCGCATTTTCCACTTCCTCCAAAATATCATTTGGAAAACGGATGCATTTGTTTGTGGTGGGCGGCACAGAGGGAATTTTAAACTTTCTCATATTTACACCACGCAATACAATTGTATAGCAAAATAATGTGCCAAATTTTATTGTTTGTATGCATTGCGTTTGTATTGCAAAATTATGGTTTATTTGCTATACTTCATTGCAGAGGTGATATTATGAAATCAGAAAACCATGAACCCTATTTCCTGCTTTTTAGCCGTGTCACCGATTCAATCAACGTTCTCAACGCGCTTCTGGACATGCCCGATATCCCTTCAGAAGCGCTGCGCGTCCTTGGCGTTGAAGTCGAAAACCTGAAAAAGGCGCAGGCAGACGCGGAAGAATGCTTTATCGCGCAGTAAACGAAAAACGGCCCCGCTTTCGCGGGGCCGTTTCTTTTACATTTGTGCAGGATCGCCGCCCTTCGGCGGCGATTGCGCTCTCGTGCACTGCTGGACAAGGAAGATTCTTTGCGGCATCAATTTTTGAACGCGCAGCGTTCTTTCGATCCGTTTGTCCGCTTTGCGCACAGCGCGCGGTCGCAACGGTTGCGACCGCCCGTCCCGCGTGCTTTTTATCACGCGGGAGACATCGTTTTGTCTAAGCAGATTGCGGGCTGTCTTTGCCGCAGGCAACCAAACGGCCCGCATGGGGGTCGCGGGGTCTCCCCGCGTGTCCTTCTTTGGTGACTTTCTTGGACAAGCAAGAAAGTCACCCTGCGGAGCAATTCCGAGCGCGCGAAGGGCGCAAATCGCGGCGCGCATTCTTTGGATACTTTCTTATGCGGGAAAGAAAGTATCATCGGTTAAGCATCCCGCCCACAGCACTTTTTATACTTTTTGCCGCTGCCGCAGGGGCAGGGATCGTTGCGGCCCACCTTTTTCACATGGCGGGGTTTGTTCTCCAAGCTGCCATCGCTGGTGCCGTGCGCTTCCTCGGTCGGTTTCGCAACCTGTTCGCGCTTGGGCTCCTCGTTGGTGCGAAGCTGAATGGTGAACATCAGCTTGACCGTGTCCTCGCGGATCGATTCGATCATCGCGTCGAACATATCGAAACCTTCGATGCGGTACTCAACAACCGGGTCCTTCTGGGCGTAAGACCGCAGATACATGCCCCGTTTGAGCTCCTCCATGTCGTCGATGTGCTGCATCCACTTGGTGTCGACGTTGCGGAGCAGTACGACCCGTTCGACCTCACGCATGATCGGGGAGGTGAACTTCTGCTCACGGGCGGCATAGATCTTTTCCGCGCGTTCCTTGAGCATCTTCTTGATATCTTCATCAGTGACTTCGGAAAGCTGCTCGGTGTTGTAACGCATATCCTCCGGCACAGTGAGCCATCCCAGGAAATAATCACGCAGGCCTTCGAGGTTCCAGTTGTCGTGGACTTCCTTATCGACCAGATAACGGTCAACCGTTTCATCGATGGTTTCGGAAACCATCTTCTTAACGATATCGCTGATATCCTCGCCTTCGAGCACCTTATTTCGCTGGGAATAGATGATCTCGCGCTGACGGTTCATGACGTCGTCGAACTGCAGGACGTTTTTGCGGATCGAGAAGTTGCGTGCCTCCACCTTCATCTGCGCGGACTCGATCGAGTTCGAGAGGATTTTGGCTTCAATCGGCAGATCGTCCTCGGCGCCGATCATGTTCATCATATTCTGGATGCGCTCGCCGCCGAAGAGCCGCATGAGGTCGTCCTCCAGCGACATGAAGAACCGGGTTTCACCGGGGTCGCCCTGACGGCCGGCACGTCCGCGCAGCTGGTTGTCGATGCGGCGGGACTCATGCCGTTCGGTGCCGATGATCATGAGGCCGCCGGCCTCCTTGACCTTTTCAGCTTCGGTGGAAATCTCAGCGCGGTACTGATCCATTTTTTCCCGGAACATTTTGCGCGCTTCGAGGATCTCCGCATTGTCGGTGTCGGCAAATCCGGTGGCCTCGCTGATGATCTCGTCGTCGTAACCGGCGGCGCGCAGATCGGCTTTGGCCATATATTCGGCGTTGCCCCCGAGCATGATATCGGTTCCGCGTCCAGCCATGTTGGTCGCAATGGTCACCGCGCCGTATTTACCGGCCTGTGCGACGATCTCCGCTTCCTTCTCATGGTACTTCGCATTCAATACTTCATGTTTAATTCCATGTCGTTTCAACATGGAGGATAATAGTTCCGACTTTTCGATGGAGATGGTGCCCACCAGAACCGGTTGGCCCTTCTTGTGGCAGTCGATGATATTTTCGATGACCGCATTGAATTTTGCCTGTTCGGTCTTATAGACCACATCCGGATTATCCACACGGGCGATGGGCTTGTTGGTCGGGATCTCGACGACGTCGAGCTTATAGATCTGCATGAACTCATCCGCTTCGGTGAGCGCGGTACCGGTCATACCGGCGAGTTTATCATACATGCGGAAGAAATTCTGGAAGGTGATGGTGGCGAGCGTCTTGCTTTCGCGCTCAACCTTCACGCCTTCCTTCGCTTCGATCGCCTGGTGCAGGCCCTCGTTGTAGCGCCGCCCAAGCATGAGGCGCCCGGTGAACTCGTCGACGATGATGACTTCGCCGTCCTTGACCACATAGTCGACGTCGCGCTGCATGATGCCGTGTGCGCGGATCGCCTGGTTGATGTGGTGCTGGATCTCCATGTTATCGCCGTCGGTGAGGTTTTCAATGCCGAAGAATTCCTCGGCCTTCTTGACGCCGGCCGCGGTCAGGGTGGCGGTGCGCGCCTTCTCGTCGACGATGTAGTCGCCATCGACGTCGTCATGCTCCTCCTTGTTGTCCTGTTCGGTGACACGAACCACCTTCAGGCGTTTGGCGAACTGGTCGGCCTTCTGGTAGAGGTCGGTGGATTTATCGCCCTGTCCCGAGATGATGAGCGGCGTGCGCGCTTCATCGATGAGGATCGAGTCCACCTCGTCGACGATGGCGAAATAATGTTCCCGCTGCACCTTGTCGGTCTTATAGATGACCATGTTGTCGCGCAGGTAATCGAATCCAAACTCGTTGTTGGTTCCGTAGGTGATGTCGCAGGCGTAGGCGGCGCGGCGCTCGGCGTTGTCGAGCCCGTGCACGATCAGCCCGACCGAGAGGCCGAGGAAGCGGTAGACCTTGCCCATCCATTCGCTGTCACGCTTGGCCAGATAATCGTTGACCGTGACAATATGCACGCCTTTTCCGGTGAGCGCGTTGAGGTAAGCCGGCAGGGTCGCCACAAGGGTCTTTCCTTCACCGGTGCGCATCTCAGCGATCCGGCCCTGATGCAGTACAATTCCGCCGAGGATCTGCACCGGGAAGTGGCGCATCCCAAGCACGCGGTCAGCGGCCTCACGGCAGCAGGCGAACGCGTCCGGAAGGACGGAATTGAGGTCTTCTCCGCCCGCAATGCGTTCCTTGAGCGCCGGGGTGGTGGCCTTGAGTTCCTCATCGGTCATGGCGCGGTATTTTTCTTCGAGATCGAGCACCTTTTTCTGCATGGGGAGGATGCGTTTGATCTCCCGGTCGGAATAGGTACCGAAGATTTTTTGGATCAGTCCCATTTTGTCACCTCATCTATCTTTTTGGGGCACTGTCAGTCGTTCCTCAAGAATATCCGCCTGAAAATGCAGATACTTTAACTTGTACATTTTACTCTGGATTATTGGCAATGTCAAATGAAAGAAGCTTTTCCAGCTATTTTTACACAGATAATATTATAATGCGCAATGCCGCTTCCAAAAAACACCGAAACCATGAACAAATCAAAAATAATTCGAGAAGAATTGGCACAGGATAATATTATACACAAAAAAGAGGGGAAAAATAGCTGGAATTTGTTGTCCAAACTTTAACAAAAGCGGGACAAGCCCCTTGATTCAGGCTTTCCCAGATAATATAATAAAGAATAGACAACCCTGTCTAACAAACCGAAAGGAGTACCGATATGAACTATTCCCATGAAGTGGAGAGAATGTGTGTTCTCACCAAAGGTCCCAACCATGGTCCGGCTCCCATTCCTGAAGAGGGAAAATGGGTAAAAGCCTATGAAATCAAGGATATTTCCGGCCTGACCCACGGCGTCGGCTGGTGCGCGCCGCAGCAGGGCGCCTGTAAGCTCACCCTGAACGTCAAAGAAGGCATCATCCAGGAGGCGCTTGTCGAAACGCTTGGCTGCTCCGGCATGACCCATTCTGCCGCGATGGCCGGCGAAATCCTCCCCGGCAAGACCATCCTCGAGGCGCTCAACACCGACCTGGTGTGCGACGCGATCAATGTCGCGATGCGCGAATTGTTCCTGCAGATTGTTTACGGCCGCAGCCAGACCGCGTTCTCCGAGGGCGGACTTCCGATCGGCGCGGGGCTTGAGGACCTGGGCAAAGGCCTGCGTTCGCAGGTGGGCACCATCTTCTCCACCAACGCCAAAGGCGTGCGTTACCTCGAACTGGCCGAAGGATACATTCTTTCGGTCGCGCTCGACGCGAACAACGAAGCCATCGGCTACAAATTCGTAAAGGTCGGCAAGATGCTGGAGGACATCCGCCACGGCGTGGACCCGAAAGAGGCGTTTGAAAAGAACATCGGCACCTACGGCCGCTATGCCGACGCCCCCAAATACATCGACCCGCGTGAAGAATAAGAGGAGAGGGAGGTAACAACATGGTAAAGTTTGAAGGACAGGAAAGAAGAATGCCCAAAATTGAGGCCTGCCTCAAAGAGTATGGCATGTCTTCTCTTGAAGAAGCCCGTGAAAACTGCCTTGCAAAAGGCATTGACGTGGAAAAGATCGTCAAAGGCGTCCAGCCGATCGCGTTTGAGAACGCGGTCTGGGCCTATACCCTTGGCGTTGCGATCGCCCTGAAGAAAGACTGTAAAAAAGCCGCGGACGCGGCCGAAGCCCTCGGCATCGGCCTGCAGGCGTTCTGCGTGCCCGGTTCGGTCGCGGAAACCCGCGCTGTTGGCCTCGGCCACGGCAATTTGGGCGCAATGCTCCTGCGCGACGAGACCAAATGCTTCTGCTTCCTCGCCGGACATGAGTCCTTCGCGGCCGCGGAAGGCGCCATCGGCATCGCCCGCAACGCGAACAAGGCCCGCAAGGAACCGCTGCGCGTCATCCTCAACGGCCTGGGCAAGGATGCGGCCTATATCATCTCCCGCATCAACGGCTTCACCTATGTCAAAACCGATTACGATTTTGCCACCGGCGAGCTGAAGGTTCTGGGCGAGACCGCCTATTCGGACGGCGAGCGCGCGAAGGTCAAATGCTATGGCGCCAATGACGTGCTTGAAGGCGTCGCGGTCATGAAGCATGAGAAGGTCGATGTTTCGATCACCGGCAACTCCACCAACCCCACCCGTTTCCAGCACCTGGTCGCGGGCACTTATAAGAAATGGTCCTACGAGAACGACGTCAAGTACTTCTCGGTCGCTTCGGGCGGCGGCACCGGCCGCACCCTGCACCCGGACAACATGGCGGCCGGCCCGGCTTCCTACGGACTGACCGACTCGATGGGCCGCATGCACGGCGACGCGCAGTTCGCGGGTTCCTCTTCGGTCCCGGCGCACGTCGAAATGATGGGCCTCATCGGCATGGGCAACAACCCCATGGTCGGCGCGACGGTCGCCTGCGCGGTGGCTGTCGAAGAAGCGCTCAGATAAAATAAGCCGTTCCGACGGAAAAACGCCCCCGGCCGCGGCCGGGGGCGTTTGCTTCCTAAAAAGAGGGAGGGATATTCCATTGTGATCATCCGAAAGGCATCCCAAACTGATATTCCGGACATCAGCCGCATCTATGCGCGCAGCTGGAAGGCGGCCTATCGCGGTATGGTGCCGCAGCCGTACCTGGACCGGCTGCCGGACGGCTACTGGGTGGAGGCTTTCACCGGCTGGTTTTCCGAGGGACTCTATGAGGCGCTGCTCATCTGCGACGGGCAAATCCCGGTCGGCTGCGCCGCATTCGGCCCCTCCAGAGATGAAAAATGTCCCGGTCCGCAGTGGGCGGAGATCCAGTCGCTCTACCTGCTGCCCGAATATATTGGCAGGGGTTATGGGAAAGCCCTGTTTGGGGCAGTGCTTTCCGCCCTGGAAACAGCAGGTTTTGAGGCCGCCTATCTCTGGGTGCTGCGCGAAAACGAACGTGCAAGGCGATTTTATGCGGCTGCGGGTTTCTCTGGAAATGGCGATCTTTACACGGTGGAAATCGAAGGGAAGCTTTTGACCGACGACCGCTTCATTCGGCGGCTGCGGGATATAACGTAAATTTTTCCAGTGAAATTCACGAATAACTTCTTTTCATTTTGGATGGAAAAGAATATAATATTCTATAGGATTTATAGGAGGATCGAGATGAGCAGCATTTCCAGAAGCCGGGCGTAAATCGGCTCGAGCTCCTCCACCGGAAGCGGATTGCAGCCGCGGCCAATTTCCACAGTGAACGCGGGGCGGTGCAGTTTTTCAATAAACCAATCCTTGAATCCTCCGTGCGACGCCATCGCTTCCGGCGCGGCAAGCCGGTAACCCGATGCGGCGGACAGCACCTGTGCCATCAGCTGGGAGCGGGCTGGGGTGCATTCGCCGTAACGGTAATAGATTTCTTCGCCCTGTGAATGATATGCATATGCCTGGCGCACATTCATCGCTCGGCAAAAGTTCACCAGCGCCAGGCTTTCCGGTTCGCTGTGCGGTATGGTGCCGCCATACCGGGTCGGCGCCGGACAGCAGATTCCCGCCGCGTGTTCCATCTCCTTGACCTTGGCAAATCCCGCGTCAAAGTTGTGGTTAAGATCAATCCCGCGCGCGTTTGCCTGCCAGCGGGATGTGTCGCCGCCGCTTACCTTTTCCACGAATTCGCACAGATGTTTGGCGCTTCCCGCGCCGTTCACGGAAATTTCCACCCCATCCGGATTGAGGCAGGGGATAATCACAATCGAACGGTTTTCCAATGCGCGCGCAACGTCGATCTCCGCGAGCGGCTCTCCGGTTGTCATCGCGCGCAGCAGATCCTCTGCAAACCGGAAGAGCAGCAGCGTGGTCAGCCATTCCATTCCATGCACGCCGCCCACGAACAGGCTGCCCCGGTAAAGCTCCCCAAACCCAAGCGCGTAAATGCTCCGGCCGAGCACCGATTTCCCAATTGGGAAGGTGCGCAGGAAGGGATAGGTTTCCCCCAGTTCACAGACCGCCCGGTGGATGCGGTCATAACTGGGCGGTGCTTTATAAAATCCGTCGAACATTCGCTTCACCTCACAATAGCAATCTATGTGGCGCACGGCTCGTATTATGCAGGGGCCTTCCCGGCGCAGCAGCGCTGAAAAACACGCGCCATTTGCCGGATGCGGGACAGGGTGTGCCTCTGGCACCAGAACAGGAAAAGAGAGGGGTTCTTTATGACACATTTTGAAAAGACGATCGACTCTACCCGGATTTATGAAGGCCGCATCCTGAATCTGCGGCGGGACACGGTGGAATTGGAAAACGGGAAGACTTCCACCCGCGAAGTGGTGGAACACAACGGCGGGGTCGCGGTGATCGCTTTGGATGAGGATGGAACGATCTTCTTTGTGTCACAGTACCGTTATCCCTTTGCAGATGTATTGTTGGAGCTGCCTGCGGGCAAGCTCGAAAAGGGCGAGGACCCAGCCGCGGCCGGACGGCGCGAGCTGGAGGAGGAGTGCGGCTGCACGGCACAAACTTTCGAGCCGCTCGGCAAGCTTTACCCGACCTGTGCCTATGACACCGAAATCATCCATCTTTTCTACGCAAAAAATCTCCATGCATCACAGCAGCGCCTTGATGAGAACGAGTTTTTAACCGTTCAGAAAATTCCTGTGGAAAAAGCGGTTGCCATGGTATTGGATGGGGAAATTCCCGATGCCAAAACCCAGCTTGGCATCCTGAAATTCGCGGCGCTGCAAAACGCCGGCCGGATCTGATCCGGCGATTCCGTATTCTTCTTGCGAAAGGACGCTTCCAAAATGGATAAATCTGCACAGATTGCATATTTTGATGAACGCGCTGAAACATGGGACGAAATCTGCTCCCACAATCCGGACAAGCTGCGTACACTGGTCACCCTATGCGGGATTGCCCCAGGGGCACGGGTACTCGATGTGGGATGCGGCACAGGCGTGCTGACGCCCTATCTGCTCGAACGGCAGCCGAAACAGGTGGTCGGCGTGGATTTTTCCCCTCGGATGATCGCACTTGCAAAGCAAAAATGCGATGATGCACGCGTGGAATACCGCTGTCAGGATGTGATGGAGCTTTCCGACGGCGAATTTGACCTTGCCGTGGTTTACAGCGCTTTCCCGCACTTTGAAAACCGCGGGAGCCTGATCCGACAGCTTCATCATCTTCTTTTGCCGGGCGGCCGGGTGATGATCTGTCATTCGCAGGGCAGATCCGAGATCAACGCCCTGCACCAGGGCAGCGCTCCCGGGCTTTCGATGCCGCTTCCAGCCGCGCAGACGCTTGCGCACACGCTGGCGCCCTGTTTCGATGTGGACCTTGCGGTGGACACTCCGGCGCTTTATGCGGTTTCCGGCGTGTCATGCATGCTTTAAAACTGGAAAATCATTCCTGCCGGGTGGCTTGTTATTTCGGGTTTTGCTGCACACAATAAATCCGAAATAGCGTTGTTATTTCATCATCCCTGGCACTTTTTCAGTTTATTTTGAAAGGAAGTATCCAATGAAAGCGTTTGTTTCTACCGCTTTAGCGCTTGCTTTGATCGTTTCCATGGCTGCGTGTACCTCGCGCAAAAATGAATCGCCTTCGTCGAGTGTCGCTCCGTCTTCTTCGGCGGCTCCGTCCTCCTCGATCGCATCTTCGCTGCCGTCCTCTTCCCATGCGGAATCGGGCCTTGCGTCCGATCTTGAGAGCGGCGTCGACGAGATCATTTCCGGCGCGGAAAGCCTTGTGACTCCGACCATGAGCACCGATTTTGATAAAATCGGTGCTCTGGACCCGGCCGCAGTTACCTGGGGCCCGGGCGTCCAGGTGGATCCCGAAACCAATCGCACTACCGCATGTGAACAACTTCAAGAAAAATACGGAAAGTATAACGCTTATTTCATCGCACCAGCAGGCAGCAACAAATTCTACTTAACCTTTGACGAGGGTTATGAGAACGGTTACACCCCCGCCATCCTGGATGTACTTAAAGAAAAAGGCGTGAGCGCGGTCTTTTTTGTCACCGGCGATTTTGTCCGCTCGAATCCGGAGCTCGTCCAGCGGATGATCGATGAGGGGCATGTGGTCGGCAACCACACCAACCACCACAAGGTCCCGGTTGAACAGGCGGATGTGGAAACCTGTTACCAGGACATCAAGGAGCTGCATGATCTGGTCGCGGAACAATTCGGTTACGACATGTACCTCTACCGCCCGCCGCAGGGACTTTTCAGTGAACAGACCCTGGCCATGGTGCAGGACCTTGGTTACACAACTGTGCTTTGGAGCTTCGCCTATGCGGACTGGGACCCGGATAAGCAGATGGGTTCCGAAGCGGCGCTGCAAAAGACCACCAAAATGCTGCACGACGGCGGTATTTACCTGTTGCATGCGGTCAGCAAGGACAACGCGGCAATCCTGGGCGAGCTGATCGACGAGGCGGAATCGCGGGGTATGAAGATCTGTAAATGGGACCTGCCGGTAATCGAACCAGACGAATAGAAGAAATAAAAGCGCCTCCCCGGTATCGGGGAGGCGCTTTTAGGTGGCATTTCACTTTTTAATTTTGTTGAAATACTTCGTGCTGTAGACGATATATTTATCCTGGAACTGCTCCGCATGTTCCTTGCGCGTCTTCTGGACATATTCATGGCGGTCGATCGCTCCATGCGCGCCGTCATAGGTCAGAACCGAAACACCGACATTCGAGCAATGGTCGGCGATGCGCTCGAGATTTGAGAGCGCCTCCACAAACGGGAAGGCTGCATCGACGGTACATTTGCCTTTGCGCAAGCGTTCAATATGCTTGTCCTTGAGCGTTTCCTCCATCTCGTCAATGATCTCCTCCAATGGTTCCACACTTCCGGCAGCGGTCAGGTTGACCCGCTGGAAAGAATCGAGCGCGAGATCCACAATTTCACCGACCGCATCGCAGATGATGCCCATCTCCTCGGTGGCACGCTTGGAGAACTTGCTGCCGGAATCATACATCCGCTGCGCGCACTCGCAAATATTCTGCGAATGATCCGCAATGCGTTCAAATTCCCCGCAGGTGTGCAGCAATTCCGAAATGCTCCTGCTCTCGTTATCGGTCAATTTCTTTTCCGAAAGTTTGAGCAGGTAGGTCTCAACCCGGTCCTCCATTTTATCGACTACATCTTCGGTTTCATTGAGCCGTTCAACTGTTTTCAGGTCGAAGGTACCCAGCAGCAATCCAACCGCCGTGTGATAATTATTCCGGGCAAGCATCCCCATCTGTGCGACCGCTTCACGGGCATGGTTCACAGCAAGGCCAGGGGAGACCATGAGACGTTCATCCAACGTGATGGCGGTAATATCGATCTCGCCGTCGCCTTTTTTATCGCGGACAATGGTACATGCGAGCTTCTCCAGCACGCCTGCCAGCGGGATAAACAGGAGGGTGGTACAGACGTTGAAGATGGTATGGAAGTTTGCGATTCCGCCTTTATCGATCGGCAGCTCCCAGAAGGAGAAACCGACCAGAGACTGATAGGTATAACAGAACGCGATAAAAATGAGGGTACCCAGGATATTGAAACAGACATGCACGGCCGCAGTCCGTTTTGCATTTTTGGAAGCGCCGATCGAAGCGAGAATGGGGGTGATGCAGGTACCGATATTCTGGCCCATGATAATGGGAAAGGCCATGGAATAGGTGACGAACCCGGTGGAGGACAGCGCCTGCAAAATACCGATGGACGCCGCGGAGGACTGGATGGCGGCGGTGACAAAAGTACCGACGAGCACACCGATAATCGGGTTGGCAAAGGTTGCGAAGAGGTTGCGGAAAGCGGGCTGTTCGCTCAGAGGCATAACCGCGGCTTCCATGGCGAACATACCGGTAAAGAGGATTCCGAACCCAATCATGGTTTGTCCAATATCTTTGATCTTGCTGCGTTTTGCCGCCATAAAGAGCACCACGCCGATGATGGAGGCAAGCGGGGCAAGGGTTGCGGGTTTGAGGAGCAGGAGAAAGAAATTATCCGACTGCAAATCTGAAAGCCGCAGGATATGCGCTGTGATGGTGGTACCAATATTTGCGCCCATAATCACGCCGATGGCGTTACGCAGTTTCAGGACGCGGGCATTGACAAGGCCGACGACGATGACAGTGGTTGCGGAAGAGGACTGGATGGCGGCGGTGACGACAGCACCAAGCAAGACGCCTTTGACAACGGTGCTGGTCAGACTTTCGAGGGTTTTTTCGAGGCGGCCGCCGGAAACACGTTCGAGACCGGTTCCGAGCAGGGACATGCCATAGAGGAACATTGCCAAGCCGCCGAGCAGCTTAATAAAACCGAAAAGGTCCACAGAAAACTCCTCACTTCTTTACATTCTTTTTTCTTTCCTTTTACATACATGAATATTATATCGAAGAAAAAAGTGTTTGTACACCCTTTCCAACCGAAAGGGGAGGGGCAAAGGATGAGAAGTTTGTGCAGGAAAACCGTCAAAAACCGTTTGAAATGCACAAAAGCTGTCTAATCTAAAAGCTTTAAACAAACTTTCATTCGCGAAACTTTTTCTGAAAAAACAGGCAGGCTGCGTTTGCAGCCCGCCTGTTTTTTTATTCTTCGGTTGACGCGCCGTTCTCTTCCGGCCCGTCTTCGCTGTCGCCCTCTTCAACGTCAGCTTCTTCCTCTTCTTTTGGCGCGCGCGCCAGCGTCACAACGCGCCCTTCCTCCGAAACGCGCATCACCCGTACGCCGCCGCCGTACCGCGACTGAACCGTAATGTCGCTCGCCGGTATCCGGATGATTACCCCGTCGTCCGTGATCAGGATGATGTCGTCTTCTTCACTCACCGATTTGACCCCCGCAACCGGCCCGTTCTTATCCACATAGTAATTGCGGATTCCCTTGCCGCCGCGCGTCTGTAAACGGTACTGCTCAATCTCTGAGCGCCGCCCAAGGCCGCTTTCCGAAACCGTCAGCAGCGTCGCGCCTTCCCGTACCCGGCTCATGCCGACCACTTCGTCGCCTTCATCCAGCGTGATCGCTTTCACGCCGCGCGCCGTCCGTGACAGCGGCCGCGCATCCTGTTCGTTAAAACGGATCGCCATGCCGTTTTTCGTCGCTACAATCAGCTCGCTGTTGCCGTTGGTCAGCCGCGTCCAGGCGAGCTCGTCATCTTCATTGAGCCCAATCGCAATCAGACCCATCCGGCGCACATTCCGGTATGCGGACAGTTCCGTCCGCTTGATGAGACCTTTGCGGGTCACCATCGTCAAATACATGTCGTCGCTGAATTCGCTCACCTTGATCATCGAGGTGACCTTTTCATCCGGGTCCATCTGCAAAAGATTCACAATGTTTGTGCCGCGCGATGTCCGGCTGCATTCCCCGATCTCATACCCCTTCAGCCTGAAGCAGCGGCCTTTCGAGGTAAAGAACATGATATAATCATGCGTCGAGCAAACAAACAGCTCTTCCACAAAATCCTCTTCCCGGCGCGTCATGCCCGAAACACCGCGTCCGCCGCGCCGCTGGGTCTTATAAACATCCATCACCTGGCGCTTGATATAGCCGAAATGAGTCAGCGTGATGACGCAGTCCTCCACCGGGATCAGATCCTCAATATCCACTTCGCCGCTCACCGCTTTGATTTCCGTACGGCGTTCATCGGCATATTTTTCCTTCATGACGGTCAGTTCGTCTTTGACAATCTGCATGACCTTCCCATAATCCGCCAGGATCGATTCGTATTCAGCCACTTTTTCCAAGATTGCGGCCAACTCTTCCTCAATTTTGATGCGTTCCATGCCGGACAGCTGTCCAATACGCATTGCCACAATCGCGGAGGCCTGGATATCGGTGATGCCGAACCGGTCGATCAGGTTCTTTTTGGAATCCGGCACGTCCTTGGAATGCCGGATGATCGAGATCACTTCGTCGGTGTTGTCGCAGACAAGCTTGAGTCCTTCCAGGATGTGTTCGCGTTCTTTTGCCTTGCGCAGATCGTATTTCGTGCGCCGGGTGATGATCTCGCCCTGAAAGTCGACATAATGGCCAAGCATCTCCTTGAGGCCCATCACCTTCGGCACACCGCCCGAAAGCGCCAGCATGATGACGCCACAGGTGTCCTGCATCTGGCTGTAGGAGTAGAGCTGGTTCAGGACCACCTGCGCGTTTGCGTCACGCTTGAGCTCGATCACAATGCGCATGCCGTCGCGGTCGGATTCGTCGCGCAGGTCGGAAATCTGGTCGATGCGTTTATCCTTGACAAGGTCAGCGATCGATTCGATCAGCCGCGCCTTGTTGACCATATAGGGGATTTCGGTGACGACAATCCGTTCGCGGCCGTTTGCCATTTCTTCAATTTCGCTGCGCGCGCGCAGAATGACCTTGCCGCGGCCAGTCGCATAAGCCGCGCGGATACCGCTGCGGCCCATGATGATGCCGCCGGTTGGGAAGTCCGGACCTTTGATATGCTGCATCAGATCCTCGAGCGTGGCGTCCGGGTTATCGATCAGCAGCTGCGCCGCGTCAATGACCTCGCCGAGATTGTGCGGCGGGATATTGGTCGCCATGCCGACCGCGATGCCGGTCGACCCGTTCACCAGCAGGTTCGGGAACCGGCTCGGCAGCACGACCGGCTCCTGCAGGCGGTCGTCGTAGTTCGGCATGAAATCGACCGTTTCCTTGTCGATATCGGTGAGCAGTGAAAGTGAAATCTTGCTCATGCGGCTCTCGGTATAACGGTAGGCGGCCGGCGGATCGCCGTCGACCGATCCGAAGTTCCCATGCCCGTCCACCAGCGGGTAACGCATTGAAAAATCCTGCGCCAGGCGCACCATCGCATCATAAACCGACGCATCGCCGTGCGGATGATACCGGCCAAGCACGGTGCCGACCGTATCCGCGCACTTGCGGTAAGCCTTATCCGGGGTAAGCCCGTTTTCATGCAGGGTATAGAGGATACGCCGGTGCACCGGCTTTAAGCCGTCGCGCACATCCGGCAGCGCGCGGCTGACAATGACCGACATCGAATAGTCGAGGAAGGATTTCTTCATCTCGCTTTCAATGTCGATTGAATGGATTCGGGTTTCGATTATTTCGGGATCGAAGGCGGCGTCTTTGTCCTGCTGCCCCTTCTTGCTGTGATCCTTGCTCATTCGGTTCTCTCTCCTTTGCCTGCGGTCTCAATCGTTCCAGGCGTCTCTCCCCAAGAAGGAGATCCGCCGGTGCCGGGGCGGGAATCGCATCCCGCGCCGCGCGCAGCAGCGCGCGTAATTTCCGGCCTATTTTTCTTTGCTGTACACATTTTCATACCGGTCGCCAAGCCCCTGCGAAAATAGGCCGCGCAGCTGCCCGCAGACCTCCTCGCCAAGCTGATCCTTCGGGATGGCAAGCAGACGGTTCTTCTCATGGCAAATTGCGAATACATTGCGGTATTCCCACACAGCGGGATGATCGCTGTAAGCGATATGATAGCTTGCCGGGCCTTCCAGCACATCGATCCCATCCGCTGTGACAGTCATCGTATATTCCGGGCAGTCCATCGCCCGCCGCCGGGCAAACTGCCGGTTTGCGTAAGCCGGGTATTTCCATACCAACAGTCCCAGAATGACTCCCGCGATCGTCATCACCCAATTTGCCAGGCTGTCAGGCTGTTTCAGCAGCGCCGGGACAAACATCAAAAGCAGCACCATGACGCCCAGCAGTTCCAGCGAACGGCGGGAATTGACCCGGTTTTTGAGGTCAAAAACCGCCGCCGCCTGCAAAAAGTCCTCCACGCGCGCCTCGAAGGTAACTGTGGTCTGCCGCGCACCGGCGGCCGGTGTTTCGTTCATATCAGGATCCTCTTCTTTTCATAATTCGCACAGACCTGGCCGAGCAGTTTATCGAGCTTGGCGATCTCTTTTTCAGAGAGCTGCGATTTCGGGATCAGCAGGCAGCGTTTCTCCCCCAGCATGATCAAATAGAGGTTCCTGTTCTCCCGAACCTCCAGGATCGAATGCCAGAAGGTATCGGCCTGCTTATCCTGAATATATTCCGTGCATTTGTTGGGATAAAAATCCACTGTGATTTCACTTTGCAGATAAGGGGTGCCGGCGTGCTGTTTTTCGACCACCCGGCGCAGTATCCGCGGGTAGAAAAAACGGTAGTAACTGACGCTGTAAAGCCCCATCAGGATCATTCCAACCACCAAAACATAGTAGAAAGCGCCGATCTCCTTACCCATTGCAAGCATCGCCGCCAGCAATCCCAAGCCGACCACCACTTCAACAATGCCGATCTTGTTATTGCGTCCGCTGTTCTTTCTCACATGGTCGGCGCTCATGATGACATGAAATTCGTGATACTCCTCCAGCGGGATTTTATATTTCAGTGTGAACAGCTTCTTGAGCTGTTCCTGCTCATCCTGGCGGACCGCCGGCTGTGTTTCAGCAGTGGCATTCCCAGCCGGCACAGCTTCATCCGGCGCCTGTGCTTCACTACCGGGCGCTTCCGCTTGGTCGAATTCCTGCTGCATTTCGTTTTCCTGCATGAAGAATCTCCTTTCGCTGGAAGGTTAAATATCCAGATTGGTCACATATTTTGCGTTCTGTTCGATGAATTCCTTGCGCGGCGCAACCTTGTCGCCCATCAGGATGGTGAAGATCTCATCCGCCTTGACCGCATCCTCCATCGAGACGCGCAGCATGGTGCGGTTTTCCGGGTTCATGGTTGTTTCCCAAAGCTGTTCCGGGTCCATTTCACCAAGGCCCTTATAACGCTGTACATCACATTTTCCGTTTCCGTCCGGGCAGAGTTCGCGGATATACTGATCGCGTTCCTCATCCGAAAACGCATATCGGACCTGTTTGCCCCGGCTGACCTTGAAGAGCGGCGGCTGCGCGATGCAGATGTGCCCCTCCTCGATAAGCGGACGCATATAGCGGAAAAAGAAGGTGAGCAGCAGGGTGCGGATATGACTGCCGTCGACATCCGCATCGGCCATGATGATAACCTTGCCGTACCGCAGCTTTGAAAGATCGAATTCGTCCCCGATGCCGGTGCCGAGCGCCGTGACGACCGGCATCAGCTTGTCGTTTCCGTAAACCCGGTCGAGCCGCGCTTTTTCGACGTTGAGCATCTTGCCCCAGAGCGGCAGGATCGCCTGGAACCGCCGGTCGCGTCCCATTTTGGCCGAACCGCCCGCCGAATCTCCCTCGACGATGTAGATTTCGGTGCCGTCCGCGCCATGCTGCGAACAATCGGCAAGCTTGCCGGGAAGCGACGCGGTCTCAAGCGCGGATTTTCGCCGCGCAACCTCGCGCGCTTTGCGCGCCGCTTCGCGGGCGCGGGAGGCGTTGAGGGATTTATCCATAATCGACCGCGCCACCGCCGGGTTTTCCTCAAAATAGGTGGTGAGTTTCTCGTAGACAAGCCCATCGACCAGCGCGCGCATCGATGTGTTGCCAAGCTTCGCCTTGGTCTGGCCTTCAAACTGCGCGTCGGTCAGCTTAACCGAAATGACTGCCGTCAGACCTTCACGCACATCTTCACCGCTCAGGTTTTTATCGTTGTCCTTGAGGATGTTATACCGCCGCGCGTAATCGTTCATCGCGCGGGTCAGGGCGTTTTTGAACCCCACCTCGTGGGTGCCTCCGTCAGTCGTGTGGATATTGTTCGCAAACGAAAGAAGTAACTCGTTGTAGCTGTCATTCCACTGCATAGCGACTTCAGCGGTGTTGTCCCCATCGCGCGCCGCAAGGTAGATCACGTCGTCATGCAGCGTTTCCACACCTTTGCGCTGGTGGATATGCTCGACAAACGAACGGATGCCGCCTTCATACTGCAGGTCAGTCTCAACCGGTTCCGGCTGACGCAGATCCTTTAGCACGATATAGACACCAGCGTTCAAAAATGCCTGTTCGCGCAGGCGGGTCAGCAGGACTTCATAATCGTAGACTGTCTCTTCAAAGATATCCGAATCGGCCTTGAACGCAACCTGCGTGCCGCGCCGGTCGGTTTCCCCGACGATTTCGAGCGGCGCGCATTCCTTGCCGCGTTCAAACCGCTGGTAATATCGATGTTTGCCGTCGCAGACCTCCACCTCGAGCCATTCCGAAAGAGCGTTTACAACCGAAGCGCCGACGCCATGCAGGCCGCCGGAAACCTTATAGCCGCTGCCGCCGAATTTGCCGCCCGCGTGCAGGATGGTAAAGACAACCGTTACCGCCGGCAGGCCGGTCTGCTGTTGGATTCCAACCGGGATGCCGCGGCCGTCGTCGCACACGCGTACGATCTCGCCCGGCAAAAGCTCCACCGTGATCTTGTCGCAGTATCCTGCGAGCGCCTCGTCGATCGAGTTATCCACGATTTCATACACCAGATGATGCAGGCCCCGGGTCCCGGTCGAGCCAATATACATGCCCGGCCGCTTGCGGACTGCCTCCAGCCCTTCCAACACCTGTATTTGTGTGGAATCGTAGTTTTCATTCTGCGGTGTGTTCGCCACAATATCTACTCCTTTCGGCCTTCACCAAAGGCCATTGACTAAATCGGTTCTATTTCCGCCCATTCTTGGGCGGCTTTCACGGTCAGCGTTCGATATTGGCGATCCCGTCAATAAAGCCGGCCCGTTTTTTCAGCGTTGTGGAAGAGATCTGCGTGATATAAACCGTTGGATCTCTGCGGCCCTGCGCGCAGATCACAAAGGATTTTGGAAGCTCGTACGATACGTTCACCACCTGGCCCGATTTTTCCGCCCGGCTCAGGAAATCTTTGGTGTTGCGGGAAATCGTGGTATTTTCCAGATCGAAAATTCCAACAATATCATCGGTGCGTATCACCGTGTCCTGTCCCAGATGCAGGTACATGTCCCGTCCTCCTCTCAATATTTTCGCATACTGACGGCTCTGCCGTCCTGGATTTTGATGCCTGCTCCCCTGCCAAGCGTTTTAAAATACGCTTTGTCACAGCAGGTCATGATAAGCTGGCGGTCCCGCAGGTTATTGAGCAGATAATCCCGCCGGGAAACGTCCAATTCGCTCATCACATCATCGAGCAGCACCACCGGGTATTCCCCGATTGTCTCACGGATGAGCTCGCATTCGGCCATCTTGAGCGACAGCACGCAGCTGCGCTGCTGCCCCTGCGAACCATAAGCCCGCGCGGATTTTCCATCCAGCATAATTTCGATGTCGTCCCGGTGCGGGCCAAGGTTGGTAATCCTTGCTTTGATGTCCTCTCCCCGGTTTGCCTGCAGCCGTCCAAGCAGCTCCTTTTCAATTTCCGGGATCTCCGCGTGCGGATCGCCCCCGAGCGTCGATACATAGGAAAAATCAAGCTCTTCCTTTTCCCGGGAAATGCCCGCGTAAATCTCGCGGGCATACGGTTTCAGCCGCTCAAGAAAACTCGCCCGTGTCTTGATGAGAACCGCTGCAAATGAGCAGAGCCGCATATCCCAAATATCGAGCGTATCGAAAAGGCTCGCTTCATAGGAAATATCTTTTAAAAGCCGGTTGCGCTGATCGACCACACGGGTGTACTGATTCAGGATATGGATGTATTTCGGTTTGATCTGACAGATTGAAGTGTCAATAAATTTGCGTTTCTCCTGCGGACCATTCTTGATCAGCGAAAGATGGGTAGGGGAAAAGACTACCGCGCAGAAATGTCCGGCGAGCTCGGTTGCGGAACGCAGCGGAATTTCATTGAGTGACGCGGCGCGCTTGGAATCGATGGTCATCATGGCCTTTTGTTCCCGGCCTTCCCCAAAGAAATCCAATTCCAGGCCCGCCTGCGGGCAGTCAAACCGCACAAGCTGGCTGTCCTTTGCGCCGCGAAAGCTTTTTGCGCCGGTGAACAGCCAGATGGCTTCGACAAAATTTGTTTTTCCCTGGCCGTTATCGCCATAGATAATATTGGCATTTTCACAGAGTTTTAGCTCCATTGCGGCGATATTTCTAAAATCGTTGATTTTGATGCGGTCTATCCTCAATCCGACACAACCTCAATTTCGATCTCATCGGTGGCGACACGATCCCCAGCGCGGATTTTCTTTCCGCGCATGACACAGGGTTCCCCATTGACACGCACAGCGCCGGCAGCGACCATTTCCTTGGCCTGGCCCCCGGTCTCTGCCGCGCCTGCAAATTTGAGAAGGGAATCCAGCTTGATAAATTCAGTATGGATGCTGACTTTCTGCTGCTTCATAAACTTCTCCAAAAAATCAAAAGTTTCGTCATCCTTTTTCAATGACCTTCCTTATTCCGCTTTCAGGCGGACCGGAAGAACCAGGAAGGTGAATGCGTCGCCCTCAAGCGGGACGATTTTAATAGGGGAAAGCGGCCCGTTGATAACCATCTGAATCTCGTCACATTCGCTCGCTTTGAGCGCGTCAAGCATATACCGGCTGTTGAAGCCGATTTCCACACCGTCGCCCGTCTGATTGCAAGTGATCTCGTCATACGCCTTTCCGATGGCAGTCGAACAGGAAATTTTAATCAGCCCATCGCTGAAGTTTAAACGAAGCGGGCTTTTAATATTGTCTGAAATAAGCAGTGATGCGCGGTCGATCGCGTTGATAAGGTCGCGCGCGCCAATCTTTACCGTGGTTGCGGCGCCTGACGGAATCGCGGCCTTATAATCGAGGAACTCTCCCTCCAGCAAACGGGAGATGATCTGGTATTCTCCAACCTGGAAGATGATATGGCGCTTTGAAACACTGATTTCAATCGGGCTGTCCTCATCCTTAAGAAGTTTTGACACCTCCGACAGCGATTTACCCGGGACAATGAACATCATATCCTGTTCAAAGGAAACCTTTTCCCGCCGCAGGGCCAGCCGGTAGCCGTCGACCGAGACAACGTTCAGCTCGCCGCCTTTTACATCGAAAAGCGATCCGGTGTGCACCGGCTTGGCATCGCTGACCGCCACCGCGAACAGGGTCTGATTGATCATATTTTTCAGCGTCGATTGATTCAGCGCGATATTCGTGGTCTGGGAAACGGAAGGCAGTTCCGGGTATTCCGCGGCTGGAATCCCCAGGATGGTATATTCGGTCATGGAGCCTTTGATGACAGTCAGGTATTTTTCGTCGGTTGTGATGCTGATTTCTTCGCTTGGCATCCGGCGGATCATATCCAGGAAGAGTTTTGCCGAAAGGACAATTTCACCTTCCTGCTGCACGCGCGCTTCTATGGAAGTGCTGATCGCGAGTTCCAGATCGTAGCCGGTGAGATAGAGCCTGCCTTCTTTTGCTTTCATGAGAACTCCTTCGAGCGCGGCAAGCGTATTTTTGGAAGAAACCGCGCGGGAGACATTACCGACGGCTTCAACTAGCATCTGCTTATTGACGATAATATTCATAAGTAACCTCCTGATCTTTCGGAAAATGGATCGCTTGCGGATTTTTGTTTCCACAGGCGGGGAAACAGGTTCTTTTGATTGAGTGAGTATAAAAGAAAATAGCCGTAGTAGTAGGGGCTCCGGAAAAGTGGATAAGTCACGAAAATAGCTTTTTAAGCGGTTTTGCTGGATTTCTATGGGCAAAGTTGCTTGTCCATAGAATGTTGGAACCGTGAAGAAATTTTGATTTTTACACGGTTAAGTGGAAAAGAAAAGCGGAAAGTAGAAAAAATGTGGAAAACTTTGTGGAAATTGTTAATTTCTAATTTTGGGTTCCACCGGATAAACAATCGGTGGAATGTGGAACTGTTGGAAAATGGGATCAGCTGTCCCGAATATTTTTGATGATATCCTCGATGGTTTCTTTATACCGCAGGTCGTTTTGCATATTCTTTTCTACCTGCTGAATGGCGTAAACAATTGTGCTGTGGTCGCGTCCGCCGAATTCCTCTCCGATGGTCGACATTGACATCTGGGTGATTTCACGCACGATATAGATGGAGATCTGACGTGCCGAGGAAATCTGCGCGCTGCGTTTGTTTGAGCGGATATCCTGCGGGGTGATGCCGTAGGTGCGCCCAACCTCAGCGATGATCCGTTCAACTGTGACAGGCACCGGCTGGTTGTCATTGAGAATGTCGCGGATGGCATTCTGCGCAATGATGATCGAGGGGTTGTTCCCCTGCAAAAGCTTATAGGCTTTTAATTTTTTGACCGCGCCTTCGAGCTGGCGGATGTTGGTCTTTAGCCGGTTGGCGATATATTCGGCCACATCGTCCGGAACCTGGATGTCCAGGAGCTGGGCCTTGCGGCGGATGATTGCAATGCGGGTTTCAAAGTCCGGCGCCTGGATATCCGCGAGAAGGCCCCATTCAAAACGGGTGCGAAGCCTGTCTTCAAGGGTTTTAATCTCTTTGGGAGGACGGTCGGACGCGAGCACGATCTGCTTGCCGGATTCATAAAGGGTATTAAAGGTGTGGAAGAATTCTTCCTGGGTGCTTTCCTTCCCTCCGATGAACTGGATGTCGTCGACCAGAAGAACGTCTGACTGACGGTATTTTTCGCGGAAGGCGGGAGTCGTATGGTCCTGAATCGAGGTGATCAGCTCGTTTGCAAATTCATCGCCCTTGACATAGATGATGTTGTAGCCGGGGCGGTTTTTTTTGATCTCAGCGCAGATGGCGTAAAGCAGATGGGTTTTGCCAAGCCCGGAGGCCCCGTAAATGAAGAGGGGGTTGTAGGCGTTTGCGGGATTTGCCGCTACCGCGAGTGAAGCGGCGTGTGCGAATTTGTTGGAGGAACCCACAATGAAGGTGTCGAAGGTGTAGTCGTATTCGCCGGTTTTGGACGGCGGATCAAGCGGGGAGGGGGCAGCGGGCGCGGGAGGGGATTCCGCCGGGGTTTCACAGGTGATATCCACCTCGACCGGAAAGCCGAGCACCCCCTCGAAGGCGGATTTGAGCATCGCGGTATATTTTTCCCGTATGATGTTCATTTTAAATTCAGAGTTGACCCTGAGGTAGGCGGTGGATTCATCCATCTTGAGCGGGACAATATCTTTCAGCCAGAGGCTGAAAGCAACTTCGGACATTTTACCCCGGCAATTTTCGAGGACGAGGTCAAAAAGTTCGGCGAACGATTCCATGTGAGCAGCTCCTTTGGTGAATAAGAAGTGGAATTTTGAGAGGAATTCTGTGGAAAGAGGAGTTTTTCACCCATTTTCCACAAACAATATAACTGATTCATTTTATCACGAAATACGCATTTTTTCAAGTATTCAACAGATGACAAAGGATATATATTTATATAGTAGGGTCCCGCGCGGCCTGCCGCGAATTTTTGAGGATGTCCCCCGGAATACTTGACAAAGTGCCCCAAACTGCGGTATAATGCTACTCTGCAAGGGATTACTCTGTCCTTTTTCAAGACAGTGTTATTTTCATCCCTTTCGGGATGTTTACCGAACGCGACGAGAGGAGGGTTAAGGATGTTAAGAACCTATCAGCCGAAAAAGCTCCAGAGAAAGAAAGAGCATGGCTTCCGCAAAAGAATGGCCACCAAAAACGGCCGCAAGGTACTCGCTCGCAGAAGAGCGAAAGGTAGAGCGCGTCTGACTCACTAAGCCTAAAAATATGCGACCACAGCTTTCGTTGTGGTCTTTATTTTTAGGTTTAGGAGGGAAGGCGCCGATGCTTCATACCACTGCGCTGAAACTGAACAAGGAGTTCCGGAGAGCCTATTATCGGGGCCGTGCCTTTACCACTCCTGTAGTTGTGGTCTACACACTCAAAAACCACAAAGGCATCAACCGGATTGGCCTGACCGCAAGCAAAAAGGTCGGCAACGCGGTACAGCGCAACCGCGCGCGGCGTATCGTTAAGGAGGCTTACCGCCTTCTGGAAACAGAATTTCCCGTTGGGTGGGATTTTGTTTTTGTCGCGCGCGCCAAAACCGTCTACGCCTCAACAAATGATGTGATCAGGGCCATGCGTTTTGCCCTGAAAAAGCTGTTCCCTACGACATGAAGAAATTTGTTTTGGGGTTGATCCGCCTTTATCAGCGGATCTTTTCCCCGCTCAAAGGCCAACCGACCTGCAGGTTCTATCCGACCTGTTCGGTCTATGCCTACACCGCGGTTTCCCGATTCGGCGTCCTGCGCGGCGGCTGGCTCGCGCTGCGGCGCATCCTGCGCTGCCATCCTTTCAATCCGGGCGGGATCGATCCCGTGCCGGACAAGTTCACACTTCGAAAAATCAAAAATGAGAGGAAACAAAAATAGATGCAGATCATTAATACCATTTTTGGTTATCCGCTCGGCTGGATCATGTGGCTTTGTTATAAAGTCATTCCGATCTATGGCGTCGCGCTGATCGTATTCACCATCATCATGCGCGCGATCCTGATCCCGTTTTCGATCAAACAGCAAAAGTCGATGGTGAAAATGCAGATCTTCCAGCCCAAAATGCAGGAGATCCAAAAGAAATATGCCAATAACCGCGAAAAAATGAACGAAGAGATGATGAAGCTCTATCAGGAGGAGAACTATAACCCGATGTCGGGCTGTCTCCCCATGGTGATCCAGTTTCCGGTTCTCTTCGGTCTCATCGATGTCATCTACCGCCCGATGACCCATATCCTGCGTTTCGGCAGCGAAATTGTCAATCAGGCGGCGACGATTGCCGCGCCGCTGCTCAATGTCGCGGCGGACACCTTTACCAAGGACTATTCCTCCCAGCTGAAGATCATTGGCGCGGTTCAGCAGAACCCGGACGCCTTTTCCGGCATCCCGGGTTTTGTTGAGGCGGTCAACACCCTGAACCTCAATTTCCTGGGCATTGACCTGACCCAGACCCCGTCGGTCAGCCAGTTCAATATCCTGTGGATTATTCCGATCCTGTCAGGGCTGACATCGGTCCTGATGACCATCTTTACCATGAAGCAGACCGCTGCCGCTTCGGCGGGCAACAGCTCTGCGGCTGGAATGAGCAAGGGCATGATGCTGATGATGCCCCTTATGTCGGTGTGGTTTGCGTTTATCCTGCCTGCTGGCGTGGGCATCTACTGGATCATCTCGAACGTCCTGATGGCGATACAGACCTTCCTGCTCAATAAATTCATGAACCCTGTCAAGTTGGCGGAGCAGGCCCGTGAGGAAATGGAAATCAAGCGGGAAGAGGCGCGGCAGGCAAAGATTGAGGCCAAAAAACAGGCCCGAGAGGAAGCCAAGGCGCGTGGTGAAAATCCGGAAGACATTGAAAAAGCGCTTTCCCAGAAGGAGATCAATCGTATCAAGCTTGCGGAAGCGCGCAGGCGGATGGCGGAAAAATACGGCGATTCTTACACAGACGTCACAGACGAGGATTTGAAGTAGGAGGCGCATCATGAAAGAAATCATTCAGGAAGCCAGAAATGTCGAAGAAGCGATCGACCTTGCCTGTAAAGCGCTTGACGTCGACCGCGATCTGATAGAATTTGAAATTATCACACTGCCGAAACGTGGATTTTTGGGTCTTAAAAACACCCCGGCAAAGGTCCGTGTCTATGTGGAGGAGCCGGAAGAGCCGGTAAAACCGGTCGTTCAGGAAAAACCGGAGCGCAAATCCGCGCAGCCGGCTGAGAGACCTGTGCAGCCCAAAACTGAACGCAGGGAACGTCCCAAGCAGGAGCCGAAAAAGGAACAGCCCAAACAGGCTGCTGAAAAACCGGCCGAGAAACCTGCGCAGCCGGCGCCGGAAGTGAAGTTCGTGGATGCGGATGAAGTGGACGGTAAGGCGAGGACTGCCGCCGATTATGTCAAGTCTGTGCTCAGTGAGATGAGTGTGGACGCGAAAATTGCGGTTGGATTTACAGAAAATGGAATAATCTTGCGCCTGTCAGGTGAAGGCCTGGGCGTAATCATTGGCCGCAGGGGTGAAACCCTCGACGCGTTGCAGTATCTTTCCGGCTTGGTGGCTAACCGGCAGGAAGGTGACTACATCCGCGTGACCATCGATTCGGGAAACTACCGTGAAAAACGGGAGCGCACTCTGGAACAGCTTGCGAAGAAGCTCTCCAATTCCGCGATCCGCCGCGGCCGCGCCACGACGCTCGAGCCGATGAATCCTTATGAACGTCGTATCATTCATGCGACTGTTTCAAAGATAGACGGGGTATCCTCCACCTCGATCGGTGAAGAGCCGAACCGCAGGGTTGTGATCACTCCGGACAATGTGAAAACGCAGGCTCCGCGCGGTGGTAAAAATCAGGGGCGGGGCGGAAACCGCCCGCCGCGCCGTGACGGCGAACGCCGTGATGGCAGCCGCGGCGGAAGGGATAATCGCGACAATCGTTCACGTGATGGTGGAAACCGTCCTGGCGGACGTTACAACGGCGGCCCTCGCCGTGACCGCAAGGAGAATTCTTTCGGCGAAACGGTAAAACCGACTCCAACCGATGTCGATCGCGAATACGCGAAGGAAATCGAACGGGAGGCGCCTGTCTTTGTGAAGCCGGATCAGGCGGAAAAACCCGCCGTTCCGCAGGCCCCGGTTCGGGAAACCGCCCGCAAGGAAGGCGACGATCTTCCGCTTTACGGGAAAATCGAGCTGTAAAGAAAATAAATGGGAGGAGGTTTCACGTGAAACCTCCTTTCTTTCTATTCCATCAGAATTGCGTTGGGAGGATATCATGGACGGGAATGCCGTAATTGCTGCAATTTCCACACCGCTTGGTGTGGGAGGAATCGGGGTGGTCCGGATTTCTGGGGACGGCGCCTTTGCGGTGGCGGACCGTATGGTGCGTACAGCAAAGAAAATTCCGGTTTCGCAGATGCCGGGTTATACCTGCGCCTACGGGCGTGCATGTGACCGGCTTGGTGAAATCGATGAGGTAATTGTCACGGTCTTTCACGCGCCGCACAGCTTTACCGGCGAGGATGTGGTCGAAATTGCTTCGCATGGCGGTGTTTATCTGGTGAACCGGATTTTGCGCGCCGCTTATGAATGCGGGGCGCGTCCGGCCGAAGCCGGGGAGTTCACCCGGCGGGCATTTCTAAACGGCAAGCTCGATTTGACCCGGGCCGAAGCGGTTGGGGATCTGATCGCGGCGCAGGGCAGGCAGGCGGCACGCGCTGCGCTGACCGCGCGGGACGGCGCGCTTTATCAGAGAATTGAGAAAATCACCGGAAAGCTGGTCGCACAGGCGGGACATCTGGCCGCGTGGATCGACTATCCTGAGGAGGAGATTGTCGAGGTTGACGCTGCGGATCTTGCAGAAACCCTGCGGGAATGTGAGCGGGATCTGCGCAAACTGCTGGCAACCTATGATGCGGGAAAGGTCATCCGGGAAGGAATCGAAGTGGCGATTGTCGGGCGTCCGAATGTCGGGAAGTCCACCCTGATGAACCTACTGGCCGGCTATCAGCGGAGCATTGTCTCCGAACAGGCGGGGACCACCCGCGACGTTGTGAGTGATTCGGTGCGGCTGGGAGAAATTGTGCTGCATCTTTCCGATACAGCTGGAATTCGCGCCTCGGATGATCCAATCGAACAGGCGGGTGTTGAACTTGCGGTTGACCGTCTGCAAAGGGCGCAGCTTGTATTGGCGGTTTTTGATGGTTCCGAGGCGCTCAGCGATGATGACCGGCGGGTGATCGCCGCCTGCAAAGGCATCCCTGCAATTGCGCTGGTGAATAAAAACGATCTCGAACAGCGGCTGGATCTTGGCGTGATTCAGGATGGCTTTGCCCATGTGCTGCAAATTTCCGCGAAGCAGGCTGATGGGGCACAGCAGTTGGAAGAACGGATTACGGAACTCTTTGCGCTTGGCAAATTTGATCCTTCCGCAGCGATATTGGCCAATGAACGCCAGCGCGCCGGTGCGCTCGCGGCTGTTGAGGAACTTGCGGAAGCAATTTGCGCGCTGGAGAGCGGGGTTTCCTATGATGCGGTTTGCGTCTGCATTGAGAATTCGATTGACGCGTTGCTCACGCTGACCGGTAAGCGCGCCTCGCAGGAAGTCGTCGACCAGGTCTTTTCAAAATTCTGTGTCGGTAAATAGTGGGAAGAGTATAATGCTTTTTGAATGCAAAAGATTTAGAAGGATAAAAGTTTCGGTCAAGCCTGTTCAAAGGCTTGCGGATTTCCAGGGCAGCGCCTTGGTTCTTTTTCAAGAAAAAGAGGGCGATGAGGTGATACAATGACTTATCAAGCGGAAAATTATGATGTGGCGGTGATCGGCGCGGGGCATGCGGGGATCGAAGCGGCTCTCGCGGCGGCGCGGCTTGGCGCATCGACGATCCTTTTCACCATCTCGCTTGACGCGATTGGAAATCTGCCCTGCAACCCTTCGATCGGCGGGACAGCGAAGGGGCACCTTGTGCGGGAGATCGATGCGCTTGGCGGCGAGATGGGGAAGGCGGCGGATGCGACCTTTATCCAGAGCCGGATGCTGAACCGCGGAAAGGGACCCGCTGTTCACAGTCTGCGGGTGCAGGCCGACCGGAAAAGCTATCACCGCTATATGAAGCAGATCTTGGAGAATCAGGATCTCCTCGATCTCAAACAGACTGAAATCGTGGAGATCCGGACAGAAAATGGCCGTGTCAGTGGTGTAGTGACAGAACTGGGCGCGATTTATGGTGCAAAAACGGTGATTCTTGCGACCGGCACCTACCTGCATGGAAAGATTTATGTCGGTGAATATACAGCGGAAAGCGGTCCGGATGGAATGCATCCGGCGCGCGGCCTGTCCGATTCGCTGCGGTCGCTTGGAATCCCGCTGCGCCGCTTTAAGACCGGGACACCTGCCCGCGTCGACCGCCGGTCGATCGATTTTTCCAAGATGGAAGTGCAGCCGGGTGATGAACCGATCACGCCCTTTTCCTTTGAAACCGATCCGGCCGGCCTCAAAAACCAGTCGGTCTGTTATATGACCTATACCAATGAAAAAACCCATCAGGTAATCCGCGAAAACCTCGGCCGGTCCCCGCTTTACGGCGGCAAGATCGAAGGGGTCGGCCCACGCTACTGCCCAAGCATCGAGGATAAGGTGGTGCGTTTTTCAGATAAGCCCCGACATCAGCTTTTTATCGAACCCATGGGACTGGACACCAACGAAATGTATCTGCAGGGGATGTCCTCCTCGTTGCCGGAGGAGGTGCAGATCAAATTCTACCGTACAATTGAGGGCTTTGAAAATCTGCGGGTCATGCGCAACGCCTATGCCATTGAATATGACTGCGTCGACCCGACCTGTCTCACGGCGTCACTCGAATTCAAATCAGTGAAGGGCCTTTTTGGGGCGGGGCAGTTCAATGGGACGAGCGGTTATGAGGAAGCTGCCGCGCAGGGACTCATAGCAGGGGTAAACGCGGCGCGTCAGGTACAGGGGAAAGAACCGGTTGTCCTTGACCGGGCGAGCTCCTACATTGGCACGCTGATCGATGATCTGGTGATCAAGGGCTGCAATGATCCCTATCGGATGATGACCTCCCGGTCAGAATACCGGCTGCTGCTGCGGCAGGACAATGCCGACGCGCGTCTCACCCCGCTTGGCTATGAAATCGGGCTTATCAGTGAGACTCGTTACCAGCGGTTTTTGAATAAACAGCGGATGATTAAAACCGAGCTTGCACGCCTTGAAAAAACGGTCGTTCCACCGTCGGAGGAGCTCAATGGACTGCTTGTTTCACGTGAAACAGCACCGCTTACGACCGGGTCAAAGCTGGCCGATCTGATCCGGCGGCCGCAGCTTAGCTATGCAGAGCTCGCGCCATTCGACCCGCAGAGGCCAAATCTGCCGGCAGAAGTGCGCGAACAGGCCGAAATCGTAATCAAATACGAGGGATATATCAAAAAGCAGATGGCGCAGATTGCTCAGATGCGAAAGCTCGAAAGCCGGCTGCTGCCGCCGAAGCTCGATTATGCCGCAATCGGCGGCCTTCGGCTGGAAGCGGTCGAGAAACTGACAAAGATGCGACCGGCGAATATCGGGCAGGCATCGCGGATCAGCGGTGTGAGCCCGGCCGACATTTCAGTGCTGCTCATCTGGCTGGGGCAAAACCGGCCGGGCAGGGAAGGGGAGAATCCATGATCGATCGGAAAATGCTGCTGGAATATGCGGCGGGAATTGGCGTGCAGCTTGGTGAAAATCAGCTTGACCAGTTTGACCTTTATGCGCAAACGCTGGTAGAATGGAATGAGAAGATCAACCTTACAGCAATTGTGAAACCGGAAGAGATTGTGGTGAAGCATTTTGTGGACAGCCTTTGTCTGCTGCATGAGGTCCAGGTCCCACAAAATGCCAGGCTGATCGATGTGGGGACTGGAGCGGGTTTTCCATCGGTGCCGCTAAAGATTGCGCGGCCTGATCTGCGGGTGACCCTGCTCGACAGCCTCAACAAGCGGGTGATTTTTCTGGAGGAACTTTCCCGGCGATTGGGACAGCGGAATGAATGCCTGCATTCCCGCGCGGAGGACGCGGGAAAAGGGCAGGAGCACCGTGAGCGCTACGATGTAGCCACCGCGCGCGCGGTGGCGCATCTGCGGGAGCTTTCGGAGTACTGCATCCCGTTTGTAAAGTTGGGCGGGCTCTTTGCGGCCCTTAAAAGCGGGGAGATCGAACAGGAAATCAGCGAATCCGGTAAGGCAATCCAGGCAATGGGGGGGCGGCTGGAGGAGGTAAGGCGCTTCAAATTGCCTGATGGAAGTCACAGAACCATCGTATTGGTGAGAAAAATATCGCAGACGTCGACAAAATATCCACGGCCTCACGCAAAAATGGCCAAAAATCCGCTAATCTGAGTCACAGATTGGCGGATTTTGTTATTTTGCGCGACCAAAAGTGCTGGAAATTAGGCATATTTCATGATAGGATGTCTACAGAACAGGAAGGACGTGAAAAGCATGGGGATCTTTGCGAAACAGAAAGTTGTAAACCGTGTCGTGCTTCTCGACGTGGATGAGATCGCATCCAACCCCTATCAGCCGCGGCGGCAGTTCGACCCGAAAGCAATGCGGGAGCTCGCCGACAGCATCCGTCAGAACGGCCTGCTCCAACCGGTGACCGTCCGGCAGAACCCTATGGGAGGATTTGAACTGATTGCGGGAGAACGCAGGCTGATGGCCTGCAAAATGATTGGGAAGGAAAAAATTCCGGCAATCGTTGAAAGTTTCGACGACGAAAAATCCGCGGTATTCGCGCTGATCGAAAATTTGCAGCGCAAGGATCTGAACTACTTTGAAGAAGCGGCCGGCATCCAACAGCTGATGCAGCATGGCGGTATGACCCAGCAGCAGGTGGCGGAACGGCTTGGAAAAGCCCAGTCCACAGTGGCGAACAAACTGCGCCTGCTCACCTTCAGTGAGGAGCTGCGGCGCAAGATGCTTGATTCAGGCCTGACAGAACGGCATGCGCGTGCACTTTTAAAATTGCCGGACGAGCAGAGTGTGGAACTTGCGATGATGCATATCATCAGCCAGCGGCTGAACGTGGGGGAGAGCGAACGGTATATCGATTCGCTGCTTGAACCGGACGAGCCACAGGAACAGCACCCCAAATCCACCAGGCTTTTTGTCGTAAAGGATCTGCGGATCTTTATGAATACCATTTCAAAGGCAGTGACAACCATGAAGCTTGCGGGCATTGAGATTGACACCTGCAAGGAGGAGGATGAGAATTACATCAATTACACCATGCGCATTCCCAAGAAAAGCGCATATCGGACACACAGCGCATAATCCCCAGTCGCCAACCTCTGGCCGCGGCGGTGGATACAGCACATCGCGGCGCCGGATTGGTAAAAAATAAATACACGTTTCCCTGCAGCAAAGCCGCCCGAAAGGGCGGCTTTGCTGCGTCTCTGGAATAAGTCTTTCAAAAAAGGGTTTTCAGCCGGTCTTTTTGCTTCTTAATGCGCCACCAGGAATTCAATGTTTCATGTGAAACATCAATTTTACTTGAATATCGCTTAACAAATTCGAAGGGATATGCTATAATCAATAACAGACCCCAAAAGGGATTCATTTTCAGCGGCTGGAGGTTAAAATGGGAAAAATCATAGCGATTGCAAACCAGAAAGGCGGCGTCGGAAAAACGACCACGGCGGTCAACCTTACGGCGGCGCTCGGCGCCAAAGGCCACAAAGTCTTGCTGGTGGACGTTGACCCGCAGGGGAATTCAACCTCCGGACTTGGCATCAATAAGCGGGATTTGCAGAATTCCACCTACGACCTGCTGGTTTCCGCGGCTGGTGTGGAAGAGGTCCTGGTGCATACGCCGTTTGAAAATGTGGACATCCTCCCGTCGAACATTGCGCTCGCGGGCGCGGAGATCGAACTGGTCGAACTGCAAAACCGCGCGATGCGCCTTAAAAACGCGCTTTTAAAGATCAAAGCGGATTATGATTTCATCCTGATTGACTGCCCGCCGTCGCTGGGGATCATCACGCTCAATGCCTTTACCGCGAGCGACACGCTGCTCATCCCGATCCAGTGTGAATATTACGCGCTGGAAGGGCTCTCCCAGTTGATGAGTACCCTGCGGCAGGTCAAACGCCTCTACAACCCCAATATTGATATTGAAGGCGTGCTGCTCACCATGTATGACGCCAGGCTTAATCTGACCGTACAGGTGGTGGCGGAGCTCAAAAAATACTTCCCGCAGAAGATCTACCGCACGGTTGTGCCCCGCAATGTACGGCTTTCGGAGGCGCCGAGCTTCGGCCAGCCGGTCATGTATTACGACCGGGCGTCCAAGGGCTGCGCGGCATACGACCAGCTGGCGGATGAATTCCTGCAAAAGAACAAGATAAGGGGGAAATGATTTGGCAAAAGCAAAAGGCGGCCTCGGCAAAGGGTTAGAGGCGCTGTTTGTTGACAATAATACCGATACAGGGGCCGTTTCGACCCTGCCGGTCAGCGAAATCGAACCCAACCGCGACCAGCCCCGCAAGCAATTTGACGCGGCGGCGCTGGCTGACCTGGCTGATTCGATCCGCGAGTACGGCGTGCTCCAGCCTTTGGTGGTGCGTCCCATGCCGGACGGGAGCTACCAGCTTGTGGCGGGCGAACGCCGTTGGCGCGCTTCCCGGATGGCGGGGCTTTCCGAGGTCCCTGTCGTCATTAAGGAGCTGACCGATGCGCAGACGATGGAACTCGCGCTCATCGAAAACCTGCAGCGCGAGGATCTCAACCCAATTGAGGAGGCGAACGGTTACCGCGAGCTGATGGATAAATTCGGGCTCACCCAGGAGCAGGTATCCGGCCGCGTGGGAAAATCCCGGCCGGTCGTCACCAACGCGATGCGGCTTTTAAATCTGCCGCCGGAGGTGCAGACGATGGTTTCCTCCGGGCAGATTTCATCGGGACACGCGCGGTCGCTCCTTTCGCTTGAGGATGCGGAAAGCATCCGCCAAACGGCGTTCGAAATCATCCGAAAAGGGCTCTCGGTCCGGCAGGTCGAAGCGATCGCCAAAAAGGCGAAAGCGGAAAAGAAGGGCCAAAAGGCTGCGAAACCGCAGACCGCCTGGGATCAGAGCTTTTTTACCGAGATGCAGCTCGCGCTGTCCCAGACCCTTTCCCGCAAGGTGAAGGTGGAAGGGGAAAATGGCAAAGGCCGGCTGATCATCGAATTTTATGACGAGGACGACCTCAAACGGCTTGCCGCCTCGCTTGAAAAGACACAGGAATAATACAGAAGATTATTGGAGGAAACTGGAATGTTAGACATCAAATTTTTGCGGACGAATCCGGAAGTCGTAAAGGAGAACATCCGCAAGAAATTTCAGGACGAAAAGCTCCCGCTGGTGGATGAAGTCATCGAAATGGATCAGCAGTTCCGGGATGCCAAGACCCGCTGCGATTATCTGCGCAGCCAGCGCAACACGATCAGCAAACAGATTGGCGGCCTGATGGCGAAAGGGCAGAAGGAAGAGGCCGAAGCCGCCAAGGCGCAGGTCACTGCGATGGCGGATGAGCTGGCCGCGCTGGAAGTGAAGGAGGATGAGCTTGCTGCTGAGATCCGCAAACGCATGCTGGTGATTCCGAATATCATCGATCCCACGGTCCCGATTGGGAAAGACGACAGCGAGAACGTTGAACTGGAGAAATTTGGCGAACCGGTTGTTCCGGATTTCGAGGTGCCGTATCATGTGGATATCATGGAGCGGCTGCACGGCATCGACCTTGATTCCGCCCGTAAGACAAGCGGAAACGGCTTCTATTACCTCTGCGGCGACATCGCCCGCCTGCATTCCGCGATCCTCTCGTATGCCCGCGATTTCATGATCGACCGGGGCTTCACCTATTATATTCCGCCGTTCATGATTCGCTCGAACGTTGTCACCGGCGTTATGAGCTTTGCCGAGATGGAAAACATGATGTACAAGATCGAGGGCGAGGATCTTTACCTGATCGGTACCAGTGAGCATTCGATGATCGGCAAATTCATCGACACCATCCTCGATGAGGATAAGCTCCCACAGACACTCACCAGCTATTCGCCGTGCTTCCGCAAAGAAGTCGGCGCGCACGGCATTGAGGAGCGCGGCGTTTACCGCATCCATCAGTTCGAAAAGCAGGAGATGATCGTCGTCTGTAAACCGGAGGAGAGCCCAATGTGGTACGAGAAGCTCTGGAACAACACGGTTGACTTCTTCCGTTCGTTGGATATCCCTGTGCGCACGCTCGAATGCTGCTCGGGCGACCTGGCGGATCTGAAGGTCAAATCGCTCGACGTGGAGGCCTGGAGCCCGCGCCAGAAGAAATACTTTGAGGTCGGCAGCTGCTCGAACCTCGGTGACGCGCAGGCGCGCCGCCTGGGCATCCGTATCCGGAGCAAGGAGAAGGGGAATTATTTTGCCCACACCCTCAACAATACCGTTGTGGCTCCGCCGCGGATGCTGATCGCCTTCCTGGAGAATAATCTGCAGGCGGATGGCTCGGTCAGAATTCCACAGCCGCTGCAGATGTATATGGGCGGCAAAACTGCGATCACTGAATAAAGCGAAAAACAGTGGAGTCTCCTTTTGCCGGACAGGCAAAAGGAGACAGCTGTTTTTCAACCGTTTCCGTATAAACAGTTGAAAAACAGAGAAGCTAACGAAGGAGGAATCCGGGCCGATGGCAGAAACATTTGCGAAGGAAATTACCGTGCTCGAACCGGAATGCGATGTCAACAAAAAGATGAGCGTCTCCAACATCATGCGGCATGCGCAGCAGATGGGAAGCGACCATATTTGTAAAAAAGGAATAAATTACAACAGAATGTATAAAGATGGCATGGCTTTTGTCGTTTCAAAGATGCTGATCACCATTGCCCGCCGCCCAACTTTTGGTGAGCGGCTGCTGCTGACCACCATCCCTAAACAACCCAAAGGCGTACAATTTGTGCGTGATACCATCTTTGAGACGCTTGAAGGGGAGAAGTTGGTCGAGGTGAGCATCTCTTGGGTGCTGGTTGACCCGACCACCCACAGAATCCTGCGGCCGAATGCCTTTGAAATTTACGGATTTGACATGTTCCCCAACGACGGGGAATCGATCATCTCCTACAAGATCAAAAAACCGGAACAGAGCGGCATTCTGCATATGCGGCAGGTGAAATACAGCGACATCGATTATAACCGTCATGTCAATAATGCCATCTATGCGGACATCGTCTGTGACCTGGTCCCGCAGGAAACCATGCTTTATAAAGAGCCGGAAAGCTTTGGGATCATCTATCACAAGGAGGCGGTTCTCAACCAGATCATTGAGCTGGAGGTCACCCCATCCTGGAGCGGACTCAGTTTTTATGTGGGTGGTTTGGTTGCTGGAAACCGCTGCTTTGAGGCTGAAATCCGATTCCGCTGAGAGCGAGATTTTTTATTTCAGGATGGAGAAAAACTATTGACAAATATAGGTCCATCAGTTATAATATAACTCGCCTGCTTGTACAGAATGTGCGGGCAGCGGCATGGCGGTATAGCTCAGTTGGCTAGAGCATTCGGTTCATACCCGAAGTGTCACCGGTTCGAATCCAGTTACCGCTACCAATTGGGCCTCACCAATTTTGATGAGGCCCAGATAATATGGCCTGTTCGTCAAGTGGTTAAGACACCGCCCTTTCACGGCGGGTTCACGGGTTCGAATCCCGTACAGGTCACCAAAAGGAAAACCCCGCAGGCTGGCTTTCTAAGCCAGCCTGCGGGGTTTCTTGTTTTATCCGAAATGCGATTTTACGCTTATTTTACGCTTATGCCTTTTCTTTTTTGAATTTTAGGGCGCTTGAAACCGCGTCCGTTGCCGCTGCCTGCGCCGCTGCAAAGGTGTGGGCATAGATGTTTAAAGTGGTGGAGGTTTGCGAGTGGCCGAGCGCCGCCGAGACCGTGCGGATATCCGTGCCGCCATTTATCAACAATGTGGCGTTCAGATGTCGAAAACTATGAATATTGATCTGGCGAATGCCCACGCGGTTAAGGAATTCATGCAGCCACCCTTGCGGGCTATTGGGGTTCATGGGTTTTCCGTTCCACCCAGTAAAAAGCCGGTCACTGTTGACCCATTGAGAGCCTAGCCGGAGTTGTTCGGCTGCTTGTACGGCCTTGTACTGACGGAGCAGGGCAATGACATCATCAGGCAGTTTCAAACTGCGCATAGAACCTTTTGTTTTGGGCGTGTCGGTGAACACGCCTTTTTCTTTTGTGTAAAGACTGGTTCGCTGGATCGTGACAACGCCCGTGTCGAAATCAATGTCTTTCCATTCCAGGCCGAGAAGTTCCCCGCGACGAAACCCGCCGTAGATAGCAAGGGTAAAGAACACCCGCCACTGGATCGGCTCTTTCTCCAGGTACTCTAAGAACTGCTGTGCCTCCTCCAACGAGTAGCAGGGTCGTTCTTTCTGCGGGATCGCTGGCAACGTCACGCCCCGACAGGGATTGGAACGGATCATACCTTGTGATACCGCATAATTAAAAACACTGGACACAAAGGACAGGATGTTCTTGATCGTCTTAGGGGAGAGTACGCCGCCTGTGCGCTCGTTGATTCCATCCTCACCAAGGTTCAAAATGAACTTTTGTATCATCCGGGTGGTGATGTCGCCAATTTTCAAGTGACCAAGGGCGGCATAAACGCGCTGTTCCTGCTTGTGGTAGCCGTCTACAGTGCGTACTTTTAATTTGGCCTCCGCGTACTCTTTGAACCACTGTTCCCCAAAGGCTTTAAACTTGATGTTACTGTCGGCTACGGCCCCAGTGCGGCATTCTTCCTCAAAGAGAACGGCTTGCCTCTGCAATTCCTTCTCGATCTGACGGTCGGTCATGCCGGCAGCGGGCGACCATGTTTTATAATAACGCTTTTGCTTGCCTTTGGACAGATAGCCGGTCGACACGGTGATCTGATAAGAAACGCCGGTCTTGCCTTCAATCTTTCGGATGTTCGCCATTTGATGCACCTTCTTTATTTATCAAAGCGTTTATAAAGTCCCCGAAGTCATTTTTCATCTCACCAAACAGATAGCGAGCCGTTTCACGCGGAGGCAGGCTGATCCTTCCATCTTCCAGATGGCTGAAAGAATAAGCGTAATCCGCCGCTTCGTCAAATGCGACATTGGGCACGATAGACCGTTTTGCCTCCAAATAAAGTTCCAGCCTTGCAGCGATAGACCAGGGCATGCCACTGGCGATAAACTGATTGATGACCTTTAAGGCCGTCTCCTTCTCGTCTGATACACAGAACGCGAGCATTTGGATGGCCGCATCGGTTAAACCGGTCGCTTTACTGATTTCGATATTGTCCGTTTTGCGGGTGTCCGTAACACCTAACAGCCAATCCGTGCTCACTTCACAGCGCTGTGCGATATCTCGCAGAGTGAGCGCGTCCGGGATACGTTCCCCATTTTCATAAAACCCAATGGTAGCACGGGCGATCCCCAAATGCTTGGCATATTCTACTTGCGTCATGTGTAGCTCTTTTCGCAACAGCTTGAAGCGTTCCTGAAATTCTGGAAGCCTGCTTTTGTTTTCCGATTCGGTCATGGTTACTACCTCAACTCTCGTTTTTGTAGAATGTTGTTTTTAAATCCTTCAAATATTGACATAACCTGCTGTTGTAGTATATAATGATTATAGCATCCTACAAATGAAGATGCAACAACAAATTTATTAGGAGGGTAAAATAATGACGAATCGTGAAATCAGGTTGGCTGCGGCAGACGCGGGCGTGAAGCTCTGGCAGATCGCGGACAAGCTCGGAATCACAGACAGTAGCTTTTCCCGAAAGCTCCGCAAGGAGTTCACCACGGAGGAAAAGGAGCGCATCTGGCAGATTATCGCGGAGCTGAAAGGCGGTGCGGCGAATGGCTGAAATCCCGCGCATGGTTACGATCAAGGAAGCCGCCAAAGCAACCGGCCTTGCAGAACACCATGTCCGGCAGCTCGTTCTG